>JAESGU010000050.1_pt1 | contig 113027 bp, 78 predicted proteins | sample 9266271 | NCBI WGS metagenome assembly JAESGU01 (sample SAMN15740544, study PRJNA653495) | algae metagenome | isolation source: Scytonematopsis contorta HA4267-MV1 and co-occurring heterotrophs from mud... | place: USA: Palolo Valley Trail, Honolulu, Hawaii | collected 2009-07-25 | reverse complement strand
TGATTGACGGCGTTAAAGCTAGAGGAGAAAAAGCTAACTACAGTACGCAACGTGTCAAATTTGACTCTAACCGTTCAGGTTAACTTTTCGTTACATAGTTATAAATTTTCCCGCCCACCTACTTACTGCTAATGGTGGAATATAAACCGCATCTCCTGGTTCTATAATTTTAATTTCATGTTTAAGCGGATCACTGGAGTGACCAGAAGAAGGCAGAGGGCAGAAGGCAGAGGGCAGAGGGCAGAGGGCGGAAGAAGTTATAAGGGTAATAAGCAATACCCTCTGTTCTCTCTGCCCGGAGCCAACGGGGGTCCAAGCCCCCGCCATACTGACAGGTTGGCGGTCTTGAATCAGTGTGGGTCTTAAGCCCACACTGTATTCTCTTTCACCTTCAATGCCTTTTTTCTTCTCTTTCCTTCTGCCCTCTGCCCTCTGCCTTCTGCCTTCTTTTGACACATTCTTCAGGTTCGTGCCTTACCATAAGAATCTGATAAAATTTTGTAAGAATCTGAAAGAATTTGAGCCTTGGAGTTTATTATACTGTCAAATAGAACACGGTTATAAACTTCAATATAAATAGTGACGCTTCTGTTCACCGTTGTCTCCTACCAGGGATACCAAAAAACTATGGCTGTTTCTAATCAAAGTACTCCCATTGACATCGTTTGGCCCAGTTTGCCCTTAGCAGCTTGGCAGGATACCTATGCAACTCTCCATCTATGGACGCAAATCATCGGTAAAATCCGGTTGGCACTGGCACCTAAACTCAATCACTGGTGGCAATCTACTCTTTATGTCACACCGCGTGGACTAACAACCGCTTCAATCCCTTGCGAAAATCGTAACTTTCAAATTAGCTTTGATTTTCTCGACCATCAACTACAAATCGACACTAGCGACGGCATCACTAAAAGAATTGCACTGGCTCCTCGCTCTGTTGCAGATTTTTACCAAATGGTGCTAACTACATTGAGCAACATCGGCATCGAAGTCCGAATCTGGACGATGCCGCAAGAAGTGTCAGAACCAATCCCGTTCAATCAGGACTATCAACACGCAGCTTACGATCCAGAATATGCACAACGGTTTTGGCGAATTCTTATACAGGTCAATCGCATCATGACCGTCTTCCGTTCACAGTTTGTTGGTAAATCCAGCCCTGTGCATTTCTTTTGGGGCAGCTTTGACTTGGCTGTTACCCGTTTCTCTGGTCGTCGTGCGCCAGAACATCCTGGTGGGGTTCCGAATATGGCAGATTGGGTCACGCGCGAAGCCTATTCACACGAAGTTAGTAGTTGCGGCTTTTGGCCCGGGGGGGTCAGTTGTGGAGCCTGTTTTTTACGCTTATGCTTACCCTACGCCGGAAGGGTTTCGAGATTACCCAATCCAACCCAGAGAAGCTTTTTACAGCTCAGAGATGCAAGAGTTTATCCTACCCTATGAAGCCGTGAGACAAGCTGACGATCCAGATGCAATGCTCCTTGCTTTTCTCCAAAGCACCTATGAAGCAGCAGCCAACTTAGGACATTGGGATCGAGTTGCACTGGAGCATACTCCAATGATCACTACTCACAGTTAACAGTCGCAAGCTAACGCCCATGCACACCGACCGTCGAGAGGTTATCTGTTAGAATTCAAAGGTTATCTGCGGCGGATGATGGGCATAGTGATCTGCTGCATTTCTGGCTTGTGAAAAAACTCTGTGATTCACCCCGTTGAGTCAGGCTCAAATGATACATATATTTGTCTAGTTATGAAGAGGTAATTCTATGACTGTCCCTACTCAAACGTCTCGAACCATTGCCGGAGTAATCAACAGCGTTGAAACACTCGAAGGGGCTAGATTTCTTGTACGTCGCCCCTTTCCCAAAAGTAGCTTCTCTGAATTTGACCCGTTTCTCCTCCTCGACGAGTTGGGTCCGATTAATCTAAAGCCGGGTCAGGCAAAAGGTGCGCCCGATCATCCGCACCGGGGCTTCGAAATCGTCAGCTATGTCTTGGATGGACGGTTAGAACACAAAGATTCTGCGGGGCACGCTGGGTTACTAAATCCGGGTGATGTTCAGTGGATGACAGCAGGTGCTGGGGTCGTGCATTCCGAGATGCCAGAGTCAATGTTTACCCAAACTGGTGGACGGCTCCACGGCATTCAACTATGGGTTAATCTGCCACAACGAGACAAAATGATGCCGCCGAGCTATCAGGAAATTCCAGCGGCTCACATTCCGGTAGCTCAAACCGAAGATAAGTCTGTGACAGTGCGGGTGATTACGGGAGAAGCGTTAGGGGCAAAAGCCGTAATTCAGACGCGCACGCCAATAACTTACCTCCACTTCACACTGCAACCAGGGGCAACGATGATCCAGCCTGTACCAAAAGAGTACAATGCCTTTGTCTATGTACTGGAGGGCTCTGGGTTGTTTGGGACAGAGCCAACGCCTGGTGATGATGGGCAGATGGTGCTCTTTTCTCAAGATGGAGAAGATGTGGTGCTCTCCAACCGTGCTGATGCTCAACGCCCTCTAGACCTTCTACTGGTTGCAGGTGTACCCCTTAACGAACCAGTCGTGCGCTCCGGTCCGTTTGTAATGAACACTGAAGCTGAAATTATCCAGGCGTTCAACGACTACCAAGCAGGAAGGATGGGACGGATTTATGCTTAACATATTTCAATATCGGATTAGTCAACATCAACGCTTGAGTGAGTTACGAATCAAACTACTGCGTCTGCACAAGCTTTTACTAGATACTGAGCGTCTTACCTATGAGCAAGTTCGAGGGCAAGTTTCTAAAGGTGAATTGCTACAACTGGTGATTAGTCATGAGCAGTTTGCCTGGTTGCATCGACTCTCAGCATTGATTATCCAAATCGATGAGTTGCTTCATGCCGATGAACCTGTTATACCAGAGGCAATTGAAGCGATTGACAGTGACATTCGTACACTGCTCAGTCCCGACGAATTGGGCGATGAGTTTGCCATGAAGTATGATACGGCGTTTCAACGCCACCCCGATGTCGTGTTAGCTCATGCAGATGTCGTGATGTTGCTGACCTCTGACAGTATTTAACCTCTAGTGTTGGCAGGTGAGCTAGGTAAGCGTGGTATCACTGTGAGCAAACTGGTTCATGGTGTTATCGCGGAAAGGCAGAGGGCAGAGGGCAGAGGGCAGAAGGGAGAAATAAGTATATAAGGTAACAAGTAATACACTCTGTTCCGTCTGCCCGGAGCTTTCGGGGGTATAAAACCCCACCGTCTGCACGGTGTTTGCAATCGGTTGGGGTCTGAATCCCCATCCGATTGCCCCTTCTGCCCTCTGCCATCTGCCTTCTGCCTTCTTCAATGAGATACATATAAAAGCTCACCAATTAGTTTGGCGCCGCATATTATATTTTTTGTACGGTAAACCGAATAAGCTAATTGTTGTAAGAATCTGAAAGAAGTTAAGCATTGGAATTTAGTACACTTTCGGTATAAAGAATCAGGAGAATCCCATACAAACTTCCTCACATGTAGCGCAAATTTTCAGGTAAGATGGATTTGTACGTGTACTGATAATCGAACTTTAAAGGAATGATATTATGTCAACTTTTGTTTTAGTTCATGGAGCGTGGCATGATGGTTCTGCTTGGAAAGCAGTCATCGACCATTTAGAAGCAGAAGGACATGACTGCTTTGCTCCTACGATTGCTGGAAATGGGAAAGGCGTGAACAAAAACGTCAACCATGCTCAATGTACGCAATCGATTGTCGATTACATCGTTGACAAAGACTTAACCGATATTATTCTATTGGGACATAGTTTCGGTGGTACAGTGATTGCTAAAGCTGCCGAAACGATTCCTGATCGCATTCGACGGTTGATCTTCTTCGCTGCGTTGATCCCCAATGATGGTGAAAGCCTCAAAGATAGCGCTCCATCGCACTTTCAAGCGTTATTCGACCAGCTAGTGAGGCAATCGGATGATTTTACGGTGATGATACCTTTTGAGATTTGGCGAGAAGTGTTTATCAATGATGCTGACCTGGAACTTGCTCAATCGAGTTACGCACAATTATCAACTCAACCATATCAACCGTGGATTGACAAGCTGGACTTGAAGCGGTTTTACTCGCTGTCAATTCCTAAAAGTTACCTCTACTGTACAGAAGAAGAAGATAATACTCTCCCTCAAGGCGATGGGCTGGCATCCGAGAATGTCTAGCCGCTTGGGGCAATTTCGGTTTGTGCAAATATCGGGGAGTCATGAGGTGATGTTTTCTAACCCTGTTGGTTTAGCAGAAAAGATTATTGTGGCAGGACGCGACTAGCAACACTGTACCCATCGACGCGCCTTGCTATACCTGCAATTATGTAATATTTTTTCTCATGTTTTGGCATCACACTGCAAATAGAGTTCATTACTACTTATTGCTAATAATTTATTTAGAGAACTCCACGAAAAATAATGCCCATTGTCATTCTTCACTGCGTTCAGAATCTCGCGGATATGCTTATTTGCGACTGGGTACTTCATACCCCTAAGATTCTATATTCTGTCATTGAGATGAAATGGAGCTTGGGTGTAGGTGCAGCAACGACGATCATTCTCCTGTTGCTAGATCGGTTCATGAAACCTGCTCTACCTGAAGTGCTACAGGCATCTAATAACACAGAACCGAATTGGCTAAGTTTACTTACAGCAATGCTTTATGGCGGCATCACTGAGGAAATTCTGATGCGCTGGGGCTTAATGTCGCTGCTTGTTTGGATAGCGTGGAAGGTATTAAAACAAGGCATTACGTTACCAAGCCAAGGAATATATCAAGGTGCGATTGTGCTAGTAGCGCTGGTATTTGGACTTTTACACCTGCCCGCGACTGCCGCGATAGTTCCACTCACTCCGCTTGTGATTATCCGAGCGATATTACTAAATGGGATTGCTGGCATTGCTTTTGGTTGGCTCTTTTGGCAATACTCGCTTGAGGCTGCGATGTTATCCCATGTCAGCTTTCATACCTTTTCCTTTACTCTTAGTCTTTTGCTGGCAAGATTTGTCTAAGCTTTTTTCTAAGTTTATTACCATGTCTAAAGTGTCTTCTAACCAGCCGCAGAAGCCAGGGAAGACCCCAAAACAAAATGGATAATTCGGATGGTGGATGGGGTAATTATCGAGTAGGAAAAATAGTTGTAAAACCTGGGTAACTTACGAGATAAAATTAGAAATTTTATTATACAAATTACTCATGACAGTCACGCCTTGCAAGCGTGAAGAAATGTGAGTTATTCATAGTACATTTTTAATTTAATTTAACTTAATAAAATAAGTCTAAGCTTTTATGATAAACAATTATATGTTTTAAAATCAGTAGTTTAGAATGCAATTTATTGCAGATAATACAATAATTAATACTAGATTATTTATTATATCAAGATATTTTTTATTTAGGTCTTTAGAGAGATATATTTATTTATTGTATCGACTAACATTAAGTTAAGGTCAATTAATTAAATTCTAAATTTAATCGCTCAATCCAAGTTTTATACTTTCAAACTAATCTCATGAAAAAAATAATTTTGCTAGCACTGGTAAGTACGGGTTTCATAGTAACTATGCCCTTATCAATAAATTCAAAATTACCCCATTCTTAAATTTTGAATTTTGAATTTTGAATTGCTGAGGTCAATATTTAGATGTCTCGGGTGGCTCCCATCTTTAGCAGCCTTTGCTGACTCGAATCGAGCAATTCCCCAGTTTTGTGCCGATGGTTTCCACGGCTGTTAGTTTCGCTGCGTAAACATAAGAATCTGGAATAAATCAAGCATTGGAACTCAGTACACTTCAGATCAATACAACGAAATTAATGCTAGGAGCAGCACAATGATACTTCAAGATATTTCAATAGAGAACAACCGGACTTGATTTTAGGAGAAATAGAATGATACTTCAGGATAAAGTGGCGTTAGTCACTGGTGGAACTTCGGGAATCGGTAGAGCTACCGCGATCGCTTATGCCCAACAACAAGCACATGTGGTGGTTGTGGGTCGTCGAATGGATGAAGGTGAAAAAACAGTTCGATTGATCGAAGAAGTTGGTGGAGAGGCGATTTTTGTGCAAGCCGATGTCACGAAAGAAGCCGATGTTCAAGCAATGGTTGATAAAGCGGTGAGTGCTTTTGGTCGGTTAGATATTGCCTTTAATAATGCAGGAACTGTCGGCGAAAATCCCTCATTGATTGAGCAAACAGAAGCAGAGTACGATCACACGATGAATGTCAATGTCAAAGGCGTTTGGTTGTCGATGAAACATGAAATCGCTCAGATGTTGAAACAGGGAAGTGGTTCAATCGTCAATATGGCATCTGCGGCTGGAGTCATTGCAGTTCCTGACATACTCCTCTACACTGCGAGTAAACATGCGGTCGTCGGTTTAACAAAAGCTGCTGCGCTCCAATATGCCAAAGCGGGTATTCGCATCAATGCCGTTGCACCAGGGTCGATCCAAACAGATCTGTTTGAAGCATCTACAAATGAAGTCAAAGCTTATTTGACAGGACTTCACCCGATCGGACGAGTTGGAACACCACTTGAAGTGGCAAATGCAGTTCTGTTTTTATCATCTGGCCTTGCATCGTTCACAACAGGTGCAACATTGATGGTCGATGGTGGGGTTGTAGCGCAGTAGTCGAAAGGCAGTGCGAAATGTTGCGACCCAGGCGCGATCTACCCAGTGTTGATGTGAACACGAGTAGGATTGTCTCTCGCGGTATTACTGACATGGGGAATGTTAGGGCTTCATGTTGCGATCGTCATTGCAAATAAAACACTTTAGATAGATAGAACCAGGAGTATTTAATCATGGTCAAAGAGCAAACTGTAGACGGACAAGCAAATTTACAAGCAACTACCAATTTGACACCAGCCCAGGAGTCTTTTCAAGCACTTTGGGAAGAGCATTTACAGTACGAGTTTGGCACTCACAGTACTGAAGATGCCCTCGCTACGATGGTTGAAGATGCTTACGTTAACCACATCCCGGTAATGACTGGGGGAGTCGGGAAACCAGCACTGCGCGAGTTTTATTCCAAATACCTCATTCCACAGATGCCGCCGGACATGGAGTTGACCCCAATCTCGCGCACGATCGGGACAGATCAACTCGTGGATGAAATGGTGGCTAAGTTCACTCATACTGTTTGGATGGAATGGATATTACCCGGCGTTGCTCCCACCGGAAAACGGGTGGAAGTGCCAGTAGTAGCCATCGTCCAGTTCCGTGACGGCAAACTAGCCCACGAACACATTTACTGGGATCAGGCAAGTGTATTGGTTCAAGTCGGCTTGCTCGATCCGGGTACACTTCCCGTTGTGGGCATTGACAGTGCGCGTAAGGTGATCGATCCCAACTTACCTTCAAACACACTAATCGAGCGCGACTAAGTGTAGGAGCCAGCAAATATCAATACCCAAACCCGGCTCCTACAACCAGAATCGTTACTCATCCTGGTTATAGATCGAGGCGCTTCTTGTTGCTGGCTCCTACACGTATTGCTGCCCATTGAGTTTTTGACGCAAGTAACATAACCATTCACAACAAGAGGTAACTATTATGATGCTTAAAGACAAGGTTGCTTTAGTGACGGGAGGGACATCGGGCATTGGTCGTGCAACCGCGATCGCTTATGCCCAACAACAAGCACATGTGGTGGTGGTGGGTCGTCGAATGGATGAAGGTGAAGAAACTGTTCGATTGATCAATGAAGCTGGCGGAGAGGCGATTTTTGTGCAAGCAGATGTCACAAAAGAAGCCGATGTGAAAGCAATGGTTGATAAAGCGGTTGGCGTTTTTGGTCGGTTAGATATTGCCTTTAATAATGCAGGAACTGTTGGTGAAAATCCCTCATTAATTGAGCAACCAGAAGCGGAATACGATCGCACGATGAATGTCAATGTCAAAGGCGTTTGGTTATCAATGAAACATGAAATCACTCAGATGTTGAAACAGGGAAGTGGTGCGATCATCAATACGGCATCTGCGAATGGAGTCGTTGCATTTCCTACCTTCCCCCTCTACACCGCGAGTAAAAGCGCGGTAATCGGTTTAACAAAAGCTGCTGCACTCCAATATGCCAAAGCGGGTATTCGCATCAATGTCGTTGCACCAGCGGTAATCGAAACAGATATGTTTGAAGCAGCGACAGGTGGGCAGGATGAAGCCAAAGCTTACATGGCAGGACTTCACCCGATCGGACGAATTGGAACACCGCTTGAAGTTGCAAATGCAGTTCTGTTTTTATCATCTGACATGGCATCGTTCACAACAGGTGCAACATTGATGGTAGATGGTGGGTTTGTAGCGCAGTAGTTGCTCGGCAGTGTAACACGTTTGATACAGCACTTCAAGCGACTCACTAAAGTAACACTGAAATCGGTTCGCTAACTCCATCGGGAACTCCATAGGAATCTGCAAGCTGAAATGCCTATCAGAAGCAATCTTCAAGGTTTTTCGAGCTTATTAGCGGATCAGATCGAGTGGGCACGCTTGTGTATGGAACCTGTATCAGCCAGTAGCCAGTAGGGTGGGCACTGCCCACAAAAGCTTACTGTGAAGGGTTTTACAAAATGGTGGGCAATGCCTACCCTACTACTGACATGGGTTGATAGGACAGGTCAGAGTTTGATTTTGTGCTGAAGGTCAATTTTGATTGAAACAGGAGAAACAGAATGATGCTGCAAGATAAAGTGGCGTTAGTCACTGGTGGCACATCGGGAATTGGCAGAGCAACCGCGATCGCTTATGCCCAACAACAAGCAAAGGTGGTGGTGGTTGGTCGTCGAATTGATGAAGGTGAAGAAACTGAGGGACGAAACCCAACAAATACAACGAAATGTTGGGTTTCCCAAAGCCTCAACCCAACCTACAAAATCTCTTACCGAGCAGTATTGATTTACTACCCATTTCGTCTCCGCTTGCACGGAGTCTACAGCAATGATATCTACAATCACCTATCCTAAAACTAAGCAAGTCGATGTTGTCGAGAACCTTTTCGGACAGACGATCACCGACTCCTATCGCTGGCTAGAAAACGATATCCGCAACGACAAGGAAGTCGGCGTCTGGGTCGAATCACAGAACAAAGTTACCAATGCTTATCTCAATACGCTGGCAGGTCGAGATATTTTCAAGAACCGACTGAAACAGTTGTACAACTATGAGCGGTTCAGCATTCCGGTCAAAAAGGGGGGGCGGTATTTCTACCTGCATAATTCCGGACTTCAAAGTCAGCAGGTTCTCTATGTCCGTGACAGCGTGGATAGTGCAGGGCGCGTACTGATTGATCCCAATACCTGGGCTATTGATGGGGCGACCGCGCTTGCCGAGTGGTCAGCTTCTGATGATGGCAAGCGCGTGGCTTATGCGGTGCAGGATGGCGGTACGGACTGGCGCACGATTCGGGTACTGGAGGTAAACACAGGCAAGGTGCTGGACGATGAAGTCAAATGGGCAAGGTTCACTAGCATCGGATGGATTAAGGATGGGTCTGGCTTTTTCTACACCCGTTATCCTGAACCGAAACAAGGCAGCGAGTACCAAGCGGGCGTAGCTAACCATGCCGTTTATTTTCACGCGATTAGCACCCCCCAATCACAGGATCGACTGGTCTATGCCACCCCAGATCAGCCGACTCTGGTACATGACATTGACATCACCGCAGACGGGCGTTATGTCACGATCCTTTCCACGCCCATTTCAGGGACCAACACACTGACTGTGGTGGATCTCCAGAGCGCTAACTGGAAACCCCGCAAGCTGGTCGATAATTTCGATAATCAATGGAGCGTTGCTGGCAATGTGGGGACGAAGTTCTTCCTCATGACTAGCCAGGACGCTCCGCGCTTCAAGGTCGTGACGATGGACATCGCCGCTGCCGACACAGCGATCGCGGATGTGGTGCCGGAGCAGGACTCTGTACTGCTCAATGCGTCGCTGGTCGGTGGACGGTTGTTGATCTCCTATATGGCTGACGTGAAAACGTCCGTTCGACGCTACACGCTTGATGGTAAGGCAGAGGGTGTGTTGAAGCTGCCTGGTATTGGCACTGCTGGTGGTTTTAAGGGCAAACAGGACGACCCAGAAACCTTCTTTGTCTTCACCAGCTTTAACACTCCGGACGTGATCTATCAATACGATGTCGCAAAGCTAACGGCGCGGGTGTGGGCACAACCCAAGGTGGCAATCGACCTCAACCGGATCGCGGTTGAACAGCGTTTCTACACGTCGAAGGATGGCACCCGTGTCCCGATGTTTATCGTTCGACGCAAGGATGTAACCAGTCCGGCACCAACCCTGCTCCATGCCTATGGGGGATTTGGAATCCCCATACTTCCCGCTTTCTCACCGGAGCATTTGGGATGGGTCGAACAGGGCGGGGTGTACGCGGTCGCCAATATTCGCGGCGGTTCCGAATATGGCAAAACATGGCATGAAGCGGGTCGTCGTCAGAACAAGCAAAACGTCTTCGATGATTTCATCGCAGCGGGCGAGTATCTGAAGGCGCAGGGCATCACTCCACAAAACGGCTTGGCGATTGTGGGCGCCTCGAATGGCGGACTCTTAATTGGCGCGGTGGTAAATCAGCGACCAGATTTGTTCGCCGCCGCGCTTCCCGGTGTCGGTGTGATGGACATGCTCCGCTTCGACCAGTTCACCAGCGGGAAAACATGGGTAGACGAGTTTGGGTCTCCAGCATGGGAAGCAGATTTCCGTAACCTCTTGAAATATTCGCCTTATCACAACATCAAGTCCGGCAAGGCATATCCCGCAATTCTCGCCACCACTGCCGATACAGATGATCGCGTGGTGCCGAGTCACACCTTCAAATATGTCGCCGCGCTCCAGGCAACGGAGATTGGCGCCAAGCCGCATCTTGCCCGCATTGAGACGCGCACGGGACATGGAGCAGGCAAGCCCACCGAAAAGATCATCGAGGAAACGGCTGATATGTGGGCTTTTGCGGCGCACTGGACAGGGCTAGATGTGATATCATATCCGGCTACGTAACCGTAATAAAATCATCGTAGAGATGTTACATGTAACGTCTCTACCTGTGGTTTATTTATTTAATAAAAAAGAAAATTATCTCTTTTCCAAAAATAAGGTGCTGACATCAGTTAATTGCCAAATAAACAGGAGTGGAGTTAATCTTACCTGGACTGGACGACCTTCTCAACGGCAAAAATAATACTGCTGGGTCGCTATTAATCGCGATCGCATCTGTACGTTAACCAAAAAATTGATTCACAATACATTTTCCCAAAACAAGAGCTAGCATTGGTGGTACTGAATTAGCGACTAGTCGGTGCTGGTAAGCATGTTTTTACAGTTCCACAGCGTCCTCTAATTGGTCCGATAAGTACGTGGTTGTCCTCAAAAGTATGCAACCTTAAACACTCGCGTGGTGTTAAGTAACGATTCTCAGATGGATGATAAAAAACCTCTCCACCTCTTAACGTTAAACTTGGTTCGTGCCAAGAAGCCCTTCTAAATAGGGATTTACAAAAAATAATTTATCCCATCTTGTAAAATCCTAGTTTAATAAAAAAAATGGTGATGATTTATCTCAGTATACCCTACAACGTGGTTTATACGGCATAATCATGAAAACTTTTTAGGATAATAGTGGTAATCAAAAATGGAAACAAATTTGAACAAAATATATAAATTTGCGCCAGCTTCAGAAAGTGAATCGATTGTGTTTGGTGCAGCAAAACCGCAAATAATTACTACAAATGCAACGCACTGCGAACTTACTCAGGGTTGCCAATTATTGTAAACGCAGCCCAATTTGCAGCACCGGGATATTTTTCCTTAGTCTTTAACATTGCTTGACGCAACGCTCGCGCTTTATCAGGATTTTTCTCCAATTCTTGATAAAATGCAACCATTAAATCAGATGTTGCTTTATCCGGAACTTGCCATAGGGATACTATAAGGCTTTTAGCACCCGCTGTTATCAAAGCACGGGATAATCCCAATACTCCGTCCCCGGTAATTTCTCCTTTGCCGGTATCGCAAGCACTCAATACAATTAAATCTGCTTGGAGTTTAAGATTCTCAACAATTTCGCTGGTTCGTAAAAGTCCTTCGTTCGCGTTTTTCGGAGAGGGGGGAGAGTCGGGAGAGAGTGCTATAGCTCCCGGTATGCGCTCTCCGAAACCGTCGAGTAACCCGTGTGTAGCGAGGTGAATGAGTTTTGCATTATTAATTCTCCCCATCACAGCAGTTTTCGTCGCTTCCTTACCAATGAGAGGTTTCGCATTCAGTAGAGACGCGATTAATCGCGTCTCTACTTCAGAACCAGGTAAATTACTTAACCGCGTAGGTGGGATGCCAATAAAGGGCATAATAGGATTACCCACTATTAATTTTTCATTTTGGGATAAAGCAGCAAATTTTACAGGTGTTGAGTTCTTTTTCTTCGTAAACTCCAAAACTTGAATCGCAGGAGCGGTAAGAATAGTGTGTTTTTCAATCAGATATTTTTGATTTTCATCTATCAGCGCGGGGAACGGAACTAAAAATAAAAACTCATGAGGAACAAAAATAATACGCTCGTTGGGATTTTTCGGAAGATGTTTAGCAATGGGTTTAAATAAAATATCATGGAGTTGCTGTAATCTCTGTTTGTGACTTGTTCCCTCTGTTTGCGATACTTTAATACCTCTTCCTTGAACACCGATTGATAAACGACTATTTTCGACTAATTTATCTATAGGAGTTTTCAAGGATTTTAAATAAACTTGCTCGAAAGCAATTTCTCCTGTGGGTTTGACTATCCAAATATAGAGTTTATCATCGCTAATTACAGAATATTCAACAAGCGTAGATTTTTGCTGTCGAGCGATTTTTTTAATATCTGTAATCGTTGGTAGTTTACCAATAGCATCATTATTATTTGTCGCTTTTGAGGTTAATAAATCAATAAAAGCTCTAGCTCGACCGCGCTCGGATATCTCCAAAGCTTGTTCTATTTTATTTTGAGATATTAAAGCTTGTTGTAAAAATTTGTATGTATCAATTTGTTGAGCAAAGAGCGATATTTTTTGGTCATCTGATAATGAAGTTCGTAACTTATCCCATATTTCAATAGCAGCGAATAGAAGCTTTTCTGCTCGCACATATTCACCTTGAGCAATGTAAGCTGCTCCAATATTGTTGAGAGTTATACCCTCACCAGCTTTATCATCTATTTGTTTACGAATAGCTAAAGATTGTTGATAAAAATCTAACGCTTTTCGGTACTGTCCCAAACTATGGTAGACTCTTCCAATATTGTTGAGAGTTATACCCTCACCAGATTTATCATCTATTTGTTTACGAATAGCCAAAGATTTTTGATAGAAATCTAATGCTTTTTGGTACTGTTCCAAACTGCGGTACACTAACCCAATATTATTGAGAGTTGTACCCTCACCAGATTTATCGCCTATTTGTTGACTAATAGTTAAAGATTTTTGATAGAAATCTAATGCTTTTTGATACTGTTCCAAATTGTGGTGAACTAACCCAATATTATTGAAAGTTTTACCCTCAACTAATTTATCACCTATTTGTTGACTAATAGTTAAAGATTGTTGATAGAAATCTAATGATTTTTGGTACTGTCCCAAACTGCTGTAAACTCCTCCAATATTACTGAGAGTTGTACTTTCCCCAGCTTTGTCACCTACTTGTTTACGAATAACTAAGGATTGTTGATAGAAATCTAATGCTTTTTGATACCGTCCCAAATTGTCGTAAACTAATCCAATATTACTGAGAGTTACACCCTCACCTGTTTTGTCACCTATTTGTTTACGAATAACTAAGGCTTGTTGATAAAAATCTAACGCTTTTTGGTACTTTCCCAAACTGCTGTAAACTCCTCCAGTATTACTGAGAGTTGTACCCTCACCTGCTTTATTACCTATTTGTTGACTAATAGCTAAGGATTGTTGATAAAAATTTAACGCTTTTTGGTACTGTGCCAAACTAGTGTAAACTAATCCAATATTATTGAGAGTTGTACCTTCACCAGCTTTGTCACCTACTTGTTGACTAATAGCTAAGGATTGCTGATAAAAATCTAATGCTTTTTGGTACTGTCCCAAACTATAGTAAACTAATCCAATACCATTGAGAGTATTTCCCTCACCAGATTTATCATCTATTTGTTGACTAATAGCTAAGGATTGCTGATAAAAATCTAATGCTTTTTGGTACTGTCCCAAACTATAGTAAACTCCTCCAATATTATTGAGAGTATTTCCCTCACCAGATTTATCACCTATTTGTTTACCAATAGCTAAGGATTGTTGATAAAAATCTAATGCTTTTTGGTACTGTCCCAAACTATGGTAGACTCTTCCAATATTATTGAGAGTTTTACCATTACCAGCTTCGTCACCGACTTGTTTACCAATAGCTAAAGATTGTTGATAAAAATCTAATGCTTTTTGGTACTGTCCCAAGCTGCGGTACACTAATCCAATATTATTGAGAGTTGTACCCTCACCAGCTTTGTCACCTACTTGTTTACGAATAGTTAAGGATTGTTGAAAAATATCTAACGCTTTTTGGTATTGCCCCAAATTGCGGTAAACTAATCCAATATTATCGAGAATTGTACCCTCCCCCTTTTTTTCACCTATTTCTCGACAAATTACCAAAGCTTTCTCATATAACTCCAATGCTTCTTTATACTTACCTTGACGAGATAACTGTAATCCTTGCTTATTCAACTCAATCAGTTCTTCTCGACGCTCTTCCCTAGTCTTGACTTGAACTATTAATTCTCTACTTGCCCCATTTGCAATTTTAACAGTCCACGAAAAGGCGACACCCACCGGAAATACAATCAAAAGCAGCAGTGTAAAACTAGCAACACGATAATTAACTTTATAGCAACTTAGTTTCAACAATCTAATTATTCCTCGCTTGACTGATTAAGTGTATTTCGGTATACAAATCATTTTTTATATACAAAGATTCGCCACAGTAATAGATACTTCCCAATCAAAAGAAAATATGCAATTTTAGATATACTAATCAACCTCAATTTTTACCAAACCCAAGAAAAATCAAGAAGACGCGATATATCGCGTCTCTACATTCTTGGACGGAGATGTCTATTACAACAAACCAATCAAGGTAAAACCACCCCAATCTTGAGGATTCGGATATTTTTTCATCGTTTCCAGCATCGCTTGACGTAACGCTCCTGCTTTATTAGTATTTTTACTTAAATTTTTATAAAATTCACTCATTAGCATCTCCGTAGATTTATCGGAAACATTCCACAGCGAACCAATAACAGTATCAGACCACCTCAAAAGTAATAGCCATCGCAGCAAGTTTATTTGCATCCACACCTCGTACTCCCGTAGCTAACTGTATGCGTTCCACATTTATACCCCTACGAGTACCAGCATCCAAATCTTCAAGTAATTTATCTGTTAAATCCAAAAACTCATCATCATTAGCAGTAGATGGTCCACGTGTTATATTTCTTCTTCTAGCAATTCCTTGAAGCGCTTTCAGAGAAGTACGTAGGGGAGAAGCACTAGCAACTATTAAAGCTTCCGTAATCCCAAAAGGTTCCCCAGTAGTCAGTTTAAAATTATCATCATCACCGGGAATTATTCGTTTATCTTTAGCTGCTAATAATGCCATATCTTCTGATGCAGTCCAATTGTTAGGGAATATTATTGTCATCTCACCTGTTGCATCAATTACTAAAATAGCGACATATATAGGAGTAGATTCTTGATTTTGGATATCAAAGACTATTTGTGTCCCTACTGGAATTTTGGGGATTTCTCCATCTTTAATAGTTACGGGTTTATTAGGATTATTTGTGCTTATCCCTATTTGTTTGCTAATACCACGAGTCGGAACAGTTTCACTAACAATATTCTTACTTCCAGCAATATTTATAGAAGCTTTAACCTTTAATTGTGATGTACTATTAGGTAACATTTGCTTCACAATGCGCGTTGCTAAGAAAGACTTAAACTTTGGTTTTAAATTTTCTACTGCGGTTGTCACTGTTTCGTTTGCTTTACCGAAAGAACTGGGAACTATTTTGTCTAAAGATGGCAGAAATAAACCATAACTACCTACAGGAGGTAAATTTGCAACCTGAGATTTTTGTAGTTGCTGATATCTCGCTTGGGTCATGCGACCAAAGATATACTGTACTTCTTGCTGTCCCAAAGGTAAGGGAGTAACACGCTTTATAGTTTGTAACGCTTGTTGTGCTAGGCTTGTAGTATTGCTATCAAAAGCATCATCCAATCCAATCTTTAATGTTAAATCGCTGGGGATACCACGAATTGATTCTTGTAAAAGGGTTCCTGGTTTTAAATCCCTATTTGCTCTAGTATTACTGATAATTTTACCTTGTCCTACCAATCCTTGACGAGATTCTAACTTAACGAATTGTGTTTCTTTTCCGCTTGCATTAACTACACTAAATACAGCATCTTTTTCAAATCCTTCTAATGAGCGTGCATCAATACCACCTAACCAGAGTTCTACTTGGTCACCTTTTATTTGTGTCACCACAGCTTCAGCATAAGATGTATTAAATGGAGTAAAGAAAATCGATGGATTAGGATTTTGTTTGCTATTTATCTCCAATTCCGGGTCTTGTATAATGCCATTATTGCGGGAGAAAATCTTGGTACTGCGATTAACATCAACTAATGTTCTTGCTATTGGCTGATTTGCTGTTTGTTGCCAGAGATATTGAGTAAATAAATAAGTAAATGCACCTGCATGGAAATCATTAAAAGGTGCATCTGCTGCATATTGGTTGCGTTTAGCAGATGCAATGACCACACCTTTGGCAACATTTTGACGACGCAGTTTAATAAATTCTTGAGGAGATAAATTTAACCGTTTTAACCATTCTTTCTGATACTCAAATTCCTGGGGGGTAGCTTGGAAATTCTGACCACCATCACGGGAACGAACCACAAGATTTCCTCGTTTTGCACCCCCGGAATGACAGCTATCCAACACAACAGTCACATTATCTGTTTTTAATGCATACATTAATAAAAACAGCGTGTGTCCCATAATATCTTGTACAACACCACCATCCGAATTGTATCTGGAATCAATCGGAACTAGAGTACTGTTTAAACCATCAGGATTATCTTTATCTGGGTCAACCACCTGGGAACCATGTCCAGAAAAGTGGAACACCACCACATCCCCTGGTTTAGCTTGCTTAATAAGATGGTCTTCAAATGCTGTGAGGATACTTTGACGGGTAGCTTGTTCATCAGTCAGGATTTTAATATCGTTGGGATTAAAACCAAAACGATGTATTAATAGCTGCTTTTGTAACAAAACGTCATTGACACATCCTCGAAGTGGGTTTATCTCGCCGCCGTATTTGTTTATACCTATTAATAGCGCGAATTTCCGTCTAGTATTTTGTGCTAGAACTTTAGCATATTTATCCCCCTGCTGTATAATATCCATCTGGCTTAAGCTAAGCGTTGCGAGGGTCGAACCAGCAAATTGGAGGAAGTGACGGCGTTTCATAGGATTTTCAACTTTAAAATTTTCTAGTTATTTATACCTCTAGGGATTGTAGGGGGTATGCAAACTCGAAGTCAAAAAGAGGGCAGAAGGTTCATAAAAGAAAGAAGAAATTAAAAGTAAAAGAGAATACATTGTGGGCGCATATTTGTCCTGCGGACGACCTTGCGGTATGCGTAGCGTGGGCGTAGCACATGGATGCTTTTCTTTTGTTTTTAACATTGCTTGACGCAGAGCGCGCGCAGTAGGCTGGATTTTTCTCTAATTGCTGGTAAAACTCGACCATTAAATCAGACGTTGCGTCATCTGGGACTTGCCTAATTAGATACTACCAAACTTTTAGCGCCTGTATTTTCTTTGGCGAAGTAAATATTAATACAATAGTTTAGCGTAATTACTTAAGGCGAGATTGTAGCTTTAAGGGAAGCCAACAATCGAAAATCGCCATGTCTCATCTCAAACGTCGTCAATTTCTGCAATTTGCTGGTTCTGCGTTGGCTACAATGGGTATCAGTCAATTAGACATCATGCATCAAGCGCCAAAGCATTGTCGCAAAACACACCTCGTAAGCTAGCGTTACTCGTAGGAATCAATAAATATCAAAATGGCATTCCACTTTTAGGAGTAACGACGATGAAAAAATATCCACACCCTGTAGATTGGGCAGCTTTTACACTGATTGGGGAAGCGGAATCATTGCATATTCAATAGTGTTGCTAACTAATTTTTTCAATTTGCAATCCCCCTGATTTACAAAAATACGGATTTTTTGCATAAGCTCCTGTGACTGGGAGATATATAAAGAAGAGGTCGAAAAAGTATTATCTTGAAGTAAAAAAATATTATCACAGTCAACAATTACTTTTTATTAAGTCAACTTTTGCATGGGAACATCAATGACTCTTTTCTATTTGTGTTTAAGTAGCCTCTACATTTATATTTTTTGGTCTTTAGTTTCTTACCTAACTTTAAAAAGACAACGGGATAAAATAAAATGGAGAGTTCATGTAAACGGAATCAGAGGAAAATCAACTGTCACTAGATATATAACTGCTGTTTTTAGAGAAGCTAAGTATCATACTTTTGGGAAAACCACAGGTAGTGCTGCAAGAATTCTTCGACCAACTGGAGAAGACTATGATTTTCAACGACAGGGTTACGCTAATGTTAACGAGCAGGTAAAAATATTAAAAGGCTTTTGTCGTCAAAAAGCTGAAGCTGTGGTGCTTGAATGCATGGCTGTTAATCCTGTATATGCCGAGTGGCTAGAAGAAAAAGTCGTGCGTTCACATATTGGCATTATCACAAATGTGCGTTATGACCATCCCGATTATATGGGTGAAACGTTAGAAAAAATTGCCGAGTCTTTATCTAGAACAATTCCGACTAATGGCATTTTTATTACCTCTGAGGCTGAACCAAAGTTACTAAATATTCTGTGGAGAAATGCCAAGAAGAAAAAATCTCTCATGTTGATTGCTCATAAAAGTGCAGTTAAACCCCAAGAGATGGAAGGATTCACTCATTTTGCTCATGAAGAAAATGTTGCTATTGGTTATGAAATCGCCAAAATTCTTAAATTACCAAGACATAAGGCTCTTAAGGCAATGCAATCTGCTGTTGCTGACCCTGGTGCTTTCAATATCGAGTATATCAAGTTTAATAATTTCACAATTGCTTGGGCAAATCTCTTTGCGGTTAACGACCGTGAAAGTTTTATCGAGATTTGTCTGAAACTATTTAAACAGCTCGCTAGTTATCAAAGAATAGTGCTTTTAAATAATAGACACGACCGTCCCACTAGGGTAGAATTATTCGCCTTGTTGGCACTAGATTTACAATTTGACCGCGTAATTACCTTGGGAGACTATGAATCAGCAGTGGGGAAAGTATTCTCTCTTAACCAAGATAAAATAATCCACTTAGGTAATTCCACAAAATTCAAAAATGTACCTGCTACAGAACTTTTAGCGCAAATTGTTAGTGGCATAGATGAAAATAAGATTCTTTTAGTTGGAGCCGTAAATATTCATACAATCCAAGCCGAAAAGCTTCTACATTTTTTGGAAGAACAATTAAATGCGGAAACAGTCTTAGCCAAATAAATATGTTAACTACTATAGCTGAATATTAGGTGAGAAAAAATCGAAAATGTTTGAATCATTAAATACTCCAGAAATAACTAGATTAGCCCTTCTAATTGGTGCATTTGTCGCTATTCAATATAAAAATATTTCCGGAATAAATCCGGGTGGTGTCATTGTTCCTGGCTTTATTATCATTTTGTTTTTGATATCACCTCTTTGGTGCATTAGCAGTTTAGCCTTATCATTCCTTATTTATTTCTTTTACAAAGCTTTTTTGGACAAAGCAAATTACAAACGTCGCACTCCCATGTACATTTTATCTTTTTTATCCTTAGCAATTGCTAATTTATTAGGGTATACGTACATGCAACTAAATTGGTTGCAACCTTCAATTGACAATCTATCTGGAACTTTACTACCAGCAGTCATTGCTTTTACTTTTACAAAACAAAAAATGGGACTCGTTGTTAAAGGTGTAGTTATAACCACGCTAATAACTGCTTTATTTTTGACACTTATATACTTGATTGGTTACTACGGTTTTAATATAGATTTCGATACCCTTAGACCCTTGTATGCAGGAAAAGAGACGCTCAGTCTTAAATTTTCACTCATGCAATTTTATGTTGGTTTAGTAGTAAGTTTTATCATTTATCATTACCGAGATGTACGTTCGGGTGGCTATATGGTTGCTCCGGTTGCGGCAGGGTTATTAATTCAGCCATTGAGTGCAATCTTTTTTTTAATTGGTTGTATTTTTGTTTATTTGGTAACACAATTAATTTGCCAATTCACGCTTATTATAGGTTTGAAACGGTATGTTATTGCACTATTTTTAAGTACTATGTTTGTATGGACAACTGAAATTCTGTTCCTGCATATTAATTCAACGATTTTACCATTTCAAGGTAGCAGCCTTTTTGCGATAATTGCGATTATGTCTTATGCAAATGACAGTATACTTTATCATAAACAACAAATTTGGCTGCATATATCTTTGACTACATTAGTTGCTTTAATTTCCTTTTTAGTAGCTACATTATTGTCAAAAGTTCTAGTTTAAAAGCTTACTATTTTTATACAAACAGAGAGGTTAATATCCAATGATGAAACCAATACCAAGAAGAAAAGTATGTCGTTTTTTAGCTCATAGAGGTATTCAATTAATAGTGGGTATAACTTCATACTCCTTTCTATCTTGTCAGGCAGGGAAAAGTTTAATTTCTGACAATGATGCTATAGAGGCAAAAATTTTAAGTGAATCAGGTGATTTTCTAGACGAAGTTAACAGACTCAAGAAATTAGCATTACCTGCAAATTCTCGTCTTTACCAGCCTCCCACATTTAATGAGTTAAAAAGTTTTAAACTACTTGCGAAGGATTTGTTATCTCAAAATCTCAATGAAGTTCTAAATAGAGCAAATTCTCTAAATTATGAGTTGATAAAGTTTATTGACACTACCACTAAACAGGTATTTTACGGTTTGCGGGAAAAGCTAAAACCAGGTTTACCAATTCGAGGCTGGGGGTCGTATTTTATTAACTTTTCTTATCAAGCTAATGCTTTGCTAGAAATACCACATATTTTATTTGACGAATTTTCGGAAGATATTGGAGCACAAGTTTTTTTAATATCTGTAAGTCGTGCTTTGTTAATAGCCGGAGCGCATCGCAACGCTAATGGTATTAACACTGCGGATGTTTGTAATCCCATCAATTCTATTTTCCAAGTAGTCCATAAAACCTGGGTTTCACCAAATACTAAAACTTGGCAGATTCATGGCTTTGGTCATGCAACTAAGTTATCATTTCCAAATAACACTATGTCTGTTTTGTCTAATGGTCAAGGTGTTGTCACAAACGAGATTTTGGATTTAAGTCAGCGAATGAAAATTCGGAATTTTCAAGCTTATACTTACAACAATCTTTTACCCTCTAATCAAATTAATCAACAGGCTAATCAAGGTATTGCAGGTACAACTTTCTTACCCTTAGCTGCGACTCACAATATACAAGGTAAATATTCTCATAAAATTGGTGCTGCTTTTACCCACGTCGAATTAGACGAGAGTAGCCGATTCAATGCTCAGAATAGAGATGAAGTAGCAAAAATTATCGCAGAGTCAATTCAATCATTGGCTAAATAAGTTTGTTATTTCAATAGTCAAATTATTTATTATCTTAGTGAGAGATTAACAGTGAAAACACAAAATCATTTTTTGGAAAAACGTTCGCATATTCGAGTTAATGCTTTTGCTACGGCTACAATTGATGAACAACAGTATAATGTCGAAAATTGGAATATTGGCGGATTAAAGTTAAGTGGATTTCATCAAGATGTACAAACAGGAGATTGTTTACCAGTTTGTATATTATTAAGTTTTAAAGAAGGAATCAATATTTCCATCGAAACTTTGATTGAAATTATTTGGATATCTAAAAGCGATAAAAAAATCGGAACAAAATTCCTCAATTTAACAAAGATTGAACGTGAAGTAATGCAAGAAATATCTGATAATTTTTTGAATCGAGAAATCAATGTAGCAGAACCAAAAAAGGTAATTAGCAATCCGAATAATTCAAATTTTAATAATGCCCCAAACCTAGCAAGAAAATGGTTGATAAAGCCTTTATATTTACTCTATTTAGTAATTGGCGGAATAATCGGGCTTTTGACTATACAAGCATTGTATCAATTGCTCAGTTATATGGAGATAAAATCTGCCGTTTTAAGCAAGTCAACTGAGGCTATTGTCTCCACTAAATTAGGTACGTTGAGCCAAGTTTATGTACGCGAAGGAATGAAAGTTAAAGCAGGTCAACCTTTACTAAAAATTCAAGACCAAGAAATAGCTCAGTTTGTTGTTGAGAACAAAATTCACAATCAAGATGCAAAATATCGAGATGAAGTAAATAATATCGACGCAGTTGCCAGAAATAAGAAAGATAATATTGATAGGTTAACTCAAAAAATAGAACTTAGTCGTTTGGAGTTGAATGAAGCCAAAATTGAATTGCAAAAAGCAGAAGTTCTTAAGGAAAAAGAAATTGAAAAATTAAAGCTTTCTCAGACAATTACTCAAAACCAGCTTAAGTCAGTCCGTGTAAAAATCAAAGGTTTAACTGTAGAGTATCAAACAGCTAAAAACTATCAAGACAGAATGACTGCTTTAGCCAAAGAAGGTGCTGTAAGTCAACAAGTATTAGATTCAGCAAATTCTAAGTTCGCTCAGGCAGACAGCGCACTCCAAACCGCAAAATTTGAATTACAAACTGCTCAAACAGCGGTAGTTTCAGCTAAAAATGGACATTTTTATGATGGTAGGCAATTTGTAGGAGAGCTTGGAAATCTAATAGCAAATGTTAAAGAATGGCAAGAAGGCTTGCAGTTATCAGCCAAAAAAATAGCCGTTTTAGAGGAAGAATTAAAAGCACGAAAACAAGATTTATATTCTTTAGAGCAACAAAAGCGAAATCTAGAAAAGCAAAATCAAAACCAAGATTTACAAAAACAAACCGCAGCTAAATTATCCTTACAAAGTTCCTTTAACGATGTTGTGTATAAAGCTCCATTTTCAGGTTCTGTAGTCAAAATTTTAAAATCTCCTGGAAATACAGTTAACCGCAGTGATACTCTAATTCTTTTGCAGCCTGAGCTTCAAGAAACTACGGTTGAAACTTATTTAACACAAGACCAAGCAGCACAATTCACAATGAATAGCGAAGCAATAGTTATAATACCCGAATTAGGTAAACGCTATCAAGCACGAGTTATCAATATTGATAGAACAGGTGGCTTTATTGAACAGGTTAGAGGTCAATATCAGTTCCAAGGCTCAACTACACAACCAACTTACGTAAAGTTAGCTTTAGTAGGTGTAAGTAAACAAGATAAAAGCCAATTAATTGGAGGTATGCCAGTTACGGTGAGTATAAATAGAAAGTTAAGTGTTTTGAATAATTTTATTGTTTTTGGTCAGAATTGACCTTAGGTAAAGGTGTGGAAAATTTTCCACACCTTCCTCGGACTTGGTTGCGTTTAAAACAGAAGTCAATGAACTGCTCAACCAACAGAAGGAACTTGAGGTTAAAATCCGCGAAAGTAGTCCTAAATATGCCAACTTAAAATATCCTCAACCTTTGACAACATAAGTGATGGGTTACGGCGCTTTACCCAATTTAAAGAGCTTCCAAATAAGTGTTACAAATGCGCCTAACCCATCCTACGCAAATTTAGCTTTCTTTTGTACTTCCACAGTATTCTAAAAAAGATAATAAAAATTCTCTCTTCCCTTGGCTAACTTGGCTACTACCCTACGGGAAAACCTCCGGTTTATCCGGTTCGTTTATCCTCGCATATTTCCTTCGGTAGCTTTTGAAGTTCCCCCAACAACTCCGGTGAAGGATTTGGTATAGAATATATTTCTTGAAACACATCAGACCATAATTCTTTCCCAATAAAATAATCTGCTCTATTCAAAGCTATAGTTTCCTTATTTGCTCCTTCTGCACGCAGTCTTGTTTCTAACGCTTTGAGTTCATTAGTAATTAACTGACGCTGCTGTGCATCCATGATTTTAAATTGGGATAATATTATAGGAGTCTTACCTCTAAAACCAATCCATTCATAGCTATTTCCTGGCTTTAACTCATCCTGACCCTCATAGGTCACAAAATTTTTCTGCTGAGTTTTTTTATTCTCCCAAAAATAATTATCACTACCCGGATTTGATAAAGCAATTTTACTTATATTTCCGTTCCAGAGGAAAAGTGGACGACTGCTGTAAATCGGTTTTGGCTGTGGTTTACTAGATTCAGGATTATTATGTTGAGGAGAGATAAAGCATACAGCACCTTTTAATGGACGTGAAATTGGTTGTTGTCTTCTGCGAATTCTTTGCAAAATAGCTGGCCAAGAAGAAGCTTGTGGATTTTTTCTAGCTGGTGTGGTTTGTGCTGAAGTAAAAACAGCAGTCGAAGCCAAAATTGATGTTACACCAAGCAAAATCAAACTGCGAAAGCCAATATTTTTATGCATGATTTTTCTTCCTTAACCCAGATAAAATGTAAAACCAAAAGGTAGCTGATGGCAGAAATAAAGGTAATACAATACTTGCGGAAATATACATTTGCATTGACATTAAAATGTAAATTCCTGTTCCCGCAATGAGAAAAATAAATAATTGTTTATTACTGCGTTCATTATATTGTCGTTGAACGAGCAGTAATTGCATACCTTTACCTAACAATACAGCAATACCAATCATCCATAAATCAGGTATTGGAATAACAACATGTTTTTTCAGGAGATGTTGAAGCATATAAGCATTTATTTCCACTCCTGTCAAATCATTTAAAGAGGTATCATGAGAATTTCCTTGCAATCTCCAATAAGCGACTCCTGTTGGTAAAGGAAAAAAATCATTATGAAAACTAGATAATCCGGAATTTTTATATCCACCAGCACCAATTAATATGACCTTTTGCTGTAATTGTTGTTTATCAAAATCTGTATTATTTTTATTTAGTAAGTCACCAGCGCTCACTACTTGATAAACTTGATTTGGTGGGAGAGAATAATCAATTATTGGATACAACCATGATTGTAAAAAATATTCCGAAATGCTAGTCACTGGAGAAAGACGTAAATTATTTAAATCTTTAGTTAAAGGATTATTAATTTGCTGATTATTTAAAGATTTTATTAAATCTGTTCGTAAATTGCTATTTCTTGATAAATTAGGTTGTGGTAAATTTAATGATAACTGTTCTTGATTTAGCGATTTAACCAAGGACAAAAGATAAGTAAACGGACAATTATCAGTACAATCAGTATTTTTTTCTAATAACGAAAGATGTCCAGGCTTTTTATCAACAAAACCTTGTAAGCTGCTATTCAGACTAGCAATATTAGTACGTACACCTTGTTCTTCTTCCGGATTATTTTCATTTAAAATTGCTCCAAAAACAATCCATGTAGAATTTTTATTAATGGAATTTTCAATAGATTGTGCTAATATTTTATCATCATCCTTTGTCATCCGGTCTAGCAAATAATCGATACCAATTACTTTGGCATTGTTAGCTGTAAGTTCATTAATTATTTTTGCTAAATAAGTGCGGTCAATAGGGTTAAATTTCCTAGCATCTGTATCAGCTAAAGATTTTTCATCGACATGAACAACTAAAACAGGAGGCTGAGAGGATTTTGCTAGTACTTGTCCGGTAATATGACGGTAAGCAGCTTGCATTCCAATTTGCCAATCGAGAGCAGTTTCTTGTACTGGTGGTAACAAACTTGCAATTAATAATGTTCCTACAACCAAAACTTCCCGACTTTTTGGTAACCACTGTTTAATTTGATGACGAATTCCAGAAGGCTGTAAGCGAAAAGATTTAGCATCAGGATGACGAAACAACGAAGGAATTAAATCAGCACTAGGATAAGTAAGATTTTTTTCTAGCTTCAGATAATCACATGCTGTTAATAATGCTTCATGAACATCTTTATATTGTGTTATAGCATTCAAAAACTGAACAAAAATTTCTTCTGCAACGCAATTATGTACGACTTCACGCATAACAGCGACTTCACTCAAACCCCAACCAATTAATTTATCCGCAATACTTAAACCATCACAAGAATTAAAAAGAGCAAACTGTAACCCTTGGTTAATAGCAACAGTCAAAGGATATTCAAGTTCGCTTAAAGATATAGTCGTGTTGGGAGCAATTGATATTTCACCTCCAGTCAAAGCTGTTTGATTGCTATGTCCAGCAAAAAATAATATATCCCAACCTTTTTTTCTGGTTAACTCGGTAATAATTTCTTGTTTTAACTGATTAACATCTTTTTCTTTATTCCATTCAACAAACTTGACCTCAGCTAATTTGTTAATTGATAATAAAGCTTCTTGTCCTTGCTGAAAATTTAAACCTTTGCTATCCCCAAAAATAGCTAAAATTCTGACTTTACCTGGATGACGTTTAAATGATGTAGCAGTACTTTTATGTATATTTAGCGGTTGACGTACTATACGAATTGGACCAGAAGTAAACTCCGCTCCTATTTCCCATGCTTCCCAAGGTAAATGTGTTAGTTCTAAAGAGTTACAGCTAATAAAAATATTATTTACTAAAGAAGAATTATCATGACTACTTGCAACTCTACTAACCATTGCTCTAATATCATATAACTCTCTGCTACGCAACCATTGGTGAAACTCGTATAAAAACTTTGCCTCTGCTTGTACTAATTTCGCGTGCCAATCTAATGGTAATGGAGCTATTTTTCCTACATTCAAGACTTTTCCACGCAGTTCGTTACTATAAAAATTGCGGTAAGCTTTTTGCCACTCTTTATAAAGTACTATAACATTTTCAGGGTAAGCTATTTCGGCAACGATTTGTTGATTTTGACCCCAGGAAAGCTTAAATAAACAAGTTCTTTCCACCTGATGAATTTGAAGATAGAAGTTACCCATAATTTTGTCTCCCAACTAACATTGTCTTCCAACTAACATAAATCTGATTAATTAAATCTTAGTAATGTCAAACTCGAAGGGTGGTAAATTCATATCTATAGTATCTCCTAAACTAGCACTAACGATAAATTTTTCGTCCCAATTACCAGATACAAGAGTATATAAATATGGTTGCATTTCTTGTGGATTCACAGATTGCTCGACTAAAATACAATTGGTATCGCTGACTCTAAATTTAAAATTGTCAGGTAGAGTATTTAGTAAAGGAGCACCTACAATTAATAGCAAACTCCATGAATCAGGATAATCCTCACTCGATGAATTCCATGCAGTAGCATATAATCTGAGAGAAACACCAGCTAGCGCAAAATTAATATATCCACCCCGTGACATCAAAGGTACTTCTAATCCTTGTGCTTCTAGTTGTGATTTAATTGCATCAAATTCTTCCTCTGGACTTCGTAATTCCCTAACGGATGCAAACTTTGGTAACAAACTCCAAGATAATTCTTTTCCTACTTCATCCAATTCATCCCACAACCACCTTCCAATATTTATAGCAGGTTGTGTAATTAATTTAATTAAATCAGACAAGTATTTTTCTAGAGACGAAAAACTTTGTGTCTCAAGATTATTAGTTTGCAGTTTATAAATCCATTCAACCAATTCCGGATAGCTTAAAATCACACCCCCTTGCTCCCAACTTAAAACTTGTGAAAGTTCTTTTTCTGGAGATTGTAATTGAGGTAATAATTTTGATAACTCACTTTTAATACTTGTCAATTGCTCCTTATGAGTAGTCACTATATTACTTGCTAAACTTGGTAAACAAATAGCTTCATAATCCAAAGTTCGCAAACACAAGAGTAAAAAATTTGGATTATCTTTAAACCAAGTTAAAGGTATTTCGTATGTCCAGCTTGATTCTATGGAGTGTGTTCGCAAAGTTTCTATATTTTCCATCAACTGTGGATAAGAAATAACACCTCGAACTACACCACATTCTTGTTCTTCCAAAACTTCTACTAATACATAAAAGTGGGGAACAAACTCAGGTGACTCTACGACTACTCTTGATAAAGGAACTTTTTCTTCAAATGAACTACCGATTGTTAATAAGCAAAGCTTAAAATTACCAACCTGCAAATTAGCCACATTTGGAATTAAATTTGCTAAAGATGGTTTTGCAATTGTAGACTTCTCCCAATTCAGCTTTAAGTTCTTATCATGTTCCTCTAACCATTTCTTGAAAGTAAATAACCCCAAAGCATTTAGATAAGTTTCCCATTGACGCGAACCATCCGGTATTTTATCGCTCAGTTCTATTGCTTGATTAATTTCTAACTGCTCTAAATTAATAGATTCTATTGGTAAAAATTCAAATTCGATTGGCATTGATTGCATGTTCATGATTTTATTTCCCTAGTTATTTATTTAAGAGGTTCCACCCCTGAATTAAAAGATTTACAGGAGGTTATTTTTTCATCTAACTGTTGACAAAGTATTCTATAAAAAGTACTTGATGTCACATGGGTTTGCATTCTTACAGCCTCTGTCTCAGCTTGGGATATTAAATTAGCAATTTGTTCATCAAGTAAATCATTAATTTTTGTTTCTAAATTAGCTAAATTATTTTGGTTGGAATAAAGTTTTGCGAGTTCAAGAACGTGATTTTTTAATTTTACTAAAATTTCCCGTCGTACATCAGCACGAAAGTCCTTCAGCTTCAACAAACGTGTAACTACATATTGTCCCTTTAAATCTAATCTAATAGCAATTTCGCTCATTGATAATTTTTGACAGTGAAATAGCTGAAGTGCTGTCAGAAAATCATTTGATTTATCAGGTTTTTTACTTTGTAAATATTGAAATCGCGATTCAATAACCGTTTTTAAAGCTTCATCTAAACAAATCAATAATTGTGAACGATAAGATTTTAAAAAATCTTCTGTTTCGTCAACATCTTTCATTAAATTGTTAGAATCAGGAGAAGGAATACCTTCACGCAAAGTAGCGTTTTCATACAAATTTCCATCCAGAGAACCTGTCGGATATATACCCCCTCTTGCATGAATTCGGTATTGTCGTAAATTAGTAGCGAGACTTTGTAATTTTTCCATAACAGTCTGCGTAGATAAATTGTATATCCCTTTCGATTTTAGAACCTCAGTGATTTCTTGTAATTGCTCCTTTGTCGGGGGATTACATTTTTTAGATTTATTATTTCCACGTTCACGCAAACGCTGAGCGCGATAAATATTGTGATATGCTTCTAGTAATATTTGTGATTGTTCAATTTCCATTTGTGCAAATGAATAAAAATTGCCTAAAATATTTTTTAACTGATTAATTTTCGTATCATTTAATATTGCCCAATCACTCAAAATATACAATCCAAATTCCAGAAGACGTTGATTAAGACCACTATGCCTTTTTACCTTTAAATTTGCCCAAGTGGCAAGACTACTTTTTTGCGAATCAAAAGTTTCTAATATCTCCATAGCTAAACATTGGTAATTGGTTGATGGTTTCAAATTGCCATCATCATCTAAAACATAAGGTAATAAATCACCACAAGTAAATCCGTGAAAATGACCAAAATCTTGTACCAACTGTAAGCAAACTTTCTCAATTTGCCAAGAAATAAAGCACAGAAGACAACGTTTGGCTAATAAAGCATCTTGACCTGAAGTATTTTGGAATAACAACAGTAATCTTTTTTGAATTAATGTATCAGATACTTCATTTAGATTTTCGGAGTTAGTAAAGTTCTCAGCAAAGAAGGTCTTTGCCATACTTATTGTTCTCACCTGACGCTTTCCAGCATTGTCTAACGTTACCAAATCCCAATACTCTCGCTTACTCATTGTTTACTACTTGTTTTAGTACTTGTTTTATTGCTTGTTTTTAATTTGGTTGGTTCTCTCCACTATGGCTATCATTGGCTGTCATTAATTCTTAACTCTCAGCCAATTCGAGGTATGCATCTGTGGAGTTTAGTCAAAGATGATACATAATTTCAACCGTAGAGAAAGACTATTTTTATTTATTTAGAGTAATAGGAGCCTACAAAAATAGCTTACAAAAATAAAATACTTTATCTAAGTACATTTTTTGATTGTCAGCCCCTATTGTGACAATCATCGTATTTTCTACGTAAAATCACTACCGTAAATCAAACCGGAACGATGTGATATGTAGTATTAGTATTTATTTCTCTCATTCCCATTGATTTTTCGTTTTTTTGTGTCAAAACTCCATATCTCACACCAATCCAGAGATAAGAACTTGTAGCTTTACTCAATTATTGATGGTATCACTTCTAAGAATAAAATTCTCACAGCATAAACAATGCTGAAATTAGTAAATCAAGCCTTAGTATCGATTTTGACTCACACTTTTATCATCAAAAACCTGAATACCAAAGCTAAAAAAAGAAAGCTCGTCATCTTTATTCTTCGTTTATTTATTATTTTGTAGCGATTGTCACTTTAAAAAATATCAGTAGCTCAAGGGGTGGAAAATTTTCCACCCCTTTATTCAAATATTACGCTATCAAACCATTAAATCCTAAGCCTAACTATAATTAAGCTTTCATTATACTATAGTGAAGTAGTAGTGATTTGACCTCTATTACTTAGGATACAGAAAAAGTTAGCCCGCCTTTACTGTGGGGCGGGCTTTTCCTTAAGCAAACGCAGCATCTGAGAGTGTAACTTTTTGAGGCGTTCATTTTCTTGCCTCAAGCGCACAACTCCCCCAGTATCTTTTTTCTATCTTGAGACTCGCGCTCCAAAACCTCAATACGACGTTGTAGCTCAAGAATATCAACATTGCCTACCGACTCTTGAGTTAAATATTTTTCAACAAAGCTTAGCAATACATCGGTTACCGTCTTTCCCTCTGCCTGAGCTTTCGACATTAACTCTTCTTTCTTCTTAGGGTCTATCAAAAATTGGATAAACGCTTTTTTCGTTTTTGCCATATGCGTTCTCACAGTACTCGGATAAAAATACAACTAAACACAAACTAGCAATCTATAAGAATCATGACAAGCGTAGTGATGCTATTGCCGAAAGTATCATGATACTATTACTATAGTATAGAGATGAATAGGTGAAAAACCTATTCAATCAAAAAGCGACCGCCCATGACGCCAATCTTCGTGCGTACACGTAGTGGCGGCCTCCACATCGCCCTTGTTAAAACCCATAAATGGAGGTCAGTTATGAATTTAATAGTAGCGGATACACGACAAATCGCGCAACTCGAACTCGATGAGTACTTGTGGCAACAATCACAGGAAATAGCGAAACGAGCTAGAATTAGACACAGTAAGAGAAGCAGACTGTCGGCTGACGTATCGCGTGTGGTTTGGAATTAATTTACTAAGTATTTTTTATCACAATTCAGATGACCTATGGATTGCTCAACTTTGGGGTTCGAGCAATACAACTTGCTGTAGTAGCTCAAACGAGGCTCAGTCTTTCATAGTCGCTATGAGCAAGTTACCAGTCTCTTAATCCTAATTTTTCCATCATATAAGGCGTGCGCTTAAGTACGTCTTCCCTCAACACCATCTTAATCAGTACAGGGATATCTACATGCTTACCACAACCCTAACAGCAAAAGCTTCTCCAACAGCACCATTAAATAGCACTACACAAAATATTTTAGAGTTTGCAAGTGAATTATACTATCATAAACAAAAGCTCTCCAGAAAGGAATACAAGCAATTAATACAAGAGTACGATTGGTCGGGTGAAGAAAAAAAATATGTCAAATTGGCTACCGTCTTTTGCTGGTTTTCACCCACTGATTTAGCTGCAATTGAGCCAGATACTCTATTTTTGCTAGCAAAAAATCATAAAAAATACGCTCCTGTTATCGAGCAGATGAAGGATTTGGGAACAATCACCCAATCCAAGGTAAAAGCCTTAATGAAAGAGCAACGCAAACCCAGAATAAATATGGAAGAAAAACCGACCATTTGGCGTTCATTACCTAATGGTGGTAGATATGTGCAAATTCCACCCATCCATGATGAAGACACAGGAGTAATCCTCCAAGAGATGATGGAACAAGAAGGGTTAACAGCACAAAAAATAGTCACGGAAGGTTTGTGTTTAAGACAAGCACTCAAAATCGGACGATTAACTTGGATATCTAACAGCGAGGAATTAGAAGCCCTTATAGAAGAGCCACCCGTTAACAAGAATGAACAATCAATAAGTACTGGCAGTGTTGATATTATTACCTTGGTTGAACAACCCAAAAATGAGTGTAAGTCATTAACAGTAGAGGATGTAATATCATCCTTGAGCAATAAATTATTTTGTGTGGTAGAAAGTATTACTTACCTGACGCGAAAACAAGTTAAAGAAACAGAACAATTGGTGCGAGACATAGTTGATTTTTGTAATAACCAACCTGCCGATTGTCAGTGGTTAACCCTTGCTTCCATTACCAGAAGAAATGGAATGGCTTTAATCATTGTGATTGGTTATTTGGGAAAAGACCATAGGGACTGGTTTTTTAATTTACCTCAACTGTTGGCTGATGCTGCGATACGACACCCGGAAGAATTATTATGGGTAAATCAAGTGCTACGTTCCCAAGCAGAATCTTTACTAACCGTGCTTAGTAATTAAGCAGGTGGACGCTAACTATCTTAATTAGCTTTAATATCGTACCCACACTTTGTGTACCGTTATCTCCTTCAGTAATAGTTCTATCGTTAATTGTCAAGGTTGGTGGAGCGTCGTCGTCTTGAATGGTAGCAACTGCTTGAGCTTTACCTATAATCACGTTGCTTGGGTTACTCAAGTTGAGGGAGAAACTTTCAGTAAACCAAAAAGTTTTTTCCAAAAGGGCAATTATCGAAAATTTTGTAGCTTGCTATACTTTTTAATACCAAGTTCTTCACCAGTGGGGATAATATATATCAGGATTACTTATGCATAGGTGAATTCTAAATTCTTGGTATTAGTCTGCTGGAAGATAAATACCTTGAACAACTTGATATTTACGCTCAAAAAATCTCAAATAAACTTTGTTGGTCGTAAGCCCCTTGAGTTTCGATGGAGAAATTTTCGTAACCATTCACTCCAGAACTTCGTCCAGCGTCTCTGAGTCTGTGAGAGCTAACTGTCCTGATGAAAAAGTCACTTTTTTTTAGCCAAAAAGGCATACATTATTTCTATGATTTCATTTTTTGGTACGTCTCTAAGACTCATAAGAATTATTAATTAATTAATTAGTTACGTATAATATGACACTTGACTATACTTAACCAATTATTGATGTTTGAGCTGAGGAAAAACTTTTTGGTTTACTAATTATATGTTGACGATTTTATCTGCTTGTTTATCTCATAATAATGAGGTTGAAAAACCTTGTTGTCAATAGGGTTTGAAATACGCTTACCCTGACTGTAAAACCTCAAATGCACTCAGACTTGCAAGTTATTTAATCCACATTCCAAATGAATTAGTACAAATGCAAAGCCGAAACTTTACTCTTGAAGCGACAATTTTATTTTGAACATATTATATATGTGCTTGGTGAAAGTTTCCGCAGTTAGTTTGTCGGGAATTTCTGCTGCTAATATTTCTATAAATTGCTTAAGCGAATAACCTGGTAAAAATGCTAAATTTTCATTAATAATAACTTTGGAAATTGGCCCAACAAAGTTACTAAATTCTTGTATAATAATCTCTAAAAGCTGTAAATTATTTGTATACGTACTTTCCAAAAAATCATCTGCATTAATGTTTGAAATAGAAATATTGTTGCTGTTTTTGCTTTTGTATGGATTAATTTTTTCTGTATTTTTATCAGTTCTTTTAGTGAAAAAATTATTAATTTTAGATTTGATAGCTGGAATGTTAATTAAACTACCTGTATCATTATCGATAGAATTCTCAGATTTCTGCTTTATATACTCTGACAAATCAAGATTAAGGTAGATAGATTGAGATGGAGAATTACTCTCATCTGTATCATCAAATTGTCTAATTTCTTTCTCTAATTTTTTTAAAATCAATAGTTCTTCTAAAGCTTTCTGATTTTCCTTTTCGTTATAATGATTTTTAATTGCTTCTATTGGGGATTTAATTGAAAATTTAAATGCAGGTAAAACAAATGAATTATTATGTATATTATTCAATGCAAAAATAATTTCTTGAGCAGAATGAAAGCGTAAAGATGGTTCTTGTGCAAGCATCTTGTGCAGAATTTTTGCAAAATTATCACAGATATTCACTTGAGAACGCCATTGCCAATTTAGCAATTCATCTAATAGAAGGTGTGGCATTTTTCCAGTTAAAAGAATTACTGCACAAACACCAAGTGTATAAAAATCACTGGAGGGATAAGAAAGTCCTAAGCGTAATAGTTCGGGTGGAGAGTAACCAAGTCTTCCATTTACCGAGTAACGAATTGAGTTAAAACTATTTAAAGAATCGGAAGACATAATCTGGGCAAAATTCTCTTTAACTGCCCCAAAATTAATCAGCACAGGTTTAGACTGTTCATAAGGTAGAATGATATTATCGAGTGAAATATCTCTGTGAATTACTTTGTGCTCATGGAGATACTCTAAAACTGGCAATGTATCCATCAGCCATGTTTTTACTTCTGTTTCGGAAAATGGCTGTCCCTTAGAAGCAATGTGGTCAGATAAAATTTCTGAGTAAGTTTTACCATTAATGTATTGCTGAATCATAAAGATTCGTTCGTCATCCGTAAACCAAGCTAAAAATTGGGGAACTTGAGGATGCTGAATTTGATATAAAACTTTTGCTTTACGCTCAAATAATTTTTTAGATATACAGAGATTTTCTTCTTTTGAATTTATAGTTACAAATTCTTTTAAAACACAAGGTTCATCAAAACGTTGATTATCTAATGCTAGATAAGTTCCTCCAAATTCTCCCTTACCGAGTAGTTTTTTAATCCGGTAACGACTGTTTATTAGGGTTCCTATTTCAATTTTTGGAATCATTTTTTTGCAAAAAAAATAAAATTAATTTAAATACATGTCCTCATTTTAGTTTTCTCTAGTGATATTAGAAAGCTTGTATCACATTCTTTAAGTTACCATCCTCCATATGAATAATGCGGTCAGCGACATCAAGCACGCGATTGTCATGAGTAATTAAGAGAACAGAACAAGCATGATTCTTAGTAAGGTCTTTTAAGGTTTCGACTACAGTGTGAGTACTTGCTTTATCTAGCGATGCTGTTGGTTCATCAGCAAGAATTAACTGAGGTTTAGTAACTAATGCTCGTGCAAATGCTACACGTTGTTTTTGTCCTTCGGAAAGTTGCTCAGGATAATAATTAATACGATGACCTAAACCGACTGATTCTAGCATTGCTTCTGCTCGAACACACATTTCTTTACGAGACAAGTTTTGAGTTAATTCCATAGTCATTTGTACATTTTGACTAGCGGTTAAGAAAGGTACTAAATTATGCTTTTGGAAAACATATCCAATTTTGCGACGTAGTTGTAATAGTTTTTGCTCATTAGCTCGGTATATTTCCATTCCTAACACTTTGACGCAGCCTTCTTGTATAGTACGTAAACCAGCAATTAGACTTAATAAAGTTGTTTTTCCTGAACCAGAAGGTCCAGTTAGGATTACGATTTCACCTGAATTAATAGATAAATTAATATCAAATAAAACCTGTTTTTTTAATGAACCTTTACCAAAGTAGTGGTTGAGGTATTGAATAGAGATGATGGGAGATTGTGACATAATTATTAATTATTACTTAGTGTAATGAACTTGTGATGCATACCTAACAAAGGTTGTATTTGCGTCTTTTTAACCAAACAGTTCAGCAGGGTCAGCAGAACGAAGTTTACTCATCGCTAACATTCCAGCTATAGAACACATAATTATTGTTAGTAGCATTACTGTTATACTCCTAGTGATAGTCATACTTATTGGCAAACGAGTAGCTTCTTTCACAAAACTATATAAATATATACAAAAAGCACATCCAGGTATATATCCAATAAAAGACATTAAAAATGCTTGTTGTAAAACAATTTTTACCAAATACGAATTTGCATATCCTATTGCTTTAAATGTGGCATAAATAAATAAGCTGTCAGAAATTTGTGTGTACAGAATTTGATAAACAATAATACTACCAAATATAAAACCAATAACTGTACCTATGTTAAAGATAAAACCAATGGGTGAGGAGTCAGCTAAAGAGTCTTTCTCTAGTTTAATAAAATCTTCTAAGCTAATTAATTTTACATCTTGAGGTAGCTGTTTGGAAATTTTTTTGATAAAATTTTGAGAAGAAACACCCGGTTGAAGTTTAACAACTCCCATATGAACTTTTTCTAATGGGTGATTTAAGATATCAGAAAAGTTTAAATCACTGGTGACGAGGGCACCATCAACTGTAATTACTCCCCCTCCAAGAGAAAATAAGCCTCTTACTTTAATAAGACGATTAGAGATTTCTGTTATTACTTCTTTATGCTTTTCCAAATTGGCAGTAATTGAACCAAATTCAAGTCGAGAAAGCCTATCAAATAATACGGTATTAGCTAGTTTTAATACTTCCATTTGTTGGTTTACTTCTGGTATATTAAAAACAGGTTTATCAGGCGTAAAACCAGCAATAGCAATTTGTCTCTTAACAAAGGTTTCAGGATTTTTAAAATCTGTCAGTGAAAAATATAAAGGATTAACCGATGCAATTCCATCTATTGCTGAAATGTTATACAAATAGCGTCGTGGGAATACTTTCATATCAAAAAAACGTGTAGTATCGCGATGTAGCAGAACTAAATCCGCATCTAGTTTTTTGTGAAATGTGACAGTATCTTCAAAAAGTCCATCGCGAAAACCTAATTGAATAAACATTAGCATTACCGCAAAAGTAACTCCAGTAATAGAAACTAATAAGCGAACTTTACGATAAATTAATTGTAACCAAGCAATCGGTGTTTTAGCGCTCATAATTTACTCTTATTTTATTTAAATATTATCGGTCTTAACTTGAACATCAACTTGTAAATTAATAAAATTTGCAGCTTCGTCAACATCTTCAGAATTTAAGCGGATTTTAACTTCTGCAACTCTTGCATCAGTATTGAGCGTTGGGTCATTACTTACAACATTTCGCTTACCTATTTGTACACCTATTTTTTCAACGGTTCCCGTCATTTTTTTAGGTAGTGCCATACTCGATATCGAAGCAGTTTGACCTACTTTAATTTTACTGATATCGGTTTCATAAATTTCTGTAACAACATACATCTGCTGGGTTTGAGCTAGCTCAATTATTCCCTTTTCGCTAATAGTTTCTCCGGGATAAGAATTAACTTTTAATATTTTTCCATCTATTGGTGCTCTTATATAAGCTAGAGCTAAATTTGCTTTTGCTTCCAGAACAGCTACCTTTTCTTTTTCCAATTGACTTTGAGCAACCTCCACATCTACAGGACGAACTTCTTTTAACTTTTTCAAGTTAGCTTTAGCTTCTTTAATTTGATTGGGAAATGATGATAAAGTCTGGTTAAGAGCACTTTTAGCTTCTTTAAGTTGCGCTTGAAAAGTTTCTACGGCTAAGAACTTATTATCTTTTGTAATCGCTGCGATAGCACCTTGGCTGTACAACGACTGATAGCGTGCATACTCGGACTGAGCATTTTTCAATTGCGCTGACAAACCAGCAATTTTAGATTTTTTAATACTTATATCTCCTTGAAATTGAGCTTCTAAATTTGTAATTTGTGCTTGTACAGCGGCAATTTCTCCTTGTTTTGTTGTTCCTGCTTTGGCTTGAGCAAGTTGTGCCTGAGATGTTTTGACACCCATTTGAGCTTTGATTAAACTTGTTTGTAGTTGATTAACAGTATCAAGAACAGCAATGACTTGTCCGCGATTTATGCGGTCACCTTCTTTGACTAAAACCTGGTCTAACCTCGCAGTTTGTAAAACTGATGGTCCAGATAAGTTAATAATTTTATTTTTTGTTTGAATACGTCCTAAAGCTGCTACCGTTTGGTTTACAGGTTTTTGAACTACAACTGGTTGAACTTTGCTTTGCTTCGTAAATTGTTGTTCTAACAAGCTAGTAGCAAAAATATAGGCTGGTACACCAATAGTTGCTAATCCCACAGAAATCATTACAACTGTTGTCCATTTTTTGGGTTTCGTGTTAAGGTTTATTGTTTTGCGAAAAATGTCCATTTGAATTTAACCTTATTGACTATGAGTTAGATTTTATATCGTGTCCGCTTACACACCTGTAATAAAACTCACGCAAAGACACAAAGAATTTAATAGTATTTTATTATGGTCATACTACCGGACATGATACTAGATATTGATGTTTGTAAGTCGTAAATTAAATTTGCAATTATTTCTTATACTGCGAACAACTTAAAAATAAAAATATAAATAGCTTATTAATTATCTTGAACCAAAGCATCAGGTAGTCGCTTTTCTAATAGTCTTAATGGTTTATACTGGTAGGCAATAATTGTCACTAATATAGTTAGTATTCCTATCACAATAAACATTAAAGCAATACCACGTCCTTGACCAACGCCAATAATTTTGCCAATACTTTCTGCTAAAAGCCCGTTAAGAGTCATCAGTGGCTCAAAAATTTTATCTGCTAGCGGTCCTGCAAATGTGTAAGCAAAAGGCTGTGACCCGTTGGAGATTGCTCCTATTGTTGCAAACACCCTACCTTGAACATTACAAGGTATTTTCTTTTGAAAAATAATTTGGCTTGAACTGTTGATAATTGGTAGACCAAAGAAAAAAAGGAAGGCTGTTAATGCTAACAAGGGAATGTGCTTATAAAAACCGACACAAATAATGCTAATTCCACCCAAAAGCTTAAAAGTAAATATACTTAAGATTAAATGTAAGCGTGTTTTCATTGTACTGATGATAACGCTGCTTGTTAGCATTCCCACACCGCCCAGAGTCAAAATTGTGCCTAAGTCTGTAGCTGAGCCAAACGATAATACTAAAGGTGTAATTAGTATCTGCACAATCGCGACGAGGAAATTGTTAATGGCGAAGAACAATAACAGTGCAAACAGTCCTCTTCTTTTGAATAAATATACTAAGCCGTAGGATGCTTCCTTGAACCAAGGAGTTTTTTCGGCACGATGTCGGTCAATGTACTGCTTTGGAAATGGAACTAGTAAAAGAATACTGAAGGCAAAAATAAAGGAGGCAAAATCAATAAAGATAATGCCATTAATGTCAAAAAACAGTAACAGCAAACCTCCTAGCATTGGCGCGACCAATGAACCTATAGCTTCTCCTATCTGCAACATACCATTAGCGCGAGCAAGGTCTTCCTGCTGTACAAGGAGGCTACTAGCACTGGTATAAGCAGGCCATTGAATCGCGCTAAAACAGGAACTGATACCAACACAAATACATATGTGCCAAAATGTTAAATCGCCATTGGCTAACAAAAACGCAATTATACCCGTAGTAATACCTGCTCCTAAATCACTAAATACCATTACCCAACGGCGTGGAAATTGGTCAATTAACGTACCTGCCACAGGGGAAATTAGAACTATTGGTAAGCTTGTAAACAAGGAAATGAGGCTGAACTGTGTTACTGAACCAGTTTTCTGGTATACCCATACACCCAAAGCAAAGTTACTTAACTGAGAGCCAATTAGAGAAATTATCTGTCCAATCCAGATAAAGGTAAAAATTTGCATTCCTGTATTTTTTGGATGTTTGGTCATTTAATACTCCTCATTAACCAAATCTTTCTATCTTGTGGGGTGGGCATCCTTGCCCGCCCTTACCTTGCATAACCTCCGCATACCTTCTATAAGCTTTCATCACAAATAAACTTTGTAGCTAACTTAGTAATATTTGATTCAGCGTCAAACAAGGAAATGTGGCTACCATGTAACTCAGTATGCAGTGTTGCATTCGGTAGTTTGTCAGCCACATACAAAGAACCTTCCGGATGAGCTGTTGTGTCATCCTTGCTTGTTACTACTAATGTAGGCTGCAATACTTTATCCAAAATAGGTATTATTTCGGCTGTCATAATGTTCCCATTCAATTTTCCGTAACGGAAAAAGAGTTCTCCAGTTGTATATGGGTAAAGTACTAAATGAGCTAAATTGGTAGGTATGTTTTCCAGGATAATTGGCTGATTAAATAATTTCTGCAATGATGCAGCGTGAGTTCTATTACTCCCAGCCACAGACATCAGTATTTGTAAATCTTTTTGATACCTAGTTTTTTGGGAATTATTACCGAGTTCAAAGTCACCATGCCATAGACTAAGTGATGATACTCGCTCTGGTTCTAATGATGCTGCTGTTAGTGCAATTGCCGCTCCACCACACAAACCCATTACATGAGTGCAATCAATTTTAAAGTGGTTCATTACAGCAAACAAATCTTTTGCTTGAGAAACAACGTCATAGTTCAGAGCGTCGAAATTATCAGCGTTTCCAAATAAACCACGACTTTCCCATGTAATGACATAATGCTCCTGTGACAGATAACGCAGCCAGTGCTCACATAATTCAAAAGGCATACCACAAGGTGGTACAACAATAACTACTTTTCCATTAGTCACCCCGGATGCGTATGCTCTCAACAAAGCATTATCGAAAGAAATAACTTCTGAGTGCTGAAAATAGGATTTAATGCTATTATTAACGGTTTCATCAACAATTTCATTAACAATTTCATCCACACTTGTCTCATCTAAATTTGATAATAACTCCATTGACGCTTGAAATTTAGACCAATAATCTGGAGTCAGAGCCAAGCGATTGCTAACTACATGTTCAAATGTAGTCATGTTATGCACAATATTAGGACAAAATTCTAGTTGACGTATATCGAGCCGTGCAGTAATTTTGTTTAACACATCTTTTATTCCTAAACTATTAGTTAAGAAGTTAAAATCAGTCAAATCTGAGGTAAAATTTCCGTTCAATACAGTCGAAACACGTACAGAATCTTCAAGTGCATTTACTAATGTTCTTACAGAAAGTAAAGCCTTTGTGAGGTCTATTAATACTTGTTTAATTTCTGGAATCATAACTTCTCGGCTATCCACATATTCACTTTTTTTATTTACAGGATAATCAGACCCATTCACAGTCAGTTGTAAGCTCATTTGTTACCTCACCAGTATTTATCGTAGATTTTGGTTCAAACATCAGGACTTGGACTTCTTCTTCAGCAATTGGTAGGTGCTGAACACCTCTAGGAATAATAGCAAAATCTCCTTCTCGTAAAATAAGTTCCCGGTCTTCCAACTTAATTTTTAATACTCCTTTGATAACAAGAAATAATTCATCCTCATTATCATGTTGATGCCAGACAAACTCACCTTTAAATTTTGCTAGTTTGACATACTGTCCATTTAGTTCACCAACAATTTTGGGAGACCAATATTTATGGATAGACCTAAACTTTTCTGCTAATTCTACTTTTTCGCTAACATTTCTTTTCATGTATTTATGGCAATTATCAGTCAAATAAGGTACGGATTAAAATAACACAGTATTGTGGGGTGGGCATCGCAAGCCCCGCCCTTGTGTACCTCAACCCAACCTACATAATTTCGTTGAATTTAGCTTCATGCACACTATTGAAAGGTTTGCCTCGCATTGTGTGGGTTGCAATACGATTATGAGTAAATTCATTCTTCCCTGAAACTAATATTGCACCGTATTTTTCCAGATTAATACTTCCACCATATTCCGTCACAATTTCAGTATCGGGATAAATTTTTACAGATGTTGGAACATAGCGAGCAACATAGCCTAATCGCATATCTTTTGTTTTTCCACTATGAGGATGGGAAGCGTGCATCAGTGTTGACCAAAAAATAATAAATTGTCCAGGTTGCATTACCATTGATACACTTTTTGATTCCTCCGGTTTCCAATCCGGGTCAATTTGTAACTGACGGTAATCATAACCAAAGAAGCCGCGCTTAACCTCTTTGTCTTCATTTATTTTGTTTATTTGCTCTGGGTCATAGTGCATTCGTTTACTTTCGTCGTAGTACATCGTTTTATGAGTACCGGGAATAAATTGAAGGCAACCGTTATCTATAGTGGCTTCTGTAAAAGCTGACCATACAGTTATTGTGCCGCCAAAATCCTCAGCTTCTGGCCATACAATCTGAGGTGAGCCGGAAGCATTAGCAAAAGTGTCTGCCTGATGCCAATCTGTACCTTCGTCACCTGGATATTTAGGGAAAAACTCAGAGCGCCAGCATAAGACATTAGGACCTAAAATACTGCTGACTCTATCAACAATTTCTGGACGACAGATATGGTCTGCTAAAAAAGAAACATCAAGATGGCGGTCATAGTTAGAAATATTAGTTATTCCTGAAACTGCTTTGTCGTCTTTATAAACAGCCTTGCTTCTATCAAGTAGATAACGACGTTCTTTTCGCCATAATTTGTTCATTTCTTCGGGTTCGTATAAAGTAAACGGACCTATATATCCTTGCTCATGGAATTTGATTAGCTCTTCTTGAGTAAGAGAAAATTTTTGAAGTTTGTTGAGAATGTTCTGCATGACTTTGTTTCCTATAAAGTAAAAGTGTAATTTTCAATGGCAAAAAATGTACTGTTGTGCGTTAACTTATCTTTGCAAACTGTTGATTACGTATTTCAGCATCAACACATTTAGCTAAGTGAGAAATTGTTGCTCCTTCAACCATTGAAATGACATCGAGAGATATACCAAAGTGCTCGTTTATTCTTGCAAAAATCCGTATTAAAGCTAAAGAGGTTCCACCGATAACAAAGAAATCATCATCTGTGCTAGGGCAATTAATTTCCAGAACATCTTCCCAAATTTCGGTCACCATGAGTTCAGTAAAAGTCTTGGAGACATTTAATTTTGTGCTATGAGTAAGCTTATTTACAGACTTATCTGCATATGGAATAGGTAAAGCACTTTTATCTACTTTGCCATGTGCGGTGATTGGAAGTTCCGTCAGAATAGAGTAAGCTGAGGGTCTCATATGCACAGGTAATTCTACTGTTGCATATTGAACCAAATTGTTACGAAGTTCTTCATTCGTTTCTAAGGTCGTACTCAAATTAGGAGTTGGCACTATATAAGCTATTAAACGCACATCACCATCACCATAATCATGTGGTGTAACAACACAAGTACTGACCTGAGGATGGTTTCTTAAACACATCTCTATCTCTCTGGGTTCTATACGGAATCCGCGCACCTTGATTTGTCCATCGGTTCGACCAATATAAATAAGCTCACCATTATCCATACGAACAGCACGGTCACCTGAATAATACAACCTTGCTTTCTCTGTAATAAGGGGATGATTTTGCAAAAAACGCTCGGCAGTAAGCTCAGGTCTATTGTGATAACCACGGGCAAGACCTGGTCCCTCGATATAAATCTCTCCTGGGGTTCCGTCAGGTACTGGCTGACCAGATGAATCTAACAAATGAATTTGCAAATCAGGAATTGGGACACCAATTGGGCTAAGGTCAGAACTGGCTAAATCCTGTTTTGTAATCCTTTTGTAAGTTACATGAACTGTAGTTTCGGTTATTCCATACATATTTACTAATTGAGGGTGCTCATCACCATAACGAGTTACCCAAGGAACTAATAGCTTAAGCTCAAGGGGTTCTCCACCAAAAATCACGAGTCGTAAAGCGAAATTACTTGGTTCGTTGCTAGCAATATCAGTTGCTACTAACTGACGAAATGCAGAAGGTGTCTGACTTAAAATAGTTATACCGTTACTTATCAACAGATTATGCAATTGTTTTGGCGAACGAGTAACTTCAAAGGGGACAATAACTAAATGCCCTCCGTAAAGTAAAGCACCCCAAATTTCCCAAACTGAAAAATCAAATGCAACCGAATGAAACATTGCCCATACATCTTTATCATCAAAGTGAAACCAGTGATGAGTTTGTTCAAATAAGCGAACAACGTTACCATGCTCAATCAACACACCTTTAGGAATTCCTGTTGACCCAGATGTATAGATTACATAAGCGAGATTGTCATTATTGTTAATAATCGATGGAGAAGTTACAGGATTATTATTGAGCGAGGATAGATTGTCGTCAATACAAACAATTTTAACATCGAACTGTTCTAAACATCCAGCTACATCAGATACACTAACTACCACTGTAACGGCACTATCTTCAAGTAATAAGCGAATACGATTGCTTGGATAATTAGGGTCTATAGGGACATATGCTCCTCCAGCTTTTAGGATAGCAAGTATTCCCACAATCATTTCTATACTTCGGTTAATGCATAACCCAACCAGTGTATTTGCACCAACACCTAAAGATTGTAAATGATGTGCGAGTTGATTAGCACGACGATTCAATTCCTCGTATGAAATTTCCTCATCTTTATAGGAAACAGCAATTTTATTAGGTAAGCGACGTGCATTTTCTTCAAAGATTTCATGCAAACATTTATTAGAAAACATAGCTGGTTCAGATATTGTTCTATACATTTTCAGTTTCTCCATTTTGAATTTTTCTATTTTTAGTTGACAATTCACTGTGCATTGTCTATAGAGCTTTTTAGCTTTTCGCCTAAAGTTTGGACTTGAGGTTCTGTCATCATGGAAATATGATTAGCAGATATTAATTGAGACTCGATAGGTAAGGAAGAAAACTTATCCCAACCCATAAAAATGTCATCTCCAAAATATTTATTTTCTGTTGCTTTAAAAACAGTAATTTGACCGTGATAAATTGACTGTGGTTGGTACACAGTTTGTTCGTTAGCTTTGAAAACTTGCAAGTAACCACGAAGCTGTTTTAACTTTGCTTCTGCTGGAAAAATATTAACCGCTTTCAGCCATTCTAAAACACAGTTTAATTGCTGTTCCTGATTGAACTGCTGGAGTTCTTCATAAGACATTGGAAATTTCTTACCAGTAAAACCTTCTACATTTTTCGTTAAACTTATCAAATACGTTGTGTCATCTAACTCAGTGGAATCAACAGTACTTATTATATTTGTAGGGGTATCCATTAACGCAAGGAGAGCCACTTTTTCTCCAGACAGTTGCAGTTGTATTGCCATTTCAAAAGCTACAAAACTTCCGAACGAATGACCTCCTAAAAGGTATGGCCCTTGCGGTTGAATAGTACGCATTGCCTGAATATTGTAGGCTGCTATTTCTTCAACCCGTGTGTGAGGTAAACTTTCACCATCAAGACCCCTTGCTTGTAAACCATAAAATGGTTGGTCTGCTCCCAAATAATGTGCTAAGTGATATAAATATACAACAGTTCCACCACCTCCTGGCATAAAAAACAATGGTTGCTTCAAACCATCTTCCTGAATTGCTACTACAGGATTCCAAGGTAAAACTTCTGAAGACTTTCTGATAAAATTTGCTAGTTGTTCAATAGTTGGACTAGAAAAAAGTGTCGTCATGGGTAAATCCCTCTCAAATTGCTGCTGAATTTTAGAAATTAAACGAATAGCCAAAAGTGAATATCCACCAAGGTCAAAAAAATTATCTTTTACTCCCAAAGGTTGAACATTTAGAACTTCTTCCCAGATTTCTACTAATTTAAGTTCTAAAGTGTCACGTGGTGGAACAAAATTAGATGTTATTTCTGATTGTGCTTGTCCAAGTATAGTTAAAGTATGGCGGTCTACTTTACCATCAAGGGTTAGAGGCAAAGACTCTAAAAGTATAAAGTCTGATGGCATCATGTAATGAGGCAATAGTTCATTAAGGTAACTTTTGAGATATTGGTTTAAGTTTTTTGGGTTGTTGCTTTCTGCGTCAACGTAGTCTATTTGACTATTTTCTTGATGATTTTGCAGATGTTTTTCTGGAACGACATAAGCAACTAAGCGTTTGTCACCACAATTGTTCTCTATTGGTAGAACTACAGCAGAACGTACATTAGTGTGTTGAGTCAGTTTTGCTTCGATTTGTCTAAGTGCGATATGGTAACCGCGAATTTCCACTTGTTCATCGAGGTGACCGATTAACTCGATATTTCCATTTGCTAGGTAACGTACTCGATAACCAGTGTTGTATAAGCGAGCTTTTTTATCCTGAGTAAAAGGATTAGGAATAAATTTTTCAGTGGTCAACTCTGAACTATTTAAGTAGCTATTAGCCACACTAACACCAATGTACAATTCCCCAGGAACTCCTATAGGAAGAGGTTGTAGATTTTGGTCTAAAATATATATTTGGTAATTACCTATAGGATTATTAGTCAAAGACTTGTTGTTATTAAGGACTTCAATCAAGTGGTGAATATACGTATTTAAAGGATACTGTATCTCAGTATTGTTCCACTCTAGCAGCAATTGGTGATGCTCTATTGGGGTCAGTAGTGATAAATCTGCAATACGTTGCGACGGGTTCTTGACGATTGCTTCTAATATTGTCCGAAAATGCGATAACATTCGGGTAATCGTAGTATCATCAAATAGGTCAACGTTGTATTCAAAAGAACCTATTAGCCCTTGCTTGCTTTCCTCCATTTCTAGAGTTAAATCAAATTTAGCTGTAGTATTTTTTACCTCTAGTGGATTGATAATAAGACCTGGCAGTTTCAAAGCCTCTGTGGGAGTATTTTGAAGAGTGAACGCTACTTGAAATAAAGGCTGATGACTCAAAGACCTTTCTGGCTGTAGTGTCTCCACCAACTGCTCGAAGGGTAAATCCTGGTGAGCATAAGCACCTAGAGTCATTTCTCGCACTTGGTTAAGCAACTCTTGAAAGCTGGGATTTTTTGATACATTTGTACGCAATACAAGAGTATTGACAAAAAAACCAATCAACTGCTCGGTTTCGCTAAGGTTACGGTTGGCTATAGATGTACCTATACAAATGTCTTCAGTAGCTGTATAACGGTAAAGTAATGTTTGAAACGCCGCGAGTAAGGTCATGAACAGGGTAGCTCCTGACCGTTGACTCAGTAACATAAGCGCTTCGCTTAGACTTGGTGATAGCTCAAAAAATTGGGTTGCTCCTCTGAAGGATTGAACCTTTGGACGTGGTCTATCTGTAGGAAGTTCAAGCATTGGTGGAATGCCTGCTAGCTGACGTTTCCAGTAAGAAAGCTGAGTTTCTAGCACTTCTCCTTGCAGCCATTGTCTTTGCCAAGCGGCAAAATCAGTATACTGAATATGTAATTCTGGTAGCGGCGAAAGTCTGCCCTCAGTAAACGCTTCGTATAACGCTGCTAGTTCCTGGATAAGTACTCCAATAGACCAAGCATCAGAAATAATATGGTGCATAGTTATTAGCAACACGTGTTCGTTTTCGCTAAGTCGTAGCAGTGTTGTTCTTAGTAGCGGGCCGTAATTCAAAGAAAAAACTCGCTTGGCTTCTTGATTAGCTAACTGTTGCACCTTAAACAAGCGTTCTTCTTCTGGCAACTCACGCAAATCTACCAAGGGTAGACTCAAGTTTAAAGAGGTAGCGATTTTCTGTATTGGCTGTCCATCTTCTTGAGTTATAAAGGTAGTACGTAAAGCTTCATGACGACGAACTATTTCCTGAAAACTTTGCTCAAGCGCTACTGTGTTAAGCTGACCCGTAAGACTTACAACTCCAGACACATTGTACAAATCACTATTTGGCTGTAGCTGATTTAGAAACCATAGCCGTTGTTGTGCAAAAGATAAAGCAGAGGAATTTAATTTATTCTTTTGGGGAATGATTTGTTTGCTAGAAACTTTGCTAGAAACATCTGTATGCTTTTCTGTATATTTTTCCTGAATTAGCTTTGTAAAAAGCGCTAATTCTTGTGCCGAAAGATTAGCTATTTCATTGAACAGTTCGCTCATAACTATGTAGCTCCATTTTATTTTTGCAAATTAAGTTGTTTTGCGTTTAATTTGTATACTGAGGTTTGTATTAGGGTTTGCATTAGGGTGTGGGTTGCCCTCAGCATACATGCTATCTTAATCAATCTATAAAATAATTCGAGATGTGCTTTTAGCTCTAGCGCTTCGGGATTTTCTTAGGTCTTTCGTTATATTTATCCTCTTAAGCCATCGGTCATTACCGTCATAATTTGCTTTAAACGGTTTTCTTCCGTGAACAGACCTGTAATTATCGATAAAGCAAATATCACCAGGCTTAAGTGTAACTAACGTAACCCTTTTATTTATTATATCCACTAATTCATGAAATGCGGATTTAATTTCTTCTTTATCTTCAATATTATCCATAAAATATGGGTCAAGACGTAAATATGGAGATTGAAGATAACCAAATAAAATTGATACTTTTTCTTTATAATTAGTGTTAATCTCGCTGACTTTATCATAAGCTAAATTAACTGATTCTTCAAGATTTTTTTCTTTCAATTTTTGTGTCATATTGCTTCCATTTTTTAATTTATGTGACTCGTCTAGATTAATAACAAAGTGTGGCTCAGATAAAATTTCAACTTGAGCCTTACTTAATTGATTTACATCAAGGTCAGAAATTGTCGTAGGCACATGCTCTGGATTTCTTAAGCACATCAAACCAATATAATCTGCTCGATAAGGATGAAAAGCGTCTTCAGTGTGCCACCAAATTGGTTGCATACTCCCAGTACCTATTTGGTCATTTTCATTCTTTTGAATAGGAAAAACGTCATGAATAATATACCCATCTTGCTGAGTAGACCAACCAAAAACATCTCCTAGCAAAGAACTGTATAAAACAAAGAGAATTTGTTCTTCTAAAGTACGCATTTTATCCGCTTTATATTCCCAATGAGTAGGCGTTTTACCAATTTTAGAATCATTGATAGGGTAACCTGAGATTATGCAAGCACCTAAGTTGTTCTCTACTAATCTAAAATCATTAAGTACTTCGCGAATACGTCTGGGTAATTCTTGAGCAAATAATGTTGCTTTATTCAGAAAGTTAGTATCTTCAATTGAATTATACTCAAAGGTAATACTCCTTAATAAAGATTTAATTTCAGTAATTTCTTGAGGAGTTAATACGAGTGATGGAATATTATCTAATTCTCGATTAGGTGATATAGATTTGTACATCTTCTTTTCTCCAGTAAGTTAATTCTCTAATTAAGCGTTCAATCACATTTGCTATTTTGTATGCTACTTATGTTACTGTTCTTCAACAGTGTAGATATGCGCGAAAGACCTTCTTTTAATTTGACTGTGGAACCACCAAAACCTAGCCGAACATAGTTAGGATGATAAAAACAAGTTCCAGGTACAACTAAAACTCCGCAAGAATTTACTAAGTAATGGCAAAAAGTTTCAATGTCTGGAATATCTGGAAAATATAAGAAAGTTGTCACACCACCTTGTGGTCGTACCCACTTAACAAATTCTTTATTTTGGTCAACCCATTCAGCAACAATTTCCAGATTAGTGCGGATTTGTGGCAGACGGATATTGAGAAGATTGTCTGCTTTTTGAATAACTCTTTGAGCAATTAATTCAACTAATGGTGAAAGAGCAAGAGTTGTATAATCACGTAATTGAACACAACGTTCTAGTACCTCGGTTGAAGCAAGACACCAACCCACTCTTAGTCCAGGTAACCCATAAGCTTTAGACAAAGTTCCAGTTGAAATAGCTTTGTCATAGAGGAGACTAGCATCAGGAAGTGGAGGATTAGTATGTGTAAGTTCAGCAAATGCTGCGTCCCAAACAAGGTAAGCTTCTACAGAAGCAACTATATCGATTATCTCTTTTTGTGTCTCAACACTGACAGAAACACCAGTGGGATTATGAGGAAAATTCACAATCACCATGCGTGTATCTGGAGTCACCAAGCTTTTCAATTCTTCGATGTTTGGAACAAACTGTTGTTCAAACCGCAAATGCCATCGTTCTATTTGGCATCCAATAGACTCGGCAATATGGATGAGAGAATGGTAACTAGGGTCTAAAACTATTACTTTGTCCCCAGGTTGAAGGAGTGCATTCATTACTAAAAATATCGCTTCGCTTGAGCCATTAGTTGCCATGACTCGCTCAGGATTTGTGCTTCCGCAATTTCGAGCAATTGCTTGTCGTAATCCCATACATCCTAAAGAAGGACTGTCATGGAAAACAAGGTTATCAAGTTCTTGTTGTGTAATACCCACGTGTTTGCGAATCTCAGCAAGCGAAAAATCTTCTACACCACTACCGCTAATGTCTATTTCGGTAGTAAAGTAATAATCTCTCAACCAATTTTCTAAAAGAGCAGGGGCAATTTTATTAATACTATTTTTTTGCCAATTAGAGGCGTTTGCTGTTAATTTTTCAATCATTTTTGACATTTTTAATGTTTGATTAACTTCACTTTTATTATTTGAAATCTTTATTTTCTTGCTCTCCTTCCCTTGCAGAGAAGGGGTTAGGGGTTAGGTTTTATTTAATTGATGCTGATTTTTTTTAATTTCAGTCAATATTTGAGCTATCACTTGACTATCTACTTGCTCAACTTGTTTTTCTACAATTAGGGTAACAAAATCAGCTATGGTAGGTTTTTCAAAGATACTACTTAAAGGTAAGTCTACTTTGAAAGTGTCACGAATCATGGATATAAGGCGAGTTGCTAGTAAGGAGTGTCCCCCTAAAAGGAAGAAGTTATCATGGATACCAACTTGCTTGATATTAAGAACTTGACTCCAAATATCGGCTAGTTGTTTTTCTAATGAGTTGCGTGGTGCAACGAAGGCTTTTTGTCTGTCGGCTTGAGATGTTATGTCAGGTATGGGTAATGCCTGATAGTTTACTTTGCCATTAGTTGTCAGAGGTATCGTTTTGAGCGAAACGAAAACAGAGGGAATCATGTACTCTGGTAATTTTTCGCTGAGGAAGTTATGTAGTTGAGAATTGGAAGGAGTTGAGTTTTGATTAGCTACTAAGTATGCAGCGAGGTATTTATCACCAAGAATATCTTCTCGCATAATGACTATGGTTTGCTCCACGTCTGGATGTTGAGCAAGTAGTGACTCAATTTCCCCTAGCTCGATGCGAAAGCCCCGTAGTTTCACTTGGTTATCAATACGACCAAGGAATTTAATATCTCCAGTGGGTAAATAGCAAGCTAAATCACCAGTCTTGTACAAGCGTTCACCAAATGATTGGTTAAAAGGGTTAGAAATAAACCGCTCCGCAGTCAGATTTGGACGGTTGAGGTAACCTCGTGCCAAGCTAACACCACCGATGTATAATTCGCCTGGTACACCTATAGGTACTGGCTGAAGATATCTGTCTAAGATATAAATTTGTGTGTTTGCCATTGGACGACCGATGGGTAACTCGGAGCAAACTTCTTGACCTTCTTCTAAGCTGTGAGATAATTTATAGGTTGTAGAAGTTATTGACGTCTCAGTAAGCCCATACACATGGAACAAAGGGATATCAAACTGCTGCCAAGTTGCAAGTTTTTCTGGTAAAACCATCTCACCACCCATAATTACAAAGCGAAGGCTACTAGGTGGTGTTTGTTGAGTGAGTGATAGTTCTGAAACCCACTGCTGCCAATAAGCGGTAGTTAATTCCATTCCCGTCAACTGCTGTTGCTCTATTAGTTTTTGCAACTCAGCACCAGAAACAACAGTATTTCTGTCTCGTAGAACAACAGTTGCGCCACTTAACCAAGTGGGAAGAAGTTCTTCCAAAACCACATCGAAGCTCAGAGAGGCTAACTGCAAAATGCGATCGCTAGATTGTAATTCAAAATCTTTGACTGCAGCTAGTGCATAGTTAACTAAACCTTGGTGAACTACTAAAACTCCCTTGGGGTTGCCTGTAGAGCCTGAAGTGTAAAATACACATGCTAAATTTTGAGGTTTAACTAGACTAACTGGCATTGTGACACTGTTTTGAGCAATCATTTCCCAGTCATTGTCCAAGCAAATCACTTTTGCTTGATAAATGGGAAGCTCCACTGATAAAGATTTTTGAGTAAGCAGTACGGAGATTTGGGTATCTTCTAGCATAAATGCTAATCTCTGTTTGGGTAATCGCGGGTCTAATGGCACATATACCCCATCTGCTTTCAAAATACCGAGTAATCCAACTACCATCTCCAAGGAAGGCTCCATGCATAACCCTACAAACATCTCTGGACAAACACCCAGCGTTTGCAGATGATTTGCCAATTGGTTTGCGCGATTATCCAACTCCCGGTAAGTGAGTTGTTGATTTCCAAACACTACTGCTATGGCATTTGGAGTTTTTTCTACTTGAGCTTCGATTAGTTGATGAATACACTTGTCTTGAGGATATTCCTCAGTAATCGAGTTCCACTCTACGAGTAATTGTTGTCGCTCAACTTCTGTCAAAAGAGGTAATTGGGAAATCGACCCAACAGAATTTGCGATAATCCCCTCAAATAATGTCCGAAAATGCCCCAACATACGGGTAATGGTAGCATCATCAAATTTACTGCTATCATAGCTTATTTTTACACACAATTGCTCATCAAGAACAGCTACTACTGTGAGAGGATAATTAGTTTGTTCAATGGTTTGAATATCAGAAATGGACAAACTACCATCTGTTTGTTGCATAGCAGCATCGAGTGGATAATTCTCAAATACTACAATGCTCTCAAATAAGGAAGTTCCTTTGGGAACATCACTAACACCCTGAATTTCTACTAGTGGGCTATATGAATATTGCTCACACTCAACTTGCTCCACCTGTAAATTTTTTAACCAGGGTAGCAGTTCGGCTTCAGCAGACACTTTTACTAGCATTGGTAGGGTATTGATAAACAATCCCACCATAGATTCTATACCTGCAAGAGATGGTGGACGACCAGACACAGTAGCACCAAAAACGACTTCTGTTTGTCCGCTATAACGAGACAGTAGTAGTGCCCAGGTTGCTTGTACTAAATTATTCATAGTCAATTGATGCTGTCGTGCAAAAGACTTTGCAGTAGCCGTTGATTGCACTGTCAACTGGATTTGTTGTTCACCGTAGCTGACCAATTGTTTTTGATTTGATAGTTCTTGATTTGATAGTTTTCGATTTAACAATGATAATGTTCTATCTACTGTCAAGGGAGTTGGTGCGATAAAGCCTTTAAGCTTTTGCCGCCAAAATTCTTTAGCTTTAGCTAAATCTTGTTTCTGTAACCAAGCAATATAGTTTCTGTAACTTACAGTTGGTTGATGATGTAAATTTTCTCCCCGATAAAATGCTTGATAAAAGTACGAGAGGTCTTTCAAAACTAAAGGTAATGACCAGCCATCGAGTAATAAGTGATGGTGACCCCAAACAAATTGGTAACATTCCTCAGCGAATTGGATGAGATGGAGACGCATTAATGGTGCTTGAGAGAGTTGGAACCCCTGTTGCCGCTGTGACTGTAAGAAAATATCTAATTGCTGTTGCTGCTCTTCAACGGATAGCAAGCGCCAGTCCAGAGTCTCTACGGTAGTTTTCACCTGCCGATGTACTACTTGAAGTGGTTCGCTCAAGTGTTCCCAAACAAAAGCAGTCCGCAAGACCGAATGCTTTGCTACCACTTGTTGCCAAGCTTGCTCGAATGCTTGTAAGTTTAGGTTTCCCCTCAAGATGCAACTGAATTGTGTAAAATATACTTCTGACTCTGGAGCATACAAGCTATGGAATAGCATACCTTGTTGCATACTGGAGAGTGGATAAATATCTTCAAAATTTTTCATTTTCCTAGCTGGTTTTGTCCAGTTCTATTTTTTTCAGTTCTGAAGCTTAGACGTTGACAAAATTTTGATTACGTGAGGTAAATTGGTTCAGCTAATTAGGGTTAGTAGTGGGTCTTAACACTAAAGAAAATAAGCTTTCGTGGCTATATTCCTAATTAGGGGTTGCTGAACTCAATTTATGCATTCTTGGAAAAACAGAACCTAAATACTACAATTCTTGTTTGAATGCTAGGCTTGCTAACACTTGGTCAAGTTCTAGTTGGCTAACTTTGGCTAATTCAAAATCTGAAGGTGTATAACCTCCATTTTCTGGATTTAAGCAATGGGCAATTAGCGATTGCAAAGCTTTGACAAATTCTTGTGCCAGATTCTCGATTGTTGCGTGCAAATGGACATTTCTGCTGTAAGTCCAATCTATTTGCAGTTGATTTCCAATAATAATACTGTTAATGTCTAGCAGATGAGCGCGATTACCATACAAACTATGCTCTAACCCAGCAAACTCACTAGCTAGTTGAATAGTACTACTTGTGTTAATAATTTGGTCAAATTGACCCAAATAATTAAAACTAATCTGTGCTTGCGTCCGTTTCTGTAGTTGGTTGGCGATTTCTGCGTTTTCGCTAAGATAACGCAATAAACCATAACCAATTCCCTTGTTTGGAATGAGACGCAGTTGTTCTTTAACCAACTTTAAAGCATCTCCTGGATTATCTATCACTCCCGGTTCTACTAATTCTATAAAAACTGGGAAAATTGTGGTAAACCAACCGACAGTACGTGATAAATCTACATCTTCAACAATATCTTCCCTTCCATGACCTTCTAAGTTGAGCAGCACAGAGTTAGAGCTATTCCATTTCCCCAATACCTGTACTAAAGCAGTTAATAACACATCATTAATTTGAGTATTGTAAGCCTTAGGCACATGTTGCAGGAAGGCTTTTGTTTCTGTTTCATTTAACGAAACTGATATTGTGCTTACAGATGCGGTAGTATTAACTCCTTGTGCATAATCCACTGGTATCGAAGTAACTTGCTTTCGAGATTCACTTAACCAGTAAACCAGTTCTGATTTAAGGACTTCTGATTGTGCATATTTTGCTACTCGATGAGACCAATCTTTAAAAGAGGTTGTTTTTGGAGGTAGGTGGAGTGCTTGGTCATGGCTAATCTGCTGGTAAGCTGTCTGCAAATCCTCCAACAAAATTCGCCAAGAAACGCCGTCAACTACCAAATGATGTATTACTATTAGTAATCTGCTTGGTTTGTCAACACCTAACCTGAAAAAAGCGACCCGTACTAAATCTTTCGACAGATTTAAGCTGGCTTGTAATTTTGCCGCAGTTGCTTCCATCACAGTTGTTTGCTCAGTTACTGGTAACATAGATAAATCCACCCAGGAGAAAGCAGTGTTATCAGTCTCGTTCGCGTGAATCTGTTGCCAATTAGACTCTGACCTAACAAAGCGTAAGCGTAAAGCATCGTGATGTAAAAGCAAATATTGCACAACTTGCTCTAATATTTCTGGTTTCCACTGTGGTGGTACAGATAGCAGAAATGATTGGTTAAAGTGATGTGGCTCTGGTATATTTTGCTCAAAGAACCAATGTTGAATGGGTGTTAGTGGTGTTGCTCCTGTTACCAGACCTTGCTCTGCCTGTATAGTCTCAATTGTACCTGCTACTGCTGCTAACTCAAATATTGTCTGATGCATTAACATTTGTTTGGAACTAAGTGTAATTCCTAACTGATTTGCTCTGGCAATAATTTGAATACTGAGAATCGAATCTCCTCCCAGTTCAAAGAAGTTATCATGTATACCCACTCGTTCAACTTTCAAGACTGATGCCCAAATAATAGCCAAGGTTTCTTCAATTTGGGTACGTGGGGCTACATATTTGTCTAACAATTCGCGGTCTAACTCTGGTGCTGGTAAGGCGCGACGGTCTACTTTACCATTATTTGTAAGGGGCAAAGCTTCCAAAATGACGAAAGCTGACGGTAGCATATACTCTGGTAGTTTTGCTTTCAGGAATTGGCGCAACTCGCTAATTATAAGTTCTTCCTGCTGGTGTGGCACAATGTAGGCGACCAAGCGTTGAGTTCCCGGATTGTCTGCTCTAGCTGTGACAAGAACTGAGTGAACTGATGGGTGTTGACTTAGTACTGCTTCTATTTCCCCTAATTCAATACGGAAGCCACGAATTTTTACCTGGTTATCGATGCGCCCGAGGTATTCAATATTGCCATCAGGTAAATAGCGTGCTAAGTCTCCAGTTTTATAGAGACGGGAGTACACATCTGTGCTAAAGGGGTTAGGGATAAATTTCTCAAATGTTAACTCCGGACGGTTGAGGTAGCCTTTTGCTAACCCTGCACCTCCAATGTGCAACTCTCCCGGTACGCCAATAGGTACTGATTGGAGATGGGTATCTAATAAATAAATTTGGGTGTTGCTAATAGGACGACCGATGGGGACTATAGATTTATTGTCTTCCCTTTGACACTTCCAGAAAGTGACATCAATTGCTGCTTCTGTAGGACCATACAGATTATGCAATTCGGCATTTACTAAAAGCTTAAAGAAGTTTTGCTGGAGTGCAAAAGGTAAGGCTTCACCACTACAAATAACTCGCTTGAGAGATTTTAACTTTTCTACTCCCTGCGTTTCTAAGAACGCTTGAAGCATTGAAGGTACAAAATGCAGAGTGGTAATATTTTCTTGGGCAATTAAATTGACTAAATATTCACCATCTTTATGTCCTTCGGGCTTCGCAATTACTAAACGAGCACCTGTTATTAGAGTCCAGAAAAACTCCCATACTGATACATCAAAACTGAAAGTCGTTTTCTGGAGTACAGCATCACTTGTCGTCAGTTGATAATTTTCTTGCATCCAAAGAAGACGATTATAAATTCCCCAATGGGTATTTATTGCTCCTTTTGGTTTCCCTGTAGAACCGGAAGTATATATAACATAAGCAAGATTATTGCCTTGTACTGTAGTACTAGGATTATCCTGACTTGACTGAGCAATAACCTCCCAATCTGTATCCAAGCAAACAAGATGCGCTCCGTGTTTAGGTAGTCTATTGACGAGTTGCTGTTGGGTTAACAGTACTGAAAATTGAGCGTCTTCGAGCATAAAACTTAGGCGCGTGCTGGGATACTCTGGGTCAAGCGGAACATAAGCCCCACCAGCCTTAAGGATTCCCAACAGTCCTACCACCATTTCTACCGAACGTTCTACACAAATTCCTACCAGTACATCTGCTCCTACTCCTCTAGACTGCAAGTAATGTGCTAATTGGTTTGCACGACAATTCAACTCATGGTACGTTACTTGTTGATTTTCATACACCAATGCTACTGAATTTGGAGTACGTTCCACCTGTAATTCAAATAATTCGTGGATACACTTATCTTGAGGATACTCAACAGTGGTCGAGTTCCAATCTACAAGTATCTGTCTTTGCTCTGCTTCTGTCAGTAGAGGTAATTGTAAAACTCGTTGCTGTGGATTAGAAACAATTCCCTCCAGTAAAGTTTGGAAATGTCCAAGCATACGTGTAATTGTGTCAGCGTTGAACAAATCTGTATTATAATCACAATTCAGCACAATTTCATCGTTTATTTCGATGGCATTTAAACTGAAATCGTAATCAACAAAATTAATAGGCTTGGAGAACAAATTGGCTTCTAACTCAAACATTTCCACAACTAAAGGTCGTTCCAAATTAAATATGGCTGTTACCAGAGGGGAACGACTCAAATCTCGATTTACTTCCAATTGCTTAAGCAGCCTTGCAAAAGGATAGTCCTGGTGTTCGTAATCTTCTAATAATAAACTTCTCAAATTTTCCAGATACTCAGAGAGTGTGGGATTTTCGACGATGCAGCTTTGGATGGGTAATATGTGGGCACAATAGCCAACTAGTAGCTCACTACCTTCAAGAGAGCGACCAGCTGAGGGAATACCAACTACAATATCGTTTTGAGTTGTTACGCGGTGTAGAAAAATTGCGTACGCTGCAAAGAGCGTCATAAATAAAGTACAACCTTTTTCTCTGCTTAGCTTTTTGATACTATTGCAAATATCTGCATTAAGCCGCTTTGTTTGCCTACTACCTCTATAACTTTTAAATGCTGGATGAGGACGGTCTGTAGGTAAGTTTAAAACGGGAATAGAAACAGTAAACTTTTGTAACCAGTAAGATTCACAAGCTGCCATTGTCTCAGTCTGGCTTTGTTGTTCCTGCCACTTGATGTATTCCTTAAACTGCATAGTCGGTGGGAGTTGGCAAGTAACACCTTGACATTCTGCTGAGTATAATGCGGTCAACTCTTTTAGGATAATATTCATTGACCAGCCATCAGTAATGATATGATGAGTCGTTAAAATCACTAAGTGTAATTGTTCTTCTAACTTGAGGATTTGAATACGGAACAAGGGAGCATGAGTAAGGTCGAAAGGCTCAAAGCTTTCTTTGTCTAGCCACTCAGCCATTTTCGATTCACGTTCACAGCTCCCCAAACTTGAGATATCAATTACAGGAATATCTATCTTCAAAGATGGTTTTATGTACTGAAAATCACCCTGACTGTCAATAAATGTTCTTAAAGCTTCATGACGAGCCACAAGTTTTTGTACCGCTTGATGCATCGCACCCAAACGAAACGAACCTTGCAATTGAAGACTTACAGAGATATTGTAGGCTAAAAAGCCATTGTTCTCCATCTTCGCTAAAACCCAGAGTTGCTTTTGGGCTTCAGTGAGGTGTACTTTATGTGTGTTATTTACTTCTTCATACTGTTCGGTTAACCCATGTTGTAGAGACGTTACATGTAACGTCTCTACATGTAACGTCTCTACATGTAACGTCCCAGGTTTGTTGGGTAAAAAACCTCCTTTTCGTAGTTCTTCTACGCTATCTTTTACAGCTTGAGTGATAGTATTAATATCGTCGTCAGTATGTGCTGTAGATAGAAAACAGTTACGTCCTTCCCAAATGTAGATACCTTTGCACAACAAGTGATAAAATAGTAAATCCAAATTTCCCGAAAAGGTAAAACGAAACAAAGAGCCAAAATGCACAATTCGGATGGGTACATCTTCGATTTCAAAGTAAGTATTCAGCGTTGTAGCTAAATGCGATGTGCGTTGATTTAACTGCTCCTGAAGAACTAGACCTTGATTTTTAAGATGCTTAAGTACGGCTAGCGTCACAGCCATACCCATATGGTTTTTGTTGAAAGTGCCAGCAAAAAATGTTTGTTCCGTTTGGGGATAGGAAGCATCACCGTATTTCCACATACCACCATCGATACAATTCATATAGGCTGCCTTACCAGCTACAACCCCAATTGGCATTCCACCACCAACAATCTTACCATAGGTCGCAATATCTGCTTGAACTCCAAACCAAGCTTGTGCCCCTCCAGGGTGAATACGAAAGCCTGTAAGAACTTCATCAAAAATCAGCGCACATCCTGCTGAATAAGTAAATTCTCGCAATTGTTGTAAAAATTGCTGAGGTTGTAAGTCCGGTTTGCGACTCTGTACAGGTTCCAGCAATACGGCTGCTAATTCACTCTGATGAGCTTGCAAAATTTCCAGGGATTGGGGATTATCGTAATCTAACACCAACACATCTTCTACTGCATGGGAGGATATTCCTGGAGCTAAAGGTACAGCAACACCAGCAGCATTTTGTGCTATTGCTAAAACTCCATCATAATGACCGTGATAAGAACTAGAAAATAGAGCAATTTTAGTCCGGCCAGTTGCAGTACGTGCCAAACGCACTGCTGTCATCACTGCTTCTGTACCCGAATTACAAAAACTAGCTCGTTCCATTCCTGTCAGTTCACAAACTAATTGTGCAACCTGTCCAGCTAATGGGGATTGCGGTCCAATTTGTATACCTTTTTGTATTTGCTCTGCTACAGCTTCTTGAATAAAAGATGGATTATGACCAAAAAGTAATACCCCAAAACCCATTGTAATATCTATATATTTATTGCCATCTACATCCCAAAATTTAGAACCTTGCGCTCTTTCTCCACAAATTGGGTAGAGCATTTCTTTAATAGAAGGACGAAATCCCGCAACTGCTCTGCTGTCAGCAAGTGCTGGACGATATGTGGAAGCTAGTTGCTTGGATTTTGGCGTGCGTTGAGTATAACTTTTAATCAGTGCTTCTAAGTGCTGTTGTTGCTGAGGGTTTAAATTCCCTATCTCTTTGTTTTTTTGTACCTTATTGGTTTGATTGGGCTTTGCTTCCTTAGTGTCGTTTGTTTTGATATTTTTTCTTGATATTGGTGTTGTTTGCCGCTTAATTGCTTGAGATTTTCCATTCTGGGATAAATTTTTACCTTGCAAAATCTCCAAATGTTGAGACATTAGCTGCATCTGCTGTTTAATTATTTCTTCTAAGGCTGTTTCAGATACAGTTCCTTCATGACTTCTTTCATAGTTTATTTCATAGTTTATTTCATCATTTATTTGCTTGTTTTGCTCTGCTAATTTGATATTAGTATTAGGCTGTATTAACTGTTGTACTTTAGTATTTGCTTCTACTACTGAATTATTTACTAACTGAAACTCCGGTGGTAAATACTGGTCTATGTAAGTTGCTAAAGCATCAATAGTGCTTAAATCTTCAAAAAACTGGCGAATAGTAATTTTAATTCCAAAAGCGTTTTCGATATCTCGCACCGCATGAATGAGAATAATTGAGTCTGCTCCCATTTCGATAAATGGAGTATCTATTCTTACGTCTGATGGTATATTTTTCAGTAAATTCGCAACCAAAGAACGCAAGCTTGTCAAGATTGTCTCTCGTCGAGTTATTTGTAATGGTGGAATCATTTTTTGTTGAGATACTTTATTTTCTTGAATTACTTGATTTTTGATTTGATTTTCTTTAAACCAGTAGCTTTTTCGTTGGAAAGAATAGGTGGGAAGAGATATTTGATTCTTGGGGTAGTCTTGTTCAAATTCAGCCCAATTAATATCTACTCCCCATTCATAGAGAACTGATAAACTTTCTAGCAACACTTGCCAATCATCTTTACCGAATGCAAGACTTGGCATAAATATACAGGTTTCTGGACAACAACGCTTCCCTAAACTGGAGAGAATAGGCTTTGAACCAATCTCTAAAAATAACTCGTAACCCTTATCTCGCAAAGTATTTATCCCTGCCATAAATTTTACTGCTTCTCGGGTATGCTGACACCAGTAATTAGCATCAGGGATAAAATCTGGTGGTATTATTTCACCTGTTAAATTAGAAACAAAGGGGATGCGTGGAGTTTGAAAAGTAATTTGGCTTGCAAATGCTGTAAATTCATCCAACATTGGCTCCATAAGTGGGGAATGGAAAGCGTGGGATACATTTAATCGTCGGGTTTCTATTCCTTGTGATTCCACACTTGCAATTATTGCTTCCACTGCATCACCCATACCGGAAATAACGATACTGTCTGGGGAATTAATCGCAGCAATACTTACTTTCTTTAAATAGGGTTGAATAGCTTCTGCTACTATTACTTCCGAAGCAAAAATAGCTACCATTTCACCATTTTGGGGTAGTGCTTGCATGTTTGCTGCACGTTTGGCAACTAACTTTAAACCTTCTTCTAAACTAAATACTCCTGCGACACAAGCTGCAACATATTCTCCTATACTATGACCCATAACCGCAGAAGGTTCTATACCCCAAGATTGCCATAATTTAGCTAAAGCGTATTCTAAAGCAAATAAAGCGGGTTGGGTGTAAGCTGTTTCATCCAATTGGGAATTTTGGGTATCTGGGTAAAGAACGCTGAGCAAAGGTTTTTCTAAATAAGTATTAAGAATTTCGTCACAGTAATCTAGGGTTTGACGAAAAATAGGTTGAGTTTCGTAAAGTTGCCGTCCCATCTCCACATACTGCGAACCCTGACCAGTAAATAAAAATGCTATTTTTGGGCGCTTTTTACTAGTTAATCGACCGCTTTCTAAATCCTGAACTCCAGAAACAGAAGCAAAATTTTGTAACTTTTCTCGTAGTTGTGTGGTAGATTTAGCAACAATTCCCAGTCGATGAGTAAAATGCGAACGTCCAGTATTAGCACTAAAACAAATATCAGCTAGGGGTAATTGTGGGTGAGAGCTTAAAAAATCTTCATATTTTTGAGCATACTCTCGCAAAGCAGAATCATCTTTGGCAGAAAGGCTAAACAAATGCCATTGTCGTCGCTTATCATTAGCCACAACATTATCAGAAATATTTACGTGTTGAGATAATGGTGCTTCTTGGAGGATAATATGACTGTTTGTACCGCCAAATCCAAAGGAACTTATACCAGCTAAACGAGTTTCAGTAAAGGCATTCCAAGCTACAGGCTGATTGGGAATAGCAAAAGGTGTCTCCGCAAAAGAAATATAAGGATTAAGTTGTTGAAAATGCAAGTGAGGAGGAATTTCTTGATTTTGCAGTGACAAAACTACCTTAATAAGACCTGCAATACCAGCAGCGGACTCTAGATGACCAATATTAGTCTTAACCGAACCAATCCAACAAGGCTGATTTGGGGAACGGTCTTCCATTAGCACAGCTTTGAGAGATTTTACTTCAATTGGGTCTCCTAAAGAAGTACCAGTACCATGAGCCTCAATATAGCTAATATCTTTTCCTTTACAGCCAGCATTTTTTAAAGCTTGACGGATAACCGCTTGCTGTGCTAGTCCATTAGGTGCTGTAATCCCATTACTTAAACCATCCTGGTTAACAGCAGAACCTTTAATAACCGCCAAAACTTTGTCTCCATCAGCAAGTGCATCTTTTAGACGTTTAAGGACTACAACACCACAACCCTCTCCCCGCACATAACCGTCAGCACTAGCATCAAAAGTTTTACAGCGACCATCAGCAGACATCATACCAGCTTGAGAAAACAAAATCGTCGGCTCTGGAGATAACATTAAATTCACTCCAGAAGCCAAGCATAAATTAGACTCTCCACTTTGCAAACTCTGACATGCAAGGTGAACTGCGACCAATGACGAAGAACAAGCAGTATCTATTGCCACGCTAGGCCCGCGTAAATCTAGCAGATAAGATACACGATTGGCAACAATTGAGGGAGAAGTACCAGTGCTCATGTGAACTTTTAAATTATACAAATCCTTGTACAGAAGCCTGTGGTAGTCTAAATTAGTACTACCAGCAAACAATCCTGTTTGGCTACCTGCTAAATTCTTAGGCATTAACCCAGCGTTTTCTAAAGCTTCCCATACTACTTCTAGCAATAATCTTTGCTGAGGGTCTATTAATTCAGCCTCCCGTGGAGAAATTCCGAAAAAGCTGGGGTCAAATCCATCAACCTGCTCCAGGAAACCACCCCAACGGGTACTCATTTTACCGGGTGTCTTTAAATCGGGGTCGTATAATGCATCTATATTCCATCTATCGGACGGGACTTCTGTAATTGCATCTATGCCGTTATGCAACATCTGCCAAAAAGCTTCTGGGGTGTTGGCTTTAGGAAAACGGCAACCAATTCCTATAATTGCTATGGGTTCCATTTTTAATTTGTATCTTAGTGGTAATTAGTGATTGGTAATTAGTAATAAAACTTACACAAGCTCTACAAAATCTTGGCGGTTCGATAAACCGGGAGCAAAGACGCCAAGACGCAAAGAATTCAAGAGTATTGCATTATGCTTGTGCTAACGGACATGATATGATTCAGTCGCTGGAAACGGATTTAGAGAATTGAGCAAAGGTTTTGATATTATTTTGGATAGCTTTGCTAATTGAGCCTCCTGCCGCCATAATGGACATTTCGCGGTTAATTGACCATTGGTAATCCAAGCAACCAAATAATCGTCGCAGAGATTCCAGTAACTTTTGGTGATACCTAAGCCCCACATGAAAACCATCGTGTTCTTGACAAAAGCATTTATTTATCCAATGAAGAGCTTCTGTAGTAGACATCTCGAATAGAGGGGATTTTAATAGTTTGTAGAAAAACAACATAAACAAGGGGTCATCTGCAACGCATCTACCGGGTAGCACTCCAGAAAGACCGCTCAAAAGACTTTTTTGCATCATGTAGATAATTTGACCAGAAATGAGCTTCTCATAAGCTGTTGGTTTGGGGAAGTCTTTATACATATCTCTGGCTATGGTTTGAGACATTGTAGTATGGAAAGCCTCATCTAATAAATGGTAATTAGAAATGGCAGTTGGAATTGGAATAAACTGGTTTTTCTGTTGTAACTCGCGAAAATACTTAACATAAAGATGTTCTTCGTTTTTGAGGATTGCATTGGCTGTATAGCGTATAGAGTAGTACTGACAGGCCATAAAGGGGGAAATTCCCCAATGTAGTGTCAAGAAGCGCAACCAATATTGAGGTGCTATTCGTCCTACTAAACCATCTGTAGCAGCAGGAATTAATTCGCCTTTATTTTCTAACTGTTTCAAATAGTCGGAGTAGTATTGTTTTTTGTCTTGCAACATGGTTTTGGCAACAATACTTAAGGTTCGGTCTGTGTAAGTTGAAAACGGGACGCTTCCTAAGTTTGAGGAGAAAAACCGTCGCAGAAGTTGAGGTGCAAATTGCATTACCCCGTTATCTGATTTGCGATAAGAAGAATTGCCTAGTATCTCTTTGCCTAATAGAGCTAATTTTGTCTTGTAAGCAACTTTTTGAAAAGCACGAATATGGTGGCTTTCTTGTTCAGTTTCAACTTCTAATTCGCGGCAAAGTGTTTCGTAACCACCAACAGCTTTGAAAACGCCACCTGTAACCATGTTATACATCATGGTACTAGCTTCGCTAACAGCAGTATGGTTATAATTTCCGACCCAATAAAGATGATTCAAAGCTATTTTTTGGGAAGGTGAAGCCACTTCATAAAGAGGGGTACCGTAAAATAGTGACAGTTCTGGTTTACTCCAATAATGATTGCTATTGATGGCATAGTCAAAACCTTTTCCTAAATCCCTAATTTTCTCGGTGTAATCTGATTCTGTATTGTTTAGAAAGGTTTTTTCAATGACTTGAAAGTGATTTATTTTTTGGGTATTTGGGATATTTGGGGAGTTAGCGGAAATATTTTTTGTTCCGGAATCATTGCTAATACTTGTCATCAGTTTCTCCTTAATTTTGTAAAAAAAGACCAAAGAATTACATTTAGATTAGTTTTGCTTCTGCAAAAATAAACTTAAATGATGAACTAAAGCTTCAGTAGTGGGATAGTCGTACACTAAAGTTGGGTCAAGTTCACTTCCTAGCCAACCTTCTAAGTCTCCAATTAAACCTATTGCTACCGCAGAATCTAGACCATAGTAGCTAAAGGGAACCGTAATATCGATTTCATCTGCTTCGACTGAGAGTAGCTCAGCCAAATACGAAACCATCCAACCTTGAATCTCTTTCTCAGTCCGCTTCTGGATATGTTTTTTGTCTTTGTCACCGTCCGAGTTATTTAGCAAATCTCTAGATGTATTGGTGATTTGAAGATTTTGGCTTTTCATTTTTAAAACTCCATATTTTATTTAATCAAACTAATTAGAAGTGCTCTTTGACTGTTCGCAATTTTGTACTGTGTGTAACATGGTGTTGACCTCAGATTGCAAATGCAAGAATTTTATTTTGTTTTCAGGATTTTCACTCCAATCTTCGACTATATCGAGGCTACTAGTTAAAAAACCAGCCCGACATGCATGACGTTGAATCTTACCACTAGAAGTTTTGGGAATACTTCCAGTCTTTAGCAGTAGCACAGCATAAACTTGTAGACCATGCTCCTCAGCTACCATCTGACGAATTTTCCCAATTACTTCATTTACATTCAGCTTCCGCAGATAACTCCGTTCCACCTCCTGAACTACAACCAGTCTTTCTTGACCCTTGATATCTATGCTAAAGGCTGCTCCACATCCACGTCGCAGTGATGGATGGCTATTTTCTACAGTCAATTCAATATCTTGGGGATAATGGTTGCACCCCCTAATAATAATTATATCCTTGAGTCGTCCTGTAATGAATAATTCATCGTCCTTTAAAAATCCCAAGTCTCCGGTACGCAGAAACGGTCCTTCCCCTGTATCTGCTATATAAGCATTAAAGCTTTGTTGTGTTTCTAACTCTCGATTCCAATAACCAACTGCTACATTTTTGCCTGAAACCCAAATCTCTCCTACTTGGTTAGCACTACAAGAAATCAAGGATTCGGGATTAACTATCTTGATTTTCTGGTCTAACCAACTTTGACCACAACTGACAATTTTTCTGGTATCTTCGTATTTACTGTTAGTTACTATAGCGGTGTTTTTTTCAAGAGCTGTCCCATCAACAGAACAAATTACGGGTAAGCTGGTTTTTAAGCTTCCAGTAACAAATAAAGTGGTTTCAGCCATCCCGTAACAGGGGTAAGATGCCTCTCTACGGAAACCACAAGATTTAAAAGTGGCTGCAAACTGTTCCATAGTCTCAGACCGTACAGGTTCAGAACCGTTAAAAGCTATTTCCCAACTGCTAAGGTCAAGACTTAAACGCTGTTCTGGAGTAATTTTGCGAACGCACAGTTCATAAGCAAAATTGGGCCCGCCACTGGTAGTAGCTTTGTAGTTAGAAATTGCAGCAAGCCAGCGTAAAGGTTTTAACAGAAAAGCCTCTGGAGACATGAGAATACTAGGAATGCCCAAGTATAAAGGTTGTAAAACATTCCCAATTAGCCCCATGTCATGGAATAAAGGTAACCAGCCAACAAAGATAGTTTCTGATGTGTGCCCAAATCCTTGTTGTATCATTTGCTCGTTGTATAGCAAATTCTCATGGGTTATCATTACTCCTTTTGGTGTTCCTGTAGAACCAGAAGTGTACTGGAGAAAAGCTAGGGTACTCCCAAATAATGGTAATTCTCGGTATGAATCTGCCTCGGACATAGAAATAGTATCAGTGGTTAGAAGATGTAGCGTTGTCAATGCTGTATTCTCTGCAAAACGGTTCTCTATGTTTGTCAACAATTCTTTTGTTGTTAAAGCCACCTTTGCCTGGGAAGAAGTTACAATTGCTTCTAACCTTGACATCTTGTGATTACGCTTTGGGGGATAAGCCGGAACTGCTACAACAGAAGCATATAAACACCCAAAAAAAGCAGCGATGAACTCCAAACCCGAATGATACAGTAATAAGGCTCGTTCACCAGTTATATTGAGAGACTGTAATTGGGAAGCGATAGCTTGCGCTTGTTTGTCTAATTCTTGGTAAGTTAATCTTGAGCTTTCTGTTTCTCCATCCCCTAGAAAGGTAAAAGCTACTTGATTTGGTTGATAAAGTGCTCTATAACGCAACACATCAACTAAATTACTAAAATTGGGCGAATTTTTTGTAATCATTGCTTTGATTCCTAAAAACTAATTAAAGTGACAAAATTGACAAAAGTGATAAGGTAAAAAGGATATAGTTTGCTTTGTAGTAAAATGTTATTTGAGAATCTGCCAAAATCCTCATTACATTACACCTGTTAGATTATGGGGAAATATTAGATGAAATTATGCAATCTGCTTAAATTAAAAGTTAAATAAAATAATAAATTTGCTAAATCGGGGTGAACTATGATTCCTGGATACCAGTTTTAAAATTGTTGATATGCCAATATCCGAAACCTACGCAGTATTGGAAGGTGTTGGATTATTACAACCAGTTGCCAACTAAAACGTATGGCGCCCAATAAAGAGGGAGATTGAAATCTTTATCTTTGAGCATTTCTAGTTGAGCTAGTTGTAGGGCTTCTGCTTTTGATTTGCCCGTTGTTAAGTAATGGTAAAATTGCTCGATAAATTCTGCTGTGGAGTTATCGCCTATTTGCCATAACGATGCTAATGTGCTACGGACACCTGCACGCAATGCAACTCCAGCTAATCCTAATGCTGCGCGGTTGTCTCCAGCAGCGGTTTCGCAAGCACTGAGAACTAATAATTCAATCGGTTCAGTACGCTCCCATTCCCGACTTTTAAGTAATTTATCTAGTTCGTCTACGTAAATACGTTTATCTGATGCGAGAATAAAAGTATCTTTTGCTTTCGAGCTAAATTTTCCGTGAGTTGCTAGGTGGACGACTCGGAAAGGTTGAGTGTTAATGGTGTTTTCTAAAATTGTACTTTTGAATCTGTCATTATATAATATAATTGTTGATATGCCTAATTTTTGAATTAATTTTAGTTCTGTTTCAACATTAGGTAGTGGTTCAAACTTTTCACCAGGTGGTATTTTCGATAGTCCTCCTGCGAGAACATTTAAACTTTGCCTTGCGAGAGGTTTGGGGGTAAATAGTTGTAAACCTGGACTAACTGCAATAGCATATTTCTCTACTAAATATTTTTGCTCAGATTCATCATATAATGCAGCCATTGGAATATTTCGCAGAGTACCATCTGGAATAAATACTAATGTTTTAACTTTACTTTTTTTTAATTCAGCTTCAACTGGTTTAATCAACCATTTATAGAGTTGTTGAGAAGCTTTTCTTAGTCTGCGTATTTGGTCTGGTTCTGATATATTATCTCGTATTTCTGTTATGACTTGCTCTACCTCTTGACTATTAATTAGAGAAGTTTTACCTATTAAAGGTAGCTTCGGTACTTTGAGGATGATTTCCAGTTGATTTTCTAGAATAATTGGGTAAATAATGGCTGTATCTGCTTTAATGTTGTCTACTACTTTGTCAAGTGCGACAAATTGATTATTTAAGCAAGCTTCGCGAAAATAATTATCTAATTCTGCTAATTGTAAAGCTTCTATTCGTTTGCGTACTTTATCTAAATCTGGTTTGTTTTCACCTTTTTCTTGCAATAGCAGTTCTACTGACTGTCGATATACAGGTTCTACGCTGTCACGAAAGTTAAATTGTATTTCTCGATTGGCACCTGCTAAGTCTGTACGGAAAGTTGAGAGGGTATTAACTGATGCATCGTAAGCTTTTATAGCTTCTGAAATATTTTGTTGTGCTTTGAGTATACGTCCTAATTGCCATTGCCAACGGTAAGTAATATCAGGTGCATTAATTTGTTGTGACAAAGATAATGCTTCTTTAGTTAATTTAAGAGCTTCTTGCCACTGTTTGTTTTGCTCGTAAACCCATGCTAAGTTACCTAGTCCATATGAAAGCGCTCGCTGGTCTTTTATCGATGAAGCTTGTTGTATGCTTGTTGCTAAAATAGAGGCAATATCTTTTTTATCTGCAATTTTTATTATTGTACGTGCGAAATTAATTCGGGCATATATACCAGCTTGATTATTGGGTAAACTAGGTAATTGAGATTGAATTATAGGAATTAGCGTTTTTGCCTCTGCTGTTCGTCCATTATTAACAAGTAAGTTTAGTTGGTTAATTTGAGCTTGCGCTTTGTTTATTGGAGTCAGCGCCCATTTTGCTGCATACTGATAATGTATGATAGCGTCATTAATTTTGCCTAAAATAAACGTAGTATTACCGAGAGATAATTCTGTGAGACTAATTTCTTGGGGTAATTTTAGATTTTGAGCTATCTTTAAGGTTTGCTGTAAAGTTTCTTGAGATTTATCTAATTCACCCAACTTTTGCTGAACATTACCAAGCGAACGTAAAGCAGTAACTTTTACAACCGAGTCTGGTTGAAGTTGTAACTCACTCTTCACTGATTCTAAAATATCGAATGCACGACGGTTAAAACCAGAAAATCGTAAAGCTTGTGCTTGATTTATACGACTGCTTATAACTCCAACATTATCACCTAACTGACGCCAAAATTTTTCGGCACGCTTAGCTGTTTCATTTGCTGCGTCTGAATTTCCTTGTCTTAATTGTTGTCCAGCTAAAATATCTAAAGTTGGCGCCAAAACTTTTAATAATTCTGACTTAGGGTGATTGACTTTTAATACATAGTTTGTATCATCCCAACCAAGTAGATTTAAGCTGATTTTAATAGCTTCTGTAGCTTGTTGCCATAATCCTAATTGCTCAAATACAAGAGAGAGATTTGATTGTGCTTCTGCTTCTCCCAAGTTGTCTCCAGATTGTCTAAAAATACCAATAGCTTTTTGTAAAATACTCGAAGCATCACTAAAGCGACCTGCTTCAAACAAACGTTCTGCTTGTTCAACAAGTTGTTGTGCTGTAGTTTGGGTTATTATTTTAGTTAAAATATTTTGACTTTGTAAACCTGATTGATTATATTGTGGTTGTGTCGCGACTGTGCTAGGAATAATAATGAAGGAACAAGCAAAAATGAATAAAGCTAAATTAATCGCCGCAATTTTAACTATTTTTTTTGAAAGTTTAAATTTCATATCTGATATCTTGCGCCTTACTTATAAATAACTAATTAACAATTTTGATTATTTTAAAAATAACACACAAGGCTAAAATTGCAGCCGAGTTGGAATCTGGTCCCGCAATTCCAAATTTAAATTTACCAAAGTATGATACGAAAACACCTGTAATAACTGAGCTAATTAGCGCACTTGTAACTCCTTGGGAAAAATACGACGCCAAAATTCCCGAAAAAATCAGTGCTGCAAACGAGATACTATAAGTCAGCGTTACTAACCCAGTTGCGGTGCCAGCAAATAAATTTATAATTAATCGTTTGAGGTTCAACAATTATAACTGTTCCTTAATAGGCTTAATCGTCTGGACGTAGAACAACTACAATTCCTAATTACCTATAGGAACAATTCATACGCAATTATGCAATTCTCGTATTATTACTTAACATTTTTACTTTATTATTAAAAATTAGCTTTTATCCTCAATTTCTGCCTAAATCAGTGTAAACAATTATACTTAATCATATTACCTACTTGGCATAGCTTTGTTGAAGGTTTAGTAATTGAACAGTCTCACACTTTGCAAAATTTTATACTCAATAAAAGATAATTAATCTTTAAAGCAGTGTGGAATTTATTCCCTGGCGGTCGTGGAAAGGCATAAAATATATTTAATACTTTAGGTAGATACAATAATATTTTTTGTTGGTTTTGCATAATTTATTGCTCTTATACGGAAAATCCAACGTAAAACCTACTCTAATCTATGCTACAAATGTAGTATGATATTAAAAAGTTTGTGATAACTAGTATGAGCGAAACTACAAAAACACAGCAAGAAGTACTTGAATTAGCCCATAAACACGGTTTGAAGATACAACCAAATTCCTTGCAATTCAATAAATCGGGGCTTGATTTTGAAGTAGTGTTGGCAACAGATAGTGAAGGAGAACGCTGGATTTTACGTTTTCCAAGAAGGAAAGATGTTCTGCCATTGTTAGATAAGGAAAAACGCACGCTGGAACTAATTGCTCCTCTTCTGACTGTGGAGGTGCCGCGATGGGTCGTTGCTACAGATGAGCTTATTGCTTATAAAGCATTAAATGGTGTACCTGCTGGCACGATTGATTCCGAAGCAAAAGCCTATATTTGGGAAATTGACGAAACCAACGTGCCTAATCAATTCCATGAATCGCTGGCTAGGGGTTTGGTATCTCTTCATCAAGTTAGTATCTCGAAAGCTCGTGCAGTTGGTCTTCCGGTTGAAACCGTCGATGGCACACGTGTGAGGATGAAGCGGAGAATGGATACTATAAAGTGCGAGTTTACCATTAGTGAAAAGTTATGGAACCGCTGGCAAAATTGGCTCGAAAGTGATGTGCTTTGGCCGGAAGATACCGCGTTGACTCATGGTGATTTACATGCTGGGCATATTTTTATTAATGCACAAGCACAGGTTACCGGCTTTATTGATTGGACTGAAGCATCTGTCACTGACCGAGCGATTGATTTTGTTGCCCACTACCACACGTTCGGTAAAGATGCTCTTGATAAACTAATATTGGCATACGCTAAAGCTGGTGGGCACGTTTGGTCAAAGATGGCAGAGCATGTAATTGAACTAACTGCTTCTTATCCAATCGCAATTGCAGAATTTGCACTGAAGTCAGGCTTGGATGAATACAAGGAGATGGCTAGACAGTCACTTTGTGCTATTGCTTTGATATCATTGGTGTTTTGCTTAGTTTAGTTATCAAGACACCTGATACGAAGTAAAAGTAAAATCAATACTACGTAGGATTTGTTCGTGAAAGGTAAAGCCAAAGTTAGTCGAACAAGTTGCTGAAGCTATGAAGTAACATTTTCTCCTATAGCTTTAGAAGTTGCATAAACTAACTGTGGTGACACCCATATATTAACAAGAGAGTAAAGATTGCTCTCGTACATATTATGACACAATACAACGGACACATATCCTTCAACCAAAGGTAGAAATTAATTATGGCTTTTAGATTGAGTTGTTTTACAGACGAAAAATCACCTTTCTCCCATGAAATACTTAGCTCTCTTCAAGTCAAACTAAGTGAGGTATGGAAACAAGGCTACGAAGAACTTTATGAATCAGATACAGAGAGAACAAATTCACTTCAAATAGTTCTAGAAGAAATTTTAGTATTACTTCAAGATGGTGACCAAATCTTTGGGCATATTCGTTACGTTTGGATGGCAGTCATACTAGCCTCTTCTGTAAAGCCAACAGTAGATTATTATCAGCCTACCAACTCGATACCAGAAGAAGTAATTAGTCAAATGGCGTTATGGCTAGTCGAAACTATAAAAGCAGCAATTAATCCGGAAACGGCATATGTAGAGATAATTGGCTTTAAAAATATTAATGCTTTATCAAGTATTTCTAACTTATTTTCTGATATTGATAATATAGCAGCTTTTCAAGTAATATATGAAGCTCTAAATATTTATAGTCATGCAATAAACACCCTTGATTACAATCAGTCATCAAAAGCATTGGTAGATATTTTAAATGACTGCTTACTCGGCTATGCAATCTTTCCCGGTTCTCATGGAAGACGTGAATTATTTGATTGGTGGTTGCTAGATGTTGTACCAGCAAGTTGGTCTTTATTGCCTCCTAGTTCTATCTACGTGATAAATGAGTTGCCAAATCGGGAAGAAATTATCTCATGTCAAAGGGAAACATTAGAGCAAATTAGCTCTGGTATATGGTTTATTCTCCTAGAGAATGACAAGAATCGAGAAAAAATAAAGTCAATTTTTTCAAAATCATGAATTGCGGGGGTGCATTATAAGTAGGTAGGCAGGAATAAAGTCCGCTATGTAAACAAATGTAAAATTGACGAGTGGTGCTCACAATAAGCCTTGGCGCTGAAGCGCAACTACAAACCTAAAGTAATTTTTTTCCACCGACTTACTTATTCATAAAAAGCCCACAAGTCTTAATAAACTACTAAATTTAGTTCGTCGGGGTTAAGCAACTAGCAACTTAGGTTATTAAGAAAAAATTGGTTAACTCAAACTGCATAATCATCTAGGAAATGCGCCTATATGTAAAAGAATAACATTGTATAAAGAAAAAAGGCTAATATAAAATTGAAGCATGTCTCAACCAAATAATCCTCAAAACTCTGACGATTCGGCTTTGTCCATGGCGGTATTGCAATTAGTAACAAGTTATCGCATCTCACAATCGATTTATGTTGTAGCTAAGCTTGGTATCGCGGATTTGCTCAAAAAGGGTTCAAAAACAAGCGAAGAATTAGCAAATATCACTGATTCTCATCCGCTTTCTCTTTACCGAGTTATGCGTGTTTTGGCTAGTATTGGGATATTTGCAGAAGACTCAAAGGGAAGGTTTGAGTTAACTCCCTTGGCTACATATTTACAAACTGATATTGTCAATTCAATGCGTGCCAGCGCTATCATTAGGAGTGAGGAGGTTTACCGAAAGCCTTGGGGTCATCTATTACATAGCGTCAAAACGGGAGAGACAGCGTTCCAGCACGTATACAATATGGAGCTTTTTGATTACTTGGCTCAAAACCCAGAAACTGCTAAACTATTTGACGGAGCAATGACGGGCTATTCTACAACAATTATAGATGCCCTACTCGCTGCTTATGATTTCTCCTCTATACACCAACTTGTTGATATTGGTGGTGGTCAAGGTAGTTTAATTGCTGCCATTCTCAAGAAATATCCGACAATGCAAGGAATTCTCTTTGACCAAGAGTCAGTTCTCGAAGGTGCAAAGCCTTTACTTGAAACTTTTGGGGTTGCAGACCGCTGTCAACTTATAGCTGGCAATTTTTTCGAGTCGATACCTGATGGCGCTGATGCATATATTATGAAAAACATCATCCATGATTGGGATGATAAACGAGCTATTACCATTCTTAACAATTGTCGTAATGCAATGGCGAAAAACGCTAAGTTGCTCCTTGTGGAAGCGGTTATTTTTCCTGGTAACGAGCCATCTATCGCTAAACTCCTCGATTTGGAAATGATGGTACTAACAGGAGGACAAGAACGGACAGAAGCCCAACATCAAGAACTCTTTCAAGCAGCAGGTTTACAACTAACAAAAATTATGAACACAACTTCGTGGCAAAATATTATTGAGGCAATACGTTTGTGATGGCTATAAACTATGAAACAAGGCTATACAAAAATTTGGCGGGTATGAGTATCACTCTCTTACTTTCTTTAATCTCTAAACAAACGACAGCACAAATTGTTCCAGATGGAACGCTACCTGTAAATTCTGTTGTTACATCGCAGGAAAACACTAGCCTTATAGAAGGAGGAACAGCCAGAGGCAGTAATTTGTTCCATAGTTTTAACTCATTTTCAATTCTGACTGGAAATACGGCTCATTTTAATAATTCTCCAGATATTACAAATATTTTAACGCGGGTAACGGGTGGTTCCATTTCTAATATTGATGGAGTTATAAAAGCTAACGGTACAGCAAATTTATTTTTTATCAACCCCAATGGAATTGTATTTGGCAAAAATGCACGATTAGATATTGGGGGTTCGTTTCTTGCAAGTACAGCAAGCAGTCTTAAATTTGCTTCCGGTTTGGAGTTTAGTGCTGTTAATCCTCAAGCTCCACCTTTATTAACTATAAATGTACCCATTGGTTTGCAATTTGGCGTCAATCCTGGTTTGATTCAGGTACAGGGTAATGGTCAAGGAAAAAGGATAAATGATTCTCCCATTATTGATACACAAGAAGCATTGCGAGTGCAATCAGATAAAACTTTAGCATTAGTTGGTGGAGATATCAACTTAGAAGGAGCAACACTGAAAACTGCTGGTGGAAGGATAGAATTAGGTAGTGTCAAAGGAAATAGTTTAGTTAGTCTCACATTGATTAACAAAGGTTTTGCTTTGAACTATGATGACGTGCAAAATTTTGGCGATATCAAATTATCTCAAAAAGCATCCGTCGATGCAAGCGGGGAAGGTGCTGGTGATGTTCAAGTACAAGGTAGACGCATCGTCCTCATTGATAGTTCATCAATAGAAACAAGTACTCTTCTGGCAAAACAGGGAGGAGACTTAATAGTTAACGCTACCGAATTGTTAGAAGCAAATCAATCCAGTAATTTGTCTGCTTTCGTTTACCCAAAGGCAACAGGAAACGGAGGTAACTTAACGATTAAAACTCGTAAATTACTGCTTCAAAATGAGGCAGAGGTTGGTACTAACACACGTGGTAGAGGTAAAGGAGGAAATTTTGTTGTTAATGCTGACAGTATACAAGTGATTGGCATTTCTCGCAATCGTCGCAGCAGCTTACTTGCTACTACTGAAGATGCAGGGAGTGCAGGTAACTTGACGATTAACACTCGTGAATTACTGGTTCAAAATGGTGGGCAGGTCAGTGCTCGCACATCTGGTGTAGGTAAGGGGGGCAATTTAGATGTTACTGCACAAACTGTCCAATTAATTAACGGCTTGTTGACCACCAGAACTCAAAGTATAGGGGATGCAGGTAACTTGACGATTAACACTCGTGAATTACTAGTTCAAAATGGTGGGCAGGTAAGTACTATCACACTTAATGCAGGCAAAGCAGGAAATTTGAACATTGATGCTACTGAGGTGCAACTTATTGGTTACGATGGTCTGCTTCCCAGCGGCTTAGGTGTTTCCGCAGAGCGGAATTCAACAGGAGATGCGGGTTCTTTAACGATTAAAACTAATACCTTGTTAGTGCGAGACGGGGCACAACTGAATGCTATTACATCTGGTGCAGGCAGGGGGGGAAATTTAAGCGTTGATGCCCAAGATATACAACTGATTGGTACAACTGCCAATGGTGAGTTTCCCAGTGGTTTGAGTGTTTCTGCACAGCGAAACTCAACAAAAAATGCGGGTTCTTTGAGAATTAAAACTAATACATTGCTAATACAAGATGGGGCACAGATAAGTGCTGCTACATTTGGTGCGGGTAAGGGTGGAAATTTGAGCGTTGATGCCCAAAAGGTACAACTGATAGGTCGAGGACGAGGGCGAGGACGAGGAGTTGATAATTCACTTCCCAGTGCCTTGGGTACTTCTGCACAGCGAAACTCAACGGGAGACGCAGGAGATTTGACCGTTACAACTAATACCTTAATTGTGCAAAATGGGGCAGAGGTAAGTACTGATACATTTGGTGGGGGTAAGGGAGGAAATTTGAGCGTTAATGCTCAAAATGTGCAATTAATTGGTATAAGCACTGATAATCATCCCAGTAGCTTAGGTGCTTCTGCAATGCCAAACTCAACAGGTGATGCAGGAGATTTGAAGGTTAAAACTAATAATTTGCTAGTCCAAACGGGAGCTAGAGTAGGTGTACAGAGTTCTGGAACAGGAACCGCAGGTAACTTAATCATAAACGCAAACTCGATAAATTTAGATGACAACGCTTTAATCACCGCAGATACACGCAGCAATAGAAGTAACATTACTCAAGCAACAATTAACATTAATTCAGGAGATTTAACACTACGTCGTAATAGCAGTATTACCACAAACGCGACAAATCCATTCGTAATTGGTGGTGATATTATAATTGGTGCTGATGTATTAGGTATCCTAGAAAACAGTAAGATTACTGCTAACTCTGCTAACTTTCGCGGTGGTAATATCAATATTACAACTCAAGGTCTTTTTCGCAGTTTTGATAGCGCAATTGCAGCGAGTGGAGCAACAAGTGAATTAAGCGGTAATGTCAACGTTATAACTATACTAGACCCTAGTAGAGGATTAGTAGAAATTCCGATTAACTTAGTTGAGCCTAGTGGACTAATTTTAGCGAGGTGTTCTCCAAGAAATTCCCCAACTCAAAATTCTTTTACTGTCACAGGTCGTGGGGGATTACCAATTAGTCCCGAAGAGTTATTACAAGACGTTAACACAATTAGAAACTGGATAAATTCCTCTAATTCAGTTAGCAGTACAAGTGGGCAATCAATACAATCACAAAAAGATAAAACCGTGAATCCAATTGTAGAAGCTAGTGGTTGGAAGGTTGATAATCGCGGTCAAGTATATTTAGTTGCTAATACACAAGATATTCAATCTCAATATTTTCCATCACAATCTAATTTTTGCCCTAATTAAATGTATTGGAGCGCTGTATAATTGAGTTAGTAGCTGTTTATCGCAACATTATAATTTGATTTCTCCTACAACAGGTTGAGAAATTAAAGACTGTAAACCTACATGCTTTAATAAATTATTCCAATCACTAGACAAACTATTATTTTGCGATTTCAAAAGTTGTTTTGCTAACTCTGTAACAGCTTCATACCAAATATTATTTTGAGAATATATAGTAAAGCGTTTCTCTGGTGTAGTCGCTGCTGCTAATTTTCTTTCTAACTCAGGATTTTTTGCTATACGTTGTATCCATCCTTTGACAAATAGCGGGTCAGATAATTTCTCAGAAGAGCAGTAAAGTTTGAAAAACCATTGATATTTTTTATTAACTTGTAACGGTTTCGCCTTCTCTAAACTAATGTTAACTATCCCCGGCGTCTGTGGTAAAGTAAAATTTGTGCGGTAAACATCATTACTTTGTTCATCCTGCAATACAAACTCCCCACTAGCTATGTTATTTGACTGGTAAGGAACAAAAATCCAAAAGTGAGGATGTTCTGCCACAGTTAAACCTTGATTACTCACAGGAATCAAAGCTGTAAGTGGTACATTTACAGACAGACAGTCACCACGACTTCCAGTAGCAGTTCTACCACTCGGTCTACCTCGTCTAGAACCGTCTGTTTCTTTTGCTTGTGAATTACTAAGTTCTGATTTACTGCTTTGTGCGCTAGCAGGTAAAAAGTTAACTATACACAAAACGAATGCAAAAACAATAGTAGATGTAGATTTAATATAGTTTTTTACTACACTCATTGGTAAAAAATATTGTCACGTCACTATAAACTTAGTGTCGAAAAATAAAGCTTATGCATGATGTGTATTGAATCTTACTGAGATTTACAATTTTTTAACGTATTTTTTTAGTATATATAATTACAACTAAATAACTGACTGAAAAAGCAAGGATAACTGGTACATAAGATATCCAAAGACCTTGCGTTAATGATAAAACGCATAAACTATGTAATAATACGTAGCTAGAAGGTAAAAATATAATACTATAGCGTTGATGTTGAAATTTCCAGGCAATTAAACACCCCATCATCGACCAACACCCAATCCAAATAAATTCGCTCCATTTTGGTGATACCCATAGTAAAGGACGATTATCTAATACAGCGCTAAGAATTTGGCTAACCATATGGGCTTGTACTACCACCCCTGTAACTTGTTTGTAAGGTAATTTTTTTGTAGTATAGGGTGTAAACCAGCGTCGGTCATTAAAGCTTTCTGCTGTTGTACCAATCAAAACGATACGGTTTTTAATCAAATCGGCAGTAAGTTTATTATTTAATATGTCGCCAACTGTAAATTTTTTAATAAAAGGATTAGATGTACGCCAATTAAGTAAAACTTGATAACCTCGACTATCAATTTGATGATAACCACCGCTATTTTTTTCCAGACTTTGAAAAACTTTTTTACCAATTAACCAATTATCATCTGAATTTAATGTTGCTTCTATACCTTGGGATTGTAAATACCGAGTGCTGATGCGAAAACTAAAGGATTTATCTGGTTTGCACTTAACAGCAGGATTAGTTGCAGGCGCCATAGCTAATAGTTGCCGACGAACAACAGTATCAACATCGGTAACTACATCCCCAAAACTCACATTTTGTAAAGGAACGTCAGGAGATGGTGGAACACCTGGGTCTGTTTCATCTTCACCTGATTTGCAAACAGTAATAAAGCGGTTACTATTTTGTAGCGCACTCAAGTTTTTATAGTTATTAGAAACAGAATTCTCACGGTAAATATCTAAACCAATTAGACGAGGATTAAACTGCTGTAATTTTCCTATCACTTCATCTAAAGTTTTTTCAGATATCGATGCTCCTCTCCTTTCGTTTGCCGGTTGAGCTTGTACATCTGCTTCTGTAATAGTTACTAATACGATGCGATTATCTGGTGCTTCAACTGGACGAGCTCGCATTAACGCATCGAATGCAGCTAATTCCCATAATTGCCAAAATCCCAACATTTTCATCCCAAATATTAAAACAGTTACCACTACACCAGTAGTTAAAATGAAAGGATTCAATGGACTGGGAGTAGATTTAGCAACTAATTGACTCCAAGTTATAGGTGTAACAGCAGGATTTTGACAAATTACTGGTATCCAACTTGCACAAGGAAACTCACCTTCTAAACCTTGTAGTTTTTCCCTTGCTTGTCGCATCGCAATATAAAGCGACTCACCAGATGCAAAGGCTTCCAAAAACTGCTTTAAAAATTCTTGCGCTACCACATCTGGTACAGGTTCGCGCATCACAATTGTTTGGCCAATATTTAACGATACTAATTTCTTCGCTAATCCTAAACCGTCGCAACAATTAAAAATTGCCAGTTGCAACCCTTGTGAAATAGCTGCTGTTAAAGCGTTTTTTAGCTGAGCAATAGTTAATGTCTCTGTTTTATTAATAAAAATTTTACCCGTCTGAGATTCTAAACTATTTGTTCCATGTCCTGCAAAAAATAAAATATCCCAACCTTGTTTATCCCATAAATATTTATCTAACTCAAATCGTCGTGGTTGCACTAAAAATACGATTTCTGTATTCGGCAACTGTTCTAATATTCTTCTGTCTTTTTGTACGTCAATACCTTCACTATTACCCAAAACTGCTAATATTCTAACTTTCCCAGTAAAAAGCTTACGTTCTGATTGTACTGAGTTTATCTCGGAAACGCTAAATGCTAAAACTGCATTCTGATAATCTTCAAAAAAATCCCATAAATGCCAAGGAAGTCTAATAACTTCATCATCCTGAGCTTGTAAAATTACTCTAACTTCATCTATTGGATATAGTTTTGTTCGTAACTTTTGTTCAATGTTGCGAAAAGACTCTGCTTTTAACCAAGTATTAATTTCTTGACATAAATCTTCACACAATAAACTAAATTCGACTGAAGAAACATTTGTTACATCTTCCGAATCAATTTCTATCTCCTTCGGTTGAAACGGTTTCTCAGAACGACTCATATAAGATAAACTATCGTGTAATAATTGGTAAAGTAAACACCAGTGTTTATAAAGTTCAGCTAGTTTTGGTGAAGCTTCTAAACTACCTGTAAATTGTATTGGAACTTTACTATTATTGTCATACAGCTGAGCTGTCACACTAGTGAAACCCTGGTATAAATTACCATTCCCTAAGTTCAACACGACTAGTTTAGTCACGGTTATTTACTTACAAATTGTCTCAATATAAAGTCTTCTTTTATAGTAACATAACCATGAACGACTTTTAGAGAAAAGTTTGTTTCTGCCAAAGATTTAAATCTTTTTAATTGAATATAGTGGTCATAATTTCTAGATACTGATTCTTGAAGAGTTTCTCCTTGTGATGAGAGTAAAAGCAACTTAATTTGAGATGGCAAATAGATGTTTCCACATGTAGGATGAAGTTGTACACAAATACTGTATCTGTCATCTATCTTTGGAGATATTCCTACAAGCAAAATAAATTTATAATTGCCTAAATTCATTTCTAAATCAATTAGCTTGGCGCCTTTAATAGCGACTTCATTTAATGCCATATCTCTTCTAAATTGAACAGTTAAACTTCTACCTTGCTGATTCAACAAAGTATCAAGTGTGTACCAACCATTAGTAAAAGTATTTTCTAACCATTGGCATAGATTAGTTTCGAGTCTAAGGCTTTGGTACTGCTGAATTTGACTATTACTTTGACTATTACTAAGGCACTGTTGATATAAACGTTGACGCCATTTATTAGATGAAAGTAATACTGCCCACTCTTCAAATGGTGTATTAAAACGTAAAGAAGAAGAGTTTACTCGTATATTTTTACTGAGCAACTGTTCTATATACGTGGTTGATAACTCAGGTAATGGGTTAAATACTGCCTCTTGCCAGGGTATAAAATTTCGTGCTACCCACATAAGATTAATATCTGTAATTAGCTCTTCTCTACTCAAGCGATAAACCTTATCATTTGAATCAAAAAAAGCTTTTTCTCGAATTTGTTGATGACTTGCACATCCCCAAATCCTTAACCATCCTTCATCTAAGTTTATCTGTGCAGCCAAATAATAGCGGGCAGTCCAACTAGAAATATCGACCCATTCTTGAGGAATGTAAAAATGACTAATACTGCTTTTATCGCTAGGAATTAATACAAATGTAGTTCCATCTATAGTTAAAGGTGTACCATTAACAAATTCCCAAACACTAGGTAAATTTTCAAGCTGAGGTGAAATTTTATAACTGTTGTGAAAATCAGAGTCTTCCTTTAAATAACTTAAAAAAGTATTGAGAAATAAATAATTTAAAAAAGCATTCCATCTAGCCGTATCACAAGAATAACAATCTTGAACTGATAGTAACCATGCTTCTTCTTTTTGTTGTTCTGACAGTTCCAGCCACAAATGTTCTGGATAAATTTCAGTTAATTCTTTGGGACTAAGTATCATTTTATCTCCTTAATAATTTATATAATAACTTTTAGTTTTTAGCCATTCATCTACAAAAGTAGTAACTTTATCTTCAACTGATTCTAAGCATTTATTAGGTAAGTACATATTTGTCTCTAACTGATGATTAAATCCTCTGATAATTTCTTGTTTTATACTTGAATCTGCATTTATTTTATTCCTTTTTTCATTAACTAATTGAGAAAGAACTAACTCTAAATCATTATTTAACATTTTTTGGCAATAATTTTCTAAACATTCATCTAAAGCCAATTTTATATTTTCAATATCTTTTTCATCATTAATAGGCACATCAGGCTCTACCAACTGCCACTGCATTAAAAAATCTCCTAAGATATTTCTATTATGCTTAGCTAATTGTCGAGCGACTTGATATTGTTTTTGTAAATCGGAATATTTATCTTTCAAAACATCTGCTACCTCAGACTGAGTTAAGTTTAATCCTTTAGAAAGTTTAAACATTACTTGTACAGCTTCTGGCAGATTTATAAATATTTGAGATAAAACGGATAATACCTGTTCCCATGTTTCTTCTTGTACAAGATTATCTAAATTATTTGGTTGAGAATTAGGTAAATCTTCATATTTATCCAAAGGTAGAAAATATTTAGTCCGATATTCTCTTGCTGCTTGAATGCAGGTTGATAGAATTTGTTGAATTTGTTCCTCCGATGCTGGAATAACAGAAATGTTCAATTTTTGTAGACGTAGATTGTAGCAAGAACAAATCTGCTTTATTTGCTCTTGATTTGGAGATTTCAAAGAACGATTACTCTGGCATTTCTTAGAGGAATAAACTTCATCAAAACATTTCCAGACAATACAATATAAATCAATTTCTTGCTGAGCTATACCTTGCGACATTAAAGCTGTTTTTAATTCGATTTTAGTTAAATCTTTTAAAAGACCATAATCGCTATATTTTTTAGTTTTGACTTCTATATCTTGAGAGTATATTGTATTCTGAATAAAATGTACCAGTGCTGTTTTCGCATAACTATCTATGCTAGAAGAAAAATTTAAATTAAAGTTTTTCAATAAATTTGATGGTGGATTAGCACCCATACAAGCTATTTGGAAACATTCTTCTAAAGGGTACTTGTACCTAATAGAGCTAAATTTTTTATGAACCTTATATGCAGCCCATAGACAAGACTCTTGTAAATAAGCAAATAAATGCCTTTCCGCTTTGAAATTATATTGTGAATTTTCTGATTCATTATTTTGATAAATAGACTTATTTAAAAATGATTGATTTTCCTTGATTTGGGGTGCATTAAGTGTACTCCTAAGAAAATATATTGCCCAAAATTTTTCTTTTGCTTCAGGGTCAGACTGTTTTATTTTCTTTATATGTCTCTCTAACTCTACATCAACTTGCCATAGTATGGACACAATACTGTTGGCTTTTGTAAAGCTAGCAAATGTTGAAAATTTTTGAATAATCCCTTCACGTTTTGTCATAGTTATAATGTGGATTTAAAATTAAGTAAAAAGCGCTTTAATTTCTAAAAGCCACATTGACAGTACAAGTATGGCTTAATGAACTGAGTAAATATTTTTACAAACTTAAACTGGTTATCATGGACAACTCAAGTATTATCCGGGGAAGGCAGAGGGCAGAGGGCAGAGGTGATAAGTGAGGAACAAGTTAAGAAGGTGACAAGTAATACCCTCTGTCCCGTCTTAACTCTGGCAATGGGGTATAAAAGCACACGCTTCGCTATTTGCATGGTGTCTACCCTCAGTTGGGGCGGCAGCTTTTGGGGGGAGGATTCCCCCCAAAACGTGCCTTGTCTAAAACCCCATCTGAGCGCCTTCTGCCCTCTGCCTTCGTTTATTACTCCTTAATTAAGGGTTCTACCTAGGGTGTTGATTTTGTTCTGATTTTGTCGAAAATAGCTCATACAATTTTATTTTGACGCTTTACTGACAGCAAGAGCAGGTTTCACCCAAACAGACATACATTTTTTACATGAAGTCCGATTTTTGAGTCAACATCCGCACCTTCTACCTATCTATGGGCAGAACTAGCAGTAAATTATGCAATAAAGAGCAAAGAACGAAAAGTTTTTGTTAATCAACACAATAGCAATACTGCTCGGTTAAGGATTTTCGATACCTATTCATGTATTATTCAGCACCAAGTGGACAGTATTTCAAAAGCCATTGCAAAGTAATTTTAGCAAAAATTATCTGTATTTTTCTCTTCAAAAGATATATAATTTAGAATTTAGATGAAGTACCAGAGCCACTAGGTAAAGGCTACTGGCAAGATATAGAATTTTATCCTGGACTTTTGCTGGTATTATTTGATTTAGAATATCATGATGATGTATTGATAAAGTATCCCATCAGCGAACATGCCTTGCATTTTGATATCTTGCTTTCAGGAAAAATCGTAACTAATCAAGGGCAATAGGGGGAAGGTTACAACCTCATCTGTGGTGGTGGCATTCAAGACGAAACCATTGCTGAAATAAAAAAATTTAAACGCCTTGTGCTAGTTAGTATCTCGGTGCCAAATCACCTACTAGCAAATCTTTACCCCGGAAAGAATGGAGAAATGTTGCCGGTATATTTACAAGGGAAGATATTAGAATTAATTGCGTTGCATTTAGCTCCCATCTTGGACAATGGGAATAAAAAGCAAGCATTATCACGACTTAAGCCAGATACTATTGAGCGAGTTTATCAGGCTCAAGAAATTTTGCGATCGCGTCTGGAAAATCCGCCATCATTGTTGGAGTTAGCCCAGCTTGTGGGAGTGAGTGACCGCACTCTTAGACGTGGTTTTCATGAACTGTTTGGTACTACTGTATTTGGCTACCTGACAGAAAAGCGAATGGAACAAGCTGAAATACTTCTGCGAGAAGGAAATAGTAGTGTTGCGGAAGTGGCTAATATTGTTGGTTATTCTCATTTAAGTTTATTTGCAAGAAGCTTCGGTTGATAAAGCGGTAACATTACTATACGATTTTCTTAAGAATAATAATCGCAGAGTGCATTTGATTGGTCATGGTATTGGTGGTATAATAGCATTGCTTTTTGCTCGTAAATACCCACAATTCGCTCGTTCTTTAACTTTACTTTCAGTAGCTGCACAGCCTGCTAATACCTGGCACACGCATTATTATCAACAGCTTAAGCTTTTAGATATTAGCCATAAAAAACTCATGACAAATATTGCTCGTGATTTATTTCAGGATGAGCTTCCATGCTGTGCAAATAAGTTAATTGCTATTTTAAACAAAGATTTAGATACTTCACCTTTGATGCACTCGCTATTCAAAGTAGTGAGTTTACCTAAAGGTGGTGTTTCCATACCTTTAATGGTATGCGGTAGTCAAACTCAAACAGACGCAGTTATAAATTACCAAGCTTTACATGACTGGAAAAGATATCTAAAAACAGAGGATATTATTTGGAATTGTCCTCAAGGTGGACACTTTTTTCACTACTTTCACCCGGAAGAAGTTGGTGAGAAAATTTTAACATTTTGGCAGGGTCACCATAAGCATTCGGTTTTACCCGGTAGTACAGCAAATAGTTCGCTCTAAACTGTAGCTGTAAGAAAACAAACCCCACCCTATAAACATACCATGTACACACAATTCTTAAAATAATCCAAAAGTTCTCTGAAATCTAGGGTTATTTCAATATTTATGTCTACACGGTAGCTCTCCCAGGGGGGTTGGGATTTCCTACTCCTCTCCACCACTAGGAGCAGCAGGAGCCGCAGCAGGCGCAGATTCGCGAGAGCGGCGTAAAATTGAGCGCAATCTACTTCCGCTATCAGAAGAACCCGAACTTTGATTCATCTCACGCTTGCGACGACGACGCGAACCCTCAGGAGTGGAAGCAGTTTGCCTAGGTTGAGTCGCTTGAGAAGCTTGTTCTATTGTTCTTCGACGACGCAAACGTCTAGGAGCAGACTCACCACCAGAAGCATTAGACTCTGCTCGTCTTCTTGGGGTCGCTTCAGAAGATGAAGCCGCTATTTCTCTCCTGCGTCTAAGAGATTGCACAAGTCCCTGTCTTCTAGGAGCGTCATCTGATGATACAGACTCAGTTCTTCGTCGTCTTGGAGTTGTATTTTCAGATGACGTTGACTCTGTATTTATCCTCCGACGCAAGCGGCTTCCAAAACTTGATGACCCAGACTCCTCAGAACTTGAAGCAGCAATTTCTCGTCTGCGTCTAACCCTTGGGGTTTGTTCCGTAACATCCGAAGCAGTTCCTGTATTACTCGATGCCATTACTCTTCGTCTGCGTCCAGGAATTTCTCCACCAACATTATTAGATGCAACAGCATTTTGTTGTTCTCTTTCCCTCTCTCTTTCCCTAGCCTCCCTTTGTCTTCTTCTTTCTTGGACATTACGGTAATTACGCGAACCTTCGATAGCGTAATCAGTACCAATGGCTACTCCTTGTCTACCACCAGCAGATGGTTTTAACTTCCAATTCCGTGCTTGTCTGGCATGTTCTTCATCAAGCTCGCGATTACCGCTAGAGCGAGTCACGCGGACATTTGTAACATTACCGCTATCATCAGTATCGACAGCGACTTCGACACGTCCCTCAACTCCGCGTCGTCTAGCCTGTTCTGGATAGCTAGTATTACATTCACGACAAGCAGCGCGACCATTTCCAGAACCGCGAGAATCACGTCTGTTAGAGTTATCTTCCGATACAGCAGGCAATTTGGGGGTTGTAGGTGCAGCAGCAAATGTTTCTCTTTTTCTGCGTTCAGAACGAGCAGGTGTACCAGTACCAGCACCACTTCCACTTCCGCTTCCAGTCCCAGTTCCACTTCCAAAACCAATTCCCGAACCTGAACCCAGACCACTTCCCGTTCCAGTTCCCGTTCCAGTTCCCGTTCCAGTTCCCGTTCCAGTTCCAGTTCCAGTTCCCGTTCCAGTCGCAACGGTTGAACCTGTACCACTACCAGACGCTTCTGTTGAAGAACCAGAACCACTACCGGAAGCAGTTCTAGAATCTCTAATTCCTCGAAGTGTACTTGTTAATCCTTCGCTACTAGAATTACTGCTAGTTTGTTCACCAACAGTTGATTGTCTGACAGGTGAAGTATTAGCAGCAACAGGAGACGAGTTAGTAGAAGTACTTTCTCTTGGAGTTTCTCTTGAAGTTTGAGTTGTTGGAGTTGGTTGTAATGGTTCAGTTGCTTCTCGTGGATTAGTTGCAACGGGGTTTTGCCGTTCAACTGGTTGTCTTTCAACTTGTTGCTTTGGTTGTGTGACAGCAGGTTTAGGAGGTTCAACTTTTGGTTGTTGTACCTTTGCCACTGTCTGTCGTTCCTCAGGTTGAGGTTGGGGTTGGGGCGGAGTACGAAAATTATTAAAAAATCTTTGTACTGGTGTAGTAATCTGCTGTTGAGGCTGTTTGTTCTCCACAGGTGGTTGGATGGGAGCAACAGGAGTAACGTTCGGAGTCTGATTCGACGCGCTACTACTGGAGTTATTAACAGCAATCTCTCCATCGGAGCGACTTCCACCCGTACCGGTGAGAACAGAACCACCCGAAGCAATGGACGATGGTTTTTCCTCTACCTCTGGCTTTTCTTCTGCCGATGGTGTTTCTTTTACCTCAGGCTCAACTAAAGTCAATTCAATTGGTTGCTCATCTAAATCTTTAGGCACTCTGGCCAAATAATTACCAATGCCGGAAGCAAGTAATCCACCATGAAGTGCCACCGAGGCAATCAGACTCAGACCCAAAACAGACTTCAATGCTTTGGCTTCTTTAAACCTTTGCTCTAGTGCAGTATCAGAAAAGCTCATACGTCTATTGCCAGCATTTTTCACTTATTACCCTACATTAAAATGACTTGTAAAAAATGTCAATTAATCGCAATAAAGATTTTTTGTAAACGCATATAAGGTTATTATAGGGGTTTTGGCTAGATATTAATGGCATTAGCGCTAAAGTACGTATTCCAATAACTAAGAATTTATGTTATTAGTTTTTACAGATACTTAAGATATGTTCTTGTCGATTTTAGCTTCTATTGAGAAATTCAATCAGGTGCATGGGTATTATTATAGGGCTTTTGAGGGGGTTAAAGGTAAAAGTTTATAGGGTTTACGCAACTGGCGCGTAGCTTACAGCAATTTTCAGGTAAATAAAACATATTCTACTCACGCAAAGGCGCGAAGGCGCAAAGAAGAGTATTTTAAGTGTGGTCTAGATACATGAAAACTGCTGTGAGTGACCAGAAAGCTACAGGTTGTTTATAGGTAAAAACTTCAGAGGGACTTTATGGGTATAAAGGAATTATTTGCAGCCGGCGGTATAGTGATGTGGCCGCTACTGGGATTTTCTATAGCAGGGGTCGGTTTGATTATCGAGCGGATTCGTTTTTGGTATCGTGTTGGAACTCGTCAAACAGCTGTAGTGCGAGAAGTTTTGAAAATTTACCGTCAGGGTAATGTAGTTAGTTCCTTAGACCTACTACAGAAAAATGCAGATTTACCCATTGCGAGGATTTTTCTTTCTGCATTGGAATTAGAAGAACCAACACCCGAAGAATTCCGTTTGGCGTTAGAAAGTGAATCGCAAGCAGAAATTCCTCTGTTGAAACGTTTTAATACACTGTTTGAAACAATTATTAGTCTTGCGCCACTACTGGGATTGCTGGGGACTGTATTAGGTTTGATTGCTTCTTTTGCTTCGTTAAATATTGGTGATGTTGGAGGAGCAAAAGCCACAGGTGTAACTAGCGGTATTAGTGAAGCTCTTGTGTCTACAGCTACAGGATTAATCGTAGCTATTTTTATTCTGATGTTCGCGAATACCTTCCGGGGATTGTATACCCGTCAAATAGCATTGATTCAAGAATATGGCGGAGAGTTGGAATTACTGTACCGTCGTCGTTATGAAAGAGGAGGAGAGAAATCATATGCGATTACAAGATGAACCAGAAATTCCATTTCAGATAAATATCGTGCCGATGATTGACGTGGTATTTGCTATTTTGACGTTTTTCATCATGTCAACTTTATTTTTAACTAGGCAAGAAGGATTACCTGTTAATTTACCTAAAGCAGCTAGCTCACAACAGGCACAAATTCCCACCAAAATTACTGTGACCGTAGACAAGCAAGGAGTAGTGACCCTGAATAAAAAACCCACCACTGTTGATGCTTTGACTGAACAAATACGTACCTTAGTTGGTGCAAATCCGGAATCATTAGTAGTAATTAACGCTGATGAAGGAGTAAATCATGGTCAGGTAGTTATAGTGATGGATAAAGTGCGCCAAGTTGAGGGAGCAAAATTAGCCATAGCCACTCAAAAGCCTCAATGATATCCTGTCCAGGAGCATGGTCATAATCAAACCCCTGTAGAGACTAAACATGTTTAGTCTCTACATTGCACAAATTTATTATTTTACATATAAAATGAGTCCATCAAACTCACCATTCACCAGAGGTTTCCCGCAATCACTAACATTACCCGTTGCGGGTTTAATCTTAGGAATAATTGTTCTTGTAGCCTGTCTAATATTAAGCGTTACCTTCGGCGCAGCGAATATTCCTTTTAATCAAATTATTACAGCATTTACTTCTTTTGACGATACTAGAGAACATTTAATTATTCGTACTGTTAGGCTTCCACGTTCGCTCCTAGCAATGTTGGTTGGTGCGGCGATGTCCGTAGCGGGTGCGGTAATGCAAGGTATAACTCGTAACCCACTTGCTGACCCCGGCATCTTGGGGATTAACGCAGGTGCAGCTTTTGCTGTGGTGGTTGCTATCTTTGCTTTTGGTGCATCTACACCCAGTGTTTATATTTGGTATGCCCTAGCGGGTGCTGGAATTACTGCTGCAAGCGTTTACTTTATGGCTTCTCTTGGTCGCAATGGGGTAACACCATTAAATCTTACCATTGCTGGCGCAGCAGTTAGCAGTTTACTTGCTTCACTTACAACAGCCATACTAATTGTCAGCCAGCGCACATTAGAAGAAATTCGCTTTTGGTTAGCAGGCTCTTTAGCGGGTATTGATGAGGCTATTATCGTCCAGGTTTTACCCTATATTTGTATCGGTATGATTTTAGCGATTGCTATCTCGCAACAAATAACTATATTAAGTTTAGGGGAAGATGTCGCTAAGGGATTAGGACAACAAACGCTGTGGGTAAAAATTATTGCGGGTGTATGCGTCTTACTTTTAGATGGTAGCTCTGTAGCTGCTGCTGGTTCAATAGGATTTATTGGTTTAGTTGTTCCTCATATTGTTAGGTTTATCGTGGGAGTTGATTACCGTTGGATTATTCCCTACAGCGCATTATTTGGAGCAATATTACTTTTAGCTTCGGATATTTTATCGAGATTGGTAATTAGACCGCAAGAAATACCAGTGGGAGTTGCAACTGCTTTAGTTGGTGCGCCATTCTTCGTTTATTTAGCGAAAAACAAGGTGAAAAAATGAAGAATTCATTAGTTTTCCGTTCAAAAAAATTACCAATATCTTTCCGTCTCCAACGGCGGGTTCCAATTGTTTTACTAATCATTACTCTAATTACTTTAGCTGCGTTTGTAATTAGTACTTCTGTCGGGGAATATCCAACTTCACCATTAGTTGTCATTCAAACTTTACTGGGGATTGATACAGGAAATCCAGATTATAATTTTGTAATTTATACTCTTAGGTTACCCAGAACTATAACAGCTTTTCTTGTAGGAATAGCTTTAGCAATTTCTGGGACTATTATGCAAGGTTTAACCAGGAATCCGTTAGCTGACCCTGGAATTATTGGAGTTAATGCTGGTGCTAGTCTTGCGGCTGTGAGTTTAATTATATTATTTCCTAATTTGCCACCTGGAATTTTACCTTTATCAGCTTTTGTTGGTGCTTTGGTTACTTCTTTGTTAATTTACTTGCTTGCTTGGGATAAAGGAACCCACCCGATTCGTCTAATTTTAATTGGTGTAGGAATTGCTGCGGTAGTTGGTGCTTTTACTAGCTTGATGATAACATTTGGACAAATTTATGATGTTAGTCAAGCGTTAGTTTGGTTAGCAGGGAGTGTTTACGGACGTACTTGGGAGCAGGTTTTTTCTTTTCTACCTTGGTTGATAATATTTGTTCCTTTAGCAATGGTGAGCGCACCCCAATTAAATACTATAGCTCTGGGTGATGAGTTAGCAAAAGGATTAGGTAGTAAGGTTGAATGGCAACGTAGTTTTTTATTATTAATTAGTGCTGCGCTTTCTGGTGCTGCGGTTGCGACTGCTGGGACTATTGGTTTTGTGGGATTAATTGCACCACACATCGCACGTCAATTAGTTGGTGGAAATCATCAGGGGTTAATACCTGTTGCGGGAATGTGGGGAGCAATGATTGTAGTGATTTCTGATTTATTAGGAAGATTAATTTTTGCCCCGATAGAGCTTCCCTGCGGTATTGTTACCGCTGTAATTGGCGCTCCGTACTTTTTATATTTGCTCATACAAAGTCGGAGAAAATAATTTATAATCTTGCATTTTACATAATAAACAATCACCAATTACCAATTACCCATTACCAATTACCAATTACCCATTACCCATTACCCATTACCAATTACCATGTTACTAAATACCGAAAAACATTATCAATTGGAAAGCCGTGATTTAACTTTAGGTTACGATGGAAATACTATTGTTAAAAATCTCGATTTAACTATTCCCCAAGGGAAAATTTCTATTTTAGTTGGTGCTAACGGTTGTGGTAAGTCTACACTGCTGCGAGGTTTAGCTAGGTTGCTGAAGCCTAGTAAGGGACATGTTTATTTAGATGCATCAGATGTATTTCGACAATCAACAAAGGATATTGCTAAAAAGTTAGGAATTCTTACCCAAGGACCAGTTGCTCCGGAAGGATTAACGGTAAGAGATTTGGTTGCTTGTGGACGTTTTCCCTATCAAAGTTGGTTGCAACAGTGGACTAAGGAAGATGAGCGTTTGGTTGAGTTAGCGTTAGAAACTACGGGTATGAAAGAGTTTGCCGAACGTGAGTTGGATACTCTTTCTGGAGGACAGCGACAACGCGCTTGGATTGCTATGGCTTTGGCTCAAAATACTGATATTTTACTGTTAGATGAACCGACTACCTTTTTGGATTTAGCACATCAAATCGAAGTTTTAGATTTACTGTGGGAATTAAATCATCATCAGGGAAGAACTTTGGTGATGGTGTTACATGATTTAAATCAAGCTTGTCGTTATGCTGATTATTTGGTAGCTGTAAAAAAAGGAAGTGTTTACGCTCAAGGTACTCCACATGAAGTTATGAATGAACAAAATATTTTGGAGGTGTTTGGGTTGGAATGTCGAGTTGTTAGCGACCCGGTGACGCAAACCCCAATGTGTATTCCGATTAGTAGAAAAGGAAAGGAGCCTATTTCTCGTTAATAAGGTCGATTATTGCTTGCGGTGATAAACCGATACAAGCTGCTAGTTCTTCTAAAGCCAGCTGTTCCCGTGCATTGCTGCTTAACATTTCTGTTGCTGCTGCGACATATTCAGGGTTGCTAAGATAATTGACTTTATGCGGAGAATTAGTTGGATAGTTTATACTGGCGATGGATGAAGCGCCAGTGAATTTTTGCATTCTATAAGCACTGATTTTAGCTGTTTGACGAGCTTGGAGATAGGCAAAATAGTATTGCACTACTGCTATCCGCTTTTGCTGTTTAGCTTCACTCCAACGAGCCTGTCTGATTGGTGCTTGGGAAATTGTACTGAAAAACTTTATTGGATCTACTGTAATGGTTAGGGAAAAACTTTGCCCCACCTCAGATGAAACTTCGGGTAGTGAATAGTTTGTTGTGCTTTGAGACGGAGATAATTCTACGCTCATAATATCTACAAATGCACTCAATCCCAATGCTGCTTTTGTTTCTTGCACTTGAGATGAGTTACGTTGAGCGATGGCTACTAGCTGCTCAATAATTTTTATATCCCGTTGGCTTATTTCCGTTTGCAGTGGTTCTGCTTCGTTGCTAGGATTGGATTTTTCAACGGAAGCAACTGCGGGGAAACAAGTACCGATGATTGCGAAAAATACTATGAATAAATCCAAGAAGCGATAAATCGCCATCTCTACATGCTTTTTGGAATTGTCTATTTTTTGTCAGGTAAGTTTGCACACTATAAAATATATGCGTTTAGCATACAGACATTAAAAAAATATTAATTTTTTCACTCTTGGTATATTTCAACCGTTTGTAAAAAATTGTTACAAAACATTGAATAATGTTGATTGACAGCAAACGCAGACATTGCATGTTTACATCACCCTATATGGGCTATAGTAACAAGCAAATTGATTATGAAATTCAAAACAGCTTCTACGGCTCCTCCTCTAATCAAGAATTAGTATTACAAACGAGTTAAACTCCCATACAAGTTTAAGCATTTTCATTCTTGTCGGTCTACCCGTAGAGGACGAATTTTCACCCTTAGAGGACGAGTTTTACTGTTTCGACTGCTTTGTTGCCTATTTGACAAGCTTTGGGGGTGATACCAAATTTACGTTTAAACGCAGCTGCAAATTGGCTAGAGTTTGAGTAACCGACGCTTAAAGCTATTTCCATTACGTTCATTTTTTTTTCTAAGAGTAAATTGTGTGCTATGGACATACGATAATCGTGCAAAAATTCAAAAATTGTTTTTCCAAACACTTCTCGAAAACCCTGTTTAAGTTTCATGTGGTGCATTTCAACTTGCTGAGCTAAATTTAGTATGGTTGGAGGTTCATTTTGTTTAGAAATTAAAATTTCTTTTGCTTGATAAATTTTGTCAATGTCATTAGCTTTGAGGTTAATATTTTTTTGTTTTCCTTTGTCTGCTTCTAGCCACTGGGTGAATTGCAAAACTAATAGTTCTAATGCTTTGCTTTCCAGATACATTCGCTGTATCATTCCCTGGTAGGGTGCGTTTATAACTTGCCATAATATTAAATGCATTTCGGGTGTTATTTTCCCAATCGGACGATGGAGCGGTTGAGGTGAATCACTTTCGATTAAAAGCTGTAGTTGCTTGGGTAAATTTTCTAGACCTGTTGCAAAGCTTTGTAATAAATTTATTCCTAAATGTATACTAACTAAATGGTAGTGCTCTCCTGCAAGAGATTGCTCGATTTGCTCAATCTCTGGTAAATAAAATGAGTAATTTTTTCCTGCTGTCTGTAAAGAAGTTTTATCTGCTTCTTTAATATTTGGAAAATTTACTTCTCTATTGCCTGATATATAAAATTTTGATATTAGGTTACATGTTTCATCATATTGGCTTTTTACACTTACCGATTTGTGAAATAATTCATTACAAATATCCAAATAAAAATCAGGACGCAGTTCGACCATTCGGCAGTTATTTTTGCTAAATCTATCTTGGCATATCTCTATGCGGTCAAAACCATTACTATTATAAATTACTTCTCCTTGCTGAAAACTTTCTTCTCTTTGCTGAAAAAAACATTCTTCTGTGATTATTTCCATAATATTTATATGGCTGTTTTAATAGGATGGGGAAAGAATTAATCATTGGGTGGAATTTGTGCAAAAATCTTGGATTGCAAAAGTTCTGGAAAATTTTTCCAAGCTACAGCCCCTTTGCGGCTCTTAATATACAGTTTCATAAATTCCAGTAACGGTGTTGGGCTTTCGGACGGGGGGAGATTGACGAAGAGATAGGTGGATTTGTCGTGGCTCGATACTGATACTACACAGCCGTGACTACAAGCCCATAAACAATCAACTGGCTGAATTTCAAGTTCATCAGGTGGGAATTGCCCGATGCACAAAGAGCTTAGCTGGTCAAGTAAAATAGTGCCATCGGAAAGCTGATTTTCTGCTAGTTCTTCTTCGGTACGATGACAAGATTTGCAGACGAATAGGGTATGTTTAGGCATGGTTATCTAGTTTACAAATAGTTTAGACCTGAGTAGGCTTAAGTAGAGTTTAATACTTTACTCTGATTGGGTCTATCCATAAACGGCGAATTTTTATCCCAAAAAGGCTATTTGTGTACAATTCGTGATGGATGAGTCAATAAATCGGGTTGTTGCTTCTTTGTAAAAATCAAGCTCATCAGCACGTAAAATTGTAGTAGCAAGCTATCCGACTTGCACTACCTATAATTTATGACAACAGATAACTAGCGCATACGCGAAGGAGTGTTGACTAGGTATTTGAAAAGGTCATCGATTACAGCATCAGTTCCCAGCATATGTGTTGCAGCCCATGTCATAAAATCAACATAATAAACCTGATTGTTTTGGACAGCCTTAAGGGTTTTCCAAAGTGGCTCTTGTTGTTTTTTTTTCAAAAATTTTTTGCCAGTTCTTGAAAAAGTTGTCACAAATAAAATATCGCCATCTGCTTTTTCTAATTCCTCTAGTGAAATAGGAAAAGACCCATAGGTTGAATCGATATTTTGTGCGGCTGGACGCTGCAAAAGTGCAGCACTGATAATGGAACCAGGAAATGAGTTTTTGGAATCAATATATATCTGCTCACGTCCAACTGTTATGAAGGATATTTTTTTGCCTTTATAGCGACTTCCTAATGCTAGTTTTAGCTGTTCTATTCGCTGGTAGTAGCGTTCCCATAGTGCTTTTTCAACCTCTTGCTTCCCCAATGATTCAGCTACAAAACTTAGATGTTTTTGCCAGCTTATGTAATCAATTTCACCTAATACTGTAGGGGCAATTTTAGATAGTAAAGGATAAATTGGCTTGAACCAATCTACACCAATAATTAAATCTGGTTTTAGTCGTAATGTTGCTTCTAAATTTGGTTCTGAAAGTCCAAGTAGTTTTATTCCCTCCGTTTTACCATTAATGGATGTTAGAGAGTCACCCTCGACGTAAACTTCGTTAGTTGTCCCGATGGGTTTAACCCCAAGCGCGAGGACATTGCCTAAAGTACATGATGATAAGGTGACAACACGCTGGGGGTTGATGGGGACGCAAGTTTCCCCCATTGTGTGCTTAACCATGCGACATTCTGCGGTTGGTTCTTTAGTTAACGAGGATGTATTGTTAGGTGCTTGATGATTACAAGCTGTAACTAGAGTAAATCCTAAGATGCCCAATATTAGCCAAGAGTAAAAATATCGCATGATTATCTCAATTATTAAAACTGCAAGGAAACTGTTCCTTGAACTGTAAGCGGCTGTCCATAGCCAACACGACCGCCAAAATACCCAATTTCAAAATATTCTGTGTCAAATAAGTTTTTGAAATTGAGTCCAACTTGAAATCTGTTTTTTTTATAGAAAATAGATGCATCAGCCCTCAGATAACTTGGGATATCGTAAGTATTTTGTAGATTTCCAGGGCGATCGCCGACGAAAAACAAACCCAACCCAAATCCTAAACCTTTCAAATCTCCTTTTTGAATTTCATATGTTGTCCATACATTGAAAGAATGATCTGGGACACTTTCTAAACGGCTGCCAACTTCAAAAGTAGTATCCTTAGTAATACGGGCATTCGTATAGGCATAGCCTGCCGAAATATTCCATCCGGGCAAAATTTCGCCCGTCAAACTCAGTTCAACCCCTTGGCTGTTCTGCTCACCTGTTTGGATTTGAAAATCTTGATTATTGGGGTCAGTTACCAAAACATTGGTACGGGTCAAATCATATAAAGCTAACGTTGCCGAAAGTCGGTCGTTTAAATCTGCCTTTACCCCAACCTCAAACTGCTGACCTCGTTCTGGTTCAAAAAGAGTATCCAAATTGGCACCAAAAAGAAATGTGCCCCTTGCTGGAGTAAATGAACTAATATAGCTAGCATAGAGCGAAATAGTGGGGATGGGTTGATAGACAATGCCAAGCCGAGGACTTAAAGCGCTGTTTGACTGGCTGCTTTCTGTATTAGCAATAAAGTCTTGAGAATTTTGCCTAAAACCATCAAACCGCGCACCCAAAAGAACTTTCAGTTTTTCTGTGAGCGCGATTTGATCTTGAAGATAAATGCCAAATGAGTCTGTTGCTGCTTCATTGCTTGCTTCAAATGTAAACAGACCGATTGGTTGACCATAAATGGGGTTAAATATATCAATAACAGCAGCATCACCAGAGGCATATCTTGGCACTGCACCGATAGACCGATTTAAATCAACCCCAAACAAAAGCTGGTGCTGAATTGAGCCTGTGGAAAATTTACCCACAATATTTGTTGTTAGGGTATAACTTGTAAACTGATTATCATAGATTGAGAAAGAACGACTTATTGTTCGGTTATCTGCATCCAAACTGTCAGGTCTCGTTTCTGTGGAATAATAACTACGGAAACCATACCGAAACGCATTGGTTAAAGACCAATTGTCGTTAAATTTATGTTCTAATTCATACCCAGCCCTTACCGTTGTTCCGTCTACGTTATCGGTCGGTTCAGTCAAGTTGCGATTACGGGGAATTTTACCGTTAGGGTTGGGAAATATCGTGCCCACGGTCGGCACACCAAATCCTTTGCCAGAATCTCTAGTCTGGATGTAGTCTACGCCTAAAGTTAGCTTAGTTCTATCGCCAATCGCCACACTGACAACAGGGGATAAGCTTAAACTTTCACTATTAGAGAAATCGATAAAACTACCTGAATTTCTATAAGCGGCATTGAAACGATACAAGGCGGTTTTTGAGTCATTTAACGGCCCAGAAAAATCAATCGCACCTCTGTAGAAACTTTCATTGCCAATTGATGCGTCAATTTCATAGAAAGGTTCGCTCAATGGGCGTTTCGTGACGGTGTTGATACTTCCCCCTGGACTGCCCAAGCCGAACAGCACAGATGCGGGACCTTTGAGTACTTCGATTCGCTCTACGTTAGCAAGCTCAACCGAATCCCCAACGCCAGGATCGGGCAATCCGTTTCTGAGCAAACTATTATCTGCTACGCCAAATCCGCGAATTTTATAGTAAACGGCTGGACCAGCATTAAATTCTGCGATGACACCTGCAACATTTCTGAGGGCATCGTCTAAGCGGTTAACCTGTTGGTCGCGCAGCACTTCTTGGGGTACGATTTGAATCGATTGAGGAATATCGCGTAAGGGTGTATCGGTTCTTGTCCCCGTTGTCGTATTTGGTACGCGATACCCATCTTGCTCCCCCGTCACCACCAACTCAATTGGGTCATCTTGCTGTGCCGATGGTTGTTCCTGTGGTGCCTGGGTTGCTGGCTTTTCTTCAGCTTGCGGAGTTTGGAATGGCTGTGTAGCGGTTGCCGCAGGGACTACCCCAAAAATCAGCCCTTCATCATCATCAAATAACTCAACCGTTGGTAAAGCCTTTTCACCTACCACAGTCACCCGTACAATGTTAGCGTCAAAATTAGTAACTGTTATCTCAGTAATTCCTGCAATTGGTTTGTTGGAACGAAATACAAAGGAACCACCATCAACTAGCCGCAGTTGTGCGCCCGTTATATCAGCGATAAAATTATTACCAATACTGCGATTTGCAACTTGCAATTGCTCTCCTTTAGTTGTTTGTAAAATCACCTCTAAACCTTTATCGGTAGGATTTGCTTTAACTGAAATAATTGGCACAACTTCTTGTAAAGGCGCTGGTGTCTGTGCCAATACATTTGCACTTTTGGGTAAATACTCAACCTCACTCAGTTTCAAAGGAACGCGAGACCTTCCCGGTTGGGGTTTTGGGAAACTGCTTGTTGATACAGGAGATTCGCCAATCTGTTTTAGCTCTGAAGCTGTTGCAGGATAAACAATAAATAAGAAAGACGCGATAATCGAACATTTATAACCAAAAATCGAAAATAAGCGCATCATTCCTCACACTCCCAATTTTATTACTTGTCACATTAAAGAGAATAGCTATCAAGTAAGCGTAAAGAGATTTTAGAATTTTTGGCTAATTGAGTCTATCTAAAAACAGGTGAATCATCATCCCAAAACAGCGAATTGCAGAGCAAGCGAAATAGCAGCTTATTGCTAATATTCGCTAATATGCCAAACTGAAATGTTCCAAATTTATAGTTATTGTCAAGTACATAAATCACATATAAATCAATACGGTTGGGTTAAGAAAAATTGTAGGTTGGGTTGAGTGGAGCTACCCAACAAAATCTTGTCCATGTTGGGTTGAGTGGAGCTACCCAACCTACAAATTTTTGTTTTTTAGCTTAACGGAAGCGTCCTGGTCTACCCTAGTATGCAACTTAACTGTGGAATAGCTTAACTATGGAATAGCTTACTAACCCAGCTTCCCCTTCAAGCACTCATTAGGAGAAATACCAAACTTACGCTTAAAAGCCGCAGCAAATTGTCCGAGATGAGAGTAGCCAACAGTGTTAGCCACTTGTGTAACACTCATATTCCTTTCATATAATAATAATCGCGCCTTTTCCATACGTAAGTTATGTAAGTATTGAAAAGCAGTGGAACCAAATCCTTTCTGAAAACCTTGCTTTAGCTGATAATGGCTAAGCCCAACTTTTTCTGCTAATTGTAAAACAGTAGGTGGATTATTAAGATGAAGCTCTAAAATCTCCCTAGCTTGATAAATTTTTTCCATCAAGCTTCGTTTTGGAATATCTACTGGCTTTGGCGTTATATCTTCACCAATATGTTGTTGCAAACGTAAAGCCATCAACTCAAGTATTTTACTTTCCAGATACATTCGTTTAACTAAACCTTGGTAAGGACATTGCCAAATTTGCTGCAAAATAATTTGCATTTGGGTATTTATCTTACCGTTAATGACATAATATTCTTCGTCTGGATGTCGAAAAAGATACTTTAGCTGAGGTGGAACAGTATCATTTTCAATACCGACAAATTTCTTAAATACTTCTGGTTCTATATGAATATAAATAACTTTATCAGTATCTAAAGAAAAATTATTATAAAGTGTTTGTGGCATCATTCCACCACCAAACAAAAAAGCATCACCTTTTTGAGGCATACCATAGCGAGGAGAACCAAAGCCAGCCGATAGATAAAAGTAAAACCCCAAAGGATGCTCTTGTGCTTGCACATCCAAGGTTAAGTTTTTCAGCCTTTGAACATCTTCAATCGTGAGTAAAAGTCCCTCCCGTAGCTCTATGTTCAATATGCTTCCGCTACCAAAATCCTGGGGATACTCTAAAAGCGTCTCAGAATATTTGTTCTGAGTATCGGTATATTCTTTAGCCAATCGAAATAGTTGCCAGTATTCTTCTTCAGGTATTTTGGTAGTCATGCGACTTGATAGCTTGCGGTAACTAAATTTGATAAGACTAATAATAACAATTTTCAATAATTTTGCAAGAATCCTTTGTATCTGGTTACTTCGGGGTTCGTCAGACCGAAAACAACTTAACTTCACTTTTTGTGTACCAAGAATTCAGTTATTAAGCCTCTCCCCATAGACGAGGAGAGGTTTGGAGAGGGGTTATCAGCAGGTTCCACATTTAAGCCAGATCCTGACATAAGTATTTTCTTTTTTATTAAGAAGCTTTATCATTATTGACAAAACGAATATATTTACAAGCGAAAGTGTTAGAATTAAATACTTTGCAGCTAGAGCCAATACTCTCTGGTCAGGGAATTCCCCAAGCACCACCATTAAAATCAGAAACTATCGCTCGACTGCATCACGCAAAACAAATTATACTTTCTCGCATTGAAAATTGGCTTTATGAGCAAACTAGTCCGTGGTTTCGGTTCTTCCGTTCTTAGCGTGCTAAATTTGTTAAAAAATAAGCTTTATCTCTATAAACCAAATTTGGTCTCTCCGAAACAGTTTTTTAATAAGTAGAGTTGTATCCTCAGTCAGAGCAAAAGAATTTTTATGTCTCCTGACTGCCAATTTTGCGTTGCAAAAAGAAAACTAACATCAGAAATAATGATATAATTTCTCAACAATCTAAACAACCTATTTTCTGAACTCTACCTTAATCGACGCAAGCAAATATGACTCTAATTATCTCGGAGGAAGACTTTTACAAACAAATCGTTCGAGTCGAAAAAGAAAATTCTTTGCTCTATCAAACTCTTGAAATACCACTTAATGACCCAAAACAACTGAGCAAAGGGTATCGTCGCTCAATTGATATTTGTCCGGGACTCGATTTCTTAATTGATGATTATACTCTGGGAGAAGATTTGACTATTGAGTTATGTGGTAGGGAACCTGGGTCACAATTAGAATTAAGCTTTAGTCTTCTAGGGGATAATTATGATGAAAAAGCCCCTTGTGGACAAAATTTTTTTTGGGTTGGCTGGGATTCAGGAGAGGAAGGTTTATTCAAATGGCGAGGAGGTTCGCGCATTCTCAAATTTGATATCCATCTTGATGTGTGGTTCTTCCAAGCCATGATTGCTGATGAACTTGAGCAGCTACCTCAACAAATGCGACGGGTGATGGAAGCCCAACAGGAAGTAGAGTATCGCCATTTTGCAAAAACTACCCCAGCGATGCGAAATTTGATAAACCAAATATTAAACTGCCCTTATCAAGGAATAACAAAAAGATTATATTTGGAAAGCAAAGCATTAGAACTAATTGCATTACGTCTGGAACAAATTAAAGCCGATTCACCCAAAAATATATCCAGTAGTCTCCAACCAGATGATATTGACCGTATTTATTTTGCCAGAGATATATTAATTAATCATCTCGAAAAACCACCATCATTGATGGAACTAGCGCGGATGGTGGGTTTAAATGACTGCACCCTCAAAAAAGGTTTCCGAGAAGTTTTTGGGACAACAGCATTTGGGTATTTATATGACTATCGACTCGAAAAAGCGCGACATTTATTAGAAACAGGAAATGCCAAAGTTACGGAAGTAGTACAAATGGTAGGATTTCGTGACCGCAGTTATTTTGCTGCTGCTTTTCGCAAAAAATTTGGCATGAATCCTAGTATTTATGTAAAAGAAGGTGAAAAAAATTTCAGAAATTCCGCCTAGTCACCATAAATATTCCGTCTAACCACCATAAGCATCTTCACTTACAGATAACTTACCTTTAAGCTTATTGATAAAGATTCCTTTTGTGGTGTGGGGATATGTTAAATAAATTACAATACTTATGTTTGACGTTGAGTCTGTTTTCGATGCTTTTCGCTGCTTCCGCAAAGGCTGAAGTAAAGCAAAAAAGTTCGGATGAGCAAAAAAAATCTCCATCCAAAATATTTTACAAGAACGAATTTCCGCAACCTGCGACAACTATCAAAGAATGGCTGTCCCAGTTACCTACTTCTTCGCAATCTCCAGCCTTAGTAACAGGCGTTCGCATTACCCAAACTAAAGAGGGCATAGAAGTAATTTTAGACACTAAAGAAGTAGAAAAGCTTCAGCCCACAAGCCGTAGTGAGGGTAATAGTGTAATTATAGATATTCCCAATGCTCAATTACGTTCGCAAACTGCTAATACATTTAGGCAAGAAAAACCTATTGCGGGTATTACTGAAGTATCTGTTATAAATAGTGACGCTAAAACTATAAGATTGACTGTAAAAGGAGAGACTACTTTACCCAAAGTCGAGTTGTTCGACAGCGATGAAGGTTTAATATTTAGCGTAATATCAGAAAATGCCGTACAGCAAGGACAGCAATCAGAAACGCCACAAAACCCAGTAACTCAGCCAGAGACACAGAAACAACCTGAACAGCCATCAGCAGAAAGTAATGAACCAATCGAATTGGTAGTAACGGCGACACGTACAGAAGAGGATGTGGAGAATGTGCCGCGTTCGGTAACAGTGATTACCCGCGAACAAATAGAACAACAGACAACATTAGCAAGAGATATACAAGACATTTTAGGCAATGCGGTTCCTGGATTAGGAGCTTCTAGCCAAGTGCAAGGCAATTTCAGTCAAACTTTACGCGGTCGCGGAACACAAATTTTGGTGGATGGTATCCCCATCAGCCAAAACAATAATACTGGTTTTGGTAGAGATTTACGCAGTATTGAACCTGGTGCAATTGAACGTGTTGAGGTTGTTCGTGGTCCAAGTGCTGTTTATGGTGATGGTGCAACAGGTGGTGTCATCAACATTATTACCCGCAAAGCCAAACAGGGAATAACTTCAACAACAGAAATTGGTACAACCGCTTCACTAACACATCCATCAGAAAGTTTTGGCTACAACCTGAGTCATGCAATTTCTGGAACAGAAGGTAAATTTGATTACACGGCTAGTTTTGGATTAACGACTACTGGTAGTTATTTTGATGCAAAAGGAGATTTAATACCCGGTGCTGGTGATAACTCTGGTGATAGTACAACGCTAAATGTTTTGGGTAAGTTAGGTGTAAATTTTAGCGATACACAACGCTTACAATTAACTTTCAACCACTTTAAAGACACTCAAAGTCCTTACTATATAGCAGACCCGGTAGTTGATACGATACCAGGGAAACAAAAAGCTCGTGCCTTGAGGGTAGGAGAATTTGAGTTTATCGGAACTTCTGGTTTAAGTAATACAACCACCCTTGCAAGTGTAGATTATACTAATCAGAATTTATTAGGCAGCAAAGTTCAAGCAACAGGGTATTATCGAAACACCAAAAATCAAGGTTCATTCTACGATGCCAGAACTTTCGACTCATCAGACTTAACACCAATCGAACGCTGGGTACAATCATCAGAAAGGCTGGGTGGAAGATTGCAGGTCGAAACGCCTGTATTTAAATCTGTAAGCTTGTTATGGGGTGCTGACTACTCTCACGAACGTAACTTTGAATTCAAAGATATCTTTGACACAAATGAGTTTGATAGCAGTGGTCAACGAGTATTTCGGAAAGTCAGCGATAGTATACTTGCTCCTGAACATACAATCAAGACGTTAGGATTATTTGCTCAAGCGCAGTGGGAAATTTCTCCTCAGTTTATTTTGAGTGGAGGCTTGCGACATGAAAGATTTGATGTAGATGTTCCTAATTACATTAATGATGCTAGCGAAGCAATTGAAGGTGGAAAACGAAACATCAATGGAACGGTATTTAATGGGGGCTTAGTCTACAAAGCAACTAACGAAATTAGTCTATTTACTAACTTTGCTCAAGGTTTTTCTATTCCCCCAATCGCTCGCATTCTTTATAATGCTTCTGCTGGCTTTAACTTTGGTAGAGATATAGATATCAGCCAACCCATCAAGGTGAATAACTATGAAATAGGTGTTCGTGGAAATTGGAATACTGTGCAAGCGTCTTTATCTGCATTTTATAGTGACTCTGAATTAGGTGCTACTACTATCTGTGATGGAAGCAGTATATGTAAACTAGTACGCGCCCCTCAACGTAATTATGGTATAGAAGGAACTCTAGATTGGAAACCGACAGATAAATTTAAGATTGGGGGTATTGCAACATTGGTTGAAGGTGACAACGATTTAGATGATGATGGCAAATTTAAGCCGATGGATAATTTTGTTATTCCACCCTTTAAGTTGAACGTTTATGTAGAACATCAGACAACACCAGGTTGGCTTAACAGATTACAAGCGCAGTATATAGGTTCGCGTGATAGAGGCTTTAAAGAAGGTGTAGATTTAGTACCCATCGAAAGTTATGTCACTGTTGATTACATTAGTAATATTAAACTTGGTTCTGGAACATTAGAGTTAGGGGTACAGAACTTGTTGAACAATCAATATCAAACCGTCAACGCACAAGTGCAAAGTGGTTTCTCAGATATCTACGCTATCGCTGCTAAAGGCAGAACTTTAAGTGTTAACTATCGTATAACTTGGTGATGTCCCTAGTTTTCTCCCTTAACAAAGGGAGAAACTTTTAATCAGTTAATTTTGAATCTATTAATGGATAAATTTATATCTCGTTATCTCAAATTATTTTTTTTAATTACTGTTACATTAGTGATTATTACTGCTTGCCACAACAAACTCCTTAAAAATACTCTTTATCATGAGACGCATTTATTAACATCTAATTGTCGAGTTATTCAACATGAACAAGGAGAAACTTGTGTTCCTCTTCAGCCTAAACGTATTATGGTCACAGATGAAATAGCTTTAGATGCAGTTCTAGCATTAGGTTTAAAACCAGTAGCAGCAGGAGAGAATACTTTTGCTAGTAGAGGAAGGCATTATTTGGGGAAGACAGAAGACATAATTTCCATAGGAAAGGACATTCAATTAAATATAGAAAAAATGATAAAGTTACATCCAGATTTGATTGTGGGATTTTACTTCACTCCTCATGAATACAAGCTATTTTCCCAAATAGCTCCTACCGTAAAACTAGAAAGTAAATATCTTAAAGATGGTTGGAAAGAATCTTTTCAGGAAGTTGGTGAAATATTAGGTAAAAAAGAACAAACTCAAAATTTACTTCTTCAATATCAACAACGAATAAAGCAATTGCGAAAGTCTATAGAACAAAAATTAGGAAAAATAGAGGTTTCTGTAATTAGGTTTGGTGCAAGTACTGCAAATCCATCGATTGAGACTATATTATCATTTACTGGAAATATTCTGCAGGAGGTAGGGCTTTCTGTACCAATACATCAACTGCAAGCTACTACTACTCAAAATACAGCTTTTTTAAGCTTCAGTCTGGAGCGTTTAGACTTGCTGGATGCTGATGTCTTATTTATAATGTTAGACCAAAAAGCTGAAAATTCCTTCAAAAGATATCAACAAAGCCAGTTGTGGCAACGACTTAAAGCATTTAAAACCAATCGGGTATATATAGTTGATTCTGGTCACTGGTACTTTGGAAATATCCTAGCAGCAAATGCCGTGCTTGAGGACATATCTAAATATTTACTCGGTACAGGATTAAATAATCAAGATTAAATATTGAAAACAACAAAACAAAAACCTATTAATGTATTGTCCAAATCCAACAATAAATGACCAAGGTTGATTGAAATGACGCCACAACAACCTACAAGCTTACTAACTTTTATAATCATTTGGTTCGGTCAGGTCGTCTCCACCATTGGTACTTATATGACCGACTTTGCTATTGCTTTGTGGGTATGGCAACTAACAAGTTCAGCCTCCGCTCTAACATTAGTTGCTTTCTTTTCTCAAATTCTCCGTATTCCCACTACCGTCTTTGCTGGTATTATAGTAGACCGTTTCAACCGCAAAAATTTAATGATTCTAGGTGATAGCATTGCTGCTATTTCCACAATCGCCTTACTTGCACTTTACCTTACACATAATTTACAAATCTGGCATCTCTACTTTACTGGTGCTATTAATGGATGTTTTCGACAAATTCAAGACTTAGCCTATGAAACTTCTCTAACTCAAATTATCCCAAAACAACACTATGCACGTGCGACTAGTATGGGGTCTGTAGTCCACTATGGCCCTGTTATTCTCGCGCCTGCTTTTGCGGGTAGTTTATATCCTCTTATCGGATTGGCTGGTATTTTATTGATAGACATATTTAGTTTTATTGTTGCGATAATTACTCTATTTTTGATTGCAATTCCTCAGCCCCCTCAGACAAAAACGGAAAATCAGGCACTGGCAAATTTATTTACAGATATAACATTTGGCTTTCGCTACCTGTTAACTAATCGAAGTTTGCGAAATTTTCTGCTAGCTATTAGTTTATTTTGGTTCGCTCATGACTTTGCGGAATCTGTAGGAGACCCGATGATTCTCGCACGTAGCAATAGTAACCCTACTGTATTAGCTAGCATCTCCGCTGCTGCTGGTATTTCCGGTGTGATGGGAGCTATTATTTTGAGTATTTGGGGTGGTCCAAAACGACGCATTTACGGAATGCTACTGGGATTCATTGGTGCTGGTGCAAGTAAAACTGCGTTTGGACTGGGACGTAATTTATCAGTTTGGATACCTGCCCAGTTTTGTTCTTCGTTAAATTTTCCTTTGATGGATAGCTGCGAAACAGCTATTTGGCTAGCAAAAGTTCCCCCTCACTTACAAGGTCGAGTATTTGCAGCAAAATCATTGATGTCACAATTACTATCAAGCTTTGCAATTCTGATAACAGGGCTGTTAGCAGATAAAGTATTGGAACCAGCAGTAATATTAAAGGGAGGAATATTTGGAAGCGGCAAAGGTACAGGAATTAGCTTCTTATACGTAATGGGTGCGGTGTGTATGCTTTTGGTAGGGTTGTTTGGTTTTATTTTTCCTTCGCTGCGGAATATAGAAAAGATTTTACCAGACTCTGATGAAGTAATATTACAGCAAAAATAAATGATATTATTTCCTAATAAAAACTAATTTTATCAGGGGCGTTAAATGTTAAATAATGAAGAAAACGGCTTGTTTTTTGCTCTCTTATCAGCATTTTTTGCTGCCTTAACGACTATTTTTGCTAAGGTTGGAGTTGAAGCGATTAATCCTAATCTAGCAACAGCAATCCGCACAGTGGTTATTTTAGTAATGATTTGGGGTTGGGTTTTAGCTAAAGGGCAATTAGATGCACTACTGACAGTAACTCTGAAAACGCTGACCTTTCTTGTATTATCAGGATTGTCAACGGGTTTTTCTTGGTTGTTTTACTTTCGAGCTTTACAGGTAGGAAAAGCATCTTTAGTGGCACCTTTAGACAAATCTAGCCTGATTTTGGTACTAATTTTTTCGGTGCTGTTTCTCAAGGAACCGTTAACCCTTAAAGTAATACTAGGAAATGTTTTGATTTTAATAGGTACGTTTGTTTTAATTCGTTAATCTTGCGGGTAAGTAATGTGAAATAATGTCTATGCGTTCCCTGATGACGTTTTTGATTCTTCTAGCAAATATTTCAAAAGGTCGTCAAGCACTGCATTAGCCGCAATAGGATTTCCGCCTTGCCAAGTGGAATAGTTGACTAGATATACACGTTTTTGCTGCACAGCTTTAAGAGTTTTCCACAAAGGCTTTTTCTGCCAATTGACTAGAAGTTTTTCAGAGTTTTTATCGTAAGTGCTGATAAAAATAATATCCGCATCAATATCAGCCAGTCGTTCTTCCGAAAGACTAATCGTTTGACGTTCTGCTCCATCTTTATTAGGTAAATAATGACGTATTCCGACATCTTTTAAAATACCACCAATAAAGGAGATTTCTCCATCAATGGTAATAGTGCCACAGCAAATGTAGACAGAGGACACTTCGACAGTTTTCAGGCGATTGCCTAATGCCGCTTTTACTTCTTCCACTCGTTGATAATAGTCAACCCAAACCTGCTCTGCTGCTTGCTTTTTCCCCAGCACGTTCGCAACAAAATCGAAATAATCTCGCCAGGATTGAAAACCTTCCCAGTGTCCTAAAGCTGTTGGCGCAATCAAAGAGAGTTGCTCTAAAATTGATTTTCCAAAAGCCTCAACGTCAACAATCAAATCAGGCTTAAACTTTAGAATTTTTTCCAGATTTGGCTGGTCGCTTTTGCCTAAAAAATCTATCTCAGGCGTGTAACTTGTCAAATAGGGTGGGATATCACCACTTATAAAGCTAGCTCCTCTAGGTTGAATTCCTAAGGCGAGCGCATCTCCTAAGGTAATTTCGCTTAATACTGCTAATCGCTTTGGATTGACAGGCACACAAACCTCACCTAAAGCGTGTTGAATATTACGACAGTTAGTGAGGAACTGGGGACTGGAAAACTGTCGAATAGTATTACCCTGACAGGCTACAACCAAACAAAGAAACAGTAGACCTGTGAAATATGATACAAGCTTAAAAGTCATCCTTTTACTATAATGTCCGGGAGCATAAATTAGGTTACCGTATTTATCTTCAAAATTGCCACGAAATAGTTCCTTGTACAGTTAGTGGATCACCTGGAAAAACACGCAAGCTATCTTGAGAATACCTAAAATAGTCAACATCAAATAAGTTTTTTATATTGAGAGATGCGCGAAACCTGTCTTGCTTGTAAAAAATGGCCGCATCGGTACGCAAATAACTAGGCAGTTTGAACGAGTTGTTTAAATCTCCCTGTCGGTCACCAATATAATATAGACCCAAACCAAAACCAAGCCCTTTGAAGTTTCCAGACTGAATTTCATAGGTTGTCCATAGGTTGAAGCTGTGTTTGGGAATATTATTGAGAAGATTACCTTTTTCATAGGTGTTGTCTTCTGTGATTCTTGCATATGTATAGGCGTAGCCTGCTATTACATTCCATCCCGGCAAAATTTCGCCGGATACATCCAATTCAACACCATGACTTTTTTGTTTACCTGTTTGAATTGAAAAAGTAGGATTTACGGAGTCTGTGGTCAGAACATTGGATCGAGTTAAATCGTATAATGCTAAAGTGCCTGATAGGCGATCGCTAAGTTCTGCTTTGATGCCAATTTCGTATTGTGTACCTTTTTCTGGTTTAAATAGGGCATTGGCAAAAGAACGTCCTGTCACTTGCTGGGTTGAACGAGCATAGCTAGCGTAAAGAGAAATGGCTGGGACTGGTTGATAAACTATGCCAATCCGAGGGCTAAAGGCATTATCTTGCTGAAATGTTTCTGTGTTCGCAATAAAGTCTTCATTAGTTTGGTTAAATAAATCGAAGCGGCCACCAAGAAGAAGTTTGAAATTATCTGCCAATGTGATTTGGTCTTGAACATAAATACCAAGTGAGTCTCTTCTATCAACATTATCAAACTGTACAGGAGCCTGAGCTAGAGAAGCTCTGCCGTAATTTGGTTCAAATAGGTCGAGTGGATCGAGAGAATTAAAAATTCCGTCATTAGTAACCGTCTTCTCTCTATATAAATCAAAACCAAACACTAATTCATGCTTAATGTCGCCAGTATTAAATTTACCAACAACATAGGTGTCAATAAGATAAGTATAGATGTTAAATCCTTGCCGTGAATCGAAATAGCCGCGTTCTAAAGTACGATTGTCTGAAGACAATGCAAGCGGGAATATGTTTAGCTCTTTTCCCAAACTTATTCCAGTCTGAAAAGCATTGCGAATTTGCCAATTTTCACTAAATTTATGTTCAAAATCGTAGCCAACCCGAAACCCCTGATATTCTCCTCTGTCCAATGATGGTTCCCCGATATACCGATTAAGCGGGATTTTACCATTCGGATTATTCAATACAGTTCCCAGCGCTGGTAAACCAAAGTCTCCCTGTTGGCTTATCTCAGTATATTCTAAGTTAAACGTTAATCTCGTATTTTTACTTAGCTGCCAACTCACAACAGGTGCGACGAAGTAACGCTGCCTGTCAAAGAAATCTACAAAACTTTCACTTGTTTCAGCTGCCGCATTTAAGCGGTAAAGCAGAGTACCGCTCTGATTAAGAGGACCAGAAAGGTCGATTGCCCCTCGGTAGAAATCATAGTTACCAGCTGTAGCTTCTACTTGATAAAAGGGTTGACTCAGAGGACGTTTAGTAACAATATTAACCATTCCTCCGGGCGTTCCCTGACCGAAGAGAACCGAAGCTGGTCCTTTAAGAACTTCTACCCGCTCAATATTGGCGGTTTCCGTTGCGCGGTAAACACTAAATGGGTCTTTTAAACCATTCCTACGAGTTAAATTACCAGTGTTTGAACTCCCTCCAAAGCCGCGAATGAAGAAAGTATCAAATTGTTCCCGCGAGGAACTATTCGATATTACACCTGGTATGTTTTGTAATATATCATTCAGGCGAGTTACTTGTTGGTCTTCAATTACCTGTCGGGGTACTACCTGAATTGACTGGGGAATATCACGCAAAGGTGTATTAGTTCTAGTCCCAACCGTCGCGTCCGGTACGCGATAATTATCTTGCTGTCCTGTCACTACCAACTCAATAGGTTCATCACCCTCAGCCGATGGCTTCTCTTGTGGTGTTTCGCTAGCAGGCTTCTCTAGTTCTGGTTTTTGCTGCGTTCCCGGTTGTGGCGTAGCAGTTGCAACAGGTGCTATGCCAAAAATCAGCCCCTCATCATCATCAAATAACTCAACCGTCGGCAACCCTGCTTCGCCTATTACCGTCACTCGGACAGTATTTGCGTCAAAATTAGTAATTGTTATATCAGTTATTCCTGCAATTGGTTTTGAGGAACGAAATACAAAAGAACCACCATTCCCTAGTCGCAGTTGTGCGCCCGTTATATCAGCAATAAAATTATTACCCGTACTGCGATTTGTAACTTGCAACTGATTCCCTTTAGTAGTTTGTAAAATTACCTCCAAACCTTTATTTGTAGGATTTGCTTTAACCGAGGTAATTGGTACGACTTCTTGTAAAGGTGCTGAGTTTGGTGATGAAGCCTGTACCAACATATCTACACTTTTGGGGGAATCGCTAGGAACATCTTCTCGTACTTCTTCTGCTAAAGCAGAAGAACTTATAAAAGTAATAACTGCACCTGTTAGCAGCAGGCTTTGAAATAACTTATCTAACTTCATTTATCTCCTCACACCTAATAGAGCAATACAGATTCCCGATTTCTTCAAGAAGTCAAGAATCTTGCAAAGCCAGTTAGCTTATTGCATCTAATTATTAATTAATATGAAACTAAGTGTAGAAAGTACTAAGATTAGAGTCTATCCTCAAACGGCATCACAGTCCCAAAACGGAATTTTGCCCAAAAAACATTCTTTGGGCGTAATGCCATATCTTCTCTTAAAGGCTGCAGCAAAGTGTCCTAAATGAGAGTAGCCCACCATATTCGCAACTTCGGCGATACTCATTTTACCCCCACGCAGAAATTGTTCCGCTTGTTCCATGCGCTTTTGAGTCAAATAAGCAAATACAGTTGTACCAAATAATTCTTTAAATCCTTTCCTGAGAGTCCTGTCGCTTATTCCAACCAAACCAGCTAATTCTGTTAGTGAAGGGGGATGCTCTAAACGGGAAAGCATTATTTTTTTGGCATGGTGAATCCGAGCAATGGTTTCTGGTTTTAATGGGGGTGGTAGTTGAGGAGTTGCCCCATCCTCAAGAATGAGGGCTAGCTGTAAGGCAATTAATTCCAGCACTTTTGCTTGTAAATAAATCCGCTTTGTCATTCCGTGATAGGGGCAATTAAATATTTGTTGGGCTAAAAATCGTATTGCTGGGGTAATTTCTGGATAAATTAGGGTTTGCCAATCATTATTCTTTGCCAATAACTTTAGCTCTGGGGGGATTCCTCCATCTTTTCCAGGGAAAAAAGTTGCCAACAAATCAGGTGACATATTAATATCGATTCCTACCATCCGGGAAGATTGACAATACATAGTTTTCATTGACCGTTGAATCCCACCTCCAGAAATAAGTGTGTTGCCTTCTCCTATGCGCCCATAGTCATCTTTAATATTTCCTGAAAGCAAAACAGAAAATTGTAAGGGATGGTTTGAAGTGGGTAATTTCAGCAACAAATCATCATGATGTTCATAATCAAAAATCGTTAGCCAAAGATGGGGATGCAGTTCGATATCTGTCTTATAGCCATTTCCCAACAGCCTAGGCATTTCCCAGAAAGATTCAAACAGCTCTATCGGTGCATTTGGGGGACTATTTTGTGCAGCTTCATCCCAAAGCTCTCCGTCCTCTGCCTCTGTGAGTGTGATTGTCATGGCTGAAGTTGATTTAATAATTTAGAGATAATTATAAAATTTCTCAATAAAAAAGGAAATAGCCGAAGCATCTCAATTTAGGCAAAAAGGGTATTTGCGTCATCCTCGTTATATTTCTGCTGCATAATTGATACCTACTTTAACCCCCACGAATTTAGTATTGCCTTCTTTTTGACATTTCTTTATTGTCAGAATGTATATTGATTTCGGATGATATTGTGGCTATTGACGAGTTTGAGCAGGGTCTTAACTCGTAAGGTGCGTGACACCGCTAATTGGCATCAAGGCTATTTCCTTTTTTATTGATAAATATTATCATGATTCCATAAATTATAAATTCTCAGCTATGACTATCATCCAGACAAAGAAAAATCGCCCTATATTTTGCCCCTATACCTCAACCGAATTGAATTATACAAACAAAGCGAGACAGGTATCAATACTGCAAGGGATAGCAAATTGTGAAACGTCAAACCCCTGTAGAGACGTTACATGTAACGTTTCTACATACGTTAACGAGCAGTATTAAGACAGATACAGGTTACAATTCTTAATTTCTCCTAGCCTACACAGGTGGCTTTGTTCTGATAGCAGCACCTATATAGTAATCCTAAATCAGTTGTAAAAATCTTACTCTTGTGACTCTGTTTTCTCGTAACCGTTCAGGGGGTGCGCCTGCGGCGCACCACCCGGTAATGCGCGTTGTAACTGTTTGATTATAAGAAGCGCACAGGAACTCTTCAAATATAAAAAATAGAGAATCAGGTTTGATTTTTGATTC
>JAESGU010000047.1_pt1 | contig 116768 bp, 106 predicted proteins | sample 9266271 | NCBI WGS metagenome assembly JAESGU01 (sample SAMN15740544, study PRJNA653495) | algae metagenome | isolation source: Scytonematopsis contorta HA4267-MV1 and co-occurring heterotrophs from mud... | place: USA: Palolo Valley Trail, Honolulu, Hawaii | collected 2009-07-25 | reverse complement strand
CAGCGCAAAGCAAAGCACAGCCAAGACATACAAGGGTGGGGGGCCACGAAGCGCGCGTCTGACCTGAGGGTTTCCGTGCGGCAACACCCCCTCACCCAACCCTCTCCCCCAAGGGGGGAGAGGGAAGTAAGAAAGGGGCACCACCGCACGCGCCGGCAGCTCAAGATCGCGGATCGCGCGCAGGCAGGCACCCACCGCCAGCATGGCCACCGGATGCCCCCGGAAGGTCGAGGAGTTCATCCAGACCCCGTCGCCCATCATGTCCAGCACGCGGCGCGACAGCACCACCGCGCCTGCGGGCGCATGCCCGCCGGCCAGCGACTTGCCGAGCGTGACGATGTCCGGCCGGCTAGCGGCGTTCTGGAAGGCGAACCAAAGGCCGGTGCGGCCCTGCCCGGTCACCACCTCGTCGGCAATCCATAGCGCGCCGGCGGCGCGCGCCAACCCTGCCACGTGATCCTGCCAGGCGGCATCGTGATAGGTGCCGCCCTGGCTCGCATCCACGATCACCGCCGCGGCGCCGTCCAGGGCGCCTGGCGGCGGCAGATGCGGCGGTGCCGGGATGAGGCGCACCGGCGCCGCCGGCGGCGCGGTCATGGTGCGCCCGCCCGGCAAGGTCAGCCCGCCATGCAAATGCGGCTGCGGTGTCGCGGCCAGGGCCAGGCCGGTGGCGCCGTGATAGGCGCGCTCGCGCGTCACCAGCGTGGCGCGGCCGGTCAGCGCCTGCGCCAACTGCAGCGCCAGCTCGTTGGCCTCGTTGCCTGACAGGCAGAAGCGCACGGCACCGAACCAGGCTTCCTCGCCGGCGAAGGCGATCTCGGCCACGGCGCGGGCAGCCTCCTCGCGCGGCGGCCAGAGCCACTCGTCCTTCACCACCGGCAGCGCCTCGGCGCCACGCAGTGCCGCAACCATGGCGGGATGCGCGTGGCCCAGCGGGCAGCCGGTGTTGCTGGCGTCGATCACCCGCCGGCCATCGGCCAGCGTCAGCCACACGCCGTCGCCGGCGACGATGGCGTGGCGGGTTCCGTCATGCCGCAGCGCCGTCATTGCGGAGTCACCCATTGCGGAGTCACCGGGGGAACGGCGCAGACTGGGGCATGCCGGGCATGGTCGTGGCGTGGTTCACCCCTGTCCCCCCCTTGGTGTCATGTCGAAACGTCCCACTTTAGGCCTCATGCGTCAGCCCGCCACCACCATGCCGGCGGGGCTCGCCGCGTTGGGCCTGGCTGCCCTGCTGGCCGCCCTGCTGGTCATGTGCGCTGCCCCCGCGGCACGTGCTGCCGAGCAGCGCGTTCTGCTGTCTCCCGGCAACGCGGAAATCCGCTTCAGCATCGGGGCACTCGGCCTGTTCAACATCGACGGCCGCTTCGCCCGCTTTTCCGGCGAGCTGCTCCGCGACCCCGTGGATCCCGCGCGCACCCGCGCCGCCATGCTGGTCGATACCACCAGCATCGAGGCCGATGGCGGCGCCAGCGACACCGCCCGCGAACTGGACCTGCTGCGTACGCGCGAATTCCCCACCATGCGGTTCCAAAGCCTGGCCCTGGTGCGCGATGCGTCGGGTGCCGCGCGGCTGGACGGCATGCTGACGCTGGCCGGCGTCACCCGCCCGCTGAGCCTGGCGGTGCGCGAAACCCCGCAGGGCGGCTTCGTCGCCTCGGGCGCGTTGCAGCGCGGCGAATTCGGCCTGACGGCCATGCGCCCCTTCGTGTCCGACCGCGTGGCGCTGACCGTCACGGTGGCGCCGATCCGCTAAGCCTGCCAATTTCGGCGGGCATGCGCCTGCCCGCCGCCTTCTCCCCGCTTTCGGTCGCGACCTTCCGCACCTTCTGGCTGGCGCAGCTTGCGTCCTCGCTTGGCACCTGGATGCAGGCCACCGGCGCGGGCTGGCTGATGACCGACCTTTCGGCCAGCCCCGCCATGGTGGCGCTGGTGCAAACGGCGAACCTGGCGCCGGTGTTCCTGCTGGCGCCGATCGCCGGCGCGCTGGCCGACATGATCGACAACCGCAAGCTGCTGACCGCGACCATGGCCTGGATGTTCGGCGCCGCCCTGGTGCTGGCCGTGCTCACGCATTACGGCGCCACCGGTCCCTGGGGCCTGGTGCTGCTGACCTTCGCCATCGGCATCGGCATGGCGATGACCGGGCCGAGCTGGTCGTCGCTGGTGCCCGACCTGGTGCCGCGGGCGCAGCTGGCGCCGGCGATCGCGCTGAATGGCATCGCGTTCAATGGTGCCCGCGCGGTCGGGCCGGCGCTGGCCGGCGTGCTGGTGTCGGCGGTCGGCACGGCGGCCTGTTTTGCCGCCAATGCAATCAGCTATGGCGTGGTGCTGGCGCTGCTGCCCTTCATCCGCACCGGGGCGCCGGCGCAATCGAACGGCAGCGTTGCCGCCGCCATCAGGGATGGCGTGCGCTTCGCCCGTGCGTCAGTGGCGCTGCAGACCGTGCTGGCCCGCGACATTCTCTATTTCGCCGCCGCCGCGCCGATCTTCGCGCTGCTGCCGCTGGTGGCGCGGGTGCAGCTGGGCGCCGGGCCGAAAGGCTTCGGGCTGCTGCTGGCGGCGATGGGCGTGGGCGCGGTGACCGCGGGCTTCCTGATGCCGCGGCTGCGCCAGCGCGCCAGCTACGACCGGCTGCTGATGTTCGCCACGCTGGGCACCGCCACCGGGCTGGGCGGGCTTGCGCTGGCGCAGGGCCTGCCGCTGGGGATGCTGGCGATCTTCATTTTCGGTGCATCCTGGCTGATCGGGAATTCCTGCCTTCAGGTGGTGCTGCAGACCAGCCTGCCCAGCTGGGTGCGGGCGCGCGCCATCAGCTTCCACCAGGTGGCGCTGAATTTCGCGCTGGCCGCCGCCGGGCTGCTGTGGGGCTGGCTGGCGGAAGGTTTTGGCGTGCGCACCACGCTGGCTGCCGGCGCGCTGGTGGCGCTGGCGGCCGCGGCGCTGGGCCGGCTGAGGCCGCTGACGGCCGCGGCGCCGGCCGAAAGCGAACTGGCGCCCGCGCCATCGCGCGCGTCGATGGTGCCCGCCGCATCACCCATCCAGCTCGGCAGCCTGCGCGCGGTGTTCGTGACCAGCGCCTGGTCGGTGCCGCTGGACCGCCGCCCCGCCTTCATGGCGCTGATGCACGAGGTGGGCCGCCTGCGCCGTGCCGCCGGCGCCGCCGACTGGACCCTGGCCGAGGACGTGGGCGCCCCGGAGCACTGGATCGAGGTGTTCGTGGCCGATGGCTGGGCCGAGTACGAGCGCATCTGCGGCCGCACCAGCGTGGCGCTGGCGAGCCTGCTGGAACGCGCCGCCGCCCTGGCCAGCGCGCCCCCGGAGACGCGCATCTGGGTTTCGCCGGGCGCGGCGCGGTAGCGCCGAACAGCAACAGTCGCCTGCTTGGCAGCGTTCGGGCGGCACACGACATACTGTGGCTGATCCGAACGGGAGCCCCACCGATGCACACCACCTCGATCGACCTGCCCAGCAACGTCCGCACCAGCATGATCGCGCTGCTGAATGCGCGCCTGGCCGACCTGACCGACCTGAAGCTTGCGGTGAAGCACGCGCATTGGAACGTGAAGGGGCCGAACTTCATCGCGCTGCACGAGATGTTCGACGAATTCGCCGACACGCTGGACGAGCACATCGACACCGTGGCCGAGCGCATCACCGCGCTGGGCGGGTCGGCGAACGGCACGCTGGCGCAGACGGTCGCCGGCACCACGCAGCCGTCCTTCCCGGCCGACGTGTTCCGCGGCATGGAGATGGTGCGGGCGCTTTCCGAGGCCTACGCGGCGGCGGCCAAGAAGGTGCGTGCGGGGGTCGAGGAAAGCGCCGAGGCAGACGCCGACACCAGCGACATCTTCACCGCCGTCTCGCGCGACCTGGACAAGGCGTTGTGGTTCCTGGAGGCGCATCTGCAGGGGTAGCGGGAGGTCAAAGCCTGCGCAGTTGCGTGATGCTCCAGTCCTTGCCGGCAGCGGCGGCATAGGTCGCGTCGTTGCCGCGGAGCAGCAGCCGCATGTCGCCCGCCGCAGTGGCACGATTGTTGTAGCGGAAGACGCCGAAATTGGGGTCCAGCACGTAGATCTGGTCGCCGTGCACATACATCGCCATGGCGTGCGAGCCGCCGATCAGCGCGATGCTGATGACGTAGGCGGCGCGATCCTCGGCCATCAGCTGCTCGATGGTCTGGCGGAATTGGACGGCACTGACGACATCGATCGCGCCAGGCGTGCGCTTGTCTGAAAACACGCCGGTGCGTGTGCCGTCAGGCACGACGACCAGGCCAAAGCGCTTCAGGGCCCAGCTGGCGAAGGCCCCGCGCTCGGCCGTCACCACGTCCACGGCCTGGCCCGCGCCCAACTGCTTGGCAGCATTGGTCACCGTCTTGGTTTGGTAGGCGGCCTGCAGTTCCTCGGCCATGGCCTTTCCGCGCAGGTCGGCAAGCTTGGGCAGCCATGGGTTCTGGCTGGTCAGTACCCGCTCCAGCCACAGGCACGATATGGCAAGACAGGCGCCCATGCCCTGGCGCCGCGCCATCGCATTGCGCAGTTTCCACGCGGTCAGGCTGGCCATGCCCGGCAGGGCGCTTTCGTCACCGATCGCCTTGCCGACCTTGCGCTCAAGGACATCCTCGTCGAGCCAGACCTGCACGTTGTTGTCGGTGGCCTCGACCTTCTGGCCAGACCTAAACGGCATGGGTTGCCCGCATGGTCATTGCGTCCTTCCGCCCCGGTACGGGCAAGACTAGCAATCGTTTCGCATCCGGGCAATTCAGGCGCGGCGCCAGGCGACCAGGCCGGTCCCTTGGTGCGGTCGGTCAATCGGCCACGCGCAGCCCCAGCCGCTCGATCACGCGGCCCCAGCGTGTCGCCTCGCTGGCCTGCAGGGCAGCCAGGGTCTCGGGTGGCGTGCCGAGCACCTCGTTGCCTGCCAGGTCAGTGCCGCCGCGCGCCGCAGTGTCGGTCGCAAGCGCCTGCCGCGCCACCTGAGCAAGGCGGGCCACGGCTTCAGGTGGAAAGCCGCGCGGCGCCACCATGCCAATCCAGCCGAAGAACGCATCATCCAGCCCGGCCTGCTGCAGCGTCGGCACATCCGGCAGCGTCTTCAGGCGCTGCTCCCCGGTCTGGGCAAGCGCCACCAGCCGGTCATCGGCAAGCAATGGTAGCGCCACCAAAGGCACGTTGAACATCAACTGAATGCGGCCCGAAACCAGGTCGCGCGTGGCATCCGGAAAGCCGCGATACGGCACGTGCAGCAGATCGAGTCCCAGCCGGTGCTTGATGTCCTCCATGGCCAGGTGCGTCACCGTGCCGGGACCGATCGAGGCATAAGCCAACTGGCCCGGCCGCGCGCGGATCAGGGCCAGCAGTTCGTCGAGCGTCCGGGCCGGCAGGCCGGGATGGACGGTCAACACGAAGGGCACGCGCGTCAGCAGCGTCACCGGCACGAAATCGCGGGCAGGGTCGTAGGGCACGGCAGGATTGAGCATGCGCGCCACTGTGGTGGGGCCGCCCAGGACCACGCCCAGCGTGTGTCGGTCGGTCGCCTGCGCGACGACCGCCGCGCCGATCATGCCGCCGGCGCCGGGGCGGTTCTCGACCACGAAGGGCTGGCCGAAGGCGGCGGAAAAATGCGGTGCCAGGCCGCGCGCCAGCAGGTCGGGGCCGAAACCGGGCGGCGCCCCTATCACCAGTCGCACCGGCCGGTCGGGCCACGGCAGTTGTGCTCCGCCTTGGCGGGTCGCCAGTGTCAGCAGCGACGCGCCGACGATTCGGCGGCGGCGCAGGTGGTGCAGGGCGGCGCGCGGTGATGGCTGGAAACGCGGCAATGAGCGCATCGGAACGGATCCTTGCGTAAGGGTTCTGACTTGCGCTCGCGCCTTGCTGGTTATTGCCTTGCGAGGAAGCGAGAGTGTGCCTGATCGCGCTTCAGTCGATCAAGCCCGCGGCACGCGCATCCGCCCGGGTGGCCGCCATGCTGGTGGCAATGCGCAGCGCCGCGTCCAGGGCGCGCCGCCCCGCCGCGGCATCGACCAGCACGGGCGCGCCATCCAGCACGCTGGCCACGAAGGCGGCGTGCTCGGCCGCCAGGCTGTCGTGCTCGTCCCACGATTCGTCGGCCATGGCGAAATCGGCGGCGCCGCTGCCGTTCCGCCGCACCACGAACAGTTTCCGGTTCTGGAAATCGGCCGAAATGTAGCGGTCGCGCGCAAAGATCCGCATCTTGCGCTCGGTCTTGAAGCTGATCCGGCTGGCGGTGATGCTGGCGACGCATCCATCGGCGAAGCGCAGCCGCGCGTTGCCGATATCCTCCTCCTCCGCCCCGATCACCGGGGCGCCGGTGGCGTCGATGGCGGCCAGCGGGGCCGGGCACAAATCCAGCGCCAGGTCGATGTCGTGGATCATCAGGTCCAGCATCACCGACACGTCCGTGCCGCGCGGCCGGAACGGCGCGATGCGGATCGCCTCGATGAACAGGGGCCGTTCGATGACTTTCCCGATCGCCGCGCGCACGGCCGAGAATCTTTCAAGATGACCGACTTGCAGCACCAAATTCCGTTTCTGCGCCAGCGCGGCAAGGGCATCCGCCTCGGCCAATGTGGCCGCGATCGGCTTTTCCATCAGCACCGGCCTGCCGGCCGACAAGGCGGCCATGCCGGCCGCGCAATGCGTGCGGGTGGGTGACGCCACGATCACCGCATCGGCACCGGTGACCAGCGCCTCCAGGCTCTCGAACGCGATGCCCCCGGCCTCGGTCGCCACGGCCTGGGCGCGGGCTGCGTCAGGGTCGTATACCCCGGCGCAGGCGCTGCGCGGGCCGGCGGCGGCCTTCAGCGCGTGGTAGCGGCCGAACACCCCGGCGCCGACCACGCCAAGCCTCAATTTCGCGTGCATGCGCCCCTTTAGCCCCGCGCGCCGGTCCGTGCCATCCTGCGGTCACGGTTTGCAGCGATGGGGGACGCGAGGGCAACCTTGTCGCCGCCCGGGGGACGAAAACGGACATGCACGGAACGACACGGTCGGCAGACAAGGGTCTGTCCGACACCACCAGCTTCGCGCTGCTGACCGCCGCGTTCTTCGTCTCGGGCTTCGCAGCCCTGCTGTACCAGGTGGTCTGGCAGCGCATGCTGGGCATCTTCGCGGGGTCCGATGCGGTCACGGCCGCGCTGGTGGTGGGCGCCTTCCTGCTGGGCATCGGCATCGGGTCGCTGGCCGCCACGGGCCTGGCCGACCGGCTTTCGGCGCGGCGGGCGGCGCTGGCCTTCGCCGGCTGCGAGCTGGCAATCGCGCTGTTCGCCGTCGGCTCGAAATTCTTCCTGTACGACCTGCTGGCGCTGCGGCTGGGGCCGGTGCTGTCCAGCCAGGCCGCGATCTTCGCCGCCTGCGTCGCCGGCCTGCTGTTCCCCACCGTCGCCATGGGGCTTTCGCTGCCGCTGCTGGCCAAGGCCGTGGTGCCGCGGATCGAGGCGGCGGCCGAGCGCATCGGCCTGCTCTATGGCCTCAACACGCTTGGCGCGGCGGCGGGCGCGCTGGTGGGCGGCTTCGTCATTGTCGGCCAGCTGGGCTTCCAGGGCGCGCTGTGGGTCGGCGCCGTGCTGAACCTGTCGGCGGCGATCGGCGCCGTGCTGCTGGCGCCCGGCCTTGCGGACCATCGCGTTACGCGGGCCGCGGGCACAGCGGTTGCGGGCGGCGGGCTGCCTGGCTGGGCCGCGCTGGTCTTCGCCAGCGGCTTCCTGATCGTGGCGCTGGAAATCGTGTGGCTGCGCGTGCTGGGCCTGTCCGCGCAGAACAACGCCTATGTCTTCGCGCTGGTGCTGGGCGTGTTCCTGCTGGCCGACGGCGCGGGCCTGGTGGTGGGCGCGCGCATCATCCACCGCGTGCGGGATTTGCGCGGCAGCTTCCTCCGGCTGCAGGGCGTCGCCCTGCTGGCCGCACTGGCGGGCCTGGCCGTGCTGTGGGCGATCTACCCGGCGCTGGACGCGCTGCAGGTCGAGAAATTCCGCTTCGATTCCTGGCCCATGGTGCTGGTGGCGCTGCTGACGCTGCTGCTGGTGGGACCGGCGGCTTTCCTGCTGGGCATGACCTTCCCGATCACCCAGCGCGCGGTGCAGCAGGATCTGGGCAGCCTTGGCATGCGGGTGGCGCTGGTCAACCTCGCGAACATCCTTGGCAACGCGGCCGGCGGCATGGTGGCAGGGCTGGCGCTGCTGCACTGGCTTGGCACCGCCGGCACGCTGGCCGTGCTGGCGGGGGTGGCGCTGGCGCTGACGCTGCTGGCGCTGCCCGGCCCGCGCCGCGGCGCCACGCTGGCCGTGGCCGGCACGTTGGCCGCCGCCATCCTGCTGTTCCCCGGCAACCAGGCATTCTGGGCGCGGGTGCACGCCGTGCAGCCCGGCCAGGCCAGCATCCTGGCCGAGGACCGCTCGGGCGTCGCGCTGCTGCGCAATGATGGCGACCGCGCGCCGCTGTTCATCGGCGGCCACGCCCAGTCGCGCCTGCCCTTCCACCCGCACCACTATTTCCTGGGGGCGCTTGGCCCCGCCCTGCATCCGGCACCGGCCAACGTGATGATCATCGGCGTCGGCAGCGGCGGCACGCCGTTCGGCGGCGGCTGGAATCCCGCCACGCGCCTGGTCGATGCGATCGAGCTGGTCGGCCCGGTCTATGACGTGATCGGCGCCCACGCCGCCGCCAACCCCGCCAGCGTGACCGCCGCCATCATGCGCGACCCGAAATTCCGGCTGCGCCTGGGCGATGGCCGTCGCGCGCTGCTGGAAGGCGACACGCGCTACGACGTGATCGAGGCCGATGCCATCCTGCCGCAGACCAGCCATTCCGGCATGCTGTATTCGGTGGAGTTCCTGCGCCAGGTCGGCGCGCGGCTGGCCCCCGGCGGCCTGTTCGTGCAATGGGCGCCGACCGAGCGCGTGGCCGCGGGCTTCATGGCCGCCTTCCCGCACGGCGTGCTGCTGCGCCCGATCAGCGTGCTGGTGGGCAGCGATCGCCCGGTGCCGTTCGACCCCGACCGGCTGCGCGCCATCCTGGCCGATCCGGCTTTCGTGGCGCATGCCCGCGTCGCCGGCGTGGACACCTCGGGCTTTGCCGCCCTGTTCGCCGAACCCGCCATGGTCTGGACGCCAGACACGCCCCGCCGGCCCGTGGCGCCGAACGAGGACCTGTTCCCGCGCGACGAATACTACCTGAACAACGTGATCCGCGACGCCCAGGGACGGCGATAGAGCGGCTGTTGGCCCGCGCCCCGATCCGCTGTAGGAACCGCGACCCCGGCGCCCGCGCGCCACCGCCTTGGGACCACGCCTGCGAATGATGAACTTCTCCCGCCTGAAGACCTGGCTAATCCTGGCCGCCGTGGCGCTGGGCGTGCTGCTATGCGTGCCCAACTTCATCCCGAAATCCGCGGCGCCGGCCTGGCTGCCGCTGCGCACGGTGAACCTGGGCCTTGACCTGCGGGGCGGCAGCTACCTGCTGCTGGAAGTCGACATGCAGGCCGTGGTGCGCGAAAGGCTGGAGCAGATCCTGGATGGCGTGCGCACCCGGCTGCGCCAGGCCGATATCGGCTACGTCAACCTGGCCAGCGACCCTGGCCAGCGGCGGGTCAGCCTGCGGCTGCGGGATCCCGCGCAGGCGCAGGCCGCCACCACGGCGCTGCGCGACCTGGCCCAGCCGCTGCCCGGCGGCGGCTTCGGTGCCGCCCAGCAGACCGACCTGGAAATCCTCGCAGGCCCCGACGGCACGGTTTCGCTCACGCTGTCGGAACCCGCGATGCGCGCCAAGGCGACCGCGGCGGTCGAGCAATCCATCGAGATCGTGCGCCGGCGGGTCGATCCGGATGGCACGGTGGAACCCATCATCGTGCGCCAGGGCGCCACGCGCATCCTGTTGCAGTTGCCCGGCGAGCAGGAACCCGAGCGCATCAAGCGGCTGATCGGCCAGACCGCGAAGATGACCTTCCACCTGCTGGACGACAGCGCCAATCCGAATGCCGGCGGCCCGCCACCGGCCGGCGTGCAGTTCCTGTCCATGGCCACCCGCACGGGACCGCAGGAGCGCATCGCGGTGCGCCGCCGCATCGAGGTGGACGGCGCCAACCTGACCGGCGCCTCGCCCGGCCAGAATTCGCAGACCGGCGAATGGGTGGTGAACTTCACCTTCGACGGCGTGGGCACGCGCCGCTTCGCCGACGTGACGCGCGGCAATGTGGGCCGGCCCTTCGCCATCGTGCTGGACGACAAGGTGATCACCGCACCCGTGATCCGCGAGCCGATCACCGGCGGGCGCGGCCAGATTTCCGGCAGTTTCAACGCGCAATCGGCCAACGAGCTTGCCGTGCTGCTGCGCGCGGGCGCGCTGCCGGCACCACTCACGGTGGTGGAGGAGCGCACGGTCGGCCCCGACCTGGGCGCGGATGCGATCCGCGCCGGGCTGATCAGCGTGGCCGTGGGCCTTCTGCTGGTCTGCATCTACATGATCCTGAGCTACGGCCTGTTCGGCTGGTTCGCCGCCGCCGCCGTGCTGGCCAACATCGCGCTGACCGTGGCGGCGCTGTCGATGCTGCAGGCCACCCTCACCCTGCCCGGCATTGCCGGCCTGCTGCTGAGCGTGGGCATGAGCGTGGATGCCAATATCCTGATCAACGAACGCGTGCGCGAGGAGGTGCGCAACGGCCGCACGCCGCTTTCCGCACTGGAGGCCGGCTATTCCCGCGCCTTCGCCACCATCGTGGACAGCAACCTGACCGTGCTGATCAAGATGGCGCTGCTGTATGCGTTCGGCTCCGGCGCGGTGCGCGGCTTCGCGGTCACGGTCAGTTTCGGCGTGCTGGTTTCGATGTTCACCGCCACCATGCTGGTGCGGCTGATGACCGCGCGCTGGTACCGGTCGCGCCGGCCGCAGGCGCTGCCGGTATAGGGGCGCTGCCGGCATGATCCACAAATTCTTTCCCAACGGCATGCTGCGCCTGGTGCCCGATGGCACCACCATCCAGTTCATGCGGGGCCGCTTCGCCGGCCTGATCGTCTCGGCGGTGCTGTCGCTCGCCTCCGTGGTGCTGTTCTTCCACCCCGGGCTCAACTACGGCATCGACTTCAAGGGCGGCATCGTGCTGGAGGTGCGCACGCCCCAGCCGGCCGATTTCGGCCAGTTGCGGGGCGTGCTGGCGGGGCTGGACGTGGGCCAGGCGGCGCTGCAGCAATTCGGCCAGCCGACCGACGTGCTGATCCGCCTGCCCCGCCAGGCCGGCGACGAACAGGCGCAGCAGCGCGCCATCGGCACCGTGCGCGCAGCGCTCGCGCGCGAGGTTCCGGGCAGCGAGATCAGGCGCGTGGAAGCCGTGGGCGCCAGCGTCAGTGCGGAACTGTTCCGCGATGGCATGCTGGCGCTCGGCCTGAGCATGCTCGCGATGCTGGCCTATATCTGGTTCCGCTTCGAATGGCAGTTCGGCGTCGGCGCCGTGGTGACGCTGGCACTGGACGTGACCAAGCTGGTGGGTTTCTACGTGGTCAGCGATTTCCAGTTCAACCTGACCTCGGTGGCCGCGATCCTGACGGTGATGGGCTTCAGCATCAACGACAAGGTCGTGGTGTACGACCGGATGCGGGAGAACCTGCGCAAGTACAAGACCATGCCGCTCCGCGCGCTGATCGACCTTTCCATCAACGAAACCCTCGCCCGCACCATCGGCACCTCGATCACGATCTTCCTGGCCGCGGCACCCCTGGTGCTGTTCGGCGGCGAGGCGCTGCGCGAATTCAGCGTGGTGACGCTGGTGGGGCTGGTGATCGGCACATCCAGCTCGATCTTCATCGCCGCCCCGATCCTGCTGTTCCTGGGCGAAAACCGGCTGCGCCGTGGTGCGGCGGAACCGGTCGTGGCCGCCCCGGCCGCGCCGAAGCGGTGATTTCGCGCCGGTCAGCGCTGGCGGGGCTGGCGCTGGGCGGCACCGCGCGGGCGGCCCCGCAAGGCCCCCGCCCCGGCATCATGCTGGTCGTGGGGGCTTCCCCCGGAACCGCGCCCGACCGTGCCGCACGATTGTTCGCGCCGTTCCTGGAGCGCGCGCTGGCCGGCGCGCCGGTGCTGGTGGCCAACGTGCCCGGCCGCGCCGGCGCCACCGCGATCGAGGCCGTGGCCATGGCCGCGCCCGACGGCAATACGCTGGGCCTGGCCAGCGCCACCACGATCGGCGCCCGCCTGCTGGACCGCCGCGTTGACTACCGGCTGCACAGCTTCACCTGGCTGGGCGCGCTTGCCGCCGAGGGCCTGGTGCTGGCCGTGCCGCCGCAAGGCGCGCGCACGCTGGACGACCTGCTGCGCCGCGCCGCCGCGGTGCCCGGCACGGTCACCATCGGCTCGGCCGGCGAGGGCTCGGCCGGGCATCTCTGGCTCGCGGCCATGGCCCGGGCCCGCGCGGTGGAACCGGCGCATGTGCCCTTCCCCGGCCCCGGGCCAGCGCGGGCCGCCTGTGCCGCCGGCCAATTGGCCGCCGCCGTGCTGCCGGTCGGCGAGGCGGCAGCCTGGCTGCGCGACGGCAGGCTGCGTGGCCTGTGCACCAGCTTCGGCCGCCGCGCGCCGCACCTGCCCGACCTGCCGACCTGCCGCGAGGCGGGCGTGCCGCTGGACTGGAGCGGGCTTCGCGGCGTGATCGCGCCCGCGGGCCTGCCGCCGGCACAGGCGGTGAAACTCTCGGCCGCCCTCGCTTCGGTGCTGCGCGATCCCGACCTCGCCGGCCTGCTGGCGGCCGAGGGCGCGCAGCCCGCCTGGCTCGATGCCGCGTCCTGGGGCGCCGCGGTCGAAGCCGAGTCGGCACGGCTCGCGGCGCTGTGGCAGGCCGCGCCCTGGCAGCCGTTCAACGCGTCCTGAACCCGGCCGCGACCCTGGCAATCCGGTGGCTTGATCGCCTGGCGCTGGCGCTGACCGTGGCCGGCTTCGCCTGGCTGCTGCTGATCTGGGGCCGCATGGTCGTGTCGCCGGCGCCGCAGGAGATGCGCGAGGGCGCGATGCTGATCGCCACCATGGCGGTGCTGGACGGGCAGAACCCGTACGCGCTGGCCACGCTGCCGGGCCCCGCCAACGTGTACGGCATCCTGTTCCCGCTGCTGGCGGCACCCTTCTGCCTGGTGTTCGGCACCGGGCTGCCGGCGCTGCGCCTGGCCAATGGCTTGGGCATCGCGATCGCCACGCTGCTGCTGTACCGCGCCTGCCGGCGCCAGGGTGCCGCGCCCGACATGGCCCTGCTGGGCAGCGCCATGGGGCTGGCGGGGTGGCTCTACTGGGTCACCGCCACGGCGCGGCCCGATGGCGTGGCGCTGGCGCTGATGATGGGTGCCTTGTCGGTGATCGCGGCCGAGCCGTTCCGCGCGCGCAGCTTCGCCTGGTGCCTGGTGCTGTCGCTGCTGGCCTTCAGTGCGAAGATCTATTTCGTCTATCCGGCGTTCTTCGCGGCCGCCTGGGTGTTCCTGCAGGGGCGGTTCCTGCGCGGCATCGTCTATGGCGCGGTCGCGGGTCTGGCGCTGCTGGCCACCATGCTGGGGCTGGGCGCCGCCTTTCCCGGCTGGCTGGCGGTGGCGATCGGCGCCAACCTGAACGCCACCGGCTACGACGTGACGCATCTGTTGCGGCAGTGCCGCGATTTCGTGCTGTTCAGCCTGCCGCTGCTGCTGGCCGCCCTGGTGCCGGGTGGGGCCAGGCCGCGCCTGGCGCTGCCGGATTTCTGGGGCTTCACGGCGATCTTCGCGGGGCTTGCCCTGGCGCTGCAGCTGGGCGGGCATCCGGGCGCCTTCCTGACCTACTTCTTCCACCTGCTGAGCCCGCCGCTGATCGTGCTGGTCACTGCGGCCGCCGGCACGCGCGCCGCCCCCCGGCGCGCCATGCTGCTGGCCTTCCCGGTCGCCTTCGTGCTGAACGCGCATCTGTTTCCCTGGCAATGGGGCCGCTTTGCCGCCGGCGAGGCCGCGTTCGGCGAGGCCGCGCGGCTGATCGGCAATGCCACCCGGCCGCTGGGCACCACCGAATTCGCACCGCTGCTGGCGCTGGCCGGGCACACCGCGTACGAGAACGGGCACAGCGAGTATTTCAGCTACGCGCTGGCCGGGCGCCCGCCGTTCTTCCTGGCCGCGGTCTGGCCACCGCGCGCCGTGCTGGAACAGCGCAACGACGCCTGGAACGCCGCGATCCTGGGCGGGCTGGAAGCCCGCCGCTTCGACCTGGTGCTGGCCAATCCCTTCCTGTTCGGCCTGATCCCGCGCGCTCCGCTGGCCGCCAGTTATGCGCGCGTGGGCGGCATCGAACTCGACATGCCGTGGGGTGACCAGCGCTGGACCGCAGGCGTGTGGCGGCCGTCGCCATGAAGCGCCCGACCTGCATTCGGCCCGGCGTTGCGCCGGACGCGCCCAGCGTTCACCGTGCAGGCGATGACGCTGCGACTCCATCCGCGTCGTGGTGGCGGGGGCAGGCCATGACCCCGGCCGTGCCGCGGCTCACCGCCGACGAACTCGCGCGCGCGATCGCCAGCGAGGCGGTGGTGACGCGCTACCAGCCCAAGGTGCGGATCAGCGATCGCATGCCGGTGGGCGTGGAAACGCTGGCCCGCCTGCGCCATCCAAGGCTCGGCCTGCTGGCGCCGGAACAGTTCGTGCCGCTGGCGGAAAGTGCGGGCCTGGCGCCGCAACTGACCGCCGCGGTCACGCGCCGCGCCGTGGCCGATATCGCATCGGTGCGCGCGGCCGGGCTGAAGATCACGGTGGCGCTGAACTTCCCGCTGGAAATCCTGGCACTTTCCGCGATCCCCGCGCTGCTGGCGCAGGACGTGGCGGATGCGGGCCTGACGCCCGATTGCGTGATCGTGGAGCTGACCGAAAGCCAGGTGCGCGACGACCTTTCCGTGGTGCGGCGGGTGACCGACGCGCTGCGCACGCGGGGCTTCGGGCTTTCCATCGACGACTATGGCGTGGGCGGCGCGCAGGCGCGGCATTTGCTGGAACTGCCGTTCACCGAGATGAAGATCGACCGCAGCCTGGTGGCCGGCGCGATCACCGACCCTGGGCTGCGCACCGCGCTGGAAACCGCCGCCGTGATCGGCCGCGCGCTGAAACTCACCGTGGTGGCCGAGGGCGTGGAAACCCCCGCGATCTGGGACATGCTGGCCGGCATGCCGATCGACGAGGCGCAGGGCTGGATGGTGGGCCGCCCGATGCCACCCGGCGAGCTTGCCGGCTGGGCCTCGGCGTGGATGGGTGCGGCTTAACTCGAATCGTTCTGACTGTGGAGTGGCAAGGCAAGCGCCCCTCACCCTGTCCCTCTCCCGAGGGAGAGGGGACCGTTCACGGATAGGCCTCTCCAGGGAGGGTCCCCTCTCCCTCGGGAGAGGGACAGGGTGAGGGGCGCTGCGCCGTTTCCAGTCAGCGTGACAATGGACGAGGCTTCTGTCGCGCCTACGCGCCCCACGCCTCGCGGTACAGCGCCACGATCTCGGGCTTGTCCGGCACGCGCGGATTGTTGGCGGGACTGCCCGATGCCAGCGCCTGGTCGGCCATGGTGTCCAGCAGTCCGTTCCAGCGCGCCTCGTCGATGCCATAGGCGTGCGGGCTGGGCACGGCCAGGTCGCGGTTCAGCGCCGACAACTCGGCCACAAGCTTGGCGCCGGCGGCCTGGTCGCCCTCGCTGTCCGACGCGATGCCCATGGCGCGCGCGGCCGCCGCATAGCGGGGCAGTGCCGCATCCAGGCTGAAGCGCGTGATGGCCGGCAGCAGCATGGCGTTGGACAGGCCGTGCGGCACGTGGAAATGCGCGCCGATCGGCCGGCTCATGCCATGCACCAGGGCAACCGAGCTGGCACTGAACGCCATGCCGGCCTGGGTGGCGCCCAGCATCATCTTTTCCCGTGCCGCGGCGTCGTCGGGCGTGCGGTACACCGTGCGCAGGTTGGGCGCGATCAGCGCCATCGCCGCCAGCGCCAGCGCATCCGCGTGCGGATTGGCGCGCCGTGATACGTATGCTTCAAGCGCGTGCGTCAGACTGTCGATGCCGGTATCGGCGGTGATGCGGGCGGGCACGCTGAGGGTCAGCTGCCAATCGACGATGGCGGCGGCGGGCATCGCGCCCAGGCCGGCGATCAGCATCTTCTCGTTCTTTTCGGTGTCGGTGATGACGGTGAAGCGGGTGGCTTCGCTGCCGGTGCCGGCGGTGGTGGGAATGGCGATCACCGGCACCGCGGCACGATCGGCCGCGGCCGGCACCTTGAAGTCGCGCATCTTCGCGGCCGGCGCGGCGGCGGCCAGGATGGCAACCGCCTTGGCCGTGTCGATCGGCGACCCGCCGCCGAACGCCACCATGCAGTCATAGGGTGCGGCGCGCAGTGCGGCGACACCCGCTTCGATGACCGTGTCGGTCGGGTCGCTGACCGTGTCGCTGAACAGGCCGAAGGTGATGTTGCCCGCGCGCAGGGGATCGAGCGCGCGATCGACCATGCCCGATTTCGCCATCCACGGGTCGGTCACCACCAGCGGATGCGACAGGCCAAGCTTGCCCAGCAGCGCAGGCAGTTCGGCCACGGCGCCGCCGCCGATCAGCATCAGGCGGGGGGAGGCAATGGCGGCGATCATGTGGGGGATCCTCCGGCGTTCTGCTTCTGCCGGGCAGCATAGAGCGCCAGCCGCCGCGACGCAGCCAGGGCCGGCGGCGCCGGCACCAGCATGCGGGGCGGCGGCAGCGCCTCGGCCAGGTGGCAGGCGGCCTGGTGGCCGGGGGCCACGGGGCGCAGCGTTGGTGCCTCGCTGCGGCAACGATCGGTCGCGTGCGCGCAGCGCGTGTGGAAATGGCACCCGGGTGGCGGGTTCAGCGGGCTTGGCGGATCGCCCGTGACCGGCCGCACGGCCCCGCGCACGCCGGGATCGGGCAGCGGGATCGCCGCCAGCAGGGCGCGCGTATAGGGGTGGCGTGGCGCGGCGAACAGGTTTTCGGCCGGCGCGGTTTCCACGATGCGGCCCAGATACATCACCGCCACCCGGTCAGCGACGTGGCGCACCACGGCCAGGTCATGCGCGATGAACAGATAGGCCAAACCGAGCCGCGCCTGCAGGTCGGCCAGCAGGTTCAAGACCTGCGCCTGGATCGACACGTCCAGCGCGCTGACCGGCTCGTCGCACACCACCAGCGCGGGCTCCACCGCGAGTGCCCGCGCAATGCCGATGCGCTGGCGCTGCCCGCCCGAGAACTCGTGCGGGAAGCGCTCCGCGTGATAGGGCGCGAGGCCGACCAGCCGCAGCAGCTCGGCCACCCGCGCCCGCCGCTGGGCGGCATCGCCCAGGCCATGCACGATCAGCGGCTCCTCCAGCGTCGCCCCCACGCTCATGCGCGGATCGAGCGAGGCGTACGGGTCCTGGAACACGATCTGCATTTTTCGCCGCGCCGAGCGCAGCGCGGCGGGTGCCAATGTGGTGAGGTCGGTGCCGTCGAAGCGCACCTGGCCGGCGCTGGGCTCGATCAGCCGCAGCACCAGGCGTGCGGTGGTGCTTTTGCCGCAGCCGCTTTCGCCGACCAGCGCCAGGGTTTCGCCGCGATCCACCGTGAAGGAAACACCATCCACCGCGCGCACGGTGCCGCCGCGCACGGCGAAATGCTTCGTAAGCCCCGCCACCTCAAGCAGCGTCGGCATGTGCCTCGACCGGGGCCAGGTGGCAGGCGACGTCGTGATCGGGGGCCAGCGTGCGCAGGCCCGGCACGCCGGCACGGCACGGGTCGGCGGCAAAGGCGCAGCGGGGTGCGAAGCGGCAGCCGGGCAGCTTCGCATGCGGCGGCGGCACCATGCCCGGGATGGCCGGCAGGCGGTGTGCTTCGGAATCAAGGCGCGGGATCGAGCTCAGCAGGCCAAGCGTGTACGGGTGCTGCGGATCGTCGAACACCTGCGCGACGTTGGCGTGTTCGACCACGCGGCCTGCGTACATCACGGCCACGTCGTCGGCCATTTCCGCGATCACGCCCAGGTCGTGCGTGATCAGGATGATCGCCATGCCGGTTTCGCGTTGCAGCTCGCGCAGCAGATCAAGAATCTGCGCCTGCACCGTCACATCCAGCGCGGTGGTGGGCTCGTCGGCGATCAGCAGTTGCGGCCCGCAGGCCAGCGCCATGGCGATCATCACGCGCTGGCGCATGCCGCCCGACAGCTGGTGCGGGTATTCGTCGCAGCGGCGTTCCGGCGCGGGGATCTTCACGCGACGCAGCGCCGCAATCGTCTTTTCCCGCGCGTCAGCGGCCGAGAGTTTTTCGTGCGCACGCAGTGCTTCCGCGATCTGGAAGCCGATCGTGTGCACGGGGTTCAGGCTGGTCATCGGTTCCTGGAAGATCATGCCGATGTTCCTGCCGCGCACCTGGCGCATCGCCGAGACCGGAAGGCCCAGCAGGTCGGTGCCGTCCAGCATGACGCTGCCTGACGCAACGCGGCCGGGATGCGCCAGCAACCGCATCACCGACAGCGACAGCACCGACTTGCCGCAGCCGCTTTCGCCGACGATGCCGAGCGTCCTGCCGCGCGCGACGGACAGGCTGACGCCATCGACGGCGCGGAAGGTGCCGGCGCTGGTGCGGAATTCCGTGACCAGCCCGGCGATGGCGAGAAGCGGGGCCTGCGGGGTCACATCGTGCGGAACGTGGGCGGCGAGATCTTTTCGACCGGGCGATGCGCCCAGTCCTGCGCCGGCGCATTGGCCAGCACGCGCTTCTGCGCCTCGTGCAGGGCGGCGGCGGCGGCCGGATAGTCGATGGTCAGGCACTTGCCGTCCTGCACCACGCACTGGCCATCGACATACACGGCGCGGATGGCGCGGTCGCCGGCGGCATAGACGAGGCTTCGCACCGGATCGCGGGCGGGGCGCATGGCGGGATGGGTCACGTCCACCAGCACCAGGTCGGCGCGGGCACCAACCGCGAGCCTGCCGATATCGTCGCGGCCCAGCGCCCGCGCGCCGCCGATCGTGGCGGCGTTGAACAGGTCGGTGGTGGTGAGGGTACGCGGATTGTCCGCCTGGGTGCGCGCGATGTATGCCGCCAGGCGCATCTCATCGAGGAAATTGTGCGGATAGGTGTCGGTGCCCAGGCCGATATTCACCCCACCCCGCATGTAGCGGCCGAGGTCCTTCATGGCGATGCCGCGGCGCGCGAACACCGTGGGGCAATGCGCCACGCTGGTGCCGGTTTCGGCCAGGCGCGCAAGGTCGGTCTCGGTGTGCCATTTCGTGCGTGGGTGATCGTCCAGGAAGATGCCGTGGCCGATGATGCTTTTTTCCGCGAGCAGCCCCATGGAATCCAGCCAGCCGATGGGTGTGACGCCATGGCGGCGGGTGATCTCGTGGAACTCCACCACCGACTGCGCCGCGTGGATCTGCCAGGAGATGCCGCGGCGCTTCGCCTCGTCGAAGGAATCCTTCAGCAGTTCGGGCGTGCAGGTGTCGATCTGCGCGGGCACCGCCATGCCGAACAGGCGGCCCGAAGGATGCTGCTCGGCGCGGTCGATCAGCGCAAAACTTTCCATCATGGCCTTCTCGCCGGCCTTGGCGTCGAAGGCGTATTCCACCACGTGGCCGTTCTTCGTGAACCACCGGGCACTGCGGAACATCGGCGCCACGCAGACCCGCATGCCGGATTCCCCCAGCAGGTCGAGCCAGCCGGGATGCGCCATGGACAGGTCGGCCAGCGTGGTGACGCCCGACAGCAGCAGTTCCGCCAGCGCCACGCGCACGCAGGATGGCACCGCTTCGCTGTCGGCGCGGAATATCGGCATGTACTCATAGAGCGAGGAGTTGTACAGGCCGGGCGAGCCGATCTCGTCCAGCAGGCCCTTGTTCATCGGCTCGCTGCTGGGGTGGCTGTGGATGTTCACGAGGCCTGGCATGACCATGAGGCCCGCGCCATCCACCACCGTGTCGGCGGCGCCGTCGTAGCCGCGGCCGATGAAGGAAAGCGCGCCGTCACGGAACGCCACATCGGCATCCGGCATGTAGGCATGCGCCTTCTGGGCCTGGTCCCATGCGACCACGAAGGCGGCGTTGCGGATTACGGTGACGGTCATTGCACCAGCCTCAGGTCCAGGCCCTTGTACAGCGCGATGCCGTAGCTGCCATGCGCGCGCACGCCCTGCACGCGCCGCGCGCTGGCGACCCAGAGCTGCTCGCGGATCATCGGCAGCCACACATTGGCCTCCTGCAATTGCCGCTGCACCGCGCCATAGGCGCGCGCGCGGGCTTCCGGCGTGAGTGCGGCACGACCCTCATCCAGCAGCTTGTCGGTCTCGGCATCGGCCCAGTTCATGCGGTTGGGCGTGGGGCGGTTGCCGCTGCGGAAGTAGAGGTTCAGCGAGTCCCCGGCCGACACGTACGGATAGCTCATGGTGAAGGCGTCGAACTCCTGCGTGGCCAGCCGCCCCCAGGCAACGGTCGCGTCGTACAGCTGGATGCGCATCTCGATGCCGACGCGGCGCAAATCGCCCTGCACCGCTTCCATCATGCGCGCGGTGTCGTCGGCCTGGATGCCGTACAGCACGAAGCTGGCGCGCTGGCCGTCCTTGGCCCGAACGCCATCGCTGCCGACCCGCCAGCCATTGTCGTCGAGCAGTTTTCGCGCCGCGGCCTGGTCGAAGGCGGGCACCAGCGCGCGGGCGCCGGCATCGAAGTCGATCACGGTCGGGTTCAGCATGGTGTCGGCCGCGTCGCCGGCGCCGAAGAACACCGCCTGCGCGATCGCACCGCGATCCACCGACATGTTGATGGCGCGCCGGATGACCGGGTCGTTCATCACCGGCTTGTCAATCTTGAAGCCGATGAAGTAGTCCCACAGGTAGTTTTCCTGGCGCGAGAGCTGGATGCCCGGCACGCGGCGCAGCTGGCCCAGCGTCTGGTAGGGGATGTACTGCGTCACGTCGCCCTGCCCGGTCTGCAGGGCCGCGATGCGCGTGGTGGATTCAGGGATCACGCGCCAGATCACGCGGTCGATCTGCGGGCTGGGGTTCTGGTAGATCGGCGGGCCCCAGCGATAGGTGGGGTGCTTCTGCAGCACCAGGTCCTGCCGCGGCGTCCAGGAAACCCAGCAATAGGGCCCGGTGCCGTTGAAACCCTGCACGCCGAAATTCGCACCCAGCCGCTCGACCGTGGCCTGATCGACGACCGAGGCGAAGAACAGGCTCAGCTGGTACAGCAACTCGCTGAACGGTTCCTCCAGCTCGTATTCCAGCGTGGTATCGGTGGGCGCGCGGATTTCCTTCACCTTTCCGGCGCGCCAGGCCACGGGGCTGGTGACGCGCGGCGTGGTGCGGCCGATCCACCGGTTCAGCGAATAGGCCACGTCCGCGGCGGTCATCTTCCGGCCGTCGCAGAACGTCACGTCGTCGCGGATGGTGAAGGTATAGAGCTTGCCGTCCTCGTTGACCTTCCATTCGGTGGCCAGGCCCGCGCGCACCGTGCGCATGTCCCAGTCGAGCGAGACCAGCGTGTCGCTCATCATGTAGATCGCCTCGCCGCCGCTGCGCGCCACGGTGCGCTGCGGGTCGTAGTGGTCGCTGTCGATGGTGCGCAGCACCACCAGCGTGTTGCGCGGTGCCGTCTGGGCCAGGGCCACGCCCGGCAGCAGCGCCGCGCAGATGGCGGCCAGCAGCGTTCGTTTCATGTGAAGTCTCCCGGAAGACGCAGCATGGTTTCACACCCGCAGGCGGGGGTCGAGAGCGTCGCGCATGGCATCGCCCAGCACGTTGAAGGCCAGCACGATGGCGAAGATGGCAAGGCTTGGGATGACCGCGATGTGGGGGGCGAAAAATAGGAAGTTGCGGCCCTGTGCCGCCATGGCGCCCAGTTCCGCGGTGGGCGGCTGCGCGCCCAGCCCCAGGAACGACAGCGCGCTGCCCAGCAATATCACCTGGCCGAAGCGCAGCGTGGCGAACACGAAGATCGGGCTGAGGCAATTCGGCGCCAGGTGCCGCCAGATCAGCCGCGCATCGGTCATGCCGACGGCGCGGCACGCCTCGATGAAGTCCTGCCCCATCACCACCAGCGCGGCACCGCGCACGATGCGCGCCATCAGCGGCACCGTGGCAACCGCCATGGCGAGAATGACCGACCACAGGCCGGGCCCCACGATGGCCGCCAGCGCCAGGCCCACCAGGATGGCGGGGAAGCTCAGCAGCATGTCCATGAGCCGCATCAGCGGGCCATCCAGCCGCCGGTAGAAGGCGGCGGCGAACCCCACCGCGATGCCCAGCGCGCCGCCCGAGATCACGCTGGCCAGCGCCATGCCCAGCGTGATGCGCAGCCCGTACAGCAGGCGCGCCACCATGTCGCGCCCCTGCCCGTCCGTGCCCAGCAGGAAGCCCTCGCCGGGCGGGATCATGGTCTGGCGCAGATTGGTTTCGTACGGGTCGGCGGGGGCCAGGACTGGCGCCAGCACGGCAGCCAGGATCACCAGCACGACGAACAGCAGCGACAGCGCCGCACCTGCATCCGACACCAGGCGGCGGAACAGATTTTTCCGCGCGGGTGCCACATCGTCGACGGCGATCGCGACCGCGGCGGTCATGCGCGCACGCTCATGCCCGAACCCTGGGGTCGAGCACCGCATACAGCAGATCGACGACCAGGTTGATGATGATGAAGCCCAGGCTCAGCACGATGATGGTGCCCTGCGCCATCGGGAAATCGGAACTGAGGATGGCACCCACCGCAAGCCGCCCGACGCCTGGCCAGGTGAAGATGGTTTCGGTCACCACAGCACCACCCAGCAGGAAGCCGATCTGCAACCCGATCAGCGTCACCACCGGGATCAGCGCGTTGCGCAGCGCATGCCGCAGCACCACCAGGCGCTCGGAAAGCCCTTTGGCGCGCGCGGTGCGTACATGGTCGGCGCCCAGCACGTCCAGCACCGCGGTGCGCGTCATGCGCGCCACGGGGCCGACGAAAACCCCGCCCAGCGTCACCGCCGGCAGGATCACCGACCGCAGCCCGTCGAGAGTCCATAGCGGGCCGCCGCGGCCGGTGAAGGGCAGCCATTGCCACTGGAAGCCCACGAACCAGATCAGCAGCAGGCCCAGGAAGAACACCGGCAAGGACACGCCCGCGACGCTGATGGCCATGATGGCGCGGTCAAGCACGCTGCCACGCCAATAGGCCGCGACGGTGCCGAGAAAAATGCCCAGCGGGATCGACCAGACCAGGGCCGCGACCATCAGCTCCAGCGTCGGCGGGATGGTGCTGGCAAGTTCCTGGGTGACCGGGATGTTGTTGATGATGCTGGCGCCCAGGTCGCCCTGGGCCAGGCGCCCGAGATAGAGCGCGAACTGCTTCCACAAGGGCGCATCAAGCCCCAGCTCGCTGCGGATCGCGGCGATCACCTCCTGCGTGGCGCTCGGGCCGGCGCGCACGGTGGCGGGATCGGTCGGCACCACCTGCATCAGCAGGAAGCCGATCAGCAGCACGCCGAACATCACCGGCACGGCCAGCAGGAGCCGTTGCAGGAAATGGCGCAGCATGCGCTAGGCGAGTTCGCCGTGCCGGTCGAAGCCCGCCTGCCCGCCCACCAGCGTGATGTCGGCGCGAATGCTGCCTTCCAGCATCTCCGGCCCGTGCGCGAAGGGGTCGTCCGACAGCACCGCCACGTCGGCCAGCATGCCGGGCGCAAGCGTGCCCTTCTCATGCTCCGACCGGGAGACATACGCGCCGTTGAAGGTCAGCGCATGGATGGCGGTGGCGAGATCAACCGCCTCCTCGGCGTTCAGCACGGTGCCCTTGTTGGTCCTGCGCGTGACCATGGTGAACAGGTTGAGGAACGGGTCGGTGGTGGACACGGGCGCATCGGAACTGGCACCGGGGAAATGCCCTTCCTCGATCCAGGTGCGCATGGGGTACGCGGCCATGGTGCGATCGCGCCCGCACACCTCCAGGTACAGGTCACCGAACTCGTACAGGAAGATCGGCTGCGGCACGGGAAGAATGCCCCTGGCCTTCATGCGCGCGCGCTGGCCTGGCGAAAGCCAGCCGCAATGCTCGATGCGGTGGCGGCGGTCCGGCGTGGTGCCGAGCTTCTCCATGCCCACCAGTACCTGCTCGATCGCGGCATCGCCGATGGCATGGATGGCCAGCTGGTAGCCGCGATCATGCGCGTCCTTCAGCAGGCCATGCATGGTGGCATCGTCGAACACGAACACGCCGGTATCCGTGCCACCCTCGTACGGCGCGCTCATCGCCGCGGTGCGCCCACCCGCGCTGCCATCGGCAAAGATCTTGACCGGCCCCGTGCGCAGAAAATCGTCGCCGGCGCCGGTGACGTAGCCGGCCGCGTGTGCCTTCGCAACGATGCCGGCAGGCGCCGGGTGGCCGTACAGGCACATATAGGTGCGCACCGGCAGCCGGCCCGCGGCCTTGGCGGCCTCGTACGCGGCGATCTCGCCCATGCCTTCGCGCGGCCCCACATTCGCGTCCATCACGCTGGCAATGCCCTGTTCCAGCATGTGCCGGCCGGCACGCTCGATCGCATCCACCATCGCGGCCTGGCTGTGCCGCGGCAGCGCCGCCTGCACCGGGCGCAGCGCCTGCTCGGCCAGCAGCCCCGTCAGCGCATTGTCGCGCCGCTCGATCAGGCCGCCGGGAATGTCGGGGGTGTTGTGGCCGATGCCGGCCAACTGGAGTGCCCGCGTGTTGGCGACGGCAACGTGACCGCAGGTGCGCACCAGGAACACGGGGTTGTCGGGTGCGACCTGGTCCAGTTCCTGTGCCGTGGGGTGGCGGCGCTCAAGAAACTCGAAATGGTCGTAGCCGCGCCCCAGCACCCAGGCGCCGGCGGCCTTGTTGCGCACTGCATCGCGCACGCGGTCCAGCACCACGTCGATCGACCGCGCGCCGCTTTCGGGCCGCAGGTTGATGTTGTCCATGCCAAGCCCGATTGACATCAGGTGCATGTGGCAGTCGTGGAAGGCCGGCAGCGCGAGGCGCCGGCCGAGTTCCAGCCGCTGCGTGCCCGGCCTTGCCGCGTCGCGCGCCGCCTGGCCCAGGGCGGCGACCTTGCCGTCATGGACCAGCAGCGCATCCGAAAAACCCTCGCGCAATCCGACGAAGATGCGGCCGTCGATCAGCAGGTCCGCACTCACGAACGCCAGTCCGGCCCGCGCCCCTCGATCATCGCCAGGCTGCACTGCCAGGCATAGGCGCAATGCTCCAGCGTGTTCGGCCCGTTGAACTGCGCGGCGGTCTTCGCCTGCACCTCGGGTGGCGGCAGCACCAGTTCGGCCCCGCCCGACAATGCCGCGACCTGCGCCGCGCACGCGCGCTCCAGGTAGTAGATCAGGTTCCACGCCTCGGCGATGGTGCGGCCGGCCACCAGCAGGCCGTGATTGCGCAGGATCATCGCCGGGTGCGGCCCCAGGTCGCGCACCAGGCGCGGGCATTCATCCTGGTCCAACGCGATGCCTTCGTAGCCGTGGTACCCAAGCCGGCCATGGAAGCACAGCGCATGCTGCGACAGCGGCAGCAGCCCGTGCTTCTGCGCCGACACCGCGATGCCCGCGGCGGTGTGGGTGTGCACCACGCAGGCCGCGTCCTTGCGCGCGCCATGCACGGCGCTGTGGATGGTGTAGCCCGCCAGGTTGATGCGGCTGCCGGTGCCGCCGACCTCGTTGCCGTCCAGGTCAAGCTTCACCAGGTCGGACGCCCGCATGTTCTCGAACAGCACGCCGTACCGGTTGATCAGGAAATGCTCGGTGCCCGGCACCTTGGCGGTGATGTGGGTGTAGATCAGGTCGGTCCAGCGGTGATGCGCCACCAGACGGTACAGCGCCGCCAGGTCGCAGCGGGTCTGCCATTCCTCGGCCGAGATGCCCGGCATCGGCGTGCTCATCACGTTCATGGGTCGCTCCTTGTCGGTCGCAGTCTTGCAGCGAGGCCTGGCACGTCAATAGCCGCGCGCGGCATCGAACAGGTTCGGCAAGTTCTCGCCGCGCGCATGCGCCTCGATCACGCCCGCGCAGAATTTTGCGCGCGCCGCGCGGCCGGGAAAACTCGCCACATGCGGCGTGATGGTGACCAATGGGTGCGTCCAGAACGGGCTCGCTTCCGGCAGCGGCTCGGTTTCGAACACATCGAGCGCCGCGCCCGTGATGTGCCCGCTGTCCAGCGCCGCCAGCAGGTCGGCCTCATGCACCAGCGATCCGCGCGCGGCGTTGATCACGGTGGCGCCGCGCGGCAGCAGCGCCAGGTTCACTGCATTGATGATGCGGTCGGTTTCCGGCGTGGCCGGCAGCACGCACACCAGGATATCGGTGCGCTTCAGGAAGGGCGCCAGGCCGCGCGGGCCGGCAAAGCACTGGATGCCCGGCAGCGCCTTCGGCGTGCGTGACCAGCCGGCCACCTGGAAGCCGAATTTTGCCACGGCCAGCGCCGCCCCGGTGCCCAACTGCCCCAGCCCCATGATGCCCACGCGCCGCGCAGGCGCTTCCGGATTGTCGCACTCCGCCCAGACGCGCCTTCGCTGCTGGTCGGCGAAGCGGTGCCAGTTGCGGTGGTGGTACAGCACCGAAAGCGTCACGTGCTCGGCCATGCGGGCCACCGCCTCGGGGGCGCCCATGCGCACCACCGGCACGTGCTTCGGCAAGGCGGGATCGGCCAGGTGGTCCACGCCGGCGCCGGACGACAGGATCAGCTTCAGGTTCGGGAATTTTGCCAGCCGCCCCGGCTCGGGCGCCCAGACCACGGCGTGGGTCACCGCCTCGGGCGCTGCCCCGGCATCGTCCCACCCAACCACGCGGAACCGCGGCAGCAGGGCCGCGAAGTGGCGCTGCCAGTCGGGCACCGCGGCGGCACCGCCCGACTTCACGACGATCACTGCCAAGGCCATCCCATCCCTTGCTGCACTGCGGAATGGAGGCACTGTAGCGGCTTCGCCCGCCGCGCCAAGCCGCCGGCTTGCACGCACGCGCGGTTGCGGCAGCATCCGGGCCGGAACCACGAACCAGGAAGCCGCCACGATGCATCGCCGCACCCTGCTCGCCGTCGCCGCTGCCGTGCCCGTCGCCGCCCGCGCCCAGGACTTCCCCACCAGGCCGGTGCGCCTGATCGTGCCCTTCCCGCCCGGCCAGGCCGCCGACCTGTTCGCCCGCATCGTCGCCGAGCAGCTTTCCAGCCGCTGGCCGCAGCGCGTCTTCGTGGAGAACCGCGCCGGCGGCGCCGGTGCCGTGGGCATGGAGGCTGGCGCCCGCGCCGCACCCGATGGCTACACGCTGACCATTGGCACCAGCGGCACGATGGGGATCAATCCGTCGGTCATGGCGCGGCTGCCATACGACCCGATCGCCGATTTCGCGCCGGTTTCGAACATCTTCCTGGTGCCGCTGCTGCTGGTGTGCCACCCGGGCCAGGCGTGGCAGACACCCGCCGACCTGGTGGCGGCGGCCAAGGCGGCACCAGGCAGCATCGCCTATGCCAGCGCCGGCCCCGGTACCGCGCAGCACCTGACGGCCGAGATGTTCTTCACCGCCACCGGCATATCGCTGACGCACGTGCCGTATCGCGGCAGCGGCCCGGCCATGGCCGACCTGATCGCCGGCAACGTGCCGGTGATGATGGATTCGCTCGCCGCGGCCCTGGCCCAGGTGCGGGGCGGACGGGCGCGGGCGCTGGCAATCACCTCGGCGCGACGGTCACCGCTGCTGCCGGACGTGCCGACGCTTTCGGAAACCGTCGCACCCGGCTTCGATGCGGCCGGCTGGTCGGGCGTGGTGGCCCCGGCCGCCACCCCGCCCGCGCTGGTGGCGCGCCTCAGTGCCGACATCCAGGCCGTCCTCAATGATCCAACCGTGCGCGGAAAAATCGAGGAGCAGGGCGGCGTGCCTGATCCCGGATCGCCCGAGGTCTTCGGCGCCTTCATCAGGGCCGAGATCGCCAAGTGGAAGCGCGTGGCCGAAGCCGCCAACGTGCGCCTGGAGTAGATCGCGCATCGGGCGAACATCACATCGGCTGATCGCGCATTCCACTATTGCGTCGCCGTATCGAAGCCTTCAGTCTGATCGCCGTGGGCCACGACTGATCTCGCATACGGAGGGGATTCCAACATGGCATCAGGAAGCCACGGCGCGCAGCGCCGCGATGTCGAGCGCCTGGGCGGCGGCGTGCATTCCACGGCCGGCAAGTTCGGCCGCATGTTCCCGCACCTGACCAAATACGTCGATGCCGGCGAACCCGCGATGGCAGCACTCGCCTTCGCCATGGAGGATGTCGGCGCCGCCGCCGGCCGGCCGGACAACGAGCAGATCCCGGCGGGCTTCACCTATCTGGGCCAGTTCGTCGATCACGACCTGACCTTTGACACGACCGCGCTGTCCGAGGTGAAGGTCGATCCGACCGCGGTGTTCAACTTCCGCACGCCGCGGCTGGAACTGGACAGCGTGTACGGCACCGGCCCCGACGGCATGCCGTATCTGTTCGCGCGCCAGGGCGGCGGGTTCGGCCCGAAGCTGGTGCTGGGCACCACCTCCGACGTGCCGGCCTTCGGGCCCTTGTCGGCGATCCCGGGCGTGGCCGGCTTCGACCTGCCGCGCGTCACCTTCACGCCGCCGGGCGGTGGCCAGGGCGGCTGCGCGCTGATCGGCGATCCGCGCAACGACGAGAACCTGCTGGTGGCGCAGACCCACCTTGCCTTCCTGCGTTTCCACAATGCGGTGGTGGATCGCCTGGCCGGCACCGTGCCGGACGGCGCGCTGTTCGAGGAAGCGCGGCGCGAGGTGCGCTGGCACTACCAGTGGATCGTGCTGCACGACTTCCTGCCGCGGCTGGTCGATCTCAACATCCTGCACGACCTGTTCCGGAACGGCCGGCAGCACTTCACGGTGTGCTGCGGCAGCGACCCGTTCATGCCGGTAGAGTTCGCGGGCGCCGCCTATCGCCTGGGCCATTCCATGATCCGCCAGGAATACAGCCACAACCGCGTGTTCACCGCCGGCGGGCTGGCCCCGGCCACGTTCAACCTGCTGTTCCAGTTCACCGGCAAGTCGGGCGGCATCGGCGTGCCCGGCGGGCTGCCGGGCGGACCATCCGACGTGCTGCCGGCGAACTGGATCATCGACTGGCGGCGCTTCTACCGCGTTCCTGGCGCGCGCCCCGCCGCCAGCGGCGCGCCGCCGGCCAACTGGTCGCCGCTGACGCTGAATTTCGCGCGCCCCTTCGACCCCTACCTTGCCACCGAGCTGGCGCGCCGCCTGCCCGGCACCGACCCCGACAACCCGCCGCCCCGCAATCCCATGGCGAGCCTGGCGTTCCGCAATCTCATGCGCGGCGTTCGCTTGCAGTTGCCCAGCGGCCAGGCGATCGCGAAAACCCTCGGCATGGTACCGCTTTCGCCCGCGCAACTGACCGCGCCGGCCACCAGCACGCCCGACGAGATCACGGCGCTGACCACGCACGGCTTCGATCGCGAAACCCCGCTGTGGTACTACATCCTGAAGGAAGCGCAGCTGCTGGGCGGGGCGCTGGATGCCACGCATAACGGCGCCACGCTGGGGCCCGTGGGCAGCGTGATCCTGGCCGAGACCTTCCTGGGCCTGCTGGAACTCGACCCCGACAGCTTCCTGGTGCAGGAGCCGAAGTGGTCGCCCACCTTCGGCACGGTCGATATGCCGGATCCGCGCGACATCACGCGCACGGTGAAGCGCTTCACCATGGAGGACATGCTGGCCTTCGTGGAGGCCGCGCAGCCCGCCGCGGGGCCTAGCGCCATCAATCCGTTGGGGTAGGAGGCCCTCACCCTGTCCCTCTCCCATTGCATGGGAGAGGGAACCCCGGCCCCGGCACCCGACGCATGTGGCACCCTGTCGGGTGAGGGCGCCGCCCCCTACTCCACCTTGATGTTGAGCTCGCGGATGCGCGTGCCCCACAGCGCGAGCTCCTCGCGCACCGCGGCGGTGAAGGCGGCGCGGTCGCGGTCGGCCACAGGCTCAAGCCCGTCCTTTGACAGGGCCGCGTGCAGGCGCGGGCTTTGCGCGATCCTGCGCCCGGCCGCCGCCAGGCGCTCCACCGCCTCGGGCGGGCTGTTGGCGGGCAGGAACAGGCCATGCCAGCCCACCACCGTGGCCTGCGGAAAACCGCGCTCAGCCAGGGTCGGCACGGTGGGGAAGGCAGGGCTGCGATTGGCGCCGGTGACCGCGATGGCCATCACCCGGCCTTCGCGCACCAGCGGCACGGCGGGCGGGGGCGAGGACACGTTCATCGCGATGTTGCCGGCCACCACGTCCATCAGCGCCGGCGCGGTGCCGCGGAACGACACGTGGTCGATCTGGATGCCGGCGGCGCGGCCGAACAGCGTGCCGGCCAGGTGGTTGTTGCCGCCCACGCCGCTGTGGCTGAAGTTGAAGTCACCCGGCTTGGCCTTGGCCGCGGCGATGAATTTCTCCAGCGTGTCCAGGCCCAGCCGCGGGTCGGTGACCAGCACGTACTGGTAGCTCGCGATCTGCGCCAGCGGGATGAAGGCCTGGGCGAAGTCCATCCCGTCGGTGCGGTACAGATGCGGGTTGATCACGATGTTGCTGTTGACCGCGTACAGGAAGGTGTAGCCGTCGGGCCGGGCGCGCACCGCCTGCATGGTGCCGATATGCCCGCCGGCGCCGCCGCGGTTCTCGATCACCACGGGCTGGCCCAGCTCCTCCTGCAGCAACTGCCCGAATTCGCGCCCGACGATGTCGGTGCCGCCGCCGGGCGCGTACGGCACGATCATGGTCACCGGCCGGTTCGGCCAGGGCTGTGCGTGCGCGAACGACGCGACAACCGAAGCCACGGCGGCGGCAAGAAGTGTTCGTTTCTTCATGTGGTCCTCCCCTGGAAAATCCCGCCTACGGCGCGTTGCCGAAAATCCGGTTGCGCACCAGGTCGCCGGCGCGCAGGTCCAGCCGCTCGGCGGTGCCGGCGGCCAGTTCCAGCGTCGCGCGCACCGGGCCGCGGCTTTCGATCACGGCCAGGCTCAGCGGCGTGGTGCGCTCGGCGATGCGATGGATGCGGCCATCGGCGCGGATGAACACCATGTCGAGCGCGGTGATGGTGTTGCGCATCCACATCGCACTTTCGCGGGGCGCGCCCCAGTCGAACAGCATGCCCTCGTTCGGCGCGACCTCGGGCCTGAACATCAGGCCGATCGTCTGGTGCTCCGGGCTGATCGCCATTTCCACCTGGAAGGCGTGGCGGGCGCCGCGCGTGGTTTCGATCACCAGCGGCTCCATGGGGAGTTTCGGCTGCGGGCGATCCACGCCCGGCTGGGCGCGCGCGAGCGCAGGAAGCAGCAGGGCGGCCAGCGCCGCGCGACGACGAAGGGTCAGCATGCGCGCAGTCTAGTTGTGCGGCACCGGCCCGGAAAGCTCGGCCTCGGCCACCATGCGCGCTGCGTCCTCGGCCAGCAGGAAGCGGGCCGCGACCAGGCGGTCGGCCGCCGCCTTCACCTGCGCCGCGTAGGCATCCTTCGACGCATACCGTTCCTCGATCGAGGGGCGGGGGTCGCCGGCGGCGTCGCGTTCGGCGCGGGTTCCGGCAAACGGGATGAAGCTGCCGGACAGGCTGCAGAACCCGTCCTCGAAACGCTCGGCGCGGCCCAGGTTCCAGCCGGTATAGGTGCCGCGCGGCACCTGCAGCGTGACCGAGCGGATGCCGGCCAGGTCGTTGCCATCGGCATCCACCTGCGGCACGCGCAGGCCGTACTCGCGGCTGCCGACGCGGGGTGGTTCCTGGTCGATGATGCCGGAACTGTCGGCGGCCACGTAGCGCGGGCCGAAATCCAGCACCCGCAGCGGATTGGTCACCCCCAGGAACTTCACGCCAGGCCGCTCGACCCCGCCATAGGCATTGGCCGGGATGCGCGGAAAGCGCACCTGCGATGGCTCCACGAGCGTGCCATCCGAAAGGCGCGGTGTCGCCGAGGCCGGCGGTTCCGTGTCGCGCACAAGCCAGTCGGTCAGGGACGTGACCAGCGCCCGCATGGTGTGGAACTGCGGGTTGGGGTTGGGCTGCTGCTGGCAGTTGCCGAACGGCGCCTGGCGCGGCAGCGGCGCGGTCCAGGCGCCGTGCTGCGTGCTGGCCATGATGTAGGTGCGCACGTTGGGCGGATCGGCAATGTCGCGCGTGCCCGTGGGATCCGTGAGCCCCAGCGACTGCCGCCCCTCCCAGATTTCCAGCGCGGTCGCCACGTGGAAAATTTTCGGGCAGGTGTTGGTCGCCGTGCAACGATCGAGCACGCCCTGGGTGCGGCCGGTGATGGGGTCATCGAGCCGCGTGTAGCTGAACGGGAAGTCATAGGCTGGGAACAGGTGGTCGATCTGCTCGCCCCAGGCGCGGCCGGGCTGGGCGAAGCGGATGTTCATGGCCGCCATGCCGCCGCCGATATGCACATACATCGCATCATAGGCGCGCGTGCCGGCTTCCGTGGTGTTGAAGCCCAGGTGCAGCATGCTGCGCATGTTGCGGCCCGACTGGCTGCTGCCGAACAGCATGGTGCGGTTGCCGGTGCGGAACACCGGGCTTGCCGCATCGTCGCGCAGGAAGGAAGCGAGGTCGCGCATGCCGGCATAGGACAGCCCCAGAACGGTGGGGTCCTTGGCGCGGTAGATCAGCTCGTAGAGCTTTCCGGGCTGGAAGCCGCCCTGCAGGCAGATGGCGGTGTCGCTGGGCAGCGCGGCCTGCCCGGCGTCACAGCGCGCAAAGCTCCACTGGCTCGCGGGGATTTCCACGCGCGCATCCTGCTGGCGGGCACGCACCGTCAGCGTCGGGCGGAAGCCGTCCGGCAGCGGCGTTGCGTTGTCGGTGGACACGGTCGAGTACGACGCGTGAGTCAGCTGCGTGAAGTGGCCGGAGGACAGGTTGAGCCACGGGCGCGCCGCCGCCACCACCAGCTCGCTGCGCACCACCCCGGTGATCGCGGAACCATCCGCATTGCGCGCCACCGGCACCTGCATGGTCATGCGGTTGTCACCGGGCAGGATGTCGGGCTGCCAGCCGGAATAGACCAGCGTGTAGCCGCGGGTCAGCAGGAAGCCGTCGCCGGCGTGGTCGATGACGTTGCTGACCGGCGCGCCGTTGAACACCTGCAGCAGCCGCTTGTTGCCGCGGTTCACCACGTCCATCAGCAGCACGCCGTTGCCGCGGGCGCGATCGGCGGGGGCCAGGATTTCCACGTCGGTGGTGTATTCCACCAGGCCCTGCGCATTGCGGGGCGCGAGCGCGATGTCCTGGATGATGGTGTTGCCGGGATGCGCCGGATCGACCTCGCCGAACGCACGGCCACGCAGATGCACATAGGCGCCCACCGCGCCGAAACTCTGCCCGTTGAAGGCGGGCTGGGTGTCGGTGATCTCAAGCCGGACGATGCGGGCCTCGGCGGTGCCGGCAAGCACGGCGCCGCCCGCCAGCAGCAGGGCGCGGAGCATGGATGATCCTCCCGACAGGTCGTTGCGCGAGTGTGGCGCCCCGGCCGCTCAGTCGGCAAGTGCGGCGCGCGCCAGCGCCGGAATTTCGGGCCGCACCGGGCCGGGGCGCGGCGCATCTTCCAGCGTGGTGAACCAGTGTTCCGGCGGGTCGCGCCCGGCGGCGCGGTTGTAGCCTTGCCGGCGCAGCACGGCCTGCGCCGCGTCCGGCAAGGTGCCGGGCAGCGCGTGGCCGTTCAGCGTCGCCCACAGGCCGGCCCAGCAGCGCGCCACGGTGTACGGATTGTACCCGCCGCCGCCCAGCACCACGAAACGCGGCGCCATCCCCATCAGCGCCGCCACGACCCCACGATGCGCGTTGTTCGACAGCGACAGGCGCGCCAGCGGGTCCTCCTCCAGCGCATCGGCGCCGCACTGGAGCATGATCGCCTCCGGCCGGAATTTTTCGACCAGCGGGATGATGGCTTCCCGCAGCAGATGCGCCATCTCGGAATCGTTGAAGTGTTCCGGCACCGGGAAGTTCCGCGCGCTGCCATTGGCGCGATCGCCCGCCAGGCCCGTATGCGGCCACCTGCCCGCTTCGTGCACGCTGATGGCGAGAACGCGGGGATCACCGGCAAAGGCCTGCTCCACGCCGTCGCCGTGATGCGCGTCGATATCCACGTACAGCACGCGCGACAGGCCGGCATCGAGCCAGGCGAGAATCCCCAGCACCGGATCGTTGACGAAGCAGAAGCCGGAGGCGCGGTCGGGCTGGCCATGATGCGTGCCGCCGGCGGGGTTGTGCGCGATGCCGCCATCCAGCACCGCGCGGCACGCCGCCTGGGTCAGTGCCACGCTGGTAGCGGGCCGGCGGAACATCTCCTTGTAGATCGCGTTGCCATGCGCGCCGAGGTGATGCCGCGCGCGCACCTCCGGCGAGACACGCTGGTCGATCTCCGCCTGGCGCAGCGCCGCAACATAGGCGGGGGTGTGGAAGCGGGTCAGCGCCGCCGTATCGGCGGGCGGCGCGGTCGCATAGCGCGCCGGGTCGAACCAGCCCAGCGCCTGGATCAGGTCCAGCGTCGCGGGCACGCGCTGGATCGACAGCGGATGCTTCGGGCCATAGGTGCTGCCGCGATAGATTTCCGACCCGAACAGCTGCGGTGCTGGCATGGCGGGAATGTGCCGCGGCGCGCGTCGCTTGCAAGCCATCGGCCCCGCGTGCATGGTGAAAACGTCATCGGGGGGAGCCATCCCGGCTGAGAGGCACCGATCGCGGTGCGACCCCTGGAACCTGATCCGGTTAGCACCGGCGAAGGGATCGGTGAGTGCGCGCGGACCTGCTGCCTCCGTCGATTCACGTGAGCGTGCCGTCGCTTGACCTCGGCGGCGTGCCGGTGCTGCGCGACCTGGTGCTGGAGGTTCCCGGCGGACGCACCACGTGCCTGCTCGGGCCTTCGGGCAGCGGCAAGACCACGTTGCTGCGCTTGGTGGCCGGGCTGCTGCCGCTGCCGCCGGGTGCGCGCGTGGCGGCCGACGATGACGCGCCTATTCCACCCCGCGTGGCGTGGATGGCGCAGCAGGATCTGCTGCTGCCGTGGCTGGACGTGACCGGCAACGCCACGCTGGGCGCCCGCCTGCGCGGCGAGCCGCCCGACCTCGCCCGCGCCGCGCACGTCCTGGACCAGGTGGGGCTTGCGGCACAGGCGCGAAAAATACCGCGCACGCTGTCAGGCGGCCAGCGGCAGCGGGCGGCGCTGGCGCGCACGCTGATGGAGGATCGGCCCGTGGTGCTGCTGGACGAGCCGTTCAGCGCCGTCGATCTGCCGACGCGGCTGCGCCTGCAGGACCTGGCGGCAAAACTGCTGGCCGGGCGCACCGTGCTGCTGGTGACGCACGACCCGCTGGAGGCGTTGCGCCTGGCCGACCGCATCGTGGTGCTGACCGGCAATCCGGCGCGGGCCGCCCTGCCGATCCTGCCGAGCGGGGTCGCGCCACGCGATCCGGCCGACGGGAAATTGCTGGCCGAGCAGGCGCGGCTGCTGGCGGTGCTGAAGGATGCCGTGCCGTGACCTTCCTGCGCGGCGCGGTGGCCTTCGCGGGCCTGGTGCTGCTGTGGCAGGTGATCGTGCTGGCCACGGGGGCGCCGAAATTCATCCTGCCGCCGCCGGCGCTGGTGGCGGAAACCTGGGTGCTGCGATGGCCCGCCATCTGGCCGCACGCGCTGGTCACGGCCAGCGAGATCGTGGCCGGCCTGCTCTGCGGCACGCTGCTGGGCTGCCTTTCCGCGCTGCTGCTGGTGACCTTCCGCCCGGCCAGGCGCTGGCTGCTGCCGGTGCTGGTGGCGTCGCAGGCGGTGCCGGTCTTCGCGCTGGCGCCGTTGCTGACGCTGTGGCTGGGCTTCGGCGTGGGCGGCAAGGTGGCGATGGCGACGCTGATCATCTTCTTTCCCGTCACGGCTGCCTTCTACGACGGGCTGCGCCGCACCGAACCTGGCTGGCTCGACCTCGCGCGCACCATGGGGGCGTCGCGGTCCAGCACCTTGTGGCGCGTGCAGGCCATGGCGGCGCTGCCGGCGCTGGCGTCCGGCCTGCGCGTGGCTGCCGCCTTCGCGCCGATCGGCGCGGTGGTGGGCGAATGGGTCGGTTCCGCCGCAGGGCTTGGCTACCTGATGCTGCACGCCAATGGCCGTAGCCAGACCGACCTGATGTTCGCTGCCCTGTTCACGCTGGCCGCGATCGCACTGAGCCTGTGGTTCGCCGTGGATTGGGCGCTGCGCCGCCTGGTGCCCTGGCAACCCGACACCCTGTTGCATGACGACCGAGGAGAGGTCCCCAAATGAAGCGATGGATTGCCGCCGCCCTGCTGTTCGCCCTGCCCGCCCAGGCGCAGACCGACCGGCTGACCGTGCTGCTGGACTGGTTCGTGAACCCCGACCACGGCCCGCTGATCGTGGCCGCCAATCGCGGCGATTTCGCGCGCTTCGGCCTGGAGGTGCGGCTGGTGGCGCCGGCCGATCCGAACGACCCGCCGAAACTGGTGGCCGCCGGCCAGGGCGACGTGGCGGTGTATTACCAGAAAACGCTGCACCTGGCCGTGGACCAGGGCCTGCCGCTGACCCGCATCGGCACGCTGGTGGCCACGCCCTTGTCCACCGTGACCGTGCTGGCCAACGGCCCGATCCGCACTCTGGCCGACTTCAAGGGCAAGCGCATCGGCTATTCCGTGGCTGGGTTCGAGCAGATCGTGATGGGCGCCATGCTGCAGGGCACCGGCGTGCAGGTGAGCGAGCTCCGTTTCGTCGCGGTCAATTTCGGCCTGTCCACCGCGCTGATGGGCGGCCAGGTGGATGCGATCATCGGCGGCTTCCGCAATTTCGAGCTGAACCAGCTGGCCATCGAGAACCGCCCCGGCCGCGCCTTCTATCCCGAGGAGCACGGCGTGCCGGTGTACGACGAGCTGATCTACGTCGCGCGCAACGACCGGGTGAATGATGCACGCCTGCGCCGCTTCATCGACGCCACCGAAGCCGCCACCGTGTTCATCCTGAACAATCCCGAGGACGCGCGGAAACTGTTCATCCAGGGCCGGCCGGAGCTCGACGACGAGCTGAACCGGCGCGCCTGGCGCGATACCCTGCCGCGCTTCTCGGCCTCGCCCGCGGCGCTCGACCGGAACCGCTACGACCGCTTCGCGCGCTGGCTGAACGAACGCGGCATGATCCGCGCCGTGCCGGCGGTGGAAAGCTACGCGGTCGAGCTGCCGCCGGCGCGATAGAGCGTCTTCAAGTCATACCAACGGTCAATTGCATTGACCGTTGGTATTGAGTCTTTTTGTGCCCTCAAGCGCCGGGCGCCGCCTCCGGCGGCTTGGCTCGCCGCACCAGCGGCGGGCGCCTTCGGCGCCGCGGCACGAGTCAAAGCCTCGTGCCGTTGGTATTAGCTTGCCCTCAAGCGCCGGGCGCGGCCTCCGGCCGCTGGGCTCGCGCAACCCAATCTTCAAGCGGGGGGCGCGGGCCGCTGCGCGGCCTCGGCACGAGTCAAGGTCTCGTGCCGTTGGTATCAGGCGGAATGCGCTTGACGGCTCGGAAAACGCGGCCAGCCAAGGCCAGAGCGTGTTTCACCGCAGGTGAAAACGCCCTGATCTACCGCATCGCCACAGGCCGCAGCAGCAACGCAAGCCGCACCATCGCGACGAACTCGGCACGGCGCCCATCCGCATCCGGGCCCTTCGCCGCCACCGCCGCGTCGGCGATGTCCGACATCGACCAGAGTACGGGTCCACCCCCGGCTCGCAGGGCCAGGGCGAAAGCGGCCACGGCGGTGGCAAAGCGCGCCTCGCCGGGCGCGCTCTCGAAGCTGCGGAAGCTGTCGGCGACCGTCACCGGGCGGGTGACCAGGCGGCTTTGTGCCTGGCCCGGCAGCTTGTAACGCACCTGCACGAAGGCGTATTCCTGACCATGCGCGCCGGCCGCGCGCGCCGGCTGCGGTGCCGGTGCGGGCTGCGCATAGCGCAGGCTGGGCAGCGGCGTGCGCGAAGCCCCCACCGGCACGAACTCGAAGATCGCGGTCACGGTGCGGCCCGCGCCGATCTCGCCGGCATCGACCCGATCGTCCTGGAAATCCTCCCGCCGCAGGGTGCGGGTTTCAAAGCCGATCTGGCGATACTGCACCACGCGCGCCGGATTGAACTCGACCGAGAGCTTCACGTCGTTGGCGACCGGCAACGTATTGCCGGCGAAATCGTCGACCAGCGCGCGGCGCGCGTCATCCAGCGTGCCGAGATACGAAGCCGTGCCGTTCCCTGCCTTGGCCAGGGTGTGCATGGTGCGGTCGTTCAGATTGTCCAGCCCCACGCCCAGCACGCTGAGATAGATGCCGGTGCGGCGCTTTTCGGTGATGAACGCTTCCAGCTCGGCAGCCGAGCTGAGGCCGATGTTGAAATCGCCATCGGTCGCCAGCACCACGCGGTTGACCGCGGCAGGCGCAAAATTCCTGGCCGCCAGCGCATAGGCGCGCTGCAGCCCGGCACCGCCGGCCGTGGCCCCACCCGCCTGCAACTGCGCGACCGCGGCCGCGATCTCGGCCGTGCGGTCGCCTGGCACGCTGTCCAGCACCACGCGCGTGCTGCTGGCATAGGTGACCAGGCTGATGCGGTCGCGTGCCTCCAGCCGCGGCAGCAGGAAGCCGATGCCCTGGCGCACCAGGTCCAGCCGGTCGGGCGGTCCCATCGAGCCGGAGACGTCGATCAGGAACACCAGGTTGAGCGGCGGGCGCTCGGCCCGCGCCGGTGCGAAGGTGCGGAACGCGACGTGCAGCAGGCGATGCTCGCTGTCCCAGGGCGCAGGCAGCACGACCACGCTGGACTGGATCGGTGTGGCGCTGCTGGCGGGCGCCGGCAGGTCGAAGCGGAAGTAGTTGAGGAACTCCTCCGGCCGCACCATTGCCGGGTGCGGCATCACGCCCTGGCCGATCAGCCGCTTTACCACCGTGTAGCTGGTGGTGTCGGATGCCAGCGACAGCGTTGCCACCGGGGTTTCGGCGACGTCGCGCCAGGGGGCCTGATCGGCATTGGCGAAGTTCGCCGGCGCCGGCCCCAGCGCGCCAGGCAGCGCAAAGGCGCCGGCGGCCGCCGGCGCGTAGGCAACCGGCGGCGCTGAGTTGCCGCCCTGCGGCGCGCCCTCGCACCCTGCCAGCAGCATCAGGCCGGCAAGCACCCCAATCCGCCAGGGCTTTGGCATGTGATCCCCCAATCCAGCGTTTTCCCCACACCCAGGCTGCACAGAAATCCTGGCGACCGCGCGGCAGCACGGTGGAGAAGCATGGCCGAATGTTCAACGGCGCCGCAAGCGCTCCCTCACCAGCAGCCACAGGATGGGGGGATTGTCGATCAGGTAGCGGCGCGCCAGGCGGGCGGGGTCGCTGGCCAGGCGGTGCGCCCATTCCAGCCCGGCCCGCTGCATCCAGCCAGGGGCGCGCGCCTGCTGCCCGGTCAGGAAATCGATCGACGCGCCGATGCAAAGCCCGGTGCCGGTGGCACCTCCGCCGGCGGCAAGTGCATGGGCCAGGAACTCCTGCCGCGGCGAGCCGACGGCCAGGAACACGAAGCGCGCCGGATGCGCCCGCATGAACGCGACGCAGGCCGCGACCTGCGCCGGGTCGCGATCGAAGCCCATGGGCGGATTGTGGTGCGCCACGCGCCGCAAGCCGTGCCGGCCCGACAGCGCCGCGATCTGTTCGGGTGCGGCCCCGATCACGGTCACCGCATCGTCGGGCTGTACCACCTGCCGGATCAGCGCCGCCGTCAGGTCGCTGCCGGTGACCACCGCGGGCGCGGCCAGCCCCAGCAGCCCGGCCAGGCGGCGGACCACGCGGCTGTCCAGCAGCAGCAGCCCGGCCTGGTCATAAAGCGGCCGCAGCGCAGGATCGCGCGCCAGCCGCACCAGGTGGTCGGCATTCGGCGTCGCGACATAGGTGAAGGCTGCCTTGGGATCGCGCGCCGCCAGGCCAGCCAGCACGGCGGCCAGGGATGCATCGGCGAAGTCACAGCCCAGCAGCCGCACCCGCGGTGCAGCCGGCAGGATGGTCACGGCTACAGCGCGCCTGTGATGCGCAGCAGGAACACGTTGCGGTCGTAGTCGGGCTGGCCGCCGCCAAGGTCGCCGTGGCTGCGCGTATAGCTGGCGCCCAGCCGCACGTTCCGGTTCAACAGCCACGAGGCACCCACGGTCAGGAACACGGTCTTGTCGTCGCGGCTGATGCCCTCGAACTCGTCCAGCCGGTAGATCAGCGACGCGTCCAGCAGGATGTTGCGGTCCAGCTCGTGGTCCACCCGCACCGTGCCGATCGTGCGCACGTAGCTGGAGGCGTTGTTGCGGATCGTCTCCTCCACCCGGCGCTCGGCGCGGAAGGTCAGCGTGGTCAGGGTGGTGGGATTCCACAGCAGCGCCACCTCGCCGGTGGGGGCGCTGACGGTCGGCAGGTTCGGGGCGTCGTATTCCTGGCGCAGATAGCCCAGCAGCACGCGGTAGCTGAAGATGCCGTCATAGTCGGCATCCACGCCGCCCAACAGCTCGAAGCCCTTGCTGTCGCGGGTGAAGGTGCCGGGCGTCCCGGGTTCGTCCACGTAGTCGCGCTGGTTGCCGCGGGTCACCAGCAGCAGGCGACGCAGCGGCGCCACCTCGTACGATGCGGTCGCGGTCAGCAGGTAAAGGTCGCGGTTGCGGAACGCCTGGCTGGTCTGCACCACCTGGCCGGCGGCGTTGCGCACATCGGCGTCGTCGTAGCGCAGCGTGTTCAGCAGCGCATCCAGCCGCAGCGCCAGCCGGTTCTCGCGCACGAAGTAGCCGCCGCCGATGAAGCGTTCGTCGATGCCGATCGGCCTCACCGAGCCGAAATCGTCCGGGTCATCGCGCTGCTGGTGGAAGCGGGCCGCGCCGGCGCGGATATCGACATGCTGGAAGCGCGAGATGTCGTAGCGCCCGCCGCCGGTGACTCGCCAATTCAGGTAGCTTTCATCCGGGTTGTCCAGGTAGCGGCGGTCATCGACCACGGCCAGCGCCGTCACGCCGTGGCGGCCCCAGTCCGACCGCACATCGACCTGCGGCGTGGTGCGGATGATCACGTCGGAGACCTGGCGCCGGCCGCTGGCCAGCACGTTGTCGTCGAACACCGTGTCCAGGCGCAGCGACGGGCGCACCACGAAGCTGCCGACGCGCAGCCCTATGGGGTCGTATTCAGGGCGGGGCCGGTTGCGCACGGTCACGCCCCGTTCGGTGTCCTCGGGCGAGAACTGCGCCAGGGCGTCGGCCGAAACCGCACCGGCCAGGCCAAGCGCCAGGGCCAGCCGGAACAGCGCGCGGCCGGCGCGAATCATGCCAGCCGGCCGGTCACGATACGCGGCGCACGGCACGGCAGGCCCGCGCCCCGCGCGCGACAGGAAGCGGGACCAAGGCTGGCCGTGGGCAGGAAATTCCGTGAGGAATCATGGCACTTCGGTAAGGTCTTACACGCATCATGGGAAGGCGTCATCCGTTTCGCGGTTCGATCCGTATAAGTGTGTGTCACCTGGGGCACATGTCGCGCTGCTCGCGATGGGTGGACCTGTTCCATCGGCGCACAGATTGGGGTATGGTGTTGATACGGTTTCTGGGCTGAAATACCGTTTTTTGGACGGCCCTGTTGGCAGGGCAAGCAAGGTCACTGCGGTGGAACCGACCGATATCCGAACGCGCCTGCGTGACGGCGCCGAGATCGAGGCTAATGCCACCGCGGCACCGCGCCCGGTGGTTTCGCAGGTCCTGGCCCCGCGCGGCTTCCTGACAGGGCGTGACGATGACACGCTACGTGACCTGCTGGCCTATGGCCAGTATGCGCGCGCCGCCCAGGAAGGCCGCGAGCCGATGCGCATCGAGGGCGAGCCGGCGACCGCCGACATGATCGAACGCTACCGCGCCCAGGCCAATGCCGACCTGCACGCCTTTGCCTTCCGTTACATGCACAACCAGGCCGAGACGATTCGCCAGGATGCGGTGCGCGAACAGTTGGGCAGCATGCGCCCGCCGCCGGGCATCGCAAAGCTGGTGCTGGCCAACCTGATCGGGCTTGGCGTGGCCGTGCTGGCCTGGATCGCGCTGGCCGGCCCCGGCGGCGTCACCGGCGCGGTCGATCGCGCATCCGCCATGCTGCGCTCGCTGGGCGGCTAGCGGCAGTACCGCCATGGACCCCAAGAAAAACGCCCTGGAACGCGCCATCGGCGCCTGCCGCCAGCAGTTCATGGTGGTCGGGCTGTTCAGCCTGATCGTCAACCTGCTGCAGCTGACCGTTTCCATCTACATGATGCAGGTGTTCGACCGCGTGCTGGCGACGCGCTCGACCGACACCTTGATCTTCCTCACGCTGATCGCGGTCGCCGCCCTGCTGCTGCTGGCACTGCTGGAAGCCGCGCGCGGCCAGATCCTGCAGCGCTGCTCGGCCTGGATCGAGCAATCCGTGGCGCCCGATGCCTTCACCCGCGCGATCGAGGCGCAGTTGCGCAACCGCCCCTACCGCATGGAGGCGATGCGGGATCTCGCCACCTGCCGCGGCTTCGTCGCCTCGCCTGGCATGACGGCGCTGTACGACGTGCCCTGGGTGCCGGTATACCTCGCCGTGATCTTCGTGCTGCACCCCGTGCTGGGCTTCATCGCCACCGCCGGCGCGCTGCTGCTGTTCATCCTGACCCTGGCCAATGAATGGGCCACGTCGAACCTGCTGAAGAAGGCCAACATGGCCGCCATGGGCGTGCAGCGGCGCAGTGACAGCATGGTGCGCAACGCCGAGGTCATCGACAGCATGGGCATGACGCCGGCGGTGATGCGGCGCTGGCGCGACGGCAGCGCCCGCATGCAGCCCGACCAGCAACTGGCCGCCGACCGCGCCGGCGTGGTCATGGCACTGACCAAGTTCTTCCGGCTTGGCGTGCAGCTGGCCCTGCTGGCCGCGGGCGCCATGCTGGTGCTGGAACAGCAATTGACCGGTGGTGCGATGATCGCGGGCTCCATCATCATGGGCCGCGCGCTGGCGCCGGTGGAACAGATGATCGGTGCCTGGAAGCAGCTGGTCGCGGTGCGCCAGTCGTACCGGCGGCTGACCCAGCACCTGACGCTGCCGCGCATCCGCCCGCCGGGCATGCCGCTGCCGCCGCCCGAGGGCCGGCTTGCGGTGGAGCGCGTGAGCTACGCCTTTCCGGGCACCGCGACGCCGATCATCAAGGGCGTCTCCATGACGCTCGATCCGGGCGAAAGCTGCGCCATCATCGGCCCAAGTGCTGCCGGCAAGACCACGCTGATCCGCCTGCTGATCGGCACCATCGAGCCCCAGGCCGGCACCGTGCGGCTGGACGGCGCCAATGTGTACACCTGGCTGCGCGAGGATTTCGGCCGCTATGTCGGCTACCTGCCGCAGGACGTCGAGCTGTTCGACGGCACCGTGTTCGACAACATCGCCCGCATGGCCCAGGCCGAGCCCGAGCAGGTCTATGCGGCCGCCAAGCTTGCCGGCGCGCACGAGGTGATCCTGCGCCTGCCCAAGGGCTACGACACGGAAATCGGCGAAGGCGGCACCTTCCTGTCCGGCGGGCAGCGCCAGATGGTGGGCCTGGCGCGCGCGCTGTTCAACATGCCGAAGCTGGTGATCCTGGACGAGCCCAACAGCAACCTGGACGGCGAGGGCGAAACCGCCCTGCTGCGGGCACTGGAACAGCTCAAGAAGGTGAAATGCACCGTGGTGCTGGTGTCGCACCGCCCCGCCCTGGTGCAGGGCGTGGACAAGGTGATGGTGCTGCGCGATGGCGCGCTGGAGATGTTCGGCGCCCGCCAGGAAGTGATGAAGCGCCTGCTGGCCCCGGCCGCCCCCGCCCGCCCGGCGCAGGTTACGGCCAGCGGCGAACCGCCGCGGCTGGATGATCGGAGGGCGGCGCAATGAGTGCCAACCAGCTGGTCCCCGCGGGCCTGTCCATGCCCACCGCCTATGCGCCGCCGGCGACCGAGCTGGCGCCGATCGGCCAGGTGCCATCCACGCGCGGTGCCGTGGTGTTCGGCATGATCGCCATCGTGGTGTTCATCGGCGGCTTCTCGGCCTGGAGCTTCCTGGCGCCGCTCTCGGCCGCCGCCGTCGCCCCCGGCCAGATCAAGGTCGAGGGCAACCGCCGCACGATCCAGCACCTGGAAGGCGGCATCGTGCGCGAAATCCTGGTCAAGGATGGCGACCGCGTGCAGGCCGGCCAGGTGCTGATGCGCATGGACGACATCAGCAGCAACGCCAACTTCGCCACGCTGCGCGACCAGCGCTGGCAGTTCGTGGCGCAGGAAGCCCGCATCCTGGCGGAACTGGCGCGCCAGCCCGGGGTCAGCTTTCCCGCCGACCTGATGGCGGCCGCGACCACCGAACCCCGCGCCGCCGATGCCATCGCCGGCCAGCAGGCGCTGTTTGCCTCGCGCCGCAACGGCTACAACAACCAGCGCCAGATGCTGGCCTTCCGCGTTGACCAGTCGATGGCGCAGATCGCCAGCAGCGAGGCCCAGGTTCGCAGCCAGAACCAGCAGGTCGAGCTGATCCGCGACGAGATGCGCAGCGTGGAACAATTGCTGCGCCTGGGCCTGGAACGCCGGCCCCGCCTGCTGGCGCTGCAACGCCAGGAAGCCTCGCTGGTCGGCAACAGGACCGACCTGGAAGGCCAGATCCTGCGCACCCAGAACCAGATTTCCGAGATCACGTCGCAGATCGCGTTGCTGGACGACCAGACCAACAACGAACTGGGCGACCAGCTGCGCGACGTGCGCGCCAAACTGGTCGAGGTCGAGGAGCGGCTGAAGCCCGCCGCCGATGCCGCCACGCGCCGCGACATCGTCGCCCCCGTCGCCGGCAGCATCCTGAACCTGCGGCATTTCACCGTGGGCGGCGTGGTGCGCCCCGGCGATCCGGTGATGGAGCTCACCCCGCTTGAGGACAAGCTGATCGCCGAGGTGCAGGTGCAGCCGAACGATATCCGCCACGTGCATCGCGGCCTGGTGGCCGAGGTGCGTCTGCCCGCCTTCTCGGCCCGCGTGCTGCCGTCGCTGCACGGGCATGTCGATGTGGTGGCCAGCGACACGCTGATCGACGAGCGCTCGCGCCTGCCGTACTATCGCGCCACCATCCGCATCGACGCCGACCAGCTGGCGCGCTACCCGGAAGTGGAGCTGGTGCCCGGCATGATCGTGGAAGCCATGATCATCACCGGCGAACGCACCTTCTGGGACTACCTGACCAAGCCGCTGCGCGACAGTTTTGCGCGCGCCTTCCGCGAACAGTAGCTTCCCGAAAAGTAGTATCAGGGCAACCCATCCGGCCTAGGCTGCGGTGCGCGGCCCCCGATCGGCCGCCTCAAGGAGATCAAGAAATGTCGAACGACGTGCGCCTGTTCACCGACGGCGTGATGGAAGCCAATGTCATGAACGGCGTGGTGCGCATCACGCTGGGCCAGACCGGCGGCGACGGCAAGCCGGTTGCCTGCGGGCAGCTGCTGGTGCCGCTGGTGCAGTTGCCCAGCCTGACCAACGGGCTGATCAACCTGGTGCGGCAGATCGAGACCCGCGTGAAGGAACAGGCCGACAAGGCCAAGGCCAACGGCCAGGCCGACAACAATGCGGCGCCGCCCGCCGCGGTGGAAACCGTCGCCATGCCCAGCGCCTTCAGCTTCCAGAAAAGCTGAGCCTGCACCGGCAGCACGAAGCCCCCGCCGAACCGGCCGTGCCAGCCGTCGTCCAGCCGGCGGTGTCGGTGGTGGTGTGTACGCATGACCGGCCGCACTACCTGTCGGCGTGCCTGGCTGGGCTGGCCGCACAGGTGCAGGCCCCCGCGCACGAGGTGCTGGTGGTGGACAGCGCATCGCCGTCCGCGGGGGCAGCGCGCATCGCGGCCCTGGCCGCGCAGCACGGCGCGCGCCTGATCGTGCTGGATCGCCCCGGGCTGTCGCGGGCGCGCAATGCCGGGTTGGAAGCCGCCCGGGGTCGCATCACCGCCTATCTGGATGATGATGCGGTGCCGGCGCCCGATTGGCTCGCGCGGCTGCACGAAGCGGCGCTGCCGGGCATCGCCGCGATCGGCGGGCGCATCACGCCCCGCTATGAAGCCCCCCTGCCCGCCTGGTGGCCGCCGGACCAGATCGGCAGCCTGACCGTGATCGAACACGCCGCCGCCGGCCATGTGAACGACGATCTGCCGCCTGGCGTGGAACCGTACGGCGCCAACATGGCGTTCGACACGGCGGCGCTGCGGGCGATCGGCGGCTTTCCGGAAGGCCTGGGCCGCATCGGCACGAAACTGCTGTCGGGCGAAGAATCGCTCGTGCTGCGGCGGCTGGCCGACCATGGCGGACGCATCCGCTACGACCCCGCGATTGCGGTGCTGCACAGCATCCAGGCAAGTCGCCTGACACCAGGGTGGCTGCTGGATCGGCTGTACTGGCAGGGCGTGTCCGAGGTGGTGCTGCGCCGCATGCTGGGCAGCACCAACGCTGCCTGGCGCGAGGCGCCGCGGCGGCTGGCGGTGGCGCTGCTGTTCCTGCCGCTGGCGCTGCTGCCGCAGAGCTCGCCCGCGCTGATCGGCCTGCGCTGGCGCCGCGCCTATGCGTCGGGCTTCCTGCGCGGCCTGTTCCGCCCACCACCGGGCAGCGCATGAGCAGCACGCGCGCTTCGGGCAGCGGCGCCTGGCTCGCCGCCGAGGGGCTGGCGACCGCGTCGGCTTCGTTCCTGGCGATGATCGTGACCGCACGGCTGATCGGGCCGGATGCGGTGGGGCTGGCCGCGCTGGCGCTGGCCTTCGTGCAGTTCGCTGCCAACTGCGTCGCCGCCCTGTTCCAGGACGCGCTGGTGCAGCGTCCCGAACTCACGCCGCGGCATCGCGCCGCCGCGTTCTGGGCGGCGCTGCTGGTGGGCGGCCTTGGCTACGCGCTGGTGCTGCTGGCGGCGCCGTGGCTTGCGCGCATGCTCGACCAGCCGGAGGTGGCCGGGCTGATGCGGCTGGTGGCGCCGGCGGTGCCGTGCCTGGCGATCACCGGCTACGTCTCGGGCCTGCGGCTGCGCGCCATGGCGTTCCGCGCTGTGGCGCTGCGCAACGCGGCCGGCACCATGACGGGTGCGGCCACCGGCATCGTGCTGGCGACGCAGGGTTTTGGCGCGCAGGCGCCGGTGCTGCAGGTGCTGGTGGCCTGCGTGCTGACCACCGTGCTGATGCTGGCCGACCGCGAAGCCTGGCCGCGTGTCGGGCCGGGCCTGAACGAGGGCCTGGAGATCCTGGCCTATGGCGGCGTGCGCGCGGCGCACCAGGCGATCTACCAGGGCTATTACCGGGTGTTCGTGCTGGCCGCCGGCACGCAGCTTTCCACCGCGGCACTTGGCCAGCTGCACCTGGCGTTCCGCCTGGTCGATCAGACGCGCGACCTGCTGCATGGCGTGGCCTGGCGCTTCGGCCTGGCCAGGCTGTCGCCGTTGCAGCACGACCACGCAGCGCAGGCCGCGGCCGCTTCCGGCATTGCCCGCGCCCTTGGCCTGGTGGCGTTTCCGCTGTTCGCCGGGCTTGCGGTGACCGCGCCCGAGGTCGTGCAGACGCTGCTGGGCCAGGCCTTCCTGCCCATGGCGCCGCCGCTGGCGATCCTGGCGGCGCAAGCCCTGCTGCAATTCTCGCGCATGCATGTGGGCCTGCTGAACGCGGCACGCGGCTGGCCGCGGCTCAACATGTGGCCCGTGGCCGCCACCGGCGTCGTTGTGGTGATCGCCACGCTGCTGGTGCCCATGCGCAGTGCGGCCGACGCGGCGCTGCTGTGGAGCTGCGCCTGGATCGTCACGCTGCCGGTCGGCATCGAACTGGCGCGCCGCTTCGGCAGGGTCAGCCTGCGTGACCAGGTGCTGCCATCGCTGCGGCCCTTCCTGCTGGCGCTTGGCATGGCCGGTGGCCTGCTGCTGCTGCGCCCCCTGCTGCCGGCAGACGTGCTGCCGACAGACGTGCAACCGGCAGCCTGGCACCCGGCCCAGCGTCTGCTGGTGCTGGTTGGCGTGGGCGCGCTCATGTATCTGCCCGCCAGCTGGTTCCTGGCACGCGATGCGGTGCGCGCGCTGCTGGGCCCGCCGCGCCAAGCCGCCCCGATCCCACCGCCCGAGGCCACGCATGCTGACCGAGGCTGACCGTTCGCACCTGGCCAGGCTGAAGCAGGCGCTGGATCCGCTGCATGCGCTGATCGATCCGGCGCGGCCGGTGGTGTACGTGGACTATCCGTTCCACAGCAATATCGGCGACCTGCTGATCCACCAGGGCGCGCAGGCGTTCCTGGCGGCGCATGGCTGCCACACCGTGCTGGACGTGGCGGTGGAGACCGAGGCGCTGCTGGCGAAGGGCGTGCCGCAGGACGCCACCATCGTGCTGCATGGCGGCGGCAATCTGGGCGACCTTTATCCACGCCACCAGCAGCTGCGCGACCGGGTGGTGGCGCAATTCCCGAAGCACCGCATCGTGCTGCTGCCGCAATCGGTGCATTTCTCCGACCCCGCGGCGGCCGCTGCCTGCGGCGCGCTGTGGTCGCGCCACGAAGACCTGCATGTGTGCCTGCGTGACCATCGCAGCATCGCGACCTTGGCGCCCTGCCTGCAACGGCCGCCCCTGCTGCTGCCCGACATGGCGCATGCGCTGTTCCCATCGGCCACCGATGCGCGCCCCGGCGCCGGCACGCTGATCTTCCGCCGCCAGGATATCGAAGCCACATCCGGCGACCGCACCGCCTTCGACTGGGACACGCTGCTGACCGGGATGGACCACCGCGTGATCGGCCTCTTGCATCGCGCGCACCGCGCCGCCGCGCGCGGCTGGCCGGTGCCGGCCGCCGCGCTGTGGGAGAGGTTCCGCGATCGCCTGGTGCGCCGCGCGCTGGCCCATATGGGCCGGTTTGCCGCGGTCGATACCGACCGGCTGCACGGCATGCTGGCCGCCCTGCTGATCGGCAGGCCCGTGACCGCGCGCGACAATTCCACCGGCAAGCTCAGCGCCTATCACGCCGCCTGGCTGGCCGGCATGCCATCGGTCGGCACGGCCTTCCCGGCCTGATGGCGGCCCGCGAGCGACTGTTGTGGCTGGACCGCGCCAAGGGCGTGGCCATCCTGCTGGTGGTGCTGGGGCACCTGGTGGCGCGCGAACCACCCGCCGGCAATGACTGGTACGTGTGGCTGAAAAGCGCGATCTACCAGTTCCACATGCCGTTCTTCATGGCGCTGTCGGGCTTCACCGTGTTCCACACCGGTGCCGCCTTCGCGCGCCCCGACGCGTGGGCGAAACTGTGGCGCGACCGGGCGTTCCGCCTGCTGCTGCCCTATGTCGCGTTCGGCCTGCTGCTGGTGGGCGCCAAGCTGGCGGCGCAGCCGTTCCTGCATGTCGACAACCCGGTGGGCGGCGATCTTGCCGCGGCGATCGGCGACCTGTTCTGGACCACGCCGCGCAGCCCGGCCGTCTCGATCTGGTACATCTTCGTGCTGTTCTGGTTCGTGGTGCTGACGCCACCGCTGCTGCGTCTGCTGCGCAACGCCTGGCTGCTGCTGTGCGTGGCGATCGTGCTGTACGCCGTTGGCGCGCCGCCGCGCGCCTTCGCCGATCGCCTCGCGGGATTCTACCTGTTCTTCGTGCTGGGCGGGTTGCTGGCGGTGCATGCCGGGCGCGCCCTGACCATGATCGATCGCTTCGGCTGGCTGGCCTGGCCGCCGCTGGCTCTCGTGCTTGTGCAATTCCCGCATGGCTGGTTCGGGATCGGCTTCACGCTGGCGGGCGTTCTATCCCTGCCGGCCCTGCTGTGGCTGGTGCGCCTGCCAGTGCTGGCACGCGAAACCCCCCTGGTGCGGATCGGTGCATGGAGCTTTGCGATCTACCTGTTCAACACGCTGTGCATCGGCTTCACCAAGGCCGTGCTGCTGAAGCTGCTGCCCTGGGACGGCACCAACTTCCTGCTGTTCGCGCCGGTGCTGATGCTGGCCGGCACGCTGGGGCCCATCCTGATCCGCGAGCTGGCACTGCGCCCGATCCCGCCGCTGTATCGACTCACGCGATGAAGCTTGGCGTTAACCGCCGGCTGCGATGCTGCCGGCATGCGCGCGCAACCGCTGCCGGACGAAACCTTCACGCGGAAGTTCCTGCGTACCCTGCCCCCGGAACTCGCCGCCAGCTTCACCGCGGACCAGCTGGCCGGCATCCAGCGCGCCTTCGGCCTGCGCCACGGCCCGCGCCATGCGTTCGATCTGCGCCGCAGCGTCTGGACACCGTGGGGCCGCATCTACGTGGTGCTGCTGGCGGGTGCCGAGCGCCGGTCGAACGAACGTCGCGCGATCGAACGCGTGCTGGCGGGGCTGGGCCGCGCCGCCGATGCGGCGGTTTCGGCCACGCTGGCGCTCGCCGTGCTGCTGGGTGCGCTGGGCATTGCCTATGCGCTGAAGCTGGCGCTCGGCATCGACCTGGTGCCGGGCGTGGACGTGCTGCCGGATGAGGCGCTCATTCGCGACATCCAGCGGCGCTAGGGCGTTTTCAAGTCAGGTGGCTTCACCTGACGACTCGGAAAACGCGACCAGCAAGGGCGCTAGAGCGTTTTCAAGTCGGGTGGCTTCACCTGACGACTCGGAAAACGCGACCAGCAAGGGCAGTCGTTTTTCGCGTCGGGCGTTGCTGGGCGCGCCTGCGCTGCTGTCATTTGCCGCTCTGGGGGCACCCAGGCCCGAGGTCACGGTGGCGCTGGCGCGGGGACTCAACATCACCAACTGGTTCCGCTTTCCGCGCAACGGCAGCGGCGCCCCAGGCCCGGCCTACATGCCCTCCGCGACGCTTCGGCGACTGCACCAGGCGGGCGTGAGCTTCCTGCGCATCACCGTGACGCCCGAGGTGATGCGCGCGCGCGAAGGCCGCGCGCATCCCGAGATGCTGCAGCTTTTGCAACAGGCGATCGCGCAGGTGCTGGATGCGGGGTTGGCCGTGCTGGTGGCGCCCTATCTGCGCAACCGCCCGATCGCGCGCGACCAGGCCGAGCGCGATGCCTTCCTGCGCTTCACGCTGCACCTGGCCGGCGCGCTGGCCCGCTTCCCGCCGGCCCGCGCCGTGGCCGAGGTGCTGAACGAGCCGACCTTCGCCGATGCCGCCGCCTGGGCCGCGCTGCAGACCGAGGCGGTGGCGCTGCTGCGCGAGGCATTGCCGCGCCACGCCATCCTGGCCACCGGCGCGGACTGGGGGTCGATCGGGGGCCTCGTGAAGCTGGCGCCGCTGGCCGATGCAAACCTGCTGTACAGCTTCCACTTCTACGAACCCGTGCTGTTCACCGGCCAGGGCATGGATTTCATGGGCGAGCCGATGCGCGGCATCAACGGCCTGCGCTACCCCACGGCAGACCCGGCACAGTGCCGCGAGACGGCACGCACCATCAGCGACCGCGCCCGCGATGCGGTGCGCTGGCTGTGCACCGAGGGCTTCGACCGCGCCAGGCTTGAGGCGCGTATCGCCACCGCGGCGGAATGGGGCAGCCGCGCCGGCGCGCCCCTGGTATGCGGCGAATTCGGCGCCTCACCCGCGGCACCGCGCGAGTCGCGCCTGGCCTGGCTGCGCGACCTGGTGGCCACCTTGGAGGGGCGGCGTATCGGCTGGGCGCTATGGGGCTGGGACGATGCCTTCGGCCTGCGCATCGGCACGACGCCCGCCGGCGGCCCGGTCACTGACCCGGAGGTGGCGTCAGTCCTGGGGTGGCGGGGGCTCTGAGCGCGTCGGCCGGCAGTGCCGGTGTTCGCAGCCTTGCGGCCAGCAACGGCGCCAGCCACAGCGCAACCGCCAGCACCAGCAGCGGCATCACGCGGCTTTGGTAGCGGTCGTGCGGCATGGACAGCATGCCGGTGATCGCGGCATTGCCCAGCGCCGCCAGTGCCGCGGCCGCGACCAGCGCAAGCCCCGCCGACCAGGGGCCGACCAGGGCCCAGGCAAGACCCGCGAGCGCACCCAGCAGCGCCGCCCATCCGACCGCCACATGCAGCGGCTGCAACGCCGCGAAGACAGGGGCCAGTTGCGCGGTCTGCTGGCGCGCGGCCAGGTAGCGCGGATACTCCTGCGGAAAGAAACGCGCGATGCGCGCCTGCGGACCTTCCGGCCTTCCGACCCAGGGGATCATGCCGTCGCCGGTTTCGAAGCGCACCAGCTGCGCCTGGAAGTTCTGCAACGAGGCAGCCAGTTGCTCGGCCGGCCGGGCGGCAACGGCGGCGGCGATGATGGTGCCGGCTTCCTTCGCCACTTCCTTCGGACCGCCGGCCTGCCACAGCGGGCCCTGCATGTTCCACAGGAATTCGTCTGAGTCGTCGGTGATCAGGTGGCGGAAGGGGCACAGGCGGTAGCCGGCATCCGGGCAGGCGGCGTCCAGGTGCGCGCGGCCCGGGCCATCGGCCAGCACGCGGGCCAGCAGGAACACGTTGCCGTACGGCGACAGGCCGAAACGGCCATGCCCGTACAGGTTCACCGTGGACAGCATCAGCGCCGCCACCACCGGCGGCGCGAGCGCCAGGCCGACATCGCGCAGCCCCAATCCCCGTTGCCGCACCAGGCGCAGCAGCAGCAGCGGCACGCACAGCCCCACCGCCAGCAGCAGGTGGCTTTGATGCACCAGGATGCCGCCCAGCAGCAGCAGCACGACAAAGGCGCGTTCCCAGGTGCCCAAGGCGTGCGGCACCGCGACCAGCAGGAACACGCACAGCACGACCACGGGGGTGAACACGTCCGGCATCACCTGGCTTGCGAACCACGGCAGCGAGGTGAACGCGCTGAGCGCCCCGCCGATCGCCACGAAGGCCAGCGGGCGCCGGCCAAGCACGGCGCGCACGACCAGCCACAGCACGGCGGCAACGATCACCGCCTGCGCCACCACCACGGGCCACAGGCTGACCTGCCAGTGCAGCGCGTACAGGAACCAGGAATAGAACACCGGGCGGTCCCAGCCGCCGTAGCGCAGGATGGCCTGGTCGATATAGGTGCCGGTGTCGCTGAACACCAAAGGATAGCCGTTCCACAGCGCCGGCCAGCACAGCCATGCTGCCACCAGCAGGATCGGCCAGGCCCCCTTCCCCCCAGGTCGCGTCATGCCATGGCGCGCCGCGGTGGGCCGGAATACCGCGCAGCAACGGGCGGGCGCCAGGCGTCGCGCGCCTCGGCCCGCGCGCGATGGAAGATCACGGCCAGCCACAGGAACAGGGCGACGCCCGGCGGCGCGATCAGCGTGTTGCCGGTGGTGCAGTGCACGGCGAAGGCCATGCCCCAGGCCAGCAGGATCGGTCGCTGGCCGCGCGGCAGGAAGCGCGACTCACGCCAGACCCAAAGCACGGTGCCGGCGATCAGCAGCAGCAGGCCAACCAGGCCGCCTTCCACCGCCATGCGCAGATATTCGTTGTGCGCGGCATTGCTGCCCAGGATCTCGACCTCGTCTAGCGCGACCGCCACCTTGCCGGCGCCGACGCCCTGGCCGAACAGCGGGAAGCGGCGGATTTCGCGCAGGAACAGCGCCCAGATCACGTCGCGGCCCGAGAACTGGATGCCGCCCGCCTGGGTATAGCTGCTGGTGCTGCGCTGGATGATGGCGGGGCCCAGCACCAGCGCCAGGATCAGCGCCAGGCCCACGCCCAGCACCACCAGCTGGAAGCGCCGCGTGTTGGTGTAGGTGCGGCTTTTCGCCAGCAGCACCGCGATGCCGGCATACAGCAGCGACACGAAGATCGGCCCGCGCGTGCCGGTGGCCACGGTGACCGCGAAATTGAAGCCGCCCAGCAAGATCCACCGCGCATCCCATTTGCGCACCAGCTCGAACACGCAGGCATAGACCGCGATCGACCCGAAATAGGCCAGGAAGGCCGGATGGTTCAGGCTCTCCAGCCGGTACGTGCCGTTGTCGAACATGAACAGGTTGGCATCGAAGCCGACCAGGAAGGCGGGGATACCGAAGCAAAGGCTGATTGCCGGCAGCAACGCGATCAGCAGGATGAACCGGTCGTGCCAGGCACGCTCCATGCGCACGCTGATGAAGGCGAACTGCGCCATCAGCCCCACCAGGCTGCGCAGCGACCCGGCCACGCCAAGCTCGGGATGCAGGTTGCCGCCGGTGAGCCCGATGGCGAACATCGTGGCATAGGCCAGCGCCGGTCCGTTGAACTGGCGCGACAGGCCGAAGCGCACGCCCAGCACGACGCAGCAGGCCAGGATGCCAAGCTTGTGCAGTGCCACGGTGGTGTTGGGCGGCAGCGCCGAGACATGGAACTCGGGCGACAGGGCCAGGGCGGCGATCAGCCCGTACAGGCACAGCGACGGCGCCTGGAATCCCAGCACCGCGGCGCCCAGCAGCAGGCCCAGCGGGGCGATGCCCAGCACGCTTTGCGGCGCAAGCCAGGCCAGGCCCAGCAGCAGCGGCGCCAGCAGCAACAGCGCCCAGGTCACGTGCCGATCGGTCACGGCGCGACCTTGGCCAGCTTGCGTGCCGGGTCATGCTGCGATGCCCGCGCCGGATCGGTGGCCGGCTTCGGCTTCGGCGGCGCCAGCGCCCGCGTGAAGCCCTGCAAGCCCAGCGCGGCGCCGACGTACAGCACGGCCGCAACCGCCATCACCGCGAAATAGGCGCCGACGCCGCCGCCCAGCACATGCACGGCCCAGGCAACGACCAGCAGCGCGATGCAGCCGGCGCAGAACATCTCCAGCGAGCGCTCGCCAAGCGCGGCCATGCCGCGCGCCAGCCACGCGCGCGGGCGCCAGCCGGGCAGCGGCGCGAAGGCGAAGGCCAGGTACAGCAGGCCGGCGAAGTTCAGCACCCGGATCGGTCCCAGCGTCGGCTTGTTCCAGCCCGGCATCGCCAGGATGGCCGCCGCCATGCCGGGATCGACCATGCCCTGCTGCGCGAACCGCAGCGCCATGCGGAGCGCAAAGGCAAGCCCGACCGCCAGCACCGCCGCCAGCGTGGCAGGGTGGCGCAGCGCCTGCGCCAGGCCCCCCGGCGCGCGGCGCGCCAGCAGCCCGCGCGTGCCGGCGAACAGGCCGATATTGAACAGCAACTGCCAGGCCAGAGGGTCGAAATGCTCGGCGTTCAGCCAGTCGGTCAGGTCGGCCAGGGTCGCGAACTGCGCCACGCCCCACAGCAGCACCGACAGGGCCAGCGTGGCGGCGGGGGCCCGCATCATGCCCAGCAGCACCAGGGGTGCCGCCGCCAGCAGCGCCACGTACAGCACCAGGATGTCCAGGAAGAACGGCCCCCGCATCAGCGACAGCAGGCGCCAAAGGTAGTAGCCGGCATCCGCCTGCACCACGATCAGCCTGGTTTCGCGCAGCCATATCTCATCCACTGACGGCAGCAGTTGCGGCAGCAGCAGGCCGGCCGCGAAGGCGATGATCAGGGCAGCGTAGATCTGCAAAAGCCGCTTTGCGGTCAGCAGCGCCACGCGCGAAAGCCCGCCTTCCAGCAGGCGCCGCGCATAGACCAGGCCGTATACGTAGCCCGACAGGAACACGAAGAAGTCAGCGGCGTCGGCAACCTGGAGGTCGATCAGCAGGTAAAGCCGCACCAGCCCGATATCGCCCAGCGCGCGCGTCACCAGCGTGGCATGGCCCAGGAAGATCAGCAGCAGCGCCACGCCCCGGATCACGTCCACCCACGCATCGCGCGCGGGCCTGGCGGGCGCCGCCACGGCGGTCATGACCGTGCGGTCATCGCGCCGCCACCGGCGCCGCACCGCGATAGCCCTGCGGATTGCCGATGCGCCACGCGGCGGCGTTGCCGACGATCGCCTCCAGCCCGGGATGCGCGGGCGCCCAGCCGGTGGCGCCGCGCATCGCGGCGGACGCGGCGACCAGCACGGCCGGATCGCCCGGCCGGCGCGGCCCGATCGTGTGCGGCACGTTTCGCCCCAGCACCTGTTCGGCCGCCGCGATCACCTGGCGCACCGAATAGCCCGTGCCATTGCCCAGGTTGAATGTGACCGATCGCGTATCGAGCAGGCCCAGCACCCGCAGATGCGCATCGGCCAGGTCGGTCACGTGGATGTAGTCGCGGATGCAGGTGCCGTCGGGTGTCGCATAGTCGTCGCCAAACACGGTCAGCGGCGGGCGGCGGCCCAGTGCCGCGTCGATCACCAGCGGGATCAGGTGGGTTTCGGGGTCGTGATCCTCGCCCAGCCGGCCTTCCGGATCGGCGCCGGCAGCGTTGAAATAGCGCAGGCAGGCGTGGCGCAGCCCGTGCGTGCGCTCGGCCCACAGCAGCGCGCGTTCCAGGATCCATTTGCTTTCGCCATAGGGCGAGCCAGGGTCGATCGGTGCCGACTCGTCAATCGGCGCGCCGCTGCTGGCGCCGAACAGGTTGGCAGTGGAGGACAGCACGAATTTCCGCACGCCGTGCTTCAGGCAGGCATCGATCAGCGTGGTGCCGCAGGCCGTGTTGTCGTGCAGGTAGCGCATCGGCTCGCGCATGCTTTCGCCGACCAGCGAGCGCGCGGCGAAATGCATCACGGCATCGAACGTCTCGGCCGCGAACAGCGCGTGCACCAGCCTGGCATCGGCCAGCGTGCCGCGCACCAGCCGGGCCGGCGGCAGCACCGCGGCCGCGTGGCCCTGGCTCAGGTCATCAAGCACCGTGACGCGGTGGCCCGCCGTGGTCAGCGCCAGCACCGCGTGGCTGCCGACGAAGCCGGCGCCGCCGGTCACCAGCACATGCATTGCCATCGTCGATCCTATTCGCGGAAGTAGCCGCCATAGCGCGGATGATAGACCTCGGCGTCGGCCGCCCCGCTGCGGCTGTGGCTGATCGGATCGACCCTGGTCAGCAGCACGCCGGCGACCCGCGCCTGGGCCTGTTCCAGCATCTCCAGGCTGGAGCGTGCCACGCTGCGCGGCGTGTCGCGCCAGCGCACGCACAGCAGCGTGGCATCGGCCAGCCTGGCCACCACGCGCGCATCGGCCATGGCGAGCGCCGGCGGCGCATCCAGCACGATCAGGTCGTAGTCGCGCTTCAACTGGTCGATCAGCGTGCCCATCGCCTCGCCCATGAACAGGCTGGTGGCATTGGTTTCGCTGCTGCCGGCGGGGATGTAGTCAAGTTGCGTCAGCCGGTCGCGCTTGCGGATCGAGGCCAGGGTCGCATGGCCCATCAGGTAGTCGATCACGCCCTGCCCGTCATCGGCGCCGAACACGCGCCCGAAGCTGGGCTGGCGCAGGTCGCAATCGATCACCACCACGCGCTCGCCACCAAGTGCCGCCACCCGCGCCAGGCTGATCGCCACCGTGGTCTTGCCCTCGCCGGGGCGGGCGGCGGTGACCACCACGCATTTCGGCGGCTGGTCGCCCAGCCACAGCGCGGCGCGGGCGCTGCGCATGGCCTCGGCGAAGGACGACAGCGGCTTCTTCACCGGGAAGTCCTCCGGCCGGCCGCGCCGACCCAGCCGCTTGCGCAGTTCCGGCACCAGCGCCAGGCACGAGAGGCCCAGCGCGGCGCGCACGTCCTCGCCGCTGCGCATGGACCGGTCGGCCATCTCCAGGAAGTAGATCAGCAGCAGGCCGAACATCACGCCCAGCAGCACGGCCCCGGCCAGGATCAGGGTCTGCTTCGGCCAGCTCGGCACGGGCGGCGGAATCGCGCTCGACAGGATGCGCGCATCCGGCTTCTCGATCGCACTCTGCGCCACGGTCTGCTGGCTGCGTCCCAGCACCTGCGTCAGCAGCGTGCGCGATGCCTCGGCCTCGCGCTCCAGCACGCGCACGGTGATTTCGTCGGCGCCGGCCTGGTTCACCTGCTCGCGCGCTTCATCCAGCGCCTTGGTCAGCGATGCCACGCGGATGCGGCTTGCTTCGACCTCGCCCTCGATCGCGGTCACGACGCGGCCCATCTCGCGGGTCAGTTGCCCCTGGTTGTCGGCCAAGGCGTTGCGCGCGCGCACCACATCGGGGTGGCGGTCGCCCAGCTGCGCGGCAAGCTGTGCCACGTCGCGGCGCAGCTGCGCTTCCTGGGCGCGCAGGTTCAGGATGGCGGCATTGCCCTGCACCTGCGCCAGCCCGTCGAAGTTGCGGTTGCGCGCCTGCACCTGCCGCGCCTCGGCCAAGGCAAGCTGGCTGCGGGCTTCCAGCAGGTCGAGCTGCAGCCGGCTGATGCGCTCGCTGATCAGGGTGGAGCTGACGCCCTGCACCAGGCCGCGTTCGGCGCGGTAGCGCTGGATCTTCTCCTCGGCGTCCAGCACTTCCTGGCGCAGGCCCGCGATGCGGCTTTCCAGCCAGGCATTGGCCCGCCGCACCGCCTCGAACTTCGCTTCGAGCTGGTCGTTGATGTAGAACTCGGCGGCCAGGTTGGCGGCGCGCGCGGCCAGTTGCGGATCCTCGCTGGTGAAGTTCACGCTCATCACGCGCGACCGCGCCACCACCTGGACGTCCAGCCTGGCCAGCACGGCGTTGGCGACGTTGATGCGCACGCGTTCCGGCGGCGGCTCGGCCCGCTGGGCCACAAGCAGCGCCGCCCCCCAGTCGCGATCAAGCTTGGCGACCTGCGTGGCGATCCAGTTCTGCGCCGCGTCCTGCCAGCGCTCCAGAGCCGATGGCGGGCGCAGCCGGCTGTTGAATTCAGGCCGCGCGGCCAGATTGAGCCGCTCGGCAATGCGGTCGGCCATGGCGTAGCTGCCCAGGATCTGCACCTGGCTGTTCACCACCGTGTCGGTGGTGGTATCGACGTTCAGGATCGATTGCAGTTCGCGGGCCGCGAATTCCTGCGGCTCGTAGATCACGGACGCGGTCGCGGTGTAGCGCGGCGTGAGCTGCGCCACGGCCACCATGGCGGCGACCGGGAACAGCAGCAGGCACAGCACCAGCGGCCATTTGCGCCGCCGCACGATGTTGAGCAGCACGGCCAGCGACAGGCCCTCGTCCGGCTCGATCTGCCGGGGCGGGGCCATCGCGCCGTCCGGCAGGCCCGCGCGAGGCGGGGCGCGGCGGCCACTGGCTTGGGGATCGAAACCGCTATCCTTGGGCTTGTCGAGCATTTCTACCCCTGGGTGAGCCAAGCGCCACGGGGTGCCTCATGCATTCCGCCATGCCGCATCATCCCGCCGCCATGCACACGAAAGACCGGATGCATCAAACACCGGATAAGGTTGACCGGCCCATAATGCGCCGTCCGGGGCGCCTGCCCTTGTGTGCGAAAGGCGCAGCAGGGCTTACAGGACGGCGCGCCCGCGGGTCAACGCACGCCGGGCGTTTCGCACGCGGGGTTGAAGCCGGGATACCGGCTTCGCCGCCACGGGGCTGGCAAGCCCGTGGCGCTGCCGCCATACTGGATTCGGCCGCAAAGACGTGTCAGGACCACCGCGCAAGCATCGGAGACTCCCTGTGATCCGTCGGTTCCTCGCCCATGTTCGCCGTGCCTGCCCCGCACGCACCGCCCTGTTGGGCGCGCTGCTCGCCATTGTCGGGTGCAGCAGCCCCGGTTCGGGCCTGCCGCCGGTGACCGAGGTGGGGCGCACCGAATACCGCCTGGGGTCGGGCGACACGCTGCGGCTGCTGGTGTTCCAGGATCCCCGCCTGTCGGGCGAGTTCCGCGTGAACGACAATGGCACCGTCGCGGTGCCGCTGATCGGCAGCGTGCCGGCCGATGGCAGGACCGTGCGCGAGGTGGAAAGCGCCATCAGCAGCGAACTCAGCCGCCAGGGCCTGCTGCGCAACGCCCAGGTCTCGGTCGAGGTGATCAACTACCGCCCCTTCTTCATCCTGGGCGAGGTCGAGCGGCCCGGACAATACGCGTATCAACCCGGCATGACGGTGCTGACCGCGGTGGCGATCGGCGGCGGCTTCACCTATCGGGCCGAGCGCGACTATGCCTCGATCACCCGCGTGGTCGGCGGCGATGCCAAGGAAGGCAAGGCGCAGCGGCAAAGCTTCGTGCAGCCCGGCGACGTGATCACGGTGTTCGAGCGCCGCTTCTGACGCGGGGCCTGCTGCTGGCCCTGCTGCTGGCCCTGCTGCTGGCCCTGCTGCTGGCCGCCTGGCCGGCGGCAGCCAACGACTTCGACCGCTTTGCCACGCCGCTGCCAGGTGCCGCCGAGGCGTTCGGCGCGGCCACCAATGGCTGCATCACCGGTGCCGTGCCGTTGCCGGCGGATGGGCCGGGGTGGCGCGCGGTGCGGGTGGCGCGCAACCGGCATTTCGGGCATCCGGTGACGATCGGCTTCGTGCGCGACCTGGCGCGCGCCACGAAGGCGGCCGGCCTGCCCGATCTCTACATCGGCGACATCGCCCAGCCGCGCGGTGGCCCGATGCCCTACGGCCATGCCAGCCACCAGACCGGCATGGACGTGGATGTGTGGTTCAACCTGGCGCCCAAGCCTGCCTCCCAACCACCAGCCGCGCGCGAAGAAATCGACACACCCAGCCTGGTGCTGGCCGGCCCGCCGCCCCGGCTGGACCCGGCGGCCTGGCGGCCCGGCCACCGGCTGATGCTGCGCTTCGCCGCCACCCACCGCGCGGTCGATCGGGTGCTGGTGCACCCCGCCATCAAGCAGCATCTGTGCGCCATCGAGACCGGCGCCGACCGGTCCTGGATCCGCAAGGTCCGGCCGTGGTGGGGGCACGATTCGCACATGCACGTGCACCTCGCCTGCCCGGCCGACAGCCCGACCTGCCAGGACCCACCGCCGATCCCCGTGGGCGACGGCTGCGATGCCTCGCTGGCCTGGTGGTTCGAGCAGCCGCCAGTATCCCCGGCGGCCCCCGGGTCAGGTGCGCGTCGGCCGCTGCCGGCTGCCTGCCTGGGGCTGCTGCGCCGCCCGTGAGGGCGTGCGCCGCGGCTTCCTCTGCCGGCTGCCGGGCACCGCGCCCCAGGTACGGGGCTCGCCGGTGTCCAGGTGCACGAAGCCGTCGCGCCGATACAGGCCCACCCCGCCCACGCCCATGCTGATGGCCGCCCGCGCGATGCCATCCGCCTGGATGCCGGGCAGCTTCAGGTCGCAGGCGCGGCCTTCCATGTGCTGGCTGTTCTTGGCCACGCGGCGCGACTGCAGCACCTTGGCCCGGTTGGTTTCCGGCGTGCGATAGGCCGAGATCACGTGAAAGAACTCATCCGAGTGGAACTGCCGCGCGACCGCGTGCAGCAGGTCGAACAGCTCCGGATCCATATGGGTCGCCTCGTCCATCCGGTGGTCGCGCAGCACGCGGTTGAGCGACGCCAGCGCCGGCGGCAGGTAGCGGCCATCGCGCCAATACACGCCGTCGAACGACTCCTGGGTGTTGACGCTGAGGATCCGGATGCGCCGCTCGCTCAAGCCCTGGGCCAGCGCCACGGGGGTGGCGGCGGCGGTGCAGGCGATCGCGGCAGTGACGCCGATGGCGGCGCGGAACCAGGTGCGCCGCGAGATCAGGCGGCAGCAAGGGCAGGCTGCCGGGTGGGATGCGGAACCAGACTCGGGGGATGAGTCTTCGTCCATGCCTGTTGTCTCCGTTTCGGCTGGGCGAGGCGGGGGAATCGGGTGGCGCGGGGGGACCAACGCCGGATGGAATGCCAGGGTTACCCCCCACGCAGGGGTGTGATCAACCCGCCCGATCCGTGAACGGTTTCCGGCGGAAATGGGGCAGAGTTGTGGGCAGGGTCGCGGAAGCCCCGGCCGCGGCCGGGCGGCGCCTCAGGCGGTGGTGGCAGCCCCTGCCATGGCGCGGGCATAGGCCGCGTCCAGCCGGTAGATGTCGAGCCGCAGCACCAGCCCGCCCGCCGCATCGAGGTCGGCGGTGCGATAGGCGAGCCGCGCCGGAATCGGGCGCCGCGCGCTGAGCCCGCTGGTGGTGCGCCGGTCGATCAGCGCCTGCAGCCGCGGCCGATCGACGTTGTTCTGGGCCATCAGCAGGTCCAGCATCTCCATCGGCCGTTCCAGCCGGATGCAGCCCGAACTGAAGGCCCGGATGTCGGTGGCGAAATACCGCCGGTCGGGCGTGTCGTGCATGTAGATGTCGAGGTTGTTCACCAGGTTGAACTTCACCCGGCCCAGCGCGTTGGCCTCGCCGGGGTCCTGGCGGATCACATAGGGGAAGCGGTCGGCGCGTACCGCGCGCCAATCGACCGTGGTGGGATCGACCTCGACGCCGCCGGCGCCGTACAGCCTGAAGCCGCGCGCCTGCAGCGCAGCCGGGTCGGCGCGCAGCCGCGGCAGCATGTCTTCCTTGGCCAATGTCTGCGGCACGCCCCAGGGCGGGTTGAACACCGCGCCGGTCATGCGGGTATGCATCAGCGGCGTCGGGCGGGTGGGCCGGCCCAGCACCACCTTCATCGCCAGCACCTCGCGCAGACCTTCCGCCGCCACAAGGTGATAGGCTGGAACATTGACCTCGATCGAGAGCTCGGCCGGCGCCGGCGGCGGGGCACGCAGCGCATCAATGTTGGCGGCCAGGCGGGCGGCACGGGCGGCCGGCTGCTCGGCCAGGATGGCCTGGCTGAACCGACCAAGCCGGCCATCCGCGTCAAGCCCGTGCGCCGCCTGGAAGCGCCGCGCCACCAGCACCAGGCCAGCGTCGTAGTGCTCCGGGTCGCGGCTGGGCGGCAAGGCGGGATCGAAGGCGGCGAGCCGATCGCGGATGGCCACGATGCGGGGGTCGCGCGTGCCGGGGTTCAGCGTGGTGCCGGCGGCGAAATCGGGCCAGCCGGCGGCGGCGCGGGTGCGCGCGAGCTCGGCCTTCAGCGCGCCGTAAAGCGGCGTGGCCGGCGCCAGGCCACCCAGGGCCGCGGCCGGGTCGGGCGACGCCGCGATGGCGGCCAGAGTATCGGCCAAATGGCGTTCCGGCGCGGCGCGCACGATATCGGGCCGGTTCGGCAGCGCCGTGATCCGCCCACGCCCGGAATCATACGCGTACTGCGCCACCGCGAAGACCAGGCTGCGCTGGTCGCTGCCCGGCAGGTAATGTGCCGGATCAAGCCCTTCCGTCGCGGCGTTGCCGAGCACGCCGGCCAGGCGCTGGGCTGCGGCTTCGGGAAACCGGCCGCCCAGGCCCAGGAAGGCATCGGCCGCCAGCGCCACGTCCTGCGCGGCGGCGGGGCTGGCGGCAACCGCCAGTGCGCGCGCCGCGCGCGGCATGGCCACGGCAAAGGCTGCCGACCCGAACAGCACGGCACGACGCGACATGCGAGACATCAGGAACCCCGGCGAAACGTTCCGGGAAAATTCCTACACCAAACGGCGCATCGACGGAAGCTTGCTCAACCTCCGGCCACACCCTGGGTATTCACGTACAAGGCATAGAGGCTCTGGCTTGCTGCCATCAACAACCGGTTGCGGTGCACGCCCCCGAAGCACAAATTCGCACAACGCTCCGGCAACGCGACTCGGCCGATCGGGGCGCCGGCGGGGTTGAACACCATCACCCCGTCCAGCGCCGCATCGCCCATGCCCCAGCCGCACCACAGGTTGCCATCGACATCGACGCGGAAGCCATCCGGCGTGCCGGGGCCGGCGTTGATGAAGGTCTTTGACGCGCCCAGCTTCTCGCCGTCGCCGGCCACGTCGAAGGCGCGGATCACCCGCGGCAGCACGCCTGCCTCGACCACATACAGGATCTTTTCGTCCGGGCTGAACGCCAGGCCATTGGGCCGCGCCACGTCGCCGGTCGCCACCGAGATCGCGCCGGTGCGGCCATCGATCCGGTAGACGTTGGTGGGCAACTCGGGCGTGGCCATGAAGCCTTCGTAGAAGCCCAATATGCCGAAGGGCGGGTCGGTGAACCAGATCGAGCCGTCCGACTTCACCACCACATCGTTGGGCGAATTCAACGGCTTGCCGTCGAACGTGTCGGCCAGCACGGTGATGCGGCCGTCATGTTCCGTGCGCGTGACCCTGCGGGTGCCGTGTTCGCAGGTCACCAGCCGGCCTTGCCGGTCGCGCGTGTTGCCGTTGGCGAAGTTGCTGGGGCCGCGCCAGACATGCGCCTGCCCGGTGGCTTCGTCCCAGCGCATGATGCGGTTGTTCGGGATGTCCGACCAGAACACGGCGCGCTGGTCGCCGAACCAGACCGGGCCTTCGCTCCAGCGGAACCCGGTGGCCAGCCGCTCCACGGCCGCGAGCCCGATCCGGTACTTGTTGAACGCCGGGTCCAGCACCTGCACCGCGGGGTCGGGGTAGCGCGGGCTGGGCGCCCATTGCCCGAAGGCTGGGGCGGCCACGGTGGCCACGGCGGCAGCGGCCGCGGCGGCGCCCAGCAGGGCCCGCCGGTCGGGCGAGGTGGTCTCGGTCATGGCGTTTCCTTTGCTCGCGATGGCGATCCCGTGCCGGATCGTTCCGCGCGCGATGCTAGACCATGCGCGCCGGCGCGCCAGGGGGTGCGGATCGTGGCAAGTGAACCGGCGGTCCGCCGGGTGGACCGTTGCGGAAGCGTGTGTGGCAAACGAACCGGCGGTTCACCGGGTGGGCCGGGTTTTCGACCTGGCGCCCCGCCCTTGCTTGCCTCTCCCGCCCGCAATGCTTCAAGAACGGGCGGGACAGGGGAAAGAAGCACGGCAGCGTACGGCGCAACATGGGGCGGACAGAAATCTAGGACTTGACACCTATGATCTAGCAAACGGAGGCACCCCGGCGCAAGCCGTATCGCGCGCCGCGGCGCGGGTCCGGCGCGGTACAGCCGCAACACAAAATCCATTCAGCTTCGCACACCGCGCGCCTACCATGCGCCCTGCCCGACACTGGGCCAATGAGGGGAGAGCGCATGAGCCTGGACCAGGTGCTGACGCACGCCGACACCGCGATGGATGCCGCCCGCGCGCGGCTCGAGGATTTCCTGCGCATCCCCTCGATCAGCACGCAGCCCGCGCATGCCGGTGATTGCGCCGCGGCCGCTGAATGGTGCGCCGCCCACCTCGCGGCGTCCGGCATGCAGGCCACGGTGCATGCCACGCCCGGCCATCCGGTGGTGCTGGGCCACCATCCGGGCCCTGGCGGCGATGCGCCGCACATCCTGTACTACGGGCACTACGACGTGGTGCCGGCCGACCCGCTGGAGTTGTGGACCACCACGCCGTTCGAGCCGACCTGGGTGGATGGGCCGCACGGCAAGCGCCTGGTGTGCCGCGGCGCGGTCGATGACAAGGGCCAGTCGATGATGTGGATGGAGGCGCTGCGCTGCTGGCACGAGGCCGCCGGCGGCCCGCCCTGCCGGATCACCGTGCTGCTGGAGGGCGAGGAGGAGATCGGCAGCCCCAACCTGGAACCCTTCCTGAAGGCGAACAAGCCGGCGCTGAGCGCCGACATCGCGGTGATCTCCGACACCAACATGTGGGACATCGACACGCCCGCCGTGGGCACCCGGCTGCGCGGCATGCTGTATGTGCAGATCGACCTGCAGGGCCCGGTGCGCGACCTGCATTCCGGCCTGTTCGGCGGCGCCGCGCTCAATCCCGCCAACACCCTGGCGCGCGTGCTGGGCGGCCTGAAGGACGACAAGGGCGCGGTCACGATCCCGGGCTTCTACGACGACGTGCCCGAGATCGCGCCCGAGCTGAAAAAGGCGTGGGAAGGCCTGGGCTTCGACGAAAAGCGCTTGCTGGCCGAGCTCGGCCTGTCCGTGCCGTATGGCGAGAAGGGCCGGCACGTGCTGGAGCGCACCTGGTCGCGCCCGACCGCCGACATCAACGGGCTATGGAGCGGCTACACGGGAGAAGGCGCGAAGACCATCATCCCCGCCACCGCCCACGCCAAGCTTTCGTTCCGCCTGGTCGGCAAACAGGACCCGGCGACGATCCTTGCCGCGCTGAAGACCTGGCTTGAACGCCAGGTGCCGGCCGACGCGAAGCTGACCGTCACCGCGCTCAGCCAGGCGATCCCGATCGAGATCCCGAGCGAGGGTCGCTTCGTGCGCGCCGCCCGCGCGGCGATGAGCGACGAATACGGGCGCGAGGCGCAGTTCATCGGCAGCGGGGGCTCGATCCCGGTGGTGGCGTCGTTCCGCACCATCCTGGGCGTGGATGCGGTGATGGCCGGCTTCGGCCTGGAGGACGACCAGGTGCATTCGCCGAACGAGAAGTTCGAGTGGCGGTGCTTCACGGGCGGCCTGCGCAGCCATGCGCGCATGCTGGCGGGGTTCGCGGGGGGGTAGGCGCGTGCCATAGGGTGGCGCCATGGCACCACCCTTCACGCTGCTGTTCGACCTGGATGGCACGCTGGTCGATACCGATCACCTGCACCTGGCCGCCTACCAGGCGCTGCTGGCGCGCTTCGGCCGCAGCGTCGATCTGCAGGGCTACCGCACGCACATCATGGGTGCCGCCAACAGCGCCGTCAGCGAGCGGTACTTCCCCGAACTCGACCCCATCGCGCGGGCAGGACTTTCGGACGAGAAGGAGGCCCTGTTCCGCGCGAGTCTCGCGGCGCTGACGCCCACGCGCGGCCTGGTGCGGCTGCTGGACCATGCCGAGGCGCGGGGCTGGGCCATGGCGGTGGTAACCAACGCACCGCGCGCCAATGCCGATGCCATGCTGGCCGGGCTGGGCCTGGGCGGCCGTTTCGCGCATCTGGTGATCGGCGACGAGCTGGCGCACGGCAAGCCGCACCCGCTGCCCTACCTGACCGGCCTGGCGCTGACCGGTGGCGCCGCTTCGCGCGCGCTGGCCTTCGAGGATTCGCGTTCGGGCGTGCAGGCCGCGGTCGCCGCCGGCATCGAGACGGTCGGCATGCTCGCGGGCCTTGACGAGGCCGCGCTGCGCGGCGAAGGCGCGCACCACGTGATCGCCGATTTCGAGGCCCCCGCGCTGTGGACGCTGCTGGCCGCGCGCGCCGGCGGCTGAGGCGATCCTACCGCCCGGCCAGGAACTGCGTGGGCGTGCGCACGGCAAGCCGGGGAAACAGCCCGGCCAGGTGGCGCGTGTTCCAGGTCAGGATGGTGCGCACGCCATGCGCCACGGCGACCTGGCCGATCAAGGCATCGTACAGGCGCGGACCGATGCCGCCCGACGCCGCATAGGTGCCTATTGCCGCGACGGTCTCGGCCGGCGTGATGCCGAGCAGGCCCGTGGCGGCCCGCAGCCGCTCCAGCCCGGCCCAGGTGTTCGCGGCACCGAAGCCGAATGGCGCGTGCGGACCGGTGCGCGTCAGCGTGACATAGGCCTCGGCGTAGCTGTGCGGCGCGATGGCGAAGCGGGCCGGGTCGTGCGCATCGAGCAGTGCGAGCGAGGCGGCATGATGCTGGTGCGTCGCCGCCTGCATGGCCACGACCACGTTGCTGTCCAACAGCGCCAGCGGCGTCAACGCTGCCGATTGCGGATGGCCGCGATCGCCCGGTTGGTCTCAGCCAGCGTGACCTGCTTCTGTCCGGGCCGCGCCGCATGCACCAGCAGCTTGCCGCGCCAGACCATGCCCGGCGGCGCCGGCGGCCGCGCCTCGGCCTCCGGCTCAACGGGCGGCGCGTAGCCGCGCAGCGCCTCCTCGACGACCTGGGTGGCGGTCATGCCGGTGGCGGCGACCAGCTCGGCCACGCGGGCGCGGGCGAAGGCGGAGCGGATGTTGAGCTGGGCGTTGTCCTGGCGGGGCATGGCGCAAGCGTAGCGGCATGGCCGCGCCGTGGCTAGCCAACTTCCCGTGTGGCTAGCCACACCGCGATGGCGCGCCCGGAGGGACTTGAACCCCCAACCCCCGGATTAGAAGGCCGGCGCTCTATCCAGTTGAGCTACGGGCGCGTGACGCGGCCTGATAGCACGAAGCCAGGTCAGCGCGGCAGGTCAACCCGGCGCGCGGCACCGCCGAAGCCCAGCGGGCGGTGATGCGCGCGCACCGTGACCCAGGTTGCACCCGGCGGCACGCGCACGCCGTGCAGCTCGCGCGTGAAGGGCTGTTCGTCGGCATGGTCGTGCAGCAATTCGCGCCGGCCCAGCACGCGGCCGTCGCCGGCCAGCACCTCGAACGCGTCGGCGAAGTGGCGCATGTCGCGATCGTCGCTGCGTATCGTCACGTCGAAGTCGCACAGGCGCGCGGTTTCCGAGCCGGTGCAGCGCACCGCCACGCCGATCACGTCGGCCGGGCCGCCGGCGCCGGCCGTGGCCGATGCCGCAAGCAGGGCAAGCCCCGGCAGGGCCCCCTGCAGCAATCGGTGCAGCAACGGGCGGAGCAGTGGGCGCATCAGTGGCTCCAGTTCTCGCGCCGGCCGAACTTGAAATTGTCGGCATAGGCCTTCGGCTTCAGCGCGGGGCCAGGGGTCACGGGCTCGACCACGTGCGCAATGCCGTTCGCCTCGGCATAGGCCACGGCCGCATCTTTGGTGGGGAATTTCAGGCGCACGGTCGATTGCGTGTCGGCCCCGCCGATCCAGCCCATCAGCGGGTCGGCCGCCTTGGCCTGGCGGGCTTCATATTCCAGCACCCATTCATGGGTTTTCGCCCGGCCGGACTGCATGGCGGATTTCGGCGGCAGGTAGATGCGGGCGGTCATCGCGGGCTTCTCCGTCGCGGCCTGGTCGGGGTCGCGGCCTGGTCGGGGCGGCCTGGTCGGGGCGGCCGGATTCGAACCGACGACCTTCTGCTCCCAAAGCAGACGCGCTACCAGACTGTGCTACGCCCCGTGGGGCGTGTTCTAGGGGTGCGACGCGCCCCAGGGCAAGTACGGGAGAGCACCCATGGGCCGCGAGACGCTGAACCTGGATGGCCCGCTGTTGCCGTATTTCCTGGCGCATGCCTTCCGCGAACCACCCATCCTGGCCCGCCTGCGCGCCGAAACCGCGACCATGACCGAGGCGGGCATGCAGATCGCACCGGAACAGGGTGCGCTGATGCGCCTGCTGGTGCAGCTGGCGCAGGCCAGGCAGTGCATCGAGGTCGGCACCTTCACCGGCTATTCCGCGCTGGTCACCGCGCTGGCCCTGCCCGAGGGCGGAAGGCTGGTCTGCTGCGACGTCAGCGAAACCTATACCGCGGTGGCGCGGCGCTACTGGGCGGAAGCCGGCGTGGCACACCGGATCGAGCTTCGCCTGGGCCCGGCCCGCGACACGCTGGACGACCTGCTGGAAGCCGGCCGCGCCGGCACCATCGACCAGGTGTTCCTGGACGCCGACAAGGCCAATTACGGCGCCTATTACGACCGGGCGCTGAAACTGCTGCGGCCGGGCGGGCTGTTGCTGGTGGACAACACGCTGTGGTCGGGCCGCGTCGCCGAGCCGTCGGACGCTTCGGCCGACACGCAGGCGATCCGGGCGCTCAATGCGCGCATCCAGGCCGATGCGCGGGTGGAGCACTGCCTGGTGCCGATCGGCGATGGGCTGACGCTGGCGCGGAAGGTGTAGAACTTTCAATCCACGCGGATGTTGCCGCTTTTCACCACCTCGGCCCACAGACGCATCTGGTCGGCGACATAGGCGCCGAACTCGGCCGGCGTGTTGGCGCGCGCGGTCACCGTCAGGCCCTCCAGCCTGGCCTGGATGGCGGGTTCGGCGATCACGCCGTTCAGGGCCTCGTTCAGCCTGGCCACGATCGGCGCGGGCGTGCCGGCGGGGGCGAACACGCCGTTCCATTCATAGGCCTCGAAGCCGGGCAGCGTGTCGGAAAGCGCCGGCACGTCGGGCAGCGCGGCAAGGCGCCCGGTGCCGGTATGCGCGAGCGCCCGGATCGCACCGCCCTTCACATGCCCGATCGAGGCCGAGGCATTGCTGAAGAACACGCCGATCTGCCCGCCGATCAGGTCGTTCAGCGCGGGGCCGCCGCCGCGATAGGGCACGTGCGTCAGCGGCAGCCCGGTGCGGCTCTGGAACAGTTCCAGCGCCAGGTGCTGCACCGTGCCATTGCCCGACGATGCCACCGAAAGCCCGCCCGGCGTGGCCCGCGCCAGCGCCATCAGCTGCGCCACGTCGCGCGCCGCCAGGCTGTTGGTGACGACCAGCAGGTTCGGCACCTGACCCGCCAGGAACACCGGCGCGAAATCCTTGACCGTGTCGTATGGCAGGCTGGCATAGAGCGCCGGGTTCACCGAATGCCCGGTCGAGCCATACAGGAAGGTGTAGCCATCGGGGGCGGCGCGGGCCGCCACCGCGGTGCCGATGGTGCCGCCGGCGCCGCCCCGGTTCTCGATGATGAAGCTGGCGCCGGTTTTTTCACCGAGCCGGGCGAACAGGATGCGGCTGACCGTATCGGCACCGCCCCCGGGCGGGAACGGCACGATGATGCGCACCGCGCGCGCCGGCCAGTCCGCCTGGGCGCGGGCGACCAGGGGCGACAACCCGGCAAGCGCCAGGAATGGCCGGCGGCGCAATGGCATGGTGGATCCTCCCCGGCCGGGTTTGTCGAAGCGGGCGGGCATGACGTCAAGCCCGGCGGCGTGATAGGTCTTGCCATGCGCACCCCCTTCGCCATCGCCGGGAACGCGCCATCGTGTCGCCAGCACCGCTCCAGGAGGCCTGCCATGCATCGCCGCACGCTGCTTGCCGCCGCCGCCCTCGCCCCGCTCGCCGCGCCCAAAATCGTGCGCGCCGACGAAGCGGGCTTCCGCGTCACCTATTTCGAGGTCGAGGCCCGCTCGGGGTCGCGCGACGTGACCGAAGCGCCGGACGGCACCATGCTGTACCTCGGCCAGCGCAACGGCACGATGGGGCGGCTTGATCCGCGCACCGGGCGCTGGCGCAGCATCAGCCTGGGCGGCGGCGCGGCACCCCATGGCGTGGTGATCGGCCCCGACCAGGCCGCCTGGATCACCGAAGGCGGGCAGAACGCGATCGCTCGCGTGGACCTCAACACCGAGCGCGTCACGCTGTTCCCGCTGCCCGAGGCGCGGGCGCGCGCCAACCTCAACACCGGCGTGTTCGCCAGGGACGGCACCTACTGGTTCACCGGCCAGAACGGCATCCACGGGCATCTCAATCCCTCCACCGGGGCGATGCGGGTGTGGGATTCGCCGAAGGGCCGCGGCAGCTACGGCATGCAGCGCACGCCCGCGGGAGAAATCTGGTTCGTCTCGCTGGCCGGCAACTACCTGGGCCGCATCGACCAGGCCAGCGGCGCCGTGACCGTGGTGGAACCGCCCACGCCGAACCAGGGGGCGCGCCGCGTGTGGTCGGACAGCAAGGGCGTGCTGTGGGTCAGCGAATGGAATTCCGGCAATGTCAGCGCCTATGACCCCGCCACGCAGCGCTGGCGGGTGTGGAAACTGCCGGGCGAGGCGCCGCGCACCTACAGCGTGTACGTCGATGCCGCCGACAAGGTGTGGCTGACCGACTTCCCGGCCAACAGCGTGGTGCGCTTCGACCCGGTGACCGAGAAGTTCACCGCCTTCCCCAGCGACAAGCCGAACGCCAACGTGCGCCAGATGGACGGCCGTCGGCGCCCCGACGGCACGATCGAGGCCTGGGGCGGCGAAAGCGGCCAGAACCGCCTGGTGCGCATCGAGGTGCTCGGCAACGCTTGAGAGCGCTTCTGGCCTTGCTGCTGGCTCCCGCCATCGCGTGGAGCCAGCAGGCCGAAAAACTGTTCGACGACCACTGCGCAAGTTGCCACAGCGTGGCCGCGTCGGCCCCGGTGATGGCCGGGCCGAACCTGGCGGGGCTGGTCGGCCGGCGCGTGGGCTCCGCCCCCGGCTTCGGCTACTCCGGCGTGCTGCGCGACGCGGGTGCCCGCGGCGAGGTGTGGACCCCGGCGCGGCTGCGCGCGTTCCTCGACGGGCCGGACGACATGTATCCCGGTCTGTGGATGGGCGGCACCTCAGTGCGCGCGGCTGCCGAGAAGGACGCGCTGGCGGCGTATCTGGCGGGCAGGTAGGCGCACTCTGGCAGGCAGGGCAAGCGGGCCAGCCATGCTTCGGTCCGCGCCCAATTGTTCCCTGCCCCGCCGGCGCGCAGTCTCCGCGCCGCATGACCCCCTCCCCCATCCTGCTGGCGCTTGCCGGCAGTGCCGCGCTGCTGTCCGGCCTCGGCCTTGGCCGCTTCGCCTTCACGCCGCTGCTGCCGGCGATGGTGCAGGCGGGCTGGTTCAGCCCCGGCGGTGCGGCGGCGCAGGGCGCGGCCAACCTGGCGGGCTACCTGGCCGGGGCCGCCATCGCCTTCGCCCTGGTCCGGCGCGTGCGGCTCGGCATGCTGCTGCGGCTTTGCATGCTGGCAGTGGCCGCGTCGCTGGCGGTCTGCGCCACGCAGCCGCCTGGCTGGCTGTTCGGGCTGGCAAGGGTCCTGTCGGGCGCGGCGGGCGGCGTGCTGATGGTGCTGGGGCCGCCGGCGGTGCTGGCCGCGCTGCCGGTGGCGGCGCGCGGCCGGCTGAACGGCCTGGTGTTCGCCGGCGTCGGCATGGGCATCGCGGCGGCGTCGCTGGCCTTGCCGGCGCTGCTGACACTCAGCGTGGCCGCGGCCTGGTGGGCACTGGCGGGGGCGGCGCTGCTGCTGGCGGGGCTGTCATGGCCGCACTGGCCGCCGGCGCCGCCGGCGCTGGTGCCCAGCCGACCGGATGCGCGGCTGAACTGGCTTGTCGTGGCCTATGCGGTCAGCGCGGTGGCGATCGTGCCGCACATGCTGCTGCTGTCGGATTTTTCCGCCCGCGGCCTGGGCGCGGGCGTGACCTGGGGCGCGATCGCCTTCGTGGTGTACGGCCTGGGCGCGATCGCGGGGCCGCTGGCGGGCGGGTTCGTGGCCGGCCGCATCGGCTTCGGCCGCACGCTGGTGCTGGCGCTTGGCGTGCAGGCCGGCGCGGTGGCGGCACCCGCGCTGCTGCCGCTGCTGCCGGTGGCGGTTGCCTCGGGGTTCCTGGCGGGCGCGCTCACGCCCGGCATCCCGCCGCTGGTGCTGGGCCGCGCGGCGGAACTCGCGGGCGTCGATGCGGCGCGCAAGTCGTGGGCGGGTGCCACGATCGCCTACGCGCTGCTGCAGGCGCTGGGCGCCTGGGCGGTGGCCTGGGCGTTCGGCACGTTCGGCCTTTACGCGCCGCTGTTCGCGGCGGCTTCGCTGTGTTCGATCGCGGCGATTGCACTGCTGCCGCGTGGCGGGGCTGCGCGCATCGGTTGATGCCACGCGCTGGCCTGTTTGCAGCCTATCGGCACGCGCGAACAAGCCCTGGCGCCGATCGCGTTTTACGCCTATCTTCTTGATCGACCGCCCGCCGGGTGGTGCAACCGGGGGCGGGGGCTTCTTTCCAATGGCCAGCGTGCGGCAGGTCGCCAAGACCGGCAATGTCTCGATCGACCCGCTTTTGTCCGGCGTCGCCTGGGTCGGGTCCGTCACCTACAGCTTTCCCGGCTCGCCGGCCGAGTATGGCTACACGCTGGCCGGGCTGGAGGGCCTGCCGTTCGACGAAACCGATGGCTTCGTGCCGCTGGGCGGCACGCCCGGCCAGCCCGCAAGCCAGGCCTGGATCGCCACCCGCGTGTTCAACGAATTCGCCGACATGATCGCGCTCGGCATCACACCCACCGCGGCACCAGGCGCCGATATCCGCCTGGCCATGACCGTGACGCCGATCTTCGACCTGAGCTCGGCCTACGCCTACCTGCCAGGCATCTACGCCGAGAACGGCGACGCCTGGTTCAACACCGCGGACTTCAACGTGGTGGTGCTGGGCAGCTTCGGCCATTTCGTCTTCCTGCACGAAATCGGCCACACCTTCGGCCTGAAGCACGCGCACGAGGATGACCCGCCCGCGCACATCATCCGGCCAAATCCGAACGTGCTGCCGTTCGACCGTGATTCGGCCGAATTCACCGTCATGACCTACCGGTCGTATGTCGGCGGCCCGACCGATTTCTACCGCATCGCCGACGGCCACGGCCCGCAAAGCCTGATGATGCTGGATATCCAGGCGCTGCAGCTGATGTACGGCGCCGATTACGCCACGCGCGCCGGCAACACCACCTACCGCTTCGATCCCAACACCGGCGAGATGTTCATCGACGGCGTCGCCCAGGGCATTTCCAAGGCCGCCGGGAATGTCACCGTGAACGTGCTGTTCCGCACCGTGTTCGACGGCAACGGCACCGACACGTACGACTTCTCGGCCTACGACGCGTCACGCCAGCTGGCGATCGACCTGCGCCCCGGCGAGTGGACCGACGTGGACAGCGACAGCAATTTCCAGGCGGCCAACCTGGGCGGCGGGCCGAATGGCGGCTATGCGCGCGGCCAGGTGGCGAACGCGCTGCTGATCGATGGCGACACGCGCGCGCTGATCGAGAACGCGATCGGCGGCGCCGGCGACGATTCCATCCGCGGCAACCAGGCGGGCAACGCGCTGCAGGGCCGTTCGGGCAACGACACGCTGATCGGCCTGGCCGGCGACGACACGCTGGATGGTGGCGCCGGCGACGACACGGTGATCGGCGGCGCCGGCAACGACACGCTGGTCGGCGGCACCGGCATCGACACCGCCGACTATGCCGACGAAACAGCTGCCGTTTCCATCGACCTCGCGGCCACCCTGGCCCAGAACACCGGCGCGTCCGGCAACGACACGCTTTCCGGCATCGAGCGGCTGCGCGGCGGCAGCGGCGCCGATACGCTGCGCGGCGACGGCGCCGACAACCGGATCGACGGCGGCGCGGGCAACGACACCATCGAAGGCCGCGGCGGCAACGATGTGTTGCTGGGGGCCGCGGGCTTCGACACGGCCAGCTACGCCTCGGCGGGCGTGGGCGTCAGCGTGAGCCTGCTGTTGCAGGGCGCCGCCCAGGACACGCTGGGCGCCGGGCAGGACACGCTGTCGGACTTCGAGCACCTGGTCGGCAGCGCCTTTGCCGACCGCCTGACCGGCGATGGCGGCAACAACACGCTGGACGGCGGCGCGGGCGACGACATCCTGAAGGGCGGCGTGGGTGCGGACCAACTGCGCGGCGGCGACGGCAACGACCAGGCGGTGTACGACCTGCTGTTCGCGCAGGCGAGTTTCACTTGGGACGGCACGGTGCTGCTGGTCAATGACGGTACCTGGTCGGACCGGCTGACCGAGATCGAAACCCTGGTGTTCAGCGACCGGAGTGTGCTGGTCAGCACGCTGGTGGCTCCGCCGCCGCCCCCGCCACCGCCGCCACCACCGCCGCAGCAGGATGTGCTGCCGCTGATCGTGGTGACGAACAGCACCGCCACCGCCAGCGGCCCGGGCCAGGCCTTCACCGTACCGATCCCGGACACGGTTGGCACCAGCATCACGTATACCGCGGCACAGATGGGCCTGCTGAACACGCCCGCTTCGTCCGCCGCCACGGTGTTCCGGAACGGGCCTTCCACCGTCACGGTCACGGCAGACCCGGACTGGAACGCGCTCAAGGTCGCGAAGGTGACCGATGCGGATGGCGGCATCGTCTCGGTCAGCCGCTTCGTCGAGGCGGTGGTCGCCATCGGCGGTGCGCGCGACAGCGAGGTCTACCTGCACGCCGTGAAGCGCGGCAGCGTGCAAACCGGCGCCGGCAACGACTTCATCTCGGTGCTGGGGTTTTCGAACGTCGCCGGCATCGGCAACACCCTGGTCGTCAACAGCGGCGCCGGCAACGACGACGTCCTGATCCTGGCCGACAGCAAGGGCTGGAGCATCTACGACGTGCAGGGCGGCGACGGCGACGACACGCTGGCCGTGATCGGTCTCAGCATCGACTTCCTGCAGGGCGGCAACGGCAACGACGTGCTGAACGCCGGCGAAGGCAACGACCGGCTCAAGGGCGGTGCCGGCGACGATCAGCTGGATGGCGGTGCCGGCTTCGACCAGGCGCTGTATGACATACGCTTCGCGCAAGCGACGTTCGCCTTTGACGGCACGACACTGCTGGTCACCGATGGCACGTACACGGATCGCCTGGACCGCATCGAACGGCTGGTCTTCAGCGACCGCACGGTCGATGTGGCAACCCTGGTTCCGTCTCCGCCGCCGCCACCACCACCACCACCGGGCACGACCAGTATCGTCTTCACCAACGCTACCGCGGCCGATACGGGCGTTGGCAAAGCCTTCGCGGTCCCGCTGCCTGCGACCAATGACCCGATCACCTATACCGCTGACCAGATGGGGATAGCTGGGCTTTCGCCGACGACGGCGGCAACCGTTCAGTTCACCGCCAGCTCGTCGGTGATTGTGCGGGTTGACAGCGCGTGGAACAGCCTGAAGGTCCTGAAGATCACCGACCCCGGTTCCCTGCAGTTCACCATCGCCAACTTCGTCGAGGTGGCACTTGATGTGGCTGGCGCGGTGCTGGTTGACCAGGTGAAGCGCGGCAGCATCACCACCGGCGAGAACGGCGACGTGGTTTCGGTGAATGGCTTCAGCAACGGGGCCGGCAGCGGCAATACGCTGCTGATCGACACCAGGGGCGGCGACGATGTCATCCTGATCACGCCGCATGCCAGCGGCTGGAATGTCTATGACGTACGTGCCGGTGCCGGCGCGGATCGCGTTGCCATCTCCGGGCGCAGCAACGACACGGTGCAGGGCGGCGATGGCGATGACCTGCTGGACGCCGGCGCCGGCAACGACCGGCTGACCGGCGGCACCGGCGCCGACGTGTTTGTATTCCGCAACGGATCAGGCGCCGACACCATCACCGATTTCGCCGACGGCATTGACCTGCTGCGGCTGGAAGGCGTGGCCCCCGCGGCGGTGGCTTTCGCCGCCGTCACCGGCGGCGCCAGGGTCAGCTGGGGCGGGGCGGACTCGATCACGCTGAGCGGCGTCAGCGTGGCGGCACTCAGCGCCGCCGATATCGTCTTCGCCTGACGCGCCGCTGGCGCAGCGCACCAGCCGCCGCCCGACAGGCGGCGGCCTTGTGCCTCAGCGCTTGCTGAACTGGAAGCTGCGGCGGGCCTTGGCCTTGCCGTATTTCTTGCGCTCCACCACGCGCGGATCGCGCGTCAGGAACCCGGCCGCCTTCAGCATGCGGCGCAGGCCCGGCTCGTAGTTCACCAGCGCCCGCGACAGGCCGTGGCGCAGCGCGCCCGCCTGGCCGGAAAGCCCGCCGCCGGTCACCGTGCAGGTCACGTCAAAGCTGTTGTAGCGGTCCGACACCAGGAAGGGCTGCGCGATCAGCATGCGCAGCACGGGGCGCGCGAAATACTGCTCGGCGGTCTTGCCGTTGATGTTCATCTTGCCCTTGCCGGGCGCGATCCAGACCCGGGCGATCGCGTTCTTGCGCCGGCCCGTGCCGTAGCTGCGGCCCTGCGCGTCGCGCTTCGGCTGGGCTTCGGGGGCCACGCCGGTGCCGGTTGCGGCCACGGCGGATTTCAGGTCGGCCAGGCTGGTCAGGGTGGTTGTCTCGGCCATCTCAGGCGGCTCGCTTGCTTTGGGTGTTCTTGGGGTTCAGCGCGGCGACATCCAGCGTCGCCGGCTGGCTGCCGGCATGCGGATGGTCGGGGCCGACATAGACATGCAGGTTCTTCATCTGGCGCCGGCCCAGGGGCCCGCGCGTGATCATGCGCTCGACCGCCTTCTCCACCACGCTTTCGGGGTGCTTGCCGGCCAGCCGCTCGGCATAGGTGCGGCCCTTCACGCCACCCGGATAGCCGGTGTGCCAGTGGAAGTAGCGGTCGCCCAGCTTGTTGCCGGTGATCCGCACCTTCTCGGCATTCACCACCACCACGTGGTCGCCGCAATCCACATGCGGCGTGAACTGTGCCTTGTGCTTGCCGCGCAGCCGGTTGGCGATGACCGACGCAAGCCGGCCCAGCACCAGGCCCTCGGCGTCGATCAGCACCCAGTTCTTGCGCGCGGTCGCGGCGTTCAGCGAGATCGTGGTTTTCATCGTCAGTCCTCGTTTGCGGCGCGGCGTGTGCCTGAATGGCGCCGGCACGTCAAGCTTCTGGCTTGGTTTTTCGTATGCGGTATCCTGTTACCGCAACAGCGGTTGCCGGCGATGCGTGCTGCTTCTAGCGTGAAAAAATGTCCGAGCCACACGGTTTCCGCCGCCGCATCGTCGACTACGGCGACAGGCAATTCGCCTTCTACCTGCGCAAATCCTTCGCCAGGTCGATGGGCTACAGCCAGGCCATGCTGGACCGCCCGACGCTGGGCATCGCCGATACCGCAAGCGACCTCAACAACTGCCACCGCACCGTGCCGGAGTTGATCGAGGCGGCGAAGCGGGGCGCGCTGGCCGCCGGCGCGCTGCCGGTGGCCTTCCCCACGATCAGCCTGTGCGAACCCTTCGTCGCACCCAGCACCATGCATCTGCGCAACCTGATGGCGCTGGACACGGAAGCCTCGCTGAACGCCCACCCGATCGACACGGCGCTGCTGGTGGGCGGCTGCGACAAGACGGTGCCCGCGCAGCTGATGGCCGCGTGCAGCGCCGACATCCCCGCCATGCTGCTGGTCACCGGCCCCATGCTGGCCCAGAAATTCGAGGGCGAGCGGCTCAGTGCCTGCACCGATTGCCGTCGCTACTGGGCGAAATACCGCGCCGGCGAGGTGGACGACGAAAAGATTGCTCGCGTCGAAGGGGCACTCGCCACCACCGCCGGCACCTGCGGCGTGATGGGCACGGCCAGCACCATGGCCTGCATCGCCGAGATTCTGGGCATGATCCTGCCCGGCAGCGCGAGCATTCCGGCGGTGCATGCCGACCGGCTGCGCGCGGCGGAGGAATCGGGCGCCCTTGCCGCCACGCTGAAACTGCGCCCCAGCGAGATCATCTCCGCCGCCAGCATCGAGAACGCACTGCGCGTGCTGCTCGCCTTGTCCGGCAGCACCAACGCGCTGGTGCACCTGGCCGCGATTGCCGGCCGGCTGGGCCACCGCATCGACTACGACCATTTGAACCGCCTGTCGGACGAAACCCCCGTGCTGGTGGACCTGAAACCCACCGGCGAGGGCTACATGGAGGACTTCCACGCCGCCGGCGGCATGGGTGCCCTGCTGGCCACGCTGCGCCCGCTGCTGAAGCTCGACACCATCAGCATCACCGGCGAGCGGCTGGGCGACCGGCTCGACCGCGAGGCCGGCCGCTACATCGACCGCGCCGTGATCCGCACGCTGGACAACCCGATTTCCAGGGTCGGCGGCCTGGTGGCGCTGCGTGGGTCGCTGGCACCACGCGGCGCCATACTGAAGCGCGCCGCGGCCACCGAATCCCTGTTCGAGGGTGAGCGCCGCGCCGTGGTGTTCACCTCCCTGGCCGACCTGGCCGCGCGCGTCGATGACCCCGCGCTCGACGTGACGCCGGATGACGCGCTGGTGCTGCAGAATTCCGGACCGATCGGGGCACCCGGCATGCCCGAAAGCGGCTACCTGCCGATCCCGAAAAAACTCGCGCGCGCCGGCGTGAAGGACATGGTGCGGATTTCTGACGCGCGGATGAGCGGCACCGCCTTCGGCACCATCGTGCTGCACGTCGCCCCCGAAGCTGCTGCAGGTGGCCCGCTGGCGCTGGTGAAGTCCGGCGATCGTATCAGGCTTTCGGTGGGGGACCGGGCGCTCGACCTGCTGGTGCCACAGGACGAGCTGGCGCGCCGCCGCGCGGCCTGGACCGCCCCGGTTGTGCCGGCGCGCGGCTGGGACCACCTTTATGCCACGCAGGTCGGCCAGGCCGATGAAGGCGCCGACCTGGAATTCCTGCGTCACCCCTCGCTTCGCGCGTAGAAGGATCTCCCCATGCCCATCATCAACCGCGTTGCCGAGTTCCACGACGAGATGACCGCCTGGCGCCGTGATTTCCACGAACACCCCGAGCTGGCCTTCGAGGAGGTGCGCACCGCCGGCGTCGTCGCCGCGAAGCTGCGCGAATTCGGCGTGGACCAGGTGGTGGAAGGCGTGGGCCGCACCGGCGTGGTCGGTGTCATCAAGGGCCGGCCGGGCAAGGGCAATATCGGGCTGCGCGCCGACATGGATGCGCTGCCGATCGTGGAAGCGACCGGCAAGGCATGGGCTTCCAAGAACCCCGGCAGGATGCACGCCTGCGGCCATGACGGGCACACCACCATGCTGCTGGGCGCGGCAAAGTATCTCGCCGAAACCCGCAACTTCGACGGCACCGTGCACGTGATCTTCCAGCCGGCCGAGGAGAATTTCGGCGGCGCCAAGGTGATGATGGATGACGGCCTGTTCGACCGCTTCCCCTGCGACGAGGTCTATGGCCTGCACAACATGCCGCAGGTGCCGGCCGGCGTGTTCGCCTGGAAGAAGGGGCCGATGATGGCGGCGGTGTCCAACATCACCATCACCGTCACCGGCAAGGGGTCGCACGGCGCCATGCCGCACATGGGCATCGACACCATCGCGGTGGCCGCCCAGATCGTCACCGCGCTGCAAACGATCGTCTCGCGCAACATGGAACCGGTGGAAGGCGGCGTGGTGACCATCGCCATGATCGCCGGCGGCGACACGCACAACGTGATCCCGGAAGTGGTGACCATGAAGGGCACCACGCGCTGGTTCAGCCCTGCCGTGGGCGACCTGCTGGAAGCCCGCGTGAAGGCGCTTCCCCCCGCCATCGCGGCGGCCTTCGGCGCCACCGCCGAGGTGATCTATGACCGCATGTATCCCGCCACGGTCAACCCCGACACCGAGACCGACAAGGCGATCACGGTGATGCAGGAGATCTCCGGCGAGGCGAAGGTGATGGAACTGCCGCGCCCGGTGATGGGCGGCGAGGATTTCGCCTTCATGCTGAACGCGCGCCCCGGCAACTACGTGTTCCTGGGCGGCGGCACGGAAGGCGGCAAGGATGCCGGCGTGCACCACCCGCTGTACGACTTCAACGATGCGATCCTGCCGATCGGTGCCAGCTACCTGGCGCGCATCGCCGAGCGGCTGCTGAAGGCGTAGGCCAAGGGGCGGCCGAGGGGCCTTGCGCCCGACTCCCCCACCCCTCTAAGCCCAGGCCCATGAGCGACCTGTTTTCCGGCGCCCCCCCGTCCGGCGGCTACGACGCGTCCCAGATCGAGGTGCTGGAGGGGCTTGAGCCGGTGCGCCGCCGCCCCGGCATGTATATCGGCGGCACGGATGAGGCCGCCATGCACCACCTGGTGGCCGAAATCCTGGACAACTCGATGGACGAGGCGGTGGCCGGCCATGCCAGCTTCATCGAGATTTTCCTGGAGCCGGACAACTGGGTTTCGGTGCGCGACAATGGCCGCGGCATCCCGGTCGATCCCCATCCGAAATTCCCAAAAATCTCGGCGCTGGAAGTGATCCTGACCACGCTGCATTCGGGCGGCAAATTCTCGGGCAAGGCGTACAACACGTCCGGCGGGCTGCACGGCGTGGGCAGTTCGGTGGTGAACGCGCTGTCCGACCGGATGGAGGTGGAGGTCGCGCGCGACCGCACGCTGTGGACGCAAAGCTACGCCGCCGGCAAGCCGACCTCGAAGCTGAAGAATGCCGGCAGCGCGCCGAACCGCCGCGGAACCACCATTCGCTTCCATCCGGACCCAAGAATCTTCGGCGCAGCAAAGTTCCGCGCGGAAAAAATCTACCGCATGGCGCGCAGCAAGGCGTACCTGTTCAAGGGCGTGGAAATCCGCTGGCGCTGCGATGCGTCCCTCATCACCGGCGACACGCCGGCCGAGGCGGTGCTGCACTTCCCCGGCGGCATCGCGGACAGCCTGGCCGAGGACATCAACGGTGCCGCGCGCGTGCTGCCCACCCCCTGGGTCGGCGAGAGCGCCTTCGCCGACAATGCGGGCCGGGTGGAATGGGCGGCGACCTGGCTGGAAACCGCCGACGGCTTCCTGCACACCTACTGCAACACCGTGCCCACGCCGCTGGGCGGCACGCACGAAGCAGGCTTCCGCGCCGCCCTGGTGAAGGGGCTGCGCGCCTATGGCGAGCTCAAGAACAACAAGCGCGCCGCATCGGTCACCGCCGACGACCTGGTGGCGCCGATGGCGGCAAAGGTGTCGCTGTTCATCCGCGAGCCGCAATTCCAGGGCCAGACCAAGGAACGCCTCACCAGCCCCGATGCCGCGCGCCTGGTGGAAGCCGCCACGCGCGACCATTTCGACCACTGGCTGGCCGGCGACCCCGCCGCCGCCGACAACCTGCTGGCCTTCGCCATCGAGCGCGCCGAGGACCGCATCCGCCGCCGCGAGGCCAAGGACGTGTCGCGCAAGTCGGCGACCCGCAAGCTGCGCCTGCCCGGCAAGCTCGCCGACTGCTCGCGCGACACCGCCGAGGGCACGGAACTGTTCATCGTGGAAGGCGACAGCGCCGGTGGTTCGGCCAAGCAGGCGCGCGAGCGCGAGACCCAGGCCATTCTGCCCTTGCGCGGCAAGATCCTGAACGTGGCCAGCGCCAGCACCGAGAAGCTGCGCGCCAACCAGGAGCTGCGCGACCTGATCGAGGCGCTGGGCTGCGGCGTGGGGGATCGCTTCGTGCGCGAGAAGCTGCGCTATGGCCGCATCATCATCATGACCGATGCCGACGTGGATGGCGCGCACATCGCGTCGTTGCTGATGACGTTCTTCTATCGCGAGCTGCCGGAGCTGGTGCGCCACGGCCACGTCTTCCTGGCGCGCCCGCCGCTGTATCGCCTGACGCAAGGGGCGAAGACCGTGTACGCGATGGACGACGCCGATCGCGAGCGGCTGCAGAAATCGGCCTTCAAGGCCAACGCCAAGGTCGAGGTCTCGCGCTTCAAGGGCCTGGGTGAGATGCCGCCGCAGCAATTGCGCGAAACCACCATGAACCCGCGCACGCGATCCCTGCTGCAGGTGGTGCTGCCGCAGGAACGCCGCGCCGAGACGATGGAGCTGGTGGAAGCGCTGATGGGCCGCAAGCCGGAGCTGCGCTTCCGCTTCATCCAGGACAACGCCGCGCGGGTGGACGAGGCGGCCGTGGATGTCTGAGGACCGCGCCGTGCCCGATTTCGGTTGCGCCGCGGCCGACTACGCAAGGCATCGCCAGGGGTTTCCGCCAGCCTTCTTCACGCGCATTGCGGCACTCGGCTGTGGGCTGCCGGGCCAGCGCGTGCTCGATCTCGGCACCGGAACCGGGCTGCTGGCGCGCGCGCTGGCGCAGCGCGGCTGCGTGGTCACAGGGCTCGATCCGTCCGCGGCGCTGCTCGCCCAGGCGCGGCGGCTGGATGCGGCGGCCGGCGTGGTCGTGCACTACGTGCAGGCCACGGCGGAAGCAACGGGCCTGCCCGCCGGAGCATTCGATCTCGTGTCCGCGGCGACCTGCTGGCACTGGTTCGATCGTGCGGCGGCGACGCGCGAAGCGCATCGGCTGCTCGCGCCGGGCGGGCGCCTGCTGATCTGCGACCTGGACTGGAATTTCGCGCCCGGCAGTATTGGCCAGCGCAGCTGGGACCTCATCACCCGCCACACGCCGCCATCCAACACGCCGCCCGGCGGCACGTTCCTGTATCCGACCTGGACGCGTGACCTGGTGCAGGCCGGCTTCACCACCTGGGAAGCCTTCGCCTTCACCTGCGACCTGACCTACACGCATGACGGCTGGAAGGGCCGCGTGCGGGCCTCGGCCGGGGTGGCGCCGGTGATGGATGCGGCCACGCTCGCGCGCTTCGATGCGGACATGGATGCGATGCTGGCCGACCGGCTGGGCACGGCCGAGAGCTTCCCGGTGGGCCACAAGGTGTTCGCGCTGGTCGCCACGCGCGGTTGAACGCCCCGCCACGGTCCTGTCACTTGCGCAACAACCGCGGGGCGCTAGCGTGGTTTCCCCACAGACCGGAGCCGCCCCATGCGCCTTGTTGCCGTCGCTCTTGCGCTTGCCGTTTCGGCCGGCGCGCAGGCCCAGCCGTTCAGCTTCATCGCCCTGGGCGACATGCCGTACACCCTGCCGGCCGACTATCCGCGCTATGAACGCCTGATCGACGCGATCAACGCCGAACGCCCCGCCTTCAGCGTGCATGTCGGCGATACGAAATCCGGCAGCACGCCCTGCAGCGACGAGATCATCCGCAGAAGCTACGACTATTTCGCGCGCTTCACCGCGGCCGTGATCTATGCCGTGGGCGACAATGAATGGACCGATTGCCACCGCGCCGCCGCCGGCCGGTTCGACCCGCTGGAGCGGCTGGACTTCGTGCGCCGCCTGCACTTCCCGGACAACAGGTCGCTGGGCCAGAACCCGATCACGCTGACCCGCCAGGCCGACGCGGCGCCCGAATTCGCCCGCTACGTGGAGAATTCCCGCTGGGCGCATAACGGCGTGCTGTTCACCAGCCTGCACATCCCCGGCAGCAACAACAATTTCGAAACCCGCCCCGGCGCGCCCGAGGAATTCTTCGCGCGCAACCGCGCCAACCTGGCCTGGATCGCGGCCAGCTTCGCCGAAGCCGAACGCACCCAGGCCAAGGCCATGGTGTTCCATTTCCAGGCCAATATGTGGCTGGAGAAAACGCCGCGCGACGACCTCTCGTCTGGCTTCACGGACTCGATCCGGGCGTTCACCGAAGGGGCGGCGCGCTTCGCGAAACCCGTGCTGCTGATCCATGGCGACGAGCACGTGCTGACGCTCGATCGGCCGCTGCTGGACCGCGACAGGCGCACCATCGAGACCGCGCTGCGGCTGATGGTGATGGGGGCGCGCGAAGTGGGCGCGGTGAAGATCATGGTCGATCCGGACAGCCCGAACCCCTTCGCCTTCCAGCCCATGAACGTGCCCGCGAACCTGCCGACGCCACGAATGTAGGCAGGATGTAGTAGCCCGCTAACACACCGCGCGCGCCGCGACCGGCGCGTGCGTTTTCCCGTTGAAGTGGCGCGGACCTGCGTTGCAGTCTTGCTGTCGTGGCGCGTGGCCATCCCGCCCCGCGCCGCCAATGGGAGAGAAACAACCATGAAGCTTTCCGTGAACGCCGGCCTTGTGGCCGGCGCCCTTGCGTTCAGTCCCCTGGCCGCGCCTGACGTGTTTGCCCAGGCCGGCGGCGCGCTGCCGCCCGCCAGCCAGCAGAACCTGGACCGGCTGCAATCCATGCGCAGCACCGGCACCGACCTCAACATGGAAACCGTGCCGCAGGATGGCCGCCGCGCCGATGCGCTGCGCCGCAACCTGGAAGGCGTGCGCCTGCCGCCCGGCTTCAGCATCGCGCTGTATGCGGTGGTGCCGGATGCGCGGCACATGGCGGTCAGCCCGTCCACCGGCGTGGTGTTCGTGGGCACGCGCAAGACCCGCGTGTGGGCGGTGACCGATCGCGACCGCGACCGCGTGGCCGACGAGGTGAAGGTGTTCGCGCCGTCGATCCGCTTCAGCCAGCCGAACGGCGTGTGCTTCAGCCCCGACGGGTTCCTGTACGTGGCCGAGCACAACCGCGTATTGGTCTTTCCGGCCGCGGAATTCTTCTATGAAGGCCCCGACGTGGCGGTGGGCGAGGTGGTGGCGCAGGGCCAGCTGATCCCGGTCGAGGAGGAAAGCTTCAACCACGGTGCCCGGGTGTGCCGCATCGGCCCGGACAACAAGCTGTACATCTCGCTCGGCCAGCCCTTCAACGTGCCGCCGGCCGCGAAGGCGGAACTCTATGGCCGCGTCGGCATCGGCGGCATCGTGCGCATGGACCGCGACGGCAAGAACCGCGAGGTGTTTGCCCGCGGCGTGCGCAACTCGGTCGGCATCACCTTCCACCCCGCCACGCGCGAGCTGTGGTTCACCGACAACCAGGTGGACGGCATGGGCGACGACATCCCGCCCGGCGAGATCAACCGCGCCACCCGCGCGGGACTCAATTTCGGCTTCCCCTGGTTCGGCGGCGGCAGCACCCGCACGGTGGAGTACCAGGGTTCCACGCCGCCGGCCGATGCCGTGCCGCCGGTCGTGGAAACGGTGGCGCATGCCGCCGATCTTGGCCTGATCGTCTATAGCGGCCGCATGTTCCCCGAGGAGTACCGCGGCGCCGTGTTCAACGCGCAGCACGGGTCGTGGAACCGCACCACTCCGGTCGGCGCCCGCATCATGGTGACGCTGCTGAACCCCGACGGCACGGTGAAGGAACACCGGCCCTTCGCCGAGGGCTGGCTGGACAGCGACACCAACGAGTATCTCGGCCGCCCGGTCGATGTGGCGATGCTGGGCGATGGCTCGCTGCTGGTCTCGGACGATCACGCCGGTGCGATCTATCGCATCACGTATCGCCGGCCTTGAGGCCCAAGGGCGCTGCAGCACTGCTGCTGGCGGCGGCCCTGGGCTTCGGGGCCGCCGCGCCTTGCTTTGCGCAGCCGCTGCCCGACGGCGATGCCCTGGCGGGGCGCCGCCTGGCGGGCGGCATGTGCAGCGCCTGCCACGGCGCGAACGGCGTGGCCACCGCGCCGGATGCGCCGAACCTGGCCGGCCAGAACCCGCTCTATACCGCCATGCAGCTGCGCGCCTATCGCGACGGCAGGCGCGCGCATGAGCAGATGGCGGTGGTGGCCCGCATGCTGAGCGATGCGCAGATCGCCGACCTGGCGGCCTGGTATGCGGCCATCGCCGTCGAGGTGACGGTGCCGCCGCGCTGATCGGCCGCGGCCTGCATCCGGGGGTTGAACGCGGCACAACCCGGGTGGATACTCGTGGCGCAACAGCAACGATCAGGCTGCGGGAGAGCGCTGCCATGCAGGCCAGCATATCGTGCCCACGCGCCATGCCGGGCGCGCCCGGCGCCCCCTTGCCGCGCCTGCTGCGCGCCCGCCTGGAGCGCCTGCTGGGCGCCACACTGCGCGACGTGCGGGTGGTGGTGTCTGAGGCGCCAGGGCTGCTCGGCGCCCGCGCCTTCGCGCTGGGCAACACGCTGCATCTGTCGCCCGCGGCCGCGCGCGGCAGCCGTGCCGCGCGGCATGCGGTGCTGGGCCACGAGCTGCTGCATGTGCTGCAGCAGCGGCGCGGCGACACGCGGCGCCACCCGGCCGAAAGCCCGGTGCTGGAACAGGAAGCCGCGCGCGCCGGTCGCCGCATCGCCGCCGGCCGCGCCGCGCACCTGGCCGCGCGCCGCCCTGGCCGCGCCGCGCCCTGCGTGCAGCGCATCAAGCTGGTGCTGCGCGACACCAGGGATGGTGATCTCGACGCACCGGCGCTGCTCAACATGATGGACAGCGCGCTGTCGGCGAAGCTGGCGGGCGCACCCGGCTGCGCCAAGGTGCGCGGCACCTATACCGTGACCCAGGGCGGGCATTGGCTCAGCCTGCTGGGCAAGCTTGCCATGGGCGAGGCGATCGTGCCGTTCAACACGCGCCGTGCCTCGGCGCTGCCCTGCTCGCTGAAGATCAGCGCCACCGGCACACCCATGCCGATCTATGCCTTCGGCGGCACCACCGAGCGGATTGATTTCCCGGCCGGCGCCGTGCGCTGGGCGCGTGGCGCCGACGTGGCGCGCGTCGACGACGCCGACCTCAAGCTCGACCTCAACTACATCCAGATCGCCGACGGCTTCCAGAAGCTGAACAATGCCGGCCATACCGACGACCTGATCGCCGGCGACCTGCTGCTGAAGATGAAGGGCCGTGCCATGGCGACCGACTACGGCGCCAACGCCAACGCCTTCATGGAAGCGGTGGCGGGGCTGATGTTCGGGGTGGAGGCGTCGCGCTTCCCGTCGTGCTTCGTGACGTCCCTGCTGCTGCTGGACCTGATCCGCACCAAGAAGGGCTACGGCCGCGCCGGCACCAAGAGGTTCAAGCTGGAAACTGCCTTCGACAGCGGCAACAGCTTCGATTTCAATTGTCTTTATGGCGGCAAGTTCCCCTGCGCGGTGCACGAACCCGGCAAGGGCAATGCCGCCAACCGGCGCATGCTGGGAGAACTCGGCGGCCAGGCGCTGGCCAACGCCACGCTGCCGCGCGGGCATTTCACCCGCGGCCAGGGTGCCAGCATGATGCTTGACCTGAACCACCGCTTCATCGTGCCGCGGCGCGAGGTGACGCTGCTGATCCACTGGATCGAGGCGCGCGTCGGCATGGCCGCGATCCCGTATCTCAGCAAGGCGACCTTGCAGGGCATCATCGGCACGCGCATCGACGAGGCCTGCGCCGATACTGCGGTGCTGCCGGCGCTGTCCTATGCGCCCAGCAAATCGACGGGCATGCACGCCAGCGACATCCCGGGCTACCGCAATCCGATCACGCTGGGCATGACGGTCTATTGGGCGGACTACGGCGGCACGATGGGCAAGTGGTACCATACCACCCGGGCGTGCAAGAAGCTGGGCGGGCGCAGCGAGGACCTGGCCCGGACCCTGACCAGCAGCTATCGCGTGCAGGACCGCACCAAGACCGTGGGCGAAGGGCGCGACGCGCGCGTGGTCAACATCGTGCCCGGCAGCACGTTCCGCCGGCTGCGCGTGGTGCGCGACGGCGGCGACAACCGCGCCACGGTGTCGCTGGCGGACGTGAACGACTATCCCTGCCCGCATTGCGTCAGTTGACCATGCCAGGCGCGTCCGCACTGCATCTTTAGGTTGCGTTCACCACAACCCGGCCCGATACTCGCTGCGCGGAGGGAACGTTCCGCTCTCGGGAGAGATCAGCCATGAAGGCCATGGGGTCATTGCCGCGGCGCGCCATGGGCGCGCCATTGCCGCGGCTGCTGCGCACCCACTTCCAGCGTCTGTTCCAAGCCAGCTTGCACGATGTGCGCCTGGTGGTGTCGGACGCGCCGGCATGCCTGCACGCCCGCGCCTTCGCGCTGGGCCGCACGGTGCACCTGGCACCCGCGCTGCTGCGCGCCGGTGGCCCCGAACAGCGCCGGGTGCTGGGCCACGAGATCGCGCATCTGCTGCAGCAGCGCATGGGCGCCACGCGACGGCCGCTGCGCGCCGAGCCGTCCGTGCTGGAGGCCGAGGCCGCGCGCGCCGGACGGCGCGTGGCGATGGGCCGCGCGGTCACGCTGCGCAGCCGCAGGCGCCGGCGCCCGGCCGCCTGCGTGCAGCGCATCAAGCTTGCCATCCGCGGCACCAGGGATGGCGACCTGGATGCGGCGCGACTGCTGAACCTGATGGATGCCGCGCTGGCCAGCCGGCTTGCCGATGCCGCGGCGCACACGGTGGTGGAGGGCACGGTCACGATCACCCAGGGCGGGCATTGGCTCAGCCTGCTGGGCCGACTTGCCAAGGGCGAGGCGATCGTGCCGTTCAATGAGCGCCGGGCAAGCATCCTGCCCGTCGCGGTGCAGATCGGCGAGCATGGATGGGAGATGCCCGCCGAGGCACGCGGCAGCAGCGAGCGCCTGCATTTCCCGCTGGGCGCGCTGCGCTGGGCCGACGTGACCCGGATCGACACCGGCAATACCGCGCTGGCCAAGGTCGACCTGAACTACCAGCAGATCGCGGACGGCTTCCGCAAGCTGAACAACAGCGGCTGCTCCGACGCGAATGTGGCAGACAACATGCTGCTGCTGATGAAGGCGCTGCCGCTCGGGCGCAACTTCAGCGGCGAAAAGCAGCCCAATGTCGATCGGCGCGCCTTCATCGAGGCGATCGTCGCGCTGATGTTCGGCGTCGAGGCGTCGCGCTTCCCGTCGGCCTTCGTCACCTCGCTGATGCTGCTGGACCTGGTGCGCAGCGCCAAGTGCTACGGCCGCGGCGGCGACAAGCGCTTCACGCTGAAGGGCTCGTTCGACAAGCCGGGCACCAAGTTCGACTTCGACTGCCTGTACGGCGGCAAGTTCCCCTGCGCGGTGCACGAACCCGGCAAGGGCAATGCCGCCAACCGGCGCATGCTGGGCCAGCTGGGCGGCCAGCGGGACGACGCCAAAAGCGGCCACCTGACGCGCGCCGACGGCATGCAGATGATGATGGAGCTGAACCACCGCTTCGTGGTGCCGCGGCGCGAGGTGACGCTGATGATCCACTGGATCGAGGCCAACACGCAAAACCTGGCCAGCCTGACCTGCGCCGGCATCCAGCGGCTGATCGAGACGCGGATCGACGCCGCGACGTCGGGCGATGCGGAGCTGCCGCCGACGCTGCCCTTCGACCCGCGCCGGGATACCGGCATGCACTCGGCCGACGTGCCCGGGCAGCGCACCCAGGTGCGGGTTGGCACGACCGTATACTACCAGCAATACGAACAGCCGCCGAAGCGGAACCAGGCCTCGCGGCAGAACCAGGGCCAGCCCACCCGGCCGCCCGCAAGGATCGAGAAGATCGGCCGGTACTACCACACGCTGGACAACTGCAAGCTGTTCGGCGGCCGCACCGATGCCAGCCGGCAGACCCTGACCGCGAGCTATCGCCAGCAGGACCAGGCCGCCGTGCCGCTGCCGGCGCGGATGGTGCGGGAGCAGGTGACGCAGAAGGACCTCAACGCCGTGCGCCAGTTTCTTTGTCCGCACTGCGCCAGCTGAGCGGGCTACGCCGCCAGCCAGCCCCGCATCGCCGCCGTCACCGCCGCCGGCCGCTCCATGGTGGAAAGGTGGCCGCATCGGCCCACCACGTGCAGGTCGGCGCCGGGGATCGCCGCCGCCATCGCCTCGCTGCCGGCCAGCGGCGTCAGCGCATCCTGCCGGCCGCACAGCACCAGCGTGGGCACGTCGATGGTCGGCAGCAGCGGGAAGCTGTCGGGCCTTCCCATGATGGCGCGCTGCTGGCGCAGGAAGGCATCGGGGCCGACGCGCTCGGCCATCGCCATCACCTGGCCGGCCAGGGGCTGTTCGGCCACGCGGTCGGGGTGCACCAGCAGCGGCAGCAGGCGGGGCGTGACACCCTTGAACTGGCCGCGGCTGGCCAGGTCGATCAGGCCGCGGCGACGCGCGGTCTGTTCCGGCGTGTCGGGCGCGGCCGCGGTATCCAGCAAGGCTAGCCTCGTCACGCGCGCGGGCGCCGCCCGCAGCACGGCCAGCGCCGCATAGCCGCCCATCGAAAGCCCGGCCAGCGCGAACCGCTCAGGCGCATGCGCCAGCACCCGCGCGGCCATCGCCGCCACGCTGTCATCCAGCGTCAGGTCGGCAACCATGATCTCGGCGATGTCCGCAAGCCCCGCCTGCTGCGCCGCCCACAGCGCGGCATCGCACAGCAACCCGGGCAGCAGGATCAGCGTTTCGCGCGCCGTCATGGCGCGGACCCTAGAACGGCGCGCCGTGCACCGCTATGACACGGCACAACCACGGAAAGGGACCGCCATGGCCGACCTGATCATCATCGCCTACCCCGACGAAAAAACCGCCGAGGCAGCGCGCGTAAAACTGTTCGAGCTGCAGAAGGAGTACCTGGTCGAGCTCGGCGATGCCGCCATCGCGGAACGCCTGGCGGATGGGTCGGTGAAGCTGCACCAGGTGGTGAACACCACGGCCATCGGCGCGTCATCGGGCGCATTGTGGGGCGCACTGATCGGGCTGCTGTTCCTCAATCCGCTGGTCGGTGCCGCGGTGGGCGCCGGCGCCGGCGCGTTGAGCGGCCGCTTCACCGATATCGGCATCAACGACGGTTTCATGAAGGATGCGGCCGCCGCGCTGACGCCCGGCCAGGCGGCGCTGTGCGTGCTGGTGCGCAAGGTCACGGCCGACAAGGTGCTGCCCGCCATGGCGCAATTCGGCGGCACGGTGCTGCGCACCAACCTGTCCGGCGAGCAGGAGGCGAAGCTGCGCGAGGCGCTCAAGGCAGCCTGACGCCCGGTTTTCCTTGACTTGTCGGGTAGGGCGACCTACCTCCCGCGCACATTGCGCCACGGGACGGCAGGGGCCGCCCCTTTCGCGCATGTCTTCCGGGATTGTTGCGTTTGGACGATACGTCTTCCCCGGCCGGCGGGTCCGTGCCGGCATCCATGGCTGAAACGGCGGCACCTGGCGGGTCCGCCGCGCCGGGCTTTGCCGAATTGGGCCTGTCCGACAACGTGCTGCGCGCCGTGGCCGATGCCGGCTACAGCACGCCCACGCCCATCCAGCAGCAGGCCATTCCCTATGTGCTGATGGGCCGCGACGTGCTGGGCGTGGCGCAGACCGGCACCGGCAAGACAGCCGGCTTCACGCTGCCCATGCTGGACATCATGGCCGGCGGCCGGGCACGTGCCCGCATGCCGCGCGCCCTGATCCTGGAGCCCACGCGGGAACTCGCGGCCCAGGTCGGCGAGAACTTCGTCAAATACACGAAATACCTGAAATTCGACCACGCGCTGATCATCGGCGGCGAGAGCATGAGCGACCAGGTCGCCAAGCTCTCGAAGGGCGTGGATGCGCTGATCGCCACCCCGGGCCGGCTGATCGACCTGTTCGAGCGCGGCGGCCTGCTGCTGACCGATGTGCGCATCCTGGTCATCGACGAAGCCGACCGCATGCTGGACATGGGGTTCATCCCCGATGTCGAGCGCATCGTCGCCATGCTGCCGCCGCTGCGCCAGACCCTGTTCTTCAGCGCGACCATGGCGCCCGAGATCAAGCGCCTGGCGGATGCGTTCCTGTCGAACCCCAAGCTGATCACGGTTTCCAAGTCGGCCACGCTGGCGCCCACCGTCACCGCGGGCCTGGCCATCGTGCGCACCACCGACAAGCGCGAGGCGCTGCGCCGGCTGCTGCGCACCGAGGATGTGAAGAACGCGCTGATCTTCTGCAACCGCAAGCGCGACGTGGACATCCTGTTCAAAAGCCTGTCGCGCCACGGCTTCAACGTGGGCGCGCTGCATGGCGACATGGCGCAGCCCAAGCGCACCGAGACGCTGGAGAAGTTCAAGGCCGGCACCATCGACCTGCTGGTGTGCAGCGACGTGGCCGCGCGGGGGCTGGATATCGGCGGGCTTTCGCACGTGTTCAATTTCGATGTGCCGCACCACGCCGAGGACTATGTGCACCGCATCGGGCGCACCGGCCGCGCCGGGCGCGAAGGCCGCGCCTTCAGCATCGGCACCGTGGACGACGAGAAGAACATTTCCGCGATCGAGCGGCTGACGGGCAAGGCGATCCCACGCATGCAGATCGACGGGCTTGACCCCGTCGATCTCGACGCCGAGCCGCGCGAGGATGCGCCGCGCCGCGGCCGGGGTGGTCGCGGCCGCGCCGCACCCAAGGCCGAGGCCGAGGCGCCGGTCGGAAGGCCCCGCCCGCGCCGCCGCGCCGAGCCGGCGGCCCCCTCTGTGGCCCCCTCTGTGGCCCCCTCTGTGGCCCCCTCTGTGGCCCACGCCGATCCCACACCCGAACCCGCCATCGAGGTTGCCGCCGAGCCCTCGCCCGCGCCGCCGCCGGCGCGTGCCCGCCCGCCGCGCGGCCGTGGCCGCGACCGCGCGGCGGCCGTGGCACCGGCGGCACCCGCGCCCGCGGAACTGCGCATCGCCGCGCGCAACGAACGCGGCCGCGGCACGCCGCGCCCCGAAGGCCGCGACGGCCCCGACCGGCCGGTGGTGGGCTTCGGCGATGCCATGCCCGCCTTCATGCTGCTGCGCGCCCGCCCATCCGCAGCACCGCCGCCGCACGAGGACGCCGACGAGGCCGAGGCCGCCTGAAGCGCGGCTGGCGCGGCGCCGCGCGCGGGGCTAAACCTGCGCCGATGCGCCAGGGAGAGACGCCATGAACGTGGTCACGCCGGTCGCGGCCCAGAAATCCGCCACGCTGCCCCCCTTCCAGTGGGACGACGCGTTGCTGCTGGACGACCAGCTTTCCGAGGACGAGCGCGCCATCCGCGACGCCGCGCGCGACTACTGCCAGGACAAGCTGTTCACGCGCGTGCTGGAAGCGAACCGGCACGAAAAATTCCACCGCGAGATCATGAACGAGATGGGCGCCATGGGCTTCCTGGGCGCCACGCTGGATTCCCACGGCTGCGCCGGCGTGGGCTACGTTGCCTATGGCCTGATCGCGCGCGAGGTCGAGCGCGTCGACAGCGGCTATCGCAGCGCCTTCTCGGTGCAGTCCAGCCTGGTGATGTTCCCGATCCACGCCTTCGGCACCGACGACCAGAAGGACCGGTTCCTGCCGAAGCTGCGCACCGGCGAGTTCGTGGGCTGCTTCGGCCTGACCGAGCCTGATGCCGGCAGCGATCCGGGGTCCATGCGCACCCGCGCAAAGACCGTGCAGGGCGGCTATCTGCTGAACGGGTCAAAAACCTGGATCACCAACTCGCCCATCGCCGACGTGTTCGTGGTCTGGGCCAAGGATGATGCCGGCGACATCAGGGGGTTCATCCTGGAAAAGGGCATGGCGGGCCTGTCCGCGCCGAAGATCGAGGGCAAGTTCAGCCTGCGGGCCAGCACCACCGGCATGATCATGATGCAGGACGTGCACGTGCCGGCCGAGAACATGCTGCAGGTGAAGGGGCTGAAGGGTCCGTTCAGTTGCCTCAATCGCGCGCGCTACGGCATTGCCTGGGGCGCGCTGGGGGCGGCGGAATTCTGCTGGCACGCGGCGCGCGGCTACACCATGGAACGAAAGATGTTCGGCCGGCCGCTGGCGCAGACCCAGCTGATCCAGAAGAAGCTGGCCGACATGCAGACCGAGATCACCATTGCGCTGCAGGCCACGCTGCGCCTGGGCCGGCTGTTCGACGAAGGCCGCGCGGCGCCCGAGATGATTTCCTTGTGCAAGCGCAATTCCTGCGGCAAGGCGCTGGATATCGCCCGCGTCGCCCGCGACATGCACGGCGGCAACGGCATTGCCGACGAGTACCACGTGATCCGGCATGTGATGAACCTGGAGGCGGTCAATACCTACGAGGGCACGCACGACGTGCACGCGCTGATCCTGGGCCGCGCGCAGACTGGCCTCAACGCCTTCGGGTCCGCCTGACGCCGCCTTCCGCGCCGGTCACGCTGGAGATTTCCGCGCTCGGCGCCGGCGGCGACGGCATCACGGGCGATACTTCGACGCGCGGCTTCGTGCCGTTCACGCTGCCGGGCGAGATCGTGCAGGCGCGCGCCGTGGCCAGGCGCACCGGCGCCACGGTGTACGAGGCCGAGACCTGGCTGCGCGAAAGCCCCGATCGCGCCAAGCCGCCGTGTCCGCATTTCGGCACCTGCGGCGGCTGCGCGGTGCAGCACCTGGCAGACCAGGCCTATGCCGCGTGGAAGCGCGGCCTGCTGGTCGATGCGCTGGGCCGGGCGGGGCTGGGCGAGGTGCCGGTGGGCCCCCTGCTGCGCACGCCGCCTGGCGTGCGGCGACGGGCGGATTTCTCGCTGGCGCGTGGCAGGGACGGCACGGTCGCGGTCGGCTTCCATGCCCGCCGCGCGCAGGCGGTCACCGACATGCAGGCGTGCCCCGTGCTGGCGCCCGCCCTGCTGGCGCTGGTGGCGCCGCTGCGCACATTGGCAGCCGGGCTTGCCTGCCTCACGCGGCTGGGTGCGGCGGTGATCAACCTGCTCGATCACGGCGCCGACATGCTGCTGCATTGCGAGCGCGAACCCGGCCCGGCCGATCGCGCGAAACTCGCTGCCTTCGCGCGCGCGCATCACCTGGCGCGCATTGCCTGGGGCAAGGGCGAGACCATCGTGCAGCTCGCACCCCCCACGCTCACGCTGTCCGGCACCCGGCTTGCCGTGCCGCCCGGCGCCTTCCTGCAGCCGAGCATGGCGGGCGAGGCGCTGATCATCGCCGCCGTGCTGCAGGGCCTGCCCGCCCGCGCAAAACGCATCGCCGACCTCTATGCCGGGCTGGGCACCATCAGCCTCGCCTTGCCCGGCCGGCCCGATGCGTTCGAGGGTGATCCCGCTGCCGTGGCCGCGCTGCACGCCACCGGCCGCGCGCGCGCCCTGAAGCGCGACCTGGCGCGCCAGCCGCTGCAGCCCGAGGAACTCGCAGCGTACGACGCGGTGGTGCTGGACCCGCCGCGCGTCGGCGCGGCCGAGCAGGTGGCCGCGATCGCGGCATCGCGGCTGCGCCACGTGGCCTACGTGTCCTGCGCGCCCGCGTCGCTGGCGCGCGACGCCCGCACGCTGGTCGATGCCGGGTTCCGCATGGTGTCGGCCACGCCGATCGACCAGTTCCTGTGGTCGCCGCACCTGGAGACGGTCGCGCACTTCGCGCGATAATGGCGCATGACCCAAGGCACCACCCGCCGCGCGATCCTGGCCTGCCCTGTCGTGTTTGCGGCCAGCGCCGCGCGCGCCTGGCCGGACGCGCCGGTCAGCATCCTGGTGCCGTTCCCGGCCAGCGGCACCACCGACATCCTGGCCCGCATCCTGGCGCAGCTTGGCGCCGGCCCGGTGGGCGGCACGCCGCAGGACTTCGCCGCCACGCTGGCGGCTGACCTGCCGCGCTGGGCCGCGGTGGTGCGGGCGGCCGATATCCGGCTGGATTGATTGCTCCGCCGGGACGTATATTTATGCAAAGCACAGAAACAGACCGGAGAACCGCCATGACCATCCAGCTTGGCCAGATCGCCCCCGATTTCGAACAGGACAGTTCGACGGGGAAAATCCGCTTCCACGACTATCTCGGCAATTCCTGGGGCGTGCTGTTCAGCCACCCGAAGGACTTCACCCCCGTCTGCACCACCGAGCTGGGTGAGGCCGCGCGGCTGAAGCCCGAGTTCGACAAGCGCAACGTGAAGATGCTGGGGCTTTCGGTCGACAGCACCGACCGGCACGGCGGCTGGGAAGCCGACATCAAGGAAACCCAGGGCCAGACGCTGAACTTCCCGCTGATCGCCGACCACGACAAATCGGTCAGCACGAAATACGGCATGATCCACCCGGAAGCCGATCCGGCCGTCACCGTGCGCGTGGTCTATGTGATCGACCCCAGCAAGAAGGTGCGGCTGACGCTGACCTATCCGCCCAGCACCGGGCGCAACTTCGACGAGGTGCTGCGCGTGATCGACAGCCTGCAGCTGACCGACCGGCACAAGGTCGCCACCCCGGTGAACTGGAAGCAGGGCGAGGACGTGATCATCGTGCCCAGCCTGTCGGACGAGGACGCCAAGGCGCGCTTTCCGGGCGGCTGGAAGACGCTGAAGCCCTATCTGCGCGTCGTGCCGCAGCCGAAATAGGGCGTGCGTTGCGCCGCCGGGCGTTGCGCCCGGCGGCGCACGCCCGTAAATCCGCCCCGGGCCGGTAGCTCAGTGGTAGAGCACGGGACTTTTAATCCTGGGGTCGTGGGTTCAATCCCCACCCGGCCTACCATTCAGGGGTCAGGTTTCAGGGGTCAGGTTTCAGGGGTCGGGGGCCAGCGGGTCGGGGCCGTAACCTCAGGCGGTTGCAACGCGAATTGGATGCAGTCGCCGCGCCGTGATTGGCTTCCGGCCGCGGCTGGGCGTACACCGGCCACACGACCGAAGGGGGATGGCATGGCACAGCGACGGGTCCGGCAGAAGCGCGGCTGGGAACTGCCCGAGCACGCGGCGACTCCCGAAGCGGTCTTCCTGTCGCGCCGCGCCCTGCTGGCGGCGGGTGCGGCCGGGGCGGTGGGCCTTGCTTCCCCTGCCCTGGCGCAGCGCGCCGGCCAGGCAGCGGCCTTCGTCGATCCCACCGCCGATCTCTATCCGGCGCAGCAGAACATGCGGTATCGACTCGATCGCCCGCTGACCGCCGAGCGCGACGCCACCACACACAACAATTTCTACGAGTTCGGCACCAGCAAGACCATCCACCCGGCCGCGCAGCGCCTGCCACTGCGCCCCTGGACCGTGCGGATCGAGGGCATGGTGAAGCAGCCCCGCACCATCGACATCGACACGCTGATCCGCGCCATGCCGCTGGAGGAACGCCTGTATCGCCTGCGCTGCGTCGAAGGCTGGTCGATGGCGGTGCCCTGGACCGGCTTCGAGATGTCGGCGCTGCTGCGCATGGCGGAACCGCTGGACAGCGCGAAATACGTGGAATTCAAGACCTTCGGGCCAAACCAGGTGCCGGCCGCGCTGGCGCCCGGCTTCCGCGAACCCTGGTATCCCTGGCCCTATACCGAAGGTGTCACGATCGCCGAGGCCGCGAACGAACTGACCTTCCTGGTCACCGGCATCTACGGCAAGCCGCTGCCGCCGCAGAATGGCGCGCCGCTGCGCCTGGCACTGCCCTGGAAATACGGCTTCAAGTCGATCAAGTCGATCGTCTCCATCAACTTCACCGACCGCCGCCCGAAATCCTACTGGGAAGCGCTGCAGGCCTCGGAGTACGGCTTCTGGGCCAACGTGAACCCCGATGTCGCGCATCCGCGCTGGAGCCAGGCCAGCGAAAGCATCCTGGGCACGCGCGAACGCAAGCCCACGCTGATCTGGAACGGCTATGGCGAACAGGTGGCGTCGATGTACGCGGGCCTGACCGGCGAAAGGCTGTTTGCGTGAGCGGAGGCGCCGCGTCGTTGCTGCCTGCCCTGGCGCGGGCATGGCGCCGCCGCTAGCCCCCCTGCCCGCGCCGGAAGCACCGCGCCCCGCGCGCGTGCCCGGCACCATCCTGCTGGTCGAGGACACGCGAAGCCTGGCCGAGGTCTATCGGCAATACCTGCGCGACGAACCCTGGCCGATCCGGCACGCCGACAGCATCGCCCAGGCCGAGCTTGTGATGGCCCAGCACCCGATCGATTTGGTGCTGCTTGACCTGCGGCTGCCGGATGGCGACGGCATGGACCTGCTGCGCCGCATCACCGCGCGGCCCGACGCACCGCCGGTGGTGGTGATCACCGCGCATGGCAGCGTCGCCACCGCGGTCGAGGCGATGCAGGCGGGTGCCGCCGATTTCCTGCTGAAGCCGTTCGCCGCCGCGCGCCTGGTGCTGACCGTGGCGCATGCGCTGGAACGCAGCCGGATGACGCGCGAGATCACCACGCTGCGCGCCGCCGGCACGCGCGATTCCTTCCACGGCATGATCGGCGCCGCCCCCGCCATGCAGGCGGTGTACCGCGTGATCGAGAATGCCGCGGCCAGCCGCGCCACCGTGTTCATCTCGGGCGAAAGCGGCACCGGCAAGGAACTGTGCGCCGAGGCCGTGCACACGCTGGGCGGCGGCGCGGGCGCCCCTTTCGTGGCGCTGAACTGTGCCGCGATCCCGCGCGAGCTGATGGAATCGGAAGTGTTCGGCCATGTGCGCGGCGCCTTCACCGGCGCCACCGCCGACCGCCGCGGCGCCGCCGCCGCCGCGGATGGCGGCACGCTGTTCCTGGACGAGGTGTGCGAGATGGATCTCTCGCTGCAGGCCAAGCTGCTGCGCTTCGTGCAGACCGGCAGCTTCCAGCGCGTCGGCTCGGCCCGCACCGAGCAGGTCAGCGTGCGCTTCCTGTGCGCCACCAACCGCGACCCGCTGCACGAGGTGCGGCAGGGCCGCTTCCGCGAGGATCTGTACTACCGCCTGCATGTCATCCCCATCCATCTGCCGCCGCTGCGCGAGCGGGGCGAGGATGTGCTGGCGATCGCGGGCCATTTCCTGCAGCGCTTCGCGGCCGAGGAACGCCGCGGCTTCGCCGGCTTCGCGCCCGACGCAAGGGCCGCGCTGCTGGCGCATGCCTGGCCCGGCAATGTGCGCGAGCTGCAGAACGCGATCCGCACCTCGGTGGTGCTGAACGAAGGCCCGCTGGTCACCGCGCGCATGCTGCCGGCCAGCGTGCAGGCGCGTGCGCGCATCGAGCCGCCGGCCCCGTCCGCGCTGTTCCGCGCGCCGGACTCCGCACCGGCGCTGGGCATCCGCACGCTGGACGACATGGAGCGCGAGGCGATCCGCGCCGCGATCGCGATCTGCGACGGCAACGTGCCGCGCGCGGCGGCGCATCTGGGCGTTTCGCCCAGCACGCTCTATCGCAAGATCAAGCGCTGGGAGCTGGACGGGCTGTCGTGAGCCTGGCGACCAGGCGCCGCACGATCGGCGCCAAGGTCAGGACGGCCGCGCAGGCCACCGGCCAGGCCATCGCCCAGGCCTCAATCCAGGCGGCCACGAAACCGGGCTGCACCCCCAGCGCCTTGGCGGTGGCGATGCAGGTCACCAGGAAGCTCATCATGCCGGACAGGATGACGCCGAACAGGAGGGGCGCGTAGCGGGCGGGGATCATCGCTGGCCCGGCCACATGGCGGCGCGCTCAGACGTGAAAACTTTCGCCGCAGCCGCAGCGGCCCTTCTCGTTCGGGTTCACGAAGGTGAAGCCCGTCTGGAACTTGTCGGTCTTCCAGTCCATCACCGTGCCGAACAGGAACAGCGATGCCTTGCGATCGACCAGCACGGTGATGCCCTTGTCCGTCACCTGCTCGTCGCCGACGCCGGGTTCATCGACATAGGTCAGGTCGTACGACAGGCCGGAACAGCCCTTGGTCTTGACGCCGACACGGATGAACTTCTTGGCGTGCGGCTTCGCCAGCAGCGTGCGGAGGCGCTCGGCCGCGGCGTCCGACAGCGTCATCAGCGGCGGCAGCGCGCGCTTCGGCTTGGGCGGCGAGACGAGGTTCGTGTCCATCGGCAAGACCTTCAGTACATGTTGAGCGCGAGGCGGGCATCCTCGCTCATGCGGTCGGGGCTCCAGGCGGGCTCCCACACCACCTCGACCGTGGCCGCGGCGACGTTCGCCACCTTCTCGACCATGTCCTTGACCTGAAGCGGCAGTTCCTGGGCGCTGGGGCAATTGGGCGCGGTCAGCGTCATTTCCACCTTGACCGCGTTGTCGTCGCCGATCTCCACCGCATAGATCAGGCCGAGCTCGAAGATGTTCACCGGGATTTCCGGGTCGTAGATGGTGCTGATCGCGTCGATGATCGCGGCCTCGCTGGGCTTGCCGGTGGGCGCCACTTCGCCCTCGGGCGTCCAGCCGTGAACATGGGTGTCGCCATCGTTCATTCGGTGCTCACCCTTCCCCCGTCCCCGTCCTTCAGCGCGGCATCCAGCGCGTGCCACGCCAGCGTCGCGCATTTCACGCGGCTGGGGTAGTCGGCCACGCCGGACAGCGGCGCGAGCCGTTCCATCGCGTCGGCGAGCCAGGCGTCGGGCTGTGGCGTCGCCTTGCGCCCGGTCGCGAGCTCGCGGACGGCGGCGACCAGCTGCCGTGCCTCGGCGTCGTCGTGGCCGCGGCACAGCTCGGTCATCAGCGAACCCGAGGCGATGCAGATGGCGCAGCCCCTGCCCTCGAAGCTGACATCCGCCAACCGGCCATCGGCGCCGCGCTTGACCCAGACGCCGACGCGGTCGCCGCACATCGGGTTGTCGCCCTCGGCATGCCCATCCGCGTCGGCGATGCGGCGGTGATTCCGCGGGCGCCGGCCGTGGTCCAGGATGATCTCCTGGTACAGGTCGCGCACGTCGTCGAAGGTGGCGGCGGCGGTCACTTGAAGAAGCTCCGCACGCGATCCAGCGTGTCGGCCAGCACATCCACCTCGGCCAGCGTGGTGTAGGCGGCGAAGGAGGCGCGCGAGGAACTGTCGATGCCGAAGCGGCCCATCAGCGGCTGCGCGCAATGATGCCCCGCGCGCACCGCGATGCCGGCGCGATCCAGCAGCGTGGCCACGTCGTGCGCATGCGCGTTCGCCAGGGTGAACGGCACCACGCCGCCGCGATCCTGCGCCGCCCCCAGCACAAGCACGCCGGGAATGGCCGCAAGCCGGGCGATGGCATGCTCCGTCAGCGCGCGCTCGTGCGCCTCCATCGCGGCGTGATCCAGCGCGCTGAACCAGTCGATCGCGGCCTTGAGGCCGATGCCTTCGACGATGGGGGGCGTGCCGGCCTCGAACTTGTGGGGGGTCTCAGCCCACTTGCTTTCGGCGAAGCTGACGCTGGAAATCATGTCACCGCCGCCCATGAAGGGCGGCATGGCATCCAGCAGCGCGCGCCGGCCATAGAGAATGCCGATGCCGGTCGGGCCATACAGCTTGTGCCCGGTCCAGACGTAGAAATCGGCGTCCAGCGCCTGCACATCGACGCGCCGGTGCACCACGGCCTGGCTGCCGTCGAACATCACCTTGGCGCCGTGCGCATGCGCCACGGCCGCGATGCGCGCGGCCGGCAGCACCGTACCCAGCACGTTCGACATGTGCGCGATCGCCACCAGCTTCACGCGCCCGTCGGCCAGCAGCGCCTCATAGGCCGGGAAGTCGAGCTCGCCCGCATCGGTGATGGGGGCCACGCGCAGTTCGATGCCGGCGCGGTCGCGCAGCATCTGCCAGGGCACGATGTTGGCGTGGTGCTCCAGGGCCGAAATCACCACCGCGTCGCCCCGCTGCATCAGCGCGCCAAAACTGTGCGCCAGCAGGTTGATGCCTTCGGTGGTGTTGCGGACAATGACGATTTCCTCGCGCGTGGGCGCGTTCAGCAGAACCTGCGCGGCATCGCGGCACGCCTCGTAGGCGTCGGTGGCGCGCTCGCTCATCCAGTGCAGCCCGCGATGCACGTTGGCGTAGGTGTGCTCCATCGCCCCGGTCATCGCATCGATCACCGCGCGCGGCTTCTGGGCGCTGGCGGCGCTGTCCAGGAACACCAGGGGCTTGCCGCGCACGGTTTCCGACAGGATCGGGAACTGCGCCCGGATCGCCGCGACGTCGAAGGCGCGGGCCGGCAGCGAATCCATCACGCCGGCCCTCCTGCGTCCTGGGCCACGCGGTGCCACCAGGCGGAGGTGGCCTGGGCCAGGTGTTCGCGCAGGAATTCGTCCGAAACGTGCTCCAGCGCATCGGCCAGGAAGGCCTGCACCAGCAGCGCGCGCGCGGTGTGCGCGGGGATGCCGCGGCTGCGGAGATAGAACAACTGGCCCTCGTCCAGCTCGCCCACCGTGGCGCCGTGGCTGCACTTCACGTCATCGGCGTAGATTTCAAGTTGAGGCTTGGAATCCATCTCGGCGTCGGCGCTCAGCAGCAGCGCCTGGTTCATCTGGTAGCCATCGGTCTTCTGCGCGGCGCGGTGCACATGGATGCGCCCCTGGAACACGGCCCGCGAGCTGCCCGCCAGCACCGACTTGTAGGTCTGGCGGCTGGCGCAGTTGGGCGCGGCGTGGTCGATCGCGGTGGTGGTGTCGGCGTGGCGCGTGCCGTCCAGCAGCTGCGCGCCGTTCAGGTGGCACATCGCGCGGGGGCCGGCGAGTTCGGTGTGGATCTCGTTGCGCGCCAGGCCCGCGCCCAGCGCCAGTACGAAGTTCTCGTAGGTCGCACCCTCGGCCACGCGCACATAGGTGGTGGCGATCTGCGCCGTCTCGCGCGGCGCATCCTGAAGCCTGGTGTGCGTCAGCGTCGCACCCCGACCCAGAAAAATCTCCGAGACGGGGTTGTCCAGGTACTGCGCGCCGGCGGCGCCCGCGGCGGTCTCGACCAGCGCCAGTTCGGCGCCGTCCTCCAGCACCACCAGCACGCGCGGGTGGAAGGCCACGCTGCGCCCGCCATTCAGCCCGCCCAGCATGGCCAGGTGCAGCCGGCCCGGATAGCGCACGCCAGGGCCAAGATGCACGACGATGCCGTCTTCCATCAGCGCGGTGTTCAGCGCCGCCAGCGGCTGCGCCTTGGGCTGCGCCAGGCTGCCCAGCAGCGGTGCCAGGCGGGGCGCATCCTGGGCCAGCGCCGCGGCCAGGCCGCGTATGCTCATGCCCTTCGGCAGCGTGCCCAGCGCCGACAGATCGGCACGCGACCTGCCATCCACCAGCACCGCGGTGGCGGTCCCCAGCGCGGCGATCGGGGCGGGCAGCGCATCGTCCACCGCGGCCAGGGGATCGGTGAAGGTGGTTTCGGCCAGGCGGCGCAGATCGGTGAAGCGCCAGGCTTCGATCCGGCGGGTGGGGAAGCCAGCCTCCGAGAAGTCCCGCGCCGCATCGTCGCGCAGCTTGGCCAGCCACGGCAGCGCCGCACCCGGCAGCCGCGCCCGCAGGCCCGCGTAGCGCGCGATCGGGGTCACCGACCCCGCCGCCTCAGGCCGCGAGGCCGATGCCGGCATAGCCGTTCCTCTCCAGCTCGAGCGCAAGTTCCCTCCCGCCCGATCTCGCGATGCGGCCTTGCGCCAGCACATGCACATGGTCGGGCACGATGTGGTCCAGCAGGCGCTGGTAGTGCGTGATCACCACCATGGCGCGGTCGGGCGCGCGCAGCGCATTCACGCCATCGGCCACGATGCGCAGCGCATCGATATCAAGCCCGCTGTCGGTCTCGTCCAGGATGGCGAGTTTTGGCTGCAGGATCGCCATCTGGAGGATTTCGTTGCGCTTCTTCTCGCCGCCCGAGAAGCCGGCATTCACGCTGCGCTTCAGCATCTCATCGGCCATGCCGAGCTTCTTCAGTTCCGCACGCGCAAGCTTCAGGAACTGCATGGCATCCAGTTCCGCTTCACCGCGGGCGCGCCGCAGGGCGTTCAGCGCCGTGCGCAGGAAGTTGGCGTTGCCCACGCCCGGCAGTTCCACGGGGTACTGGAAGGCCAGGAACACGCCGGCGGCGGCGCGCTCCTCCGGCTCCATCGCCAGCAGGTCGGCGCCGTTCCAGGTGGCGGTGCCGTCGCTGACCTCGTAGCCCTCGCGCCCGGCCAGCACGTAGCCCAGCGTCGATTTGCCGGAACCGTTCGGCCCCATGATGGCGTGCACCTCGCCAGGGCGGACGGACAGCGAGATGCCGCGCAGAATATCCTTGCCGTCGATCGCGGCGTGCAGGTTGGAAATCTCAAGCATCAGCCGCCCACCTTTTTCATCCAACCGATCCTTCGAGAGAGATGGCAAGCAGCTTCTGCGCCTCGACCGCGAATTCCATGGGCAGCTCGGCCAGCACTTCCTTGCAGAAGCCGTTGACGATCAGGCCCACCGCATCTTCCTGCGAAAGCCCGCGCTGGCGGCAGTAGAACAGCTGGTCCTCGGCGATGCGGCTGGTGGTGGCTTCGTGCTCGACCTTGGCGGTGGGATTGCGGCTTTCGATGTAGGGCACGGTGTGGGCGCCGCAATCGTTGCCGATCAGCAGGCTGTCGCACTGCGTGTGGTTGCGCGCGCGGTGGGCGCGCGGCGTCATGCGCACCAGGCCGCGATAGGTGTTCTGCGCATGGCCCGCGCTGATGCCCTTCGAGACGATCGTGCTGCGCGTGTCCGGCGCCAGGTGGATCATCTTCGTGCCGGTATCCGCCTGCTGGTAGTTGTTGGTCAGCGCCACCGAGTAGAACTCGCCGATCGAGCCCTCGCCTTGCAGGATGCAGGACGGATACTTCCAGGTGATGGCGCTGCCGGTTTCCACCTGCGTCCAGGAGATCTTGCTTTTGGCGCCACGGCACACGCCGCGCTTGGTGACGAAATTGTAGATGCCGCCCCGACCCTGCGCGTCGCCAGGATACCAGTTCTGCACGGTGGAATACTTGATCGTCGCTTCCGTGTGCGCGACCAGCTCGACCACGGCGGCGTGCAGCTGGTTCTCGTCGCGCATCGGCGCGGTACAGCCTTCCAGGTAGGAAACGTGGCTGCCTTCCTCGGCGATGATCAGCGTGCGTTCGAACTGGCCGGTGTTGCGCGCGTTGATGCGGAAATAGGTGGAAAGCTCCATCGGGCAGCGCACGCCCTTGGGGATCCATACGAACGAGCCATCGGTGAACACGGCGCTGTTCAGCGCGGCGAAGTAGTTGTCGTTCACCGGCACCACGCTGCCCATGTAGCGGCGCACCAGCTCGGGGTGGGTCTGCACCGCTTCGCTGATCGGGCAGAAGATGATGCCCTTGGCGGTCAGCGCATCCTTGAAGGTGGTGGCGACGGAAACGCTGTCGAACACCGCGTCCACCGCCACGCCCGCCAGGATCGCGCGTTCGTGCAGCGGCACGCCGAGTTTTTCATAGGTGCGCAGCAGTTCCGGATCGACCTCGGCCAGGCTTTTCGGCGCCGCCCGCTTGGGCGCGGCGTAGTAATAGGCATCCTGGTAGTCGATCGGCGGGTATTTCACCGCGGCCCAGCGCGGCTCGGCCATGGACTGCCAGGTGGCAAAGGCTTGCAGGCGCCAATCCAGCAGCCATTGCGGCTCGTTCTTCTTGGCCGAGATCAGGCGCACGATATCGGTGTTCAGGCCCTTGGGGGCCATGTCCATCGCGATATCGGTCTCGAACCCCCACTTGTAGCCGCCATCGCTGGCGGCACGGACGGTATCGAGGGTTTCGGCTACAGCGGGCATCGTGTCTGTCTTTGTCCTTCTAGGCGGTCGGCTGGGTGGGTTCGGCAACGAGCCGGGACGGCGCGAAGCGGTGCGCCACGGCGTTCGCCATGTCGGCCAGGGTGATGGCGGAGAGCGCCGCCTTGATCGCGGTGTTCACCGGATCCCAGCGGCCGCGCATCGGGCACTTGCACTCGCATTCGCACACATCGACCGCGCCATCGACGCAGGCAGCCAGCGCGATCGGCCCTTCCACCGCGACGATCACGTCGCTGACCGGAATGCGGGACAGCGGCCGGGCGAGCGCATAGCCGCCGCGAGCGCCCCGCGTGCTGGCCACCAGACCGCCCTGCCCCAGCAGTTTCAAGACCTTGGCGACCGTCGGCTCGGCCAGGCCCGTGGCGGCGGCAATGCCGGGCGCGGTCTGGATCGGGCTTGCGGGCTCGGGCGTGGCAGGCGCGCGGCCCAGCTGGGTCAGCACCACCACGGCGTAGTCGGTGAGTTTGCTCAAGCGGAACACGGGCTTAATCCGTACTTGCTGCGTCCGGATTGGCAGATGCGCTCGCCCGCGCCCCGAGTCAAGGACACGCGTGTCGGCGATTTGACGCGCGGCTTCTCCGCCCTTCCCCTGGCCGTGAACCGGAGGAAATGGCCATGGGCTTTGAAACCATCACCACCGCCTGGCGCGGCCAGGTCTTCACGCTGACGTTGAACCGGCCCGATCGCCTGAACGCGTTCGTATTGCCAATGCACGCCGAACTGCGCGCCGCCCTGGCCGAGGCCGAGGCGGGTGGCGCGCGCGCCATGATCCTGACCGGGGCCGGCCGCGGCTTCTGCGCCGGCCAGGACCTGAACGAGCGAAAGCAGGTGGCCGACCCCGCCACCCCCGCCCCCGACCTGGGCCAGGGCCTGCGCCTGCGCTTCAACCCGCTGATCCTGGCGATGCGGGCGCTGCCCTTCCCCACGATCGCCGCGGTCAACGGCGTGGCCGCCGGCGCGGGCGCCAGCTTCGCCCTGTCCTGCGACCTGGTGCTGGCGGCACGCTCGGCGAGCTTCCTGCAGGCTTTCGCGCGCATTGGCCTGGCGCCTGATGCGGGATCGAGCTTCTTCATACCCCGCGCCATCGGCCGCGCCCGCGCCGCGGCCATGATGCTGCTGGCCGAGCAGATCTCCGCCGAGCAGGCCGAGGCCTGGGGGCTCATCTGGCGTTGCGTGGACGACGCAGCACTGCTGCCGGAGGCCGAGGCGCTGGCCGATCGGCTCGCTTCAGGCCCAACTGGGAGCTACCGGGAAATCCGCAAGCTGCTGGACGCTGGCGCCACCACCGACCTGGCCGGGCAACTGGCGCTGGAGGCCGATGCGCAGGCGGCCTGCGGGCGCAGCACGGATTACCGCGAGGGCGTGGCCGCCTTCCTGCAGAAACGCCCGGCCGCCTTCACGGGGGCTTGAGCGCGGCCTACAACCCCAGGGAACCGAACGGGAGAGAGCAACGCATGATGCTTCAGGGCAAGGTCGCCGTGGTCACCGGCGCCGGGCGCGGGATCGGGCGCGAGATCGCGCTGATGATGGCCCGCCACGGTGCATCCGTCGTGGTGAACGACCTTGGCGCCAGCGTCTCCGGCGAAGGGGCCGACCAGTCGCCCGGCGAGGAGACCGTGGGCCTGATCACGCAATCCGGCGGCAAGGCCGTGCTGAACGGCGACAGCGTGGCCGACTGGGACGCCGCCCAGCGCATCGTCAAGACCGCGATCGACAGTTTCGGCAGGCTCGACATCGTGGTGAACAACGCGGGCATCCTGCGCGACGTGATCTTCCACAAGATGACGCCCGAGGACTGGGCGGCGGTGATCGGCGTGCATCTGAACGGCAGTTTTTTCGTGTCCCGCGCCGCCGCCGGCATTTTTCGCGAACAGGGTTCGGGTGCGTTCGTGCACATGACCTCGACCTCGGGCCTGATCGGCAATTTCGGCCAGGCCAACTACGCCGCCGCCAAGCTGGGCATCGCCGGGCTGTCCAAGTCGATCGCGCTCGACATGGCGCGCTTCGGCGTGCGGTCGAACGCGATCTCGCCCTTTGCCTGGAGCCGCATGATCGGGTCGATCCCCACCGAAACGCCGGAACAGAAGGCGCGGGTGGACAAGCTGAAGGCGATGACGCCGGACAAGATCGCGCCCATGGCGGTGTACCTGGCATCCGACGCGGCCAAGGACGTGACCGGGCAGATTTTCGGCGTGCGCAACAACGAGATCATCTTCTTCAGCCAGAACCGCCCCGTGCGCACCGTGCAGCGCACCGAAGGCTGGACGCCCGAGACGATCGCCGAGCACGCCATGCCGGCGATGCGCCCGCATTTCTACAAGCTCGATCGCAGCGCCGACGTGTTCAGCTGGGATCCGGTATGACCAAGGGGGAGAATGGGGGATGGCCTGGAGCTGGAGACACAAGCTGCTGATCGCGGGGATCAGCGGCGAGAAGAAGATCGAGCTGCCCAATACGGGCGCGCCGCGCAGCTACAAATGCGGCAAGTTCGACCGCAGCGTCAGCTTCGCGCAGGACGGCGGTGCGCCGCAGACCGTGCAGGTGGAAGCAACCATCCGCGACGCCTGGACATACATCATCGAGAAGTCGGCTCCGTCGAGCGCCTGCAACACCTGCTTCAAGAAACTGCCCGGCAAGCTGCGCCTGACGGAGCTGCTGGACGGCGGCGACATCGTGGCTGCCTGCCTGGTGCCGGGCGATGGCAGGACCGACAACGACGTGCCGCGCGGCTGGAACGACGGCAAGCGGCTGATCGCCTTCGGCCTGGTCGAGGTGATCCGTGGCGCTGCCGACAAGACCTCACTGGCGGCCACCATGCTGCACGAGCTCGCGCACCTGGCGGGCGCCAGCACCAACGCGCGCGCTGCCCGCGACGAGGCGATACAGGCGGAATCGGTGCTGAAGGACTGCCTGCTGGGCCAGCATTTCGACCCCGATGCGCTGGGCACCGTGTTCCGCCGCAGCAGGGCGCTGTACGGCTGATGCAGTTCGAGCTTTCGGAACAGCAGGTCGCCTTCCAGGATTCCACCCGGCGCTTCGCCGAAACCCACCTGGCCGCGGGTGCCCTGGCCCGCGCGCACGACCCGCGCTTCCCGTGGAATGTCGCCCGCCTGATGGCCGAACAAAAACTGTTCGGCCTGATGCTGCCCGAAGGCGATGGCGGCGGCGGTGGCTCGCTGATGGATGCGGTGCTGGCGATGGAGCAGATCGCCTATGTGTGCCCGCGCAGTGCCGATGTGTTCCAGGCCGGCAATTTCGGCGCCTTCCGCACGCTGGCCGAATACGCAACGCCCGACCAGAAGTCGCGCTTCTTTGGCCCGCTGCTGGCGGGCGAGAAGATCGCCGCGGTCGGCATGACCGAACCCGATGCCGGCTCGGCACTGACCGACCTCAAATCCGCCTGCACGCCCGATGGCAACGGCTTCCGGCTGAACGGCGGCAAGGTGTTCACCAGCAACACCGAGGATGCCGATGTGTTCCTGGTGTACTGCCGCTTCGGCCCCGGCACCGATGGCATCGGCAGCGTCATGGTCGAGAAGGGGGCGGAAGGGTTCCGGCTGGGCAAGCCATCGCGCTACATGAACGGCGAGGATTGGTGCGCGCTCTATTTCGACAACGTGTTCATCCCGCCGGAAAACGTGCTGCTGCGCGAAGGCGGCTTCAGGAAGCAGATTGCCGGCTTCAACGTGGAGCGCATCGGCAATTCCACCCGCGCACGGGCACTGGGAGAGTACTGCTTCGCCGTGGCGAAGGCGCATGCCGCAACCCGTGCGCAGTTCGGCCGCAAGCTCATGGAGTTCCAGGGCCTGCAATGGAAGTTCGCCGAGATGCGGGTGGCATTGGATGCAGCACAGCTGCTGCTGTATCGCGCCGCCACCCGCGCCGATGCCGGCCTGCCCAGCGCCCAGGACGTGGCGATGGCCAAGTATGCCTGCAACCAGGCCGGCTGGATGGCGGCCAATGAGTCGATGCAGGTGATGGGCGGCACCGGCTATTCGCAGGATCTTCTCATCGAGTACTGCGTGCGCAAGACCCGCGGCTGGATGATCGCCGGCGGGTCGCTGGAGATGATGAAGAACCGCATCGCCGAAGGCGTGTTCGGCCGCAGCTTCAGTCAACGCGCCGGCCGATGAGCCTGGCCCAGGCGCTGCTCAGCCCGCGCAGCATCGCGCTGATCGGCGCCAGCGCCGATGCCTCGCGGCTGACCGCGCGGGCGCAGCAATACCTCCGCCGGCACGGGTTCTCGGGCACGCTGTACCCGGTCAACCCGCGCGCCGCGGCGGTGCTGGGCGAGCGCGCCTGGCCGTCACTCAAGGCGCTGCCGGAGCGGCCCGACCACGCCTATATCCTGGTCGGCACCGACCGCGTGGCCGACGCCGTGGCCGACTGCGCCGCCGCCGGCGTGAAGGTCGCCACCATCCTGGCCGACGGCTTCGCCGAAGCGGGCGCCGACGGCATGGCGCGGCAGGCCCGGCTGCTTGGCCTGGCGCAGGGAAGGCTCCGGCTGCTGGGGCCGAACTCGATGGGCGTGGTTGACCTGGTGGCGCGCACGGCGCTGACCGTGAACGCCGCCTTCGAGGCGGATGCCCCCCTGCCCGCGGGCCGGCTTTCGGTCGTCTCGCATTCCGGCAGCGTGCTGGGCACGCTGCTGAGCCGCGGCGTGGCGCGTGGCATCGGCTTTGCCAAGATGGTCAGCACCGGCAACGAGGCCGACCTGTCGGCGGGCGAGATTGCCGGCCTGCTGGTCGATGACCCCGACACGGACGCGATCCTGCTGTTCCTGGAAACCATCCGCGACGCGCCCGCCCTGGCCCAGGCCGCCCGCCGCGCGCATGGCGCGGGTAAGCCGATCATCGCCTACAAGCTGGGCCGCAGCGCCATCGGCGCCGAGCTTGCCACCAGCCATACCGGGGCGCTGGCCGGCAGCGACGCGGCGGCCGATGCGTTCTTCCGCGCCCACGGCATCGTGCGCGTCACCATGCTGGAGGCACTGATCGAGATCGCGCCCATGCTGGTGGGCCGCGCCCCCCCCGAAGCGCCGCGCCGCGCGGTCAGCGTGCTGACCAGCACCGGCGGCGGCGGCGCCATGGTGGTGGATGCGCTGGGCGTGCTGGGCATCGCCGCCAGCGCGCCCACGCCCGCCATGCAGGCGGCACTCGCGGCACAGGACGTGACGATCGGCGCCGCGCGGCTGACCGACATGACTCTGGCCGGCACCCGCCCCGACAAGATCAAGGCGGTGCTGGGCGCATTCCAGGATGCTGCGCACACGGATGTTTCGATTGCCGTGGTCGGCTCAAGTGCCCAGTTCCGCCCGCAGGACGCGGTCGCCGGCATCATCGCCGCCCCGCGCGCGAAAAAGCCGCTGGCCGTATTCCTCGCGCCCCAGGCCGATGCCAGCTTGCGCCTGCTGTCGGATGCCGGCATCGCCGCGTTCCGCACCCCCGAAGCCTGCGCCGATGCGGTGCGCGCCTATCTCGACTGGCAGGCCCCCCGCACGCCCCCGGCGAAGCTGGCGGCCCCGCCCGCGCCAGGCGCCGTGGCCGACGAAGCGGGGGCACGAAAACTGTTCGCCGCCCTCGGCCTGCCGTCCGACTACGCCGTGGTCGAGGAGGACACGCTGCGGCCCGGCGCGCCCTGTCCCATCCCGTTTCCTGTCGCGGCGAAAATCCTGTCGCCCGACATCCCGCACAAGACCGAGGCCGGCGGCATCGCGCTGAACCTGACGGCCGCGACCTATGCCGATGGCCTGGCCGCGCTGCTGCGCCGGGTTCGGGCAAACCGGCCGGATGCGCGGCTGCGCGGCGTGCTGGTGGCGCCCATGGCCCGGCCGCTGGGCGAGGCGATCATCGGCTTCCGCCGCGACCCGCAGGTCGGGCCGGTCGTGCTGCTTGGCTCGGGCGGCATCCTGGCCGAGCTGCACGCCGACGTGGTGCTGCGCGTGGCCCCGGTCAGCGAGGCCGAGGCGCGCGCCATGGTGGACGCGGTGAAGGGCTTTGCGCCGTTGCGCGGCTATCGCGGCCTGCGCCGCGGCGACCTGGCGGCGCTGGCGCGCGCGATCGCGCTGTTCTCGCACCTGGCCGACGTGCCCGGCATCGTCGAGGCCGAGATCAATCCGCTCGGCGTGATGCCGGATGGCGAAGGCGTGGTGGTGATGGACGCGCTGGCCGTGCGTGACGGCGAGCACGGCTGAGTGCCGCGCCGTCTCAGGGTGCCCAGGCAGTCTTGGTGCGGACGTGTTCAAGGCGATACGTGCCGCGGCGGATTTCTCCACGCGCGCCCGCGCCCTGCATCAGCGCAGGCGACAGCAGCGTGGCCAGCGCCTCGGGGTCGGTGGCCTCGACCAGCGCGATCCAGCGGGGCGGCGCCTGGATGTCGGTGCGGCCGCGCTTCTCCTCGGTGACGACGCCGCTGGCGGCATCGTCGGCGATGCACAGATGCGCGCCTGCCACGCGCGGCGTGTCGGCAGCGTCGCGCACCAGTGCCGCGATCGCGGCCTGTGCCGTCGGATCGGCATCAAAGCGCAGCGTCAGGATCGCAGCACCGATGCCGGGCCCGTGGCTTCCGACCACGCGGGCAAGGCCCCGCGACGTATCGCGGAAATGCACGATCGAGCGTTTCGTCCAATCGGTCGGCGCATTGAGCCGGCCGGTATAGTCGGCACCTTGCAGCACCTGCATGGTGTCGGTTTCGTACAGCGTGAAGAATTCCGGCTGGGTCGCGCTGTCAGTGGCGATGAAGCGCCGGCCGCGGCGGAAGCCGGGAATGCCAACGCGCTCCGGCATGTGTTCGTGCAGGTGCCATTGGTAGAAATTGGCGCGGCCCTCGGGCGCGATGCCGTTCCAGATCGCCACCACCGCTTCGCCAGCCAGCATCAAGCGCTCCTTCGGTTCAATCCATCAGTCGGCCGCCGGACAGGTCGAACACCGATCCGGTTGAGAAGGTACAGTCCGGCCCGCACAGGAAGGCGACCAGCGCCGCCACCTCCTCGGGTTCCGCGAAGCGGCCCATGGGGATGCGGCCCAGCTTGTCGGCGTGGATCGCCGGGTCCATGCCGCGGGACATCGGCGAATGCACCACGGTGGGCGCGATGGCGTTCACCAGGATGCCCTCGGTCGCCAGTTCCTTGCCCAGCACCTTGGCCAGCGTCATCAGGCCGGATTTCGACGCGGCATAGGCAGCCGCCAGCGCGCTGCCTTCCTTGCCCACCACCGAGCCCATCAGCACGATGCGCCCGCGATCAGGACCAGGGTTTCGCAGCATGCGCGGCACCACGGCGCGGCAGGTCAGGAAGCCCGAGACCAGGTTCACCTCGACCACGCGGCGGAATTCCTCGGGCGGGATTTCCCATAGGCGTGCCGTGGGGCCAAGGATGCCGGCGTTGACCGCCAGCGCGGTGATACCGCCCAGCGTGGCTTCCGTGTCGGCGGTTGCGCGCGCGATCGCCGTGGCGTCGGTCACGTCCACGGCCAGCGCCAGCGCGGCATCGGGCGCGCTGGTGGACAGGTCCCATGAGGCGACCGCATAGCCGTCGCGCGTCAGCCTTGTGGTGACGGCGCGGCCGATGCCGCCGGCGCCGCCGGTGACGATCGCAGCCCCCTTCATTGCGGCATGAAGGCATCCGTCCAGAAGGCGCTGGCCGACAGCTCGGTGCGGAGTTCCTGGTACTCCTTCATCAGTGCCAGGGTTTCCTCCCAATCCGCCGCCGCCATGAAGCCAGGGGCGCGATCCGGCGCGCGGGCGCTGCGCACCAGTTGCAGCCCGGCCTGCAGCTGCGCCAGCGCCAGCGCGCGATCCAGGTCCGGCTTCAGCTTCAGCACCGCGGCGATCGAAGCATCCGGCTCGCGCTCGGCCAGCGCATAGGCGGCACTGGTGGCGCGCACGAAGCGGCGCACCATGTCGGGATTGCGCGCGATGGTGTCGCGCGTGGCATGGATCGCCAGCCCCATCGTGTTGACGCCCAGATCGGCATACAGCAGCGACGTGGCCGGCACGCCGCGGGCGGGCAGGATCAGCGCCTGGTTCTCGGCCCCGCCCAGCAGGCCGACCGTGCGGTTTTCCAGCGTCGCCACCAGCTTGCCGGCGCCATCGACGCGCAGGAAGCGGATGTCGTCGGGCGCCAGGCCGTTGGCACGCAGCAGCGCGGGGAAGATCACCAGCCCTGCCTCGCCGGTGGTCGCGGCAAGGGTCTTGCCCTTCAGGTCGGCCAGCCGCGTGACGCCGCTGTCGGCGCGCACGATCACGGCGAAGGGCGAGCGGTTCATGATGCCCATCACCGCCTGCACCGGTGCACCCCGCACCGCGCCCGCGATGATCGAAGCGCCGTCCGACAGGCCGAACGTGTCGGATCCCGCAGCGACAATCTGCACAGCGCGCGTGGAGCCCTGGCCCTCGCCGACCGTGAGGTCGATGCCGTTGTCGCGATACAGGCCACGCTCGACACCAAGGTAGAACGGCGAGTGGAAGCCGTAGATCAGCCAGTTGAGGCGCAGGCTGGCCTTGTCCTGCGCCAGGGCCGGCAGGCTCAGAAGCAGCGCGCCAAGCAGAACGACGATGCGAGCCATGGAATTCTCCTTGCCTGTGGTCAGATGCCGGCGACCTCGCCCTCGGCGCGGCGGCGGGACACGTGCCAGGGAATTGCGACGCGCTCACCGAGTTCCACCGCGCCGTACAGCGCCAGCCCCAGCGCGGTCAGCACGAAGATCGCGGCGAAGCACATGCTGGTATCCAGGTTGCCGTTGTATTCCAGCAGCAGGTAGCCAAGCCCGCGGTCGCTGGCCACGAACTCCGCCACCACGGCGGCCGTGGCGGCCAGTGCTGCGGCGACCTTGAAGCCCGCGAACATCATCGGCAGCGCCGCCGGCAACTGCACCATTACGAAGGCGCGCAGCCGCGTGGCGCCGGATGACCGCAGCAACTCGCCCACTTCGGATTCCAGTGCGGCAAAGCCCTGCATGCTGGACACCACCACGGGGAAGAACGACAGCAGGAACACCAGGAGTACCTTTGGCGTGAGCCCGAAGCCGAACCAGATGATGAACAGCGGTGCTACCGCGATCTTGGGCACGATCTGCAGGAACACCAGCAGCGGATAGATCGCCTGGCGCGCCGTGGTGCTGGCGGTAATGGCCAGCGCGATCAGCACGCCCAGCACCACGGCCAGCGCATAGCCCAGCAGCATGGGCTGGACGGTGTAGAGCGCGGCTTCCGCCAGCGCCGGCCAACGCGCAAAACCATCAACCAGGATGCGGGTGGGCGCGGGCAGGATGTATTCCGGCAGGCGCAGCAGCCGCACGGCCGCTTCCCACAGCAGCATGAAGCCTGCGAAGCCCGCGACGGTGCGCAGCTGCGCGCCCATGTGGCTCGTTTCAACTCCCCTTGCGTCGCAATCGTTAATGGAACACTGTTCCAGCAACATGCGGCTCGTCAAGGGACTTCTGGAACGCTGCGTCGAGCTGGTGGAGCAGCTCTCCGCCCTGCCCGACGGCGCCCGCCTGTCGGACCTCGCGCGCGCGCTTGACCTGCCCAAGACCGCCGCGCATCGCCTGCTGGCGGAACTTGCCCGCCTGGGCTGGGTCGAGCAGCCTGGTGCCGACGGCCCGTACCGCCTGACCATGCGGCTGCCGCTGCTGACGCAGCGCGTGCTGCACGCCACCGGCCTGGCCGACCTGGCGCAGCCGGTGCTGGAGCGCGTGGCGCACGAATCCGCGGAACTCGCGCGGCTCACCGTGGCGCTGCCCGACCAGCTTGTCTGGCTGGCGCAGGTGCAGGGTGCGCCGCCCGGACTGATGTATCAGCCGACGCTGTCCGACCCCGTGCGCCCGCACGCCACCGCCAACGGCAAGGCCTGGCTTGCCACGCTGCCGGAAGCACGCGCCCTGGCGATCGCGCGCGATGCCGGCCTGGGCACGCTCTGCCCCACGCCGCGCACCCTGGCCACGCCGGCTGCGCTGCTGGCCGACCTTGCGCGCATCCGGCGCCGCGGTCATGCGATCGCGGCGGAGGAGGCGGAGCGGGGCGTGGTGGCGATCGCGGTCGCCATCGGTGCGCCGGTGCTCGGCACGATCAGCGTCGCCGGCCCGCTGCTGCGCCTGCCCCGCGCGCGTCACGCGGCACTTGCCGCGACCTTGAAGCAGGCCGCCCTGGAGCTTGCCGCCGCCTGGCCTCGCCTGAAACCGCAGCAAAGGGCATCCGCATGACCGGCATCGTGCTGGCCGACGTGGTGAAGCGGTTCCGCACGCGCCGCGGCGAAACGCTCGCGCTGGATGGCGTCGATCTCAGCATCGGTGCCGGCGAGTTCATGGCCGTCGTCGGCCCGTCGGGCTGCGGCAAATCGACGTTGCTGCGCCTGGTGTCCGGCCTCACGCCTGCCACCTCCGGCCGTGTCGAGGCGTTCGGCAGGCCCGTCGATGGCCCGGTCACCGAAGTGGGCATCGTGTTCCAAAGCCCGGTGCTGCTGGAATGGCGCACGGTGCTGGGCAACGTGCTGTTCCAGGCCGGCATCCGCGGCCTGGGCGAGGCCGCCTATCGCGACCGCGCCAATGCGCTGCTGCGCCAGGTGGGGCTTGCGGATTTCGCCGATCGCCACCCGCACGAACTGTCCGGCGGCATGCGCCAGCGCACCTCGATTGCGCGGGCGCTGCTGCACGAGCCGCAACTGCTGCTGATGGACGAACCCTTCGGCGCGCTGGATGCGCTGACGCGCGAGCAGATGCGCATCGACCTTGAACTGCTGTGGATGAAGAACCGCATGACGGTGCTGTTCATCACCCACAGCGTCGATGAAGCGGTGCTGCTGTCCGACCGCGTGGCCGTGATGTCGGCGCGGCCCGGCAGGATCGATCAGTTGCTGACCGTCGATATGCCCCGCCCGCGCGGCCTGGCCGCACGGCGCGACCCACGCTTCGCCGCCCTGACCGAGCAGGTGACCGAGCTTTTCCTGTCACGCGGCGTGCTGCACTAGGCTCTGTGGACACTTACCTGAGCCACAGGACGATTGCTGCGAGGGTGACGACGGCGAGGTAGTTTCTGGCGGTCTTCTCGAAGCGGGTTGCGACGCGGCGGAACTGCTTGAGTTTAGAGAAGC
>JAESGU010000046.1_pt1 | contig 121255 bp, 116 predicted proteins | sample 9266271 | NCBI WGS metagenome assembly JAESGU01 (sample SAMN15740544, study PRJNA653495) | algae metagenome | isolation source: Scytonematopsis contorta HA4267-MV1 and co-occurring heterotrophs from mud... | place: USA: Palolo Valley Trail, Honolulu, Hawaii | collected 2009-07-25 | reverse complement strand
GCTTCTCTAAACTCAAGCAGTTCCGCCGCGTCGCAACCCGCTTCGAGAAGACCGCCAGAAACTACCTCGCCGTCGTCACCCTCGCAGCAATCGTCCTGTGGCTCAGGTAAGTGTCCACAGAGCCTAGGGCACTCGATGTGCTTCGCCACCCTCCGCCACGCACCCCCACCTTGCCTCCGCCCCCCGCGCCGCCCCATCCTCCGCCCCGCATGCCCCACGACCTGCCCTCGTCCCGCGCGGAAAATCCGTGGGCCCAGAAATGGGCCGCGCGCTATGCCGCGCGCGTGCACGCCGCCGGCACCGCGCCGAATGCCTATCTGCGCAGCCACGCGCACCGGCTGATCCCCAACATGCGGGCGCTGTGCCCCGGCGAGGGCGAGGGGCGCAACGCCGTCTGGCTGGCGGAATGCGGCTGCCGCGTCACCGCGGTCGATTTCGTGCCCGCCGCCCTGGCCCGCGCCGAGGCCCTGGCCACCGAGCGCCGGGTTTCGCTCACCACCATCGAGGCCGACCTGGCCGCCTGGACCTGGCCCGCCGAAAGTTTTGACCTGGTGGCCCTGATCTTCGTGCAGGTCAGCCCCGCCGAGCGTGAAAAAATCCACGCGGGTGCCGTGCGCGCACTCGCCCCTGGCGGACTGCTGCTGCTGGAGGCCTTCGCCACCGGCGCCAACTCGTCAGGCGTGGGCCTGGCCTGCGGCCCGCCCAGCGATGACGCGCGCTACGACGAGGCCACGCTGCGCCAGGATTTCGCGGCACTCGACATCGCGGAACTGCTGGTCGGCCAGACCACGCTGCGCGAGGGCACCGCGCATGACGGGCCGGCGCGCGTGATCCGGCTGGCCGCCGGCAAGCCCGCCTGAGGCGCAATGGAAACCCCGCCGCAGAACACCATTCCCGCCCGCCGCGGCGTCGCAGTGCCGATGCTGGCGGGGCAGAAAATCCGCGTGGTCAATACCCATGGCAGCCAGGTGCTGGACACCTGGGCGGTGGCGCGGCCGGGGGCGGCGGAGTGGCTCAGCATGGAGCACACGCGCAGCCGCAACACCCGCTGGGACGTGCGGCCCGGCCTGGTTTTCGTGACCAACCGTCGCCGGCCCATGCTGGTGCTGGAGCAGGACACCGTGCCCGGCCATGCGCATGACGGGCTGATCTGCGCCTGCAACAGGGAGGTCTATCGCGAGCTTGGCTGCGAGGGCTTCCACGACAATTGCGAGGACAATTTCTTCGCCGCCATGGCGGTGGTGGAGGCGCCGATCCGTCACCTGCCGGCACCGCTCAACCTGTTCATGAATTTCCCGATCGCGCCGGACGGTTCTTTCGCGCGGGTGGCCCCGGCGAGTCGGCCGGGTGACTATGTGGTGCTGCGGGCGGAGATGGATCTGTGGATGGTGTTCTCGGCCTGCCCGCAGGACATGACCGTGGTGAACGGCGCCGCCCGCCGGCCGACGGACGCGCACTACCAGGTGTTCTGAGGGGCGCGCGCCGCCCGCCCCTACACCATGCTGCGGATCGGGCTCGCCGGGCGTGGGTCGAAGCCGATCAGGTCCTGCATGATGCGCGCATACGTGCCATCCGCCTGCACCGCGGCCAGCGCCGTATTCACCGCGCGCGTCAGCCCCGGCTTGCCCTTCCTGATGGCCCAGCCCTTCTGCACGCGGCTGACCGGCTCATCCAGCAGTTTCAGCGCCAGGTTGGCGGACTTGATGGCATAGGCGCCGGCGATCGCCTCGGTGATCACGGCCTGCACGTTGCCGTTCACCAGGTCCTGGTAGGCCTCGGGCTCGCTGCGGTACTGCTTCAGCGTGGCGCCCAGCTCCTCGCCGGCCTTGGCGTAGGTGCTGGCCACCAGCACGCCCACCGACTTGCCGCGCAAATCGGCGGGGCGCGTGATGGCGGTCTCGGCGCGGCGCACCATGACGCGCGCGCCGCTTTCCAGCCAGCCATCGGCGAAGGTCACGGCACGCTGGCGTTCCTCGGTGATGTCCATGGTGGTGCTGCACATGTCGTACTGGCCGGCTTCCAGGCCGACCAGCGTGCTTTCCCATTTCTGCACCACGGGCCGATAGGTCAGGCCCATGCGCTGCGCGATTTCCTTCATCAGCCGGATTTCCAGCCCGTCCAGCTGGCCGCGCGCATCGGACATGGAGAAGGGCGGGAAGGTGCCCTCGGTGCAGGCCGAAAGCTCCCCCGCCTTGATCAGTTCGGGCGCGCCTTGCGCGCGGGCCGGGCGCAGCAGCAGGGCGGGCGTGGCAAGCACAAGGCGGCGGGCGATGGTCATGGGTCTCTCCCTTGTTGCAGCCGTGGCGTTCCCCGAAAGTGCAGCCTCCCGTCTCAGCGCGGGATGGCCAGGCGGCGTTCCAGCCCCTTCGCAAGCGCCGAAAGCACCGCCGACAGCGCAAGATAGATCAATGCCACCGCGAAATAGAACTCGAAAGGCCGGAAGGTGCGCGCGATCGCCATCTGGCTGAACAGCGTCAGCTCCATGATGGTGATGGTGGACAGCAGGGACGTGTTCTTCAGCAGCGTGATCGCCTCGTTGGTCAGCGGCGGCAGCGCCACGCGCAGCACCTGCGGCAGGATCACCAGGCGCAGCGCCTGCGCGCGCGAAAGCCCGATGGCGTTGGCTGCCTCGTGCTGCGTGCGTGGCACGGCGAGGAAACCGCTGCGGAAAATCTCGGCGACGAAGGCCGCGCTGTTGCAGCCGAGTGCCACGGTGCCGGCGACGAAGGGCGAAAGCCTCAGACCGAACTGCGGCGTGGCGAAATACACCAGGAACACCTGCACCAGCGCCGGCGTGCCGCGGATGAACCAGATGTAGAACCGCGCGGCGGCGCGCAGGGATGCCACCCGCGCGTCCTGCGCCAGCGCCAGCACCAGGCCCAGCGCCCAGCTCAGCAGCAGCGCCACCGCGGTCAGTTCGGCCACCACCCAGGCCGCCTCGGCGAAGCCGGGCAGGTACGGGACAACCAGGGCGATCGGTTCGGGCATGGGGCGCTCCTTCGCGCCGCGGCCTGACACTGGCAGGCCGCGGCGGCAAGACTGTGAGCTTCGGTGCACCGGGCGCGCCAGAGCGGCGGCGGGAACGCGTGGCGGAGGGTGGCTGGGTGCAGTTTTGTGCGCGGCCGTAACTTAAATCTTCTTAATTGGTTTATCGATCATAAGTCGCTCCATCCTCGGTCGATCAATCATTCCGGGGAGGAAGACCACATGATCAACCAGGCCGCGCGTGATGGGACCGTTGCTGCTGCGGGGCTGCTCGGCATGGCGCTGCAGGCGCAACGTGCCGGCAACATCCTGGCGGGCACATCCACGTTCCAGCGCGCGGATGGAACCTCAGGCGCGGTTGGCGATGTCGGGCTGGCGATCCAGCCCGAGTTCGTTCGGCTGACCCTGTGCGCCAACGTCGCCGACCTGACGTTCGTCACCGCCCTGAACATTGACGGCATCGGCAATGCGCTGGGTGAGGGGATCAGGGTGACCGGATCGACCTTTCCGCCATCGATGCGGATGCGGGCCTGGCTGGCAATCAGGCCTTCGTTTGGATTGGCACCGCTGCATTCAGCGCGCTGGGGCAGGCGCGATGCAGCGTGACGGCCACGGGCGTGCTGATCGAACTGAATGTGTCCGGAACGCTGGCACCAGAGGCTGTGATCCTGCTCAGCGGGCTTACCGTGGCGGCAAGCGGCACGGACTTCCTGCTATGACCCGACACACGGAACGGCCGCGGCTGATCGCATGCCGCACGGTCACCATGGCAGCCGGCGCGCCAGGACCCGCGCGCCGGTGGTGGCACCGGTCAGGCCAGGTGGCGGTTGCCGTCCTGGCCTGGCTGCAGCTGTGCACGGCCGCCCTTGCCCAGCCGCGCGACGCCGATCTTGACGCCGCACGGCAGGCGCTGGGCAGGGAACGGTTCGCGGAGGCCACAAGCGGGTTCGAGGCGGCACTGGCGATTGCGCTGCGGACGGGGAACCGAAGCGTGGAGACCGAAGCGCGTGCGGGCCTGGCGGATGTGGCGCTGTCGCGCGATGACCCACGGACGGCGAGTGCGCAGCTGGATCGGCTGACGGAGCTCGCCGCCGCAACGGACGTTTCGCATCACGCGCGCGCGCTCGCCTATCAGATCGCGGGTGACATTGAACGTGCCGTTCAGCACAACGAGAAGTCTCTGGACTCCTGCCGGCGCTCTCTGGGCCTGGCGCAGGCTGCCAGGCCAGGTCACGATGATCTGGCTTGGCTGGCTCGGGCGTGCATCGTTCGACAGTCAATGCGTATGCAGCAGCCAGTCGATGCGGGCGAGATCAGCGCCCTGGTGCAGTGGGTGGCAGCCCCCTCTGCTGCCAACCCACGCGACCGCGCCAGGGCATTGCTCACCATCGCGGAATTCCAGTTTCGCCAAGGGAACGGTGACGAAAGTGGTCGGATTGCGAAGACAGCACTTGACGTTTGCCGGTCAGGGATTGGCGACGAGTCGATCTGCGCCGCCGAAGCCCGCGTTTGGGTTGGCGGGCAACATTTCGTACGCGGTTGGATTCCGGAGGCCCTGTTCGAATTGGAGGTCGCACTTGCAACGTCCGACAGGCTGATCGGGCATCGGGGGCAAATAGCGCTCGATCTGCTGGGCCTGATTGGCGTTGCGTCGATGGACGACAACAACCGATTTCGCGATCTTTCAAACGCCGCAGACAGCTTCACGCAAGCCCTGCGCATCCTGGATGAGCAAGGCACCAACGATTTTGCCCAACACAAGAGGGCGGAGCTACTGTTCTTGCGTGGTTTTGCATACACCACATTATCTTCTTACCAGTCAGCTCAATCCGATCTGCAAGAGAGCTTCGATGCTTATGCAAAGTTGCCTCAATCGCGGGTGGGCGTGGCGCGGCAACGTATCGCGCTTCAACTGATGGCCAAAAACCTTCGCGCCCAGGGGCACCTGGCGGAGGCCGACGAGAAGGATCGCGAGGCCGCGCGGTTTGGCGCACCGCCATAGAGCGTTTTCAAGTCAGGCGGAATCGCCTGACGCCAGGGACAAACGCGACCAGACAAGGACATGGAGCCGTTTCGCCGCACGCGCTTGCGGTGAAACGGCTCCAAGCAAAGGGCGCGGCTTCAGCCGCCCTTGCTGGCCGCGTAGCGCGCCTTGGCCTCGGCGTTGGGCGGATAGAGGCCGGGCAGCGGCACGCCCTTCTCCACCTCGGTCATGATCCAGGCTTCCAGCCGTTCCTGCTCGGCCGCGGCGGCGACCACGCCATCCAGCAGGGCGGCGGGGATCACCACGGCGCCGTCCTGGTCCACGACCACCGTGTCGTCCGGGAACACGGCCACGCCGCCGCAGCCGATCGGCTGCTGCCAATCAACGAAGGTGAGCCCCGCGACCGAAGGTGGCGCGGCCGCACCCTGGCACCACACCGGAAGCCCCGTGCCCAGCACGCCCGCCAGGTCGCGCACCACGCCATCGGTGATCAGCGCGGCGACACCCTTCCTGGCCATGCGGGCGCAGAGAATGTCGCCGAAGATGCCGGCATCGGTGCAGCCCATGGCATCCACCACGGTCACGCAGCCCGGCGGCATCGCCTCGATCGCGGCGCGGGTGGATTTGGGGGAACTCCAGCTTTCGGGGGTGGCCAGGTCCTCGCGCGCCGGCACGAAGCGCAGCGTGAAGGCCGGGCCGACGATGCGGGGCCAGCCATCGCGCAACGGCCGGGTGCCGCGCATCCACACGCGGCGCAGCCCCTGCTTCAGCAGCACGGTGGTCAGCGTGGCGGTGGACACGCCCTCAAGCGTGGCGATGGCGGCGGCGTCGAGCGGCATGGGTGGACCTTGGCTTGGGATGGCAGGGCGGGCGTACGGTCTGCCCTACCCTTTCGCCTCCGGCGGCGCCAGGGCTGCCTGCGCGGCGCCGGCCAGGCCCTTCAGGTCGCCGCCGGAAAGCCCCAGCTCCTTCATCAGCGCATCCACCAGCGGCGCCTGGCTGCGATAGCGCAGCGCCGCCGACACGGCCTGGTCGGCAAGCCCGCCTTCCGCTGCGCCATTCGCGCCATGCCCGCCGCCACCATTCAGGCCATCGACCTGCAGGATCTTGATGCCTTCGATATTCTCGATCGGCTTCACCGACTGCGCGATGATCTCGGGCAGCGCCTTGATCAGCGCCACCTTCACCTGCATCGCGATCTGCTCGGCCGAGAGCGTGTTGGCGGCGTCGTTCACGGCGCGCTGGCCGGCGGCCTCGGCGCTGTAGATCGCGGCCAGCGCGGTGGCGCGCTGCTTCTCGGCCTCGGCCGCGCCCTGGGCCACGATACGCGCCTTGCTGGCCTCCGCCTCGGCGGCGGTGCGCAGCGCCTCGGCGCGATCCAGCGCCGCGTTCTTCTCGGCCTCGGCCCCGACCAGCACGGCGATCGCCTGCTGCTCGGCCGCCTTGCGTGCCTCGATCAGCTGGATCGCCTTCTCGCGCTCGGCGATCTCGGTGCGCTGCGCGGTGGTGACCTGTTCGGATGCGCGCACCGCAATGGCGCGCGCCTGGTCGGCGGTGGCGTCGGCTTCCGACTTCTCCTTGGATTTCTGCGCCACCGCGATGTCGCGGCCCTGTTCCGCCAGCGACACCTGCTTGGCCTTCTCGACCGAGGCGTTCTCCACCGCCAGCGCCTTGGCGATCTCGCGCTCCTGCACGTCGCGGTCCTTCTCGATCTGGCGTTGCGCCACGATCAGGTCGGCGGCGATCTCGGCTTCGCGGATCTGCTGCTTGGCGATCGTCTTCGCCTTCTGCGCTTCCTGCTCGCGCTCGGCCTGTTCGCGCGCGATCAGGGCGGATTGCTCGGCGGCGCGGATCTTCAGTTCGCGCTCCTGTTCCAGCCTTGCGTATTCCTGGTCGCGCGCGATCTGCAGCTTCTGCTGCTGCGCATCCAGGTTCTTCCGCGCGATCAGAACTTCCGTCTCTTGCTCGATGTCGTTGCGGATCTTCCTGCGGGATTCGATCTCCTGCGTGAGCCGCGTCAGGCCCTCGGCGTCGAACGCGTTGTTGGGGTTGAAGAACTCCTTCTGGGTCTGGTTCAGCCCGGTCAAGGAAACACTTTCCAGCTCCAGCCCGTTCTTCAAAATGTCTTCCGAAACCGCGGCCTGCACCTTCTGCACGAAGGTCACGCGGTGCTCGTGCAGTTCCTGCATCGCCATCTCGGCGGCGACCGCGCGCAGCGCATCGACGAACTTGGCTTCCACCAGGTCCTTCAGATCCTCCGGCGCCATCGTGCGGCGACCCAATGTTTGCGCCGCGTTGGCGATGGATTCCTCGGTGGGCTGCACGCGCACATAGAATTCCGCCATCACGTCCACCCGCATGCGGTCCTTGGTGATCAGCGCGTGGTCGTTGGCGCGGTGCACTTCCAGCCGCAGCGTGTTCATGTTCACCGGGATGGTTTCGTGCAGCACCGGGAACACCAGCGACCCCCCGTTCATGATCACGCTTTGGCCGCCGAAGCCGGTGCGCACGAAGGATGTTTCCTTCGATGCGCGGCGATAAAGCCGCGTCACCATGATGCCCAGCGCCAGCAGCGCCATGAAGATCAGGCCGGCGATCAGCGCCGTGTTGAGAATGCCGTCCATGGTCAGGTCCCCCGTATTTCAGTCTGGCGCGTGCGCTGTGCGGACACGCCGTGCGGATTGGCGCGGAAGATCGCGCCCTGCTGGCGCAGCACCAGCACCTGGGTGCCGGCCTGCAGCTCGGCACCGTCGAGATCCGGCTCGATCCGGATGTAGTGCGTGCGCCCGAAGCGGTCGCGCAGCTTGGCCTCGGCCGGCAGGCCGCGGCGCGCGGTGCCGTGCGTGACGGTGGCGATCTGGCCCACGAAGCTTTGGTGGCTGACCGCCTCGGTCTCGTTGTTCGGCAGCAGCTTGGCCAGCAGCAGGCCGCCGGCGCGGGTGACGGGCAGGGCGGCCGCCAGCGCGCCAAGGCTCGCCAGCGCCGGATGCAGCGGCCAGCCCACCGCCTGCATGGTGGCGTTCTGCAGCGCATAGCCCGACAGGCCGAAGCCGCACAGGAACACCACCAGCAGCATCAGCAGCGGCACCCGGCCGATGCCCAGCCAGGTCAGCAGCCCGTCGGGCCCCTGCCCGCCGGTGTGCCCGTGACCGTGCAGCCCGGCATGCGCGTCGTGGTCGGGCAGCAGCGTATCCACCGTGTGCGATGGCGAATGCCCGAACAGCAGGCCGATCACCTCCAGTGCGGCGATCAGCAGCATCAGCCCCAGCGCAACCGCGAAGGGCAGCATCTCCGGCGCGAACAGGCCCGCGCTCATTGTCCCGTCTCCTGGTCCATGGGGCCGTTCCACCACCCGGGCCCGCGGCGGCACAGTGCGCGCCTTCACACCAGCATCGTAACAGCCGCGGCGGGAATGCAAGCGGCTTGCCGGCCAGGCGGGTGCGCGACAGGATCGCCGCATGCCGAACATCCCCCGCCGCGCCGCCCTGCTGGGCTCGCTTGCCGCCCTGCCCGCCCGCGCGCAGGAGGCATTTCCGGCGCGCCCGATCAGCCTGGTGGTGCCGCTGCCGCCCGGTGGCACCACGGATGCGATCAGCCGCGCCTTCGCCCAGCGCATGGCGGACGATCTCGGCCGGCCGGTGGTGATCGACAACCGCGCCGGCGCCGGTCATTCCGTGGCCTATGCGCATGTCGCGCGCGCCACGCCCGATGGCCACACGGTGCTGATGGGCATCAACTCGCTGGCGGTGAACCCGGCGCTGCGCACCGACCTGGCCTATGCGCCACTCAGTGATTTCGCGCCCGTATCCCTGGTGGCGCGCGGCGCCTTCGCCTTGGCGGTCAATCCGAACCTGGCCGCCGGCACGGTGGCCGAGCTGATCGCGCTGGCCAGGCGCGATCCCGGCGGGCTGGAGCAGGCCTCGACCGGGGTGGGCAGCCTGAACCACCTGGCGGGTGCCCTGTTCCAGCGCCGCGCCGGGGTGCAGTTCACGCATGTGCCGTATCGCGGCGGCGCGCAGGCCAGTGCCGACGTGATCGCCGGCCGCGTGCCGGTGATCTTCCTGGCCATGCTGGAGGCCCTGCCGTTCCTGCGCGAAGGCAGGCTGCGCGCCCTGGCCGTGACCTCGCCCGAGCGCGTGGCCGTGCTGCCGAACGTGCCGACCGTGGCGGAAAGCGGCCTGCCCGGCTATGCGGTGGAGTTCTGGCAGGGCCTGTTCGTGCCCGCCGCCACGCCCGCGCCGGTGGTGGCGCGGCTGAACGCCGCGGCGCGTGCCGCCGCCGCCGATCGCGCGCTGGTGGCCGACATGGCGGGCCGCGGCATCAGCATCGCCGCGTCCTCGCCCGACGCGCTTGGCACGCTGCTGGCCCGCGAGAGCGAGGCATGGGCGGCGCTGGTGCGCGCCACCGGCATCACGGCCGCCGACTGATTTTTCGCGCCCCCCTGGCTTTGCTGCTGCTGCTGGGTGCGGCGCAGGCACAGCCCGCGCCCGGCGCGCTGGCACTGCCCGTCACGCCGACCTGCATCTCCTCGTTCTTCGGCCCGCGCGAGGGTGCGGGGCGGCGGGCCTCGACCTTCCACCAGGGCATCGACCTGCCGGCGCCGGCCGGCGCCTGGGTGCGCGCCGCCGCCGCCGGCCAGGTGGTGTCGATCCGGCGCATCGGCGGCACCGGGCTGGAGGTGACGCTGCGACATGACGGCGGCTGGCTCACACGCTACGCCCATATGGGCCAGGTGGCGCCCGCCCTGGCCAATGGCAGGCGCGTGGTGGCGCAGGGCGAGGCGCTGGGCCGCATCGGCCGCACCGGCGTCAGCTACGGCCCGCACCTGCATTTCGAGTTGGTGGTGAATGGCGCGCGCGTTGATCCCGCGCCGCACCTGGATGTGGCGCCCTGCCCGCCGCGGGCGCCGTGAGGGGCGCTTTGCGGCATTCGCGCCCGGAGGCGCTACGCCGGCTCCAGCCCGTTCTGCTGCAGCAGCGCGGCGGTGAAGGCACCCGCCAGGAAGGTCAGCAGCGAAGCGGCGCCGGCGGGATTGGCCGCGCCGGCCAGCACGCCGCCCGCGAACATCACCGTGGCGTCCAGCTCGGCCGGCAGGGGCCCCACGATATCGACCCCCTTCACCGCCATCAGCTCGCTGACCTGCTGGATCGCCAGCGCCACCTCGCCGCGGGCCACGCGCTCGGCGGTGAAGCCTGATGGAATGATGGTGGCCTTGGCGTTCACCGCCTCGGCGATGCCCAGGCGCGCGATCAGGCCCGCGAAATACTGCCCGCTGGCGCCGGCGCGCGAATAGGCGATGGAGGGCGCGTCCAGCAGCGCCCGCACGAAGGCATCGGTGCTGGAAATGTCCGGCCGCGGTGCCCCCCGCGCCACCGCCACGCCGACCACCGACCGCGCCAGGTCCACGCGGCTGCCGGCGCGCAGCGTGCCGGCTTCGGCCAGGGCGTCGATCGCCTCGCCGGTCAGGATCACGGCGTCCGCCGCCTCGCCCGCGCGCAAGCGCGCCAGCAGTGTGGCCGACGGGTCGAACACCGACTGCACCTGGGTTCTGTGCGCGGCTTCGAACTGCGGGGTGATGTCCTGCAAAAGGCTCAGCACGCCCAGGGTGGACATCAGGCGGATCGGGTTCGGCATGCCGAAAGCCTTGCGGGTGCCGCGCGCGATGTCCAGCCAGCGGGTCACGCAGGCGTGTATCCAAGCCGGCCACCTGGGCGCTAGGATCGGGCCAACGCGGGCGCACAGGCCGTTGCCGCGACGCAATCAACGCCGGAGGGGCTTCATGCCGAAACTCAACGTCAACGGGCGTGTGCTGGACGTCGAGGCCGACGCCGACATGCCGCTGCTGTGGGCGATCCGCGAGATCGTCGGCCTGACCGGCACCAAGTATGGGTGCGGCGTGGCGCAGTGCGGGTCGTGTACCGTGCACATCGATGGCGTGGCGGTGCGGTCCTGCGCCATGCCGGTCTCGGCGCTCTCCGAGGCGCAGAAGATCGTGACGATCGAGGGCCTGTCGCCCGACAGCTCGCACCCGGTGCAGAAGGCGTGGCTCGCTTTGGATGTGCCGCAATGCGGCTATTGCCAGTCCGGCATGATCATGGCGGCAGCCGCGCTGCTGGCGGCCAACCCGAAGCCCAGCGACGACGAGATCAGGAACGAGATCACCAATATCTGCCGCTGCGGCACCTACAACCGGGTGCATGCCGCGATCAGGCAGGCCGCCGACGGCACCGTCGGGCGCGGTTGAGGGGGGCACGCACATGAACGCCATCATCTCGCGTCGCGGCTTCGTCGCCACCGCCGGCGCCGCGCTGACCATCGGCTTCCACATCCCCTTCACCGGCGATGCCGCCGCGCAAGGCGCCGCCACGCCGGAAATCAACGCCTGGGTCGTGGTGAAGCCCGACGACACCGTGGTGATCCGCATTGCGCGGAGCGAAATGGGCCAGGGCACGCTGACGGGCCTGGCGCAGCTGGTCGCCGAGGAGCTGGAATGCGACTGGGCGAAGGTCACCACCGAATACCCCACGCCGGGGCAGAACCTGGCGCGCAACCGGGTCTGGGGCAACATGAGCACCGGCGGCTCGCGCGGCATTCGCGACAGCCATGAGTACGTGCGGCAGGGCGGTGCGGCGGCCCGCATGATGCTGGTGCAGGCCGCGGCCAGCGCCTGGGGCGTGGCGCCCGCGTCGTGCACCGCGGCGAACAGCGTGATCACCCACACCGCCACCGGCCGCACCGTGCGCTATGGCCAGGTGGCCGAGGCCGCGTCGCGGCTCACGGCACCGCAGAACCCGCCGCTGAAGGACCCGAAGGACTGGAAGCTGATCGGCCAGCCGGTGCCGCGGCTGGACACTGCGGCCAAGCTGAACGGCAGCCAGGTGTACGGCGCCGACCTGAAGCTGCCCAACATGCTGAACGCCGCGATCCGCGCCTGCCCGGTGTTCGGCGGCAAGGTGGCAAGCGTGAACGAGGCCGCCGTGCTGTCGCGCAAGGGCGTGAAACGCGTGGTGCGCGTGGGCGACAATGCGGTGGCGGTGGTCGCCGACACCTGGTGGCAGGCCAAGACCGCGCTGGATGCCCTGCCGATCACGTGGGACGAGGGACCGAACGCCACGGTCTCCTCGGCCAGCGTCGCCGCCTGGCTGAAGGAAGGGCTGGATGCGCCCGGCGCCGCCGTGGGCAACAGCAACGGCGACGCGAAGGCCGCGTTGGCCTCGGCTGCGAAGACGATCGAGGCGGTGTACGCCTATCCGCACCAGAACCACGCCTGCATGGAGCCGATGAACGCCACCGCGCTGTGGACGGCCGAGCGCTGCGAGGTCTGGACCCCCACCCAGAACGGCGAGGCGGCGCACGCCGCCGCCGCCGAAGCCGCCGGCCTGCAGCCCCGCCAGGTGGAGGTCCACAAGATCCACCTGGGCGGCGGCTTCGGCCGGCGCGGCGCCGTGCACGACTGGGTGCGCCAGGCCGTGGCGATCGCCAAGGAAATCCCGGGCACGCCCGTGAAGCTGCTGTGGTCGCGCGAGGAAGACATGCTGCATGGCCGCTTCCACCCGGTGACGCAGTGCAAGCTGGTGGGCGGGCTGGATGCTGAGGGCAATCTGACGGCGCTGACCATGCGCATTTCCGGCCAGTCGATCGTGGCCGGCATCTTCCCGCAGAACATCCGCGACGGGCGCGACCCGGTGGTGTTCCAAGGGCTCAACCCGCCGGGGCCGGAAGCCAGCATCGGCTACACCATCCCGAACCTGCTGATCGACCACGCCATGCGCAACCCGCATGTGCCGCCCGGCTTCTGGCGCGGCGTGAACCTGAACCAGAACGCGATCTACCTGGAGTGCTTCATCGACGAGCTCGCACACGCCGCCGGCAAGGATTCCTTGGCCTTCCGGCGCGCGCTGATGGCGAACCACCCAAAACACCTGGCAGTGCTGAACGCGGTGGCCGAGCGCGTGGGCTGGGGCACCGCGCCGCAAGCTGGCGTGTTCCGCGGCCTGTGCCAGACCATGGGCTTCGGCAGCTATGTGGCGGCCTGCGCGGAAATCTCGGTCAGCGACCGGGGGCAAATGAAGATCCACCGCATCGTCGCCGCCACCGACCCCGGCCACGCGGTGAACCCGCAGCAGATCGCAGCCCAGGTCGAGGGGTCCTTCGTGTACGGGCTTTCCGCGGCGCTGTACGGCGAATGCACGGTGAAGAACGGCCGCATCGAGCAGGAGAATTTCGACACCTACCCGGTGATGCGGATGGACACGATGCCGGCGGTGGAAACCATCATCGTGCCATCGGGCGGCTTCTGGGGCGGCGTGGGCGAACCCACCATCGCGGTGGCCGCGCCTGCGGTGCTGAACGCGATCTTCGCCGCCACCGGCAAGCGCATCCGCACCCTGCCCCTGAAGGATGCCGATCTGCGCCGGGCGTGAGATGGCCATGGCTGGGCTTGCTGCTGCTGGCAGGCGCTGCGTCGGCGCAGGATGTGCCGCGCGGGCGGGCGATCGTGGCGGATCGCACGCGGGGCCTGTGTCTGCTGTGCCACCAGGCGCCGATCGCCGAGGAGCGCTTCCAGGGCGACCTGGCGCCCAGCCTGGCCGGCGTCGGGTCCCGGCTTACCGTGGCGGAATTGCGCGCGCGCATGGTGGACAGCCGGGCGATCAACCCGGACTCGATCATGCCGGCGTACGGGCGCGCCTCGGGCTTCGCGCGCGTCGGCGCCGCCTGGCAGGGGCGCCCGATCCTGACCGACGCGGAGATCGAGGACGTGGTGGCCTACCTGGCCACGCTCAGGGAGTAGCGCGCTGATGCAGCCGACCCGCCGCATCGTGCTGGCCCTGCCCGGGTTGCTGCTGCTGCCGCGAGCCGCCCCGGCCGCGCCGGGGCTGGATGCCGTGCTGCGCGCGCATCTGGGCGACATCACCCCCACGCCGGGCCGCGTGACGCTCGACATCTCGCCGCTGGTCGAGAACGGCAACACCGTGCCCGTCACCATCACCGCCGAAAGCCCGATGACGGACGCCGACCACGTGGTCTCGATCGCGCTGTTCAACGAACGGAACCCGCAGAACGACGTATTCGTGGCCGCGCTTGGCCCGCGCAGCGGCCGCGCTTTCGTGTCCACCCGCATCCGGCTTGCCACCTCGCAGCAACTGGTGGCGGTGGCGCGCATGAACGACGGCACGGCCTGGTCGGATACCGCCACCGTGGTGGTCACGCTCGCCGCCTGCGTGGAGGGCTGAGAACCATGGCGCGCGTGCTGCTGAGCGTTCCCGCCACCGCCCGCAGGGGCGACGTGATCGAAATCCGCACGCTGATCCAGCACGTGATGGAAACCGGCTACCGCCCCGATGCCAGCGGCGTGGTGGCGCCGCGCGACATTCTGCGCGAGTTCGTGTGCACGTATAACGGCGTGGAAGTGTTCCGGATGGCGCTGTTTCCCGCGATCGCCGCCAACCCGTTCGTGGCCTTCACCACGCTGGCCACCGAAAGCGGCCGGCTCGATTTCACCTGGACCGGCGACAACGGATTCACGCAGACGGAAACGCGCGCGATCGCGGTGGAATGACGCGCGCACTGCTACTTCTGTTGCTTGCGTCCGCGGCCTTCGCGCAAACCCCCCGCCGCTCCGGCTTCGACGACATGGCGCCGTCCACCCAGGCGATGCAGCGCGATGACACGGCCAACCCCGGCATGCTGTGGGTGCTGGAGGGCGAGGCGCTGTGGGCCAGGCGCGCGGGCGGGGCCGGAAAATCCTGTGCCGATTGCCACGGTGATGCGGCGCAATCCATGCGGGGCGTGGCCGCCCGCTACCCCGCCTGGGATGACGCGACCGGCACGCCGATCGACCTGGCCGGCCGCATCCAGCACTGCCGCGCCGAGCGCCAGCAGGCCGCGCCGCTGCCCCGCGAAAGCGCCCCCTTGCTGGCGCTGTCGGCCTTTGTCGGGTTGCAGTCGCGCGGCCTGCCGATCGCCCCGCCCGACGACCTGCGCCTGGCACCGGCGCTGACGCAGGGCCACGCGCTGTACGGGGCGCGGCGCGGGCAGCTCGACCTGTCCTGCGCGCAGTGCCACGACGCGAATGCGGGGCGCCGCCTGGCCGGCAGCGTGATCCCTGAGGGCCACCCCACCGGCTATCCGCTGTACCGGCTGGAGTGGCAGGGTTTCGGGTCGCTGCAGCGGCGGCTGCGCGGCTGCATGGTGGGCGTGCGCGCGGAGCCCTACGCGTACGGGTCGGACGAATTCATCGCGCTGGAACTCTTCCTGATGCGTCGCGCGGCGGGCATGGTGCTGGAAACCCCGGCCGTCCGGCCCTGACCCCCCCGCGGAGCACCCATGGACTTCCACGACACGCGCGTGCTGATCACCGGCGCCGCCGGCATCTATGGCCGCTGGTTCGCCGATGCTTTCGCGCGCGAGGGCGCACGGCTGTGCCTGTCCGACAACCGCGCCGACGCGCTGGCCGAGGCGGCCCGCGCGTACGATGCCCAGCGCACCATCACGCATGCCACGGAACTGCGCGACGAGGCGTCGATGCGCGATCTCGCGGCCCTGGTGGCGCGGCACTGGGGCGCCCCCGACATCGTCATCAACAATGCCGGCATCTATCCCGGCAAGCCGCTGCTGGAAACCAGCACCGACGAGTTCGACACCATGTTCGACATCAACCTGCGCGCCGTGTTCGTGCTGTCGCGCGCGATGGCCAGGCTGATGCTGGACGCCGGCGTGCAGGGCAGCATCATCAATATCGGCTCGGCCGCATCGCGGCGCATGCGCCAGGGCCGCGTGCTGTACTGCACGTCGAAGACGGCGCTGGAGCGGCTCTCCAAAGGCTTCGCGCTGGAGCTCGCCCCGCACGGCATCCGCGTGAACGTGGTGGAGCCGGGCTTCGCCGCCGGCAGCGCGGTATCGCCGTTGAGCGAGAAGCACATCGCCGAGATGACCGCCGGCATCCCGCTGGGGCGGCTCACCACGCCGGACGACGCGGCCGAGGCGGTGAAATTCCTGTGCAGCGCCAAGGCGGGCTTCATCACCGGCACGGTGCTGGCGGTGGAGGGCGGCAATTCGATCAGGGCGTAGGGAATCCCCGCCCCTACCGCACCCCGCCACCCGGCCACAGCACCACGCGCAGGGTCTGCAGCATGATCAGCACGTCGAACAGCACGCCGAAATTCTTCACATAGTACAGGTCGTAACTGAGCTTGCTGCGCGCATCGTCCAGTGACGCGCCGTAGGGATAGTTCACCTGCGCCCAGCCGGTCAGCCCGGCCTTCACCAGGTGGCGCTCGTTGTACAGCGGCAGCTGCTCGGCCAGCTTCTGCGTGAATTCCGGCCGCTCGGGCCGCGGCCCCACGAAGCTCATGTCGCCGCGCAGCACGTTGATCAGCTGCGGCAGTTCGTCCAGCCGGGTGCGGCGCAGGAATTTTCCGATGCGGGTGATGCGCGGATCGCTGGCCGCGGCCCATTGCGCGCCCAGCTTCTCGGCGTCCACGCGCATGGTGCGCAGCTTCAGGATGTGGAACACGCGGTTGCCGCGGGTCACCCGCGCCTGGCGGTATAGCGCGGGGCCGGGATCATCCAGCTTCACCGCCAGGGCAGCCGCCAGCAGGAACGGCGATGACAGCAGCAGCAGCAGCGCGCTGGCCGACAGGTCCAGCGCCCGTTTCAGCACCAGGTCCAGCTGGCTGAAGGTGAAGCCATCGGCATACAGAAGCCAGCCCAGCTCCAGCCGCTTCAGATCGACGCGGCCGATCTCGTCCTCCAGGAAGCGCAGGTATTCGTACACCGGGTAGCCGGCGGTCTTGCAGGCCAGCAGGGCTTCCATGGCCATGCCGCGGCGTTCATCGACCGCCACCACGATCTGGTCGGCGCCGAATTTTTCCGCGATCGCCAGGTAGTCGCCGTTCGACTCGATGATGCGGCTGTACGGCGTGTCGGCCAGGCGTGCATCGACGCTGCCCAGCTTCGGGTCGTGCAGGAAGCCGATATCATACGAAAGCGTGCGGCCTTCGCGGCGCAGCAGCAGCATCATCTCCCAGGCGCGGCTGCCGGCGCCGACGATCAGCACCCGGCGGCGGAATTTTCCCCGCTTGCGGGCGGCGAACATCGCGATGCGCGCGGCCCAGCCGGTGAGTGTCATGCACAGCATGCCGGCCACGAACAGCGCCGACGCACCCACGCGCCCCACTTCCAGCGGCAGCAGCAGCACCGAAACCGACCCCGCCGCGCCGCCCAGCGCCGCGGCGAAGGGCACCCGCGCCAGCGACTTGCGCGTGGCCTGCAGCGCATCGCGCCGGTAAAGCCCAAGCGCATACGCGAAGGTCAGGTAGCCCAGCGGGTACAGCACGCCATGCACCAGCCCCGGATCACCGGCGCTGGGCATGGTGCCGGCGGCCAGCCACAGCGCCGCCGGCCACAGCAGCGCGGCCAGCGCCAGGTCAAGCGCGAACAGCGCGGGTCCGGCGGTGAGCAGGGGGATGCTGGGGGATGCCATGCGGGGGGTCTTGCGCAGGTGAACCCTAGCGTGTTGTGGCGGCAGTCGCACCCCACAACCCTGCCACGCTGAGGTTAAGGATCCGCCATGGCCGCACTGTGTTCAGGCCGCGGCTGCGAACCGCATCAATCAAGCCGGGCGGCGATGCTCGCGGCCGCCTGCACCAGCGCCAGGCCCAGCCGATGCAGCGCCGCGATCGGCATGCGCTGGGCCGGGCCGGAGATGCTCAGCGCCGCCTCGATCGCGCGCGCGGGGATCGCCACGGCCACGCAATGCGCGCCCAGCTCGTTCTCCTCGATATCGAGCGCGTAGGTCCGGGCGGTGGCCTGCGCCAGGTCGGCTTCCAGCGCGGCGCGGCTGGTCAGCGTGCGCGGCGTGCGCGGCAGCAGGCGGCGCGGCAGGCCTTGCAGGCGATGCGACTGCGGCCGCGCCGCAAGGATGGCCTTGCCCAGGCCGGTGGAATGCAGCGGGTCGCGCGCGCCCAGCGTCGCTTCCATGCGCAACGACCGCGTGCTGCCGCTCATTGCCAGGTACACCACCTCGGCACCGTCGGCGATGCCCAGGTTGACGGTCTCGTTGAACCGCGCCTGCAAGCGCTGCATCACCGGGAGCGCCGCGGATTTCAGGGCCTCCAGCGCCAGGCCATGGGCCGGCGTGGCGGCCAGCCGAGGGCCCGCTTCATAGGCGTCGGACCCTTGCGGCTGCGTCACCATGCCGGCGGCGCGCAGCGTGTACAGGTAGCGGAAGGCGGTGGTCTTGGGCACCGCGGTGCGCTCGGCCAGTTCCGACAGCGTCAGCGGCCGGTCGCTGCCCGCCAGCGTGTCGAGCAGCTGCAGCGCCTTGCGCAGCGGCTTCACCACGTAGCGCTGATCGAGGCTCATGCGCGCCTCGCGCGCCCGGCGCTTGACGGCACCATCAAAGCGCAGCCGTCATGGCGCCATCGACGGTCAGCACCGTGCCCGTGGTGTAGCCGGCGGCGTTGGAAACCAGGTACAGCGCGGCGGCGCCAAGCTCGGCCGGATCGCCCCAGCGGCGCATGGGGGTACGCTGGGCGATCCATGGCTCGAAATTCGGGTCCGCCTCGCGAACGGGCCGGTTGCCCTCGGTCGGGAAATAGCCGGGGGCCAGCGCGTTCACGGTGATGCCGTGCGGTGCCAGTTCCACGGCCAGGCCGCGCGTCAGGCCCAGCAGCCCGGTCTTCGCGGCGACATACGGCACGATGGTCGGCCGCGCGATGAAACTGTTGATGGAGGCGATGAACAGGATGCGTCCATACCCGGCCGGGATCATCACCCGCGCCGCCTCGCGCGCCAGGCGGAACCCCGCGCCCAGGTGCGAGTCGATCACGGATTGCCAGTCGGCGTCGGTCATCTCGGTGAGTGGCTTGCGCACGCTGCCGCCGGCATTGCTGACCAGGATGTCCAGCCGGCCGTGCCGCGCCGCCACGTCCGCCACCGCGCGGGCGCAGGCGGTGGCATCGGTCACGTCGAACGGCGCGGTATCCGCCCTGAAGCCCCAGGCCGCCAGCGCGTCGCGGCGCGGCGCCAGCGTGGCGGGATCGCGGCCGCTCAGCACCACCGTGGCGCCGGCGGCGGCGAGGGTTTGCGCCATCGCCCAGCCCAGCCCGCGCGAGGCGCCGGTGACCAGTGCCACGCGGCCGGCAAGGTCGAACAGGTTTCCGGGCGGGGCGGGAGGTGGCTCAGGCATACTCGATCCGCGGGTCGATATAGGCGTACAGCACGTCCACCATCAGGTTGATCGCCATGTACAGCACCAGGATCACCAGGATCGCACCCTGGATCAGCGGGTAGTCGCGCGTGCTGATGGCCTGGATCAAAAGCCGCCCCAGGCCGGGATAGGTGAACACCGCTTCCGTCACCACCGTGCCGCCGATGAAGTTCGCGGTCATCAGGCCCACGATGGTCACGAACGGCAGCATGGCGTTGCGCAGCACATGGCGGCCCACCACGTCGCGCTCCGGCAATCCCTTGGCGCGCGCGGTGCGCACATAGTCGGCGCGCAGCTCGGCCACCAGCGACGCACGCAGGAAGCGCGCGAAGATGCCGGAGACGTAAACGCCCAGCGTGACCGCCGGCAGGAAAATGTTGCGCAGCATGGCCAGCGGATCCTGCCAGACCGGCACATGGGCCGAGGCCGAGGGCAGCCAGCGCAGATGGACCGCGAACAGCAGGATCAGCAGGATGCCCAGCCAGAAGGTGGGCACGCCGAGCGCCAGCGCGCTCCAGCCCGACAGCGTGCGATCCAGCCAGCCGCCAGGGCGCAGCGCGCTGATCACCGCCACCGGCACGCCCAGCAGCAGGCCCACCACCACCGCGGCCAGGCCAAGTTGAATCGTCGCGGGCAGGCGCTCGGCGATCAGCGCCAGCACGGGCTGCTTGGAATGCAGCGAAACCCCCATGTCGCCGGAGAGCGCCGCGGTCAGCCAGGACCAGTACTGCAGCACCACGGGCCGATCCAGGCCAAGCTCGCGTGTCATGGCCGCCATCTGGTCGGGCGTGGCGTTCTCGCCCAGGATCATGCCGACCGGCCCGCCAGGGACCGCGAAAATCATGGCCCAGATGCCGATGCTGGCGAGCAGCAGCACCGGCAGCAATTGCGCAAGCCGGCGCAGCACATAGCCGGTCATGGTGCGGCGCGCCCCAGGCGAAGGTCGGGCTCGGTGGTGCCCTGCCGGTCCTCCAGCACCTGCGCCAGCGCGCGCCCGATCGTGTCGAGCGACAGGATGGTCAGCGTCAGCACCAGGCCGGGCAGCACGGCATAGGTGGGGGCTTCGTACAGATAGGATTTGCCGGTGCGCAGCATCTCGCCCCAGCTGGGCGTGGGCGGCGGGATGCCGACGCCCAGGAAGGCCAGCGCGGCTTCCAGCAGGATCGCGACCGAACTCAGCACCACGGCCTGCACCAGGATCGGGCTCCAGGCATTGGGCAGCACGGTGCGGAACATGCTGTAGGTGGCGGTGGCGCCCATCGCCTCGACGGCGGTGACGAAGTCGCGCTGGCGCAGGCTCAGCACCTGGGCGCGGGTGATGCGGGCGAAGCCCGGGATGCCGGTGATGCCCACGGCGACAAGGGCGGCCAGTTGGCTGCGGCCCAGCACCGCGATCATGGCCATGGCAAACAGGATGCCGGGCAGCGCCAGCAGCACATCCACCAGGCGCATCAGCACCGCATCGCGCCAGCCGCCGAAGAACCCCGCGACCAGCCCCACCGGCACGCCGATGGCGCCGGCGATCGCCACCGCGCCGGCCGCGGTGGTGAGCGAGGTGCGGGCGCCGAACACCGCGCGCGCGAACAGGTCGCGGCCCAGCTCGTCGGTGCCGAACCAGTGTTCGGCGCCGGGGCCTTCCAGCGACGCCACCAGGTCCTGCGCCAGCGGATCAAGCCCCAGCAGCGGTGCCACCACGGACAGCACGGCCACGACGGACAGGAACAGCAGGCCCAGAACCGCGCCGGACGAGGCCAACAGCCGGCGCAGCATGGCGGCCCGGCCGGGCGTCATGCCGCGTGGGCCCCAGGTTGCGCCTGGTCGTGCGGGCCGGCGTGATGGCAGGCCACCATCGTGCCGTCCGGCTGGGCCGCGAAGGCGGGGGTTTCGCGCGCGCAGATCCCGGTTGCGCGGAAGCAGCGCGGATGGAACGCGCAGCCCGAGGGCGGGCGCGCCGGGTTGGGGATTTCGCCCTGCAGCACGATGCGGTCGCGGCTGCCGCGCGCCAGGGGATCGGGGATCGGCACGGCCGACAGCAGCGACTGGGTATAGGGATGCAGCGGCCGGTCGTACAGCGTGCGCTTCTGCGCAAGCTCGACGATGCGGCCCAGATACATCACCGCCACGCGGTCGGAAATGTGGCGCACGACGGAAAGGTCGTGCGCGATGAACAGGTAGGCCAGGCCAAGCTCGCGCTGCAGATCCTGCAGCAGGTTGATGATCTGCGCCTGGATCGACACGTCCAGCGCCGCCACCGGTTCATCCAGGATCAGCAGCCGCGGCGCCAGCGCCAGCGCGCGGGCAATGCCGATGCGCTGCTTCTGCCCGCCCGAGAACTCGCGTGGGTAGCGGCCCATCATGGCGGGCGACAGCCCCACCATCTCGAACAGTTTTTTCACGCGCTGCCCGCCACCCATCGTGTCGAACAGCCCATGGATCCGCAGCGGCTCGGCGACGATCTCGCCCACGGTGAGGATGGGGTTGAGCGAGGCGAAGGGGTCCTGGAACACGTACTGCATGCGCCGCCGCACGCCCCGCATTTTTTCGCGCGCCAGATGCGTGGTGTCCTGGCCATCGAAGGTGATGCGCCCGCCGGATGCGCGCACCAGCCCCATCACGGCGCGGCCGGTGGTGGTCTTGCCGCAGCCGGATTCGCCGACCAGCCCGAGCGTTTCGCCGGCGCGAAGCGTCAGGTCAACGCCGTCCACCGCGCGCACCGTGCCGACCTGGCGGCGCAGCACTTTCGAGCGCACGGGGAAGTGCACGCGCAGGCCCTGCACCGACAGCAGTTCCGCCCCGAGTGCGTTCGGTGCCTCCACCGCGTCCGCCTGCGCACGCGACAGCGTGACGGTTTCGGCGAAGTGGCAGGCGGCATGCTGGCCTGGCGCGATCGCGCGCAGCACAGGTTCGTCCTGCGCACAGGAGTCCTGCGCGAAGGCGCAGCGTGGGTGGAACGGGCAGCCGGCGGGAAGTGCGACGGGGTTGGGCGGCTGGCCGGTGATCGGCACCAGGCGCGACTGCGCGCCGTCGATGCGCGGCAGGCTTTGCAGCAATGCCACGGTATAGGGGTGGCGGGGGCGCGCGAAAATATCCTCGACGCGGCCGGTCTCGACGATGCGGCCGGCGTACATCACCGCCACGCGGTGCGCCATCTCCGCCATCACGCCCAGGTCGTGCGTGATCAGGATCACCGCGGCGCCGGTTTCGCGCTGGCGGCGGGCCAGCACCGACAGCACCTGCGCCTGCACGGTCACGTCCAACGCGGTGGTGGGTTCGTCGGCGATGATCAGTTTTGGCTGGCCGGCCATGGCCATGGCGATCACCGCGCGCTGGCGCATGCCGCCCGAGAACTGGTGGGGATACTGGCCCACGCGCGTGGCGGGATCGGCGATATCGACCTCGCGCAGCAGGTCTGCCGCGCGCGCGCCTGCGCGGCCGCGCGGCACGGCGCCGTGCGCCACCTGGCCCTCGATGACCTGGCGGCCGATGGTGAATACCGGGTTCAGGCTGGTGGTGGGGTCCTGGAACACCATGCCCACATCGCGCCCGCGCATTCTTCTGAGCGTCTCGGGGTCGGCCGCGGTCACGTCCACTTGGCCCACGCGGATTTCGCCGGCCACGCGGGCGCCTGGCGGCAGCAGGCCGGCCAGTGCCAGGCCGGTCACGCTCTTGCCCGAGCCGGACTCGCCGACGATGCCCAGCACCTCGTTCGGCCAGACATCAAGGTCGATGCCGCGCACCGCCGCGAGCGGGCCGAAGCCGACCGAAAGCGCGCGGACGGAAAGGATCGGGTCAGCCATGGTCCCGCGCATGGGCATGGCCGACCCGCGCAACGCTCAACGCGTGAAGCCGATCGTCCGCCCGACCAGGATATTGTCGATATCCAGCGTGAAGCCGCCAACGTTGCGCGCCGCCACGATCAGCCCGAAATCGTACGTGTTGGTCGGGATGCCGAAAGCGGTTTCCACCAGCACCTTGTTGAGGTTGTCGTAGGCCGCCTTCACCGCCTCGGGCGGCCCCAGCGTGGTGTTCACCTGGTTGATCGCGGCGACGTATTCGGGGTGCGGGTGCGGGTCGCCCAGGACCGGGTTGTTGCTGGTGCGATAGATGCTGTTGGTGGCGAGGCGGGACGGGAATTTCTGGATGTTGCCCACGCCGCCAAACACCGCCTCGAACCTGCCGGTCAGCAGCGCGTCGATGAATTCCGCGCCCTGCTTCAGGTCAAGCTGGATGTCGATGCCCACGCGCTTCAGCGTGCTTTGCACGATCTGGCTGATCAGCACGGAAGGCTCGTCGCCGCCATTGGTCAGCAGTTTCCAGTCGCTTTGCTGCGCGGCGGACAGGCCCGATTCCGCCAGCAGCGCCTTGCCTTTCTCAAGGTCGAAGGCGAAGCGCTGGTTGTAGGAGGGATCGGCCGCCGGGCTGGCCGGCGCCCAGGGCAGCGACGTGACCTGGCCCAGCCCCGCATAGCCCACGCGCAGCACGCCGGCACGGTCGATCAGGTGGTTGAAGGCCTGGCGGTACTTCGCGTTGCGGAACGGCCCGCGGGTGGAATTGATGCGGAACACCTGCACCAGCGGCCCCGGCCCTTGCAGCACCTGGAAGCCGGCGGCGCGCAGCCGCACGGCGCTGCGCGACGTGCCGCCATAGATGATGTCGGTGGCGCCCGATTCCAGCGCGGCATCGGCCGCCGCCTGGTCGCTGAACACACTGAATTCCAGCTCGTTGCACACGGGTTCGCCGGTACGCCAGTAGTTCGGGTTGGCGGTCATGCGGATGCGGCTGCCCACCGCGCGCTCGGCCAGCACATAGGCGCCGCTGCCGGCGGGCTTCGTGTCGATGCCGTCGATGCCGGGGGGGTCCAGGATGGACATGAACTGCAGCAGGTCGGTGATCTGGCGTTCCGGCACCGGCGCCTTGAAGTTCACCCGGAAGGTCTTCGGGTCAACCACGGTCCAGTCCTTCACGATCGCCATGGTGGCGAACACGTTGCGGCCCTTCTGCGGGTCATTCGCCTTGGCAAACGTCGCGGCCACCGCGTTGGCATCCAGCGCGTTGCCGCTGTGGAATTTCACCCCGTCCCGCAGCGCGACGGTGGCCGAGGCATTGTCGGGCGCGATCTGCCAGGCGGTGGCCAGGCTGGGGATGGCGCGGCCTTCGGGCGTGTATTCCAGCAGGCTGTCGTACAGGTTCTTGATCAGCGGGAAGTTCACCGTGCTGAACGCCATCGGGTCGAAATTGTTCATGTCGGCGGTCAGCGCCACGCGCAGCTTGCCGCCACGCAGCGCCTGCGCCCCCGCCGGCAGGGTCGAGACGGTTGCGGCGGCAGCACCTGCTGCCAGGATTGAACGACGCCTGATCATGCTGTGAGCTCCCCTTTGTTTGTTGCGTGCGAAGCGTCGCGCCAATCCGCCACGTGATCCAGCGGGTGGATCGGGCGCGGCAGGCGCCGCCACGGCAGCCCGGCAACATCGGATTGCCCGGGGCCGCGCGTATCCACGCGGATCAGCCGCGACGTGATGGGCGCGAAATACTGGAAGTTGGATGCGGTCTTCAGCACCGCGATCTTGTAGTCGCGCGGGTCGATGCCGAAGGCGTGGTACATCACGGGCGTGTTGCCGGCCACGCCGCGCAGCGTGCTGATCACCAGCGTCACGGCGCCGACCTGGAACACCACGCTGGGCCCCATGTCCACCGCGCGCTGGTGCATGCCGGGCGTGGCAATGACGCCGCCGCCGATCCGCTTCACCACGCCGGTCACTTCCAGCGGCGTGAAGAATGCCGGCGCCGCGTTGCCGCCGAGCTTCAACGTCACGGTGGCGCCCTCGCCGGCCGCGACCAGGGTGGCGACGCTTTCCGGTGCGATCATCGGGATCAGCGCGGTGCTGGCGATGCGCTGGCGCAGCAAAGATTCGAGAATGAGGTTGCTGTCGCCGCCGGCGCCGCCGAACACCGTGTCGCCCGTGTCGCTCAGCACCACCACGCCCTTCGGCTCGGCATCGGCTTGGCGCACGGCGTCGTCCACCGCGATCGCCTCGCGGACCAGGAATTTGTCGCGGAGCGACCATGCAAGGTCAGCCGATTCATCGGCCAGGCGCTCGGCCAGCGCGGCATCGTTGTCGGTTGTCACCACCGTGGCCCAGCCGCCTTCGTCAACGTCCAGCCAGGGCTGCATGGGGAAGGGCGCGATGTGCAGCACGCGCGGATCGGCCTCGGCGGCGCGGGCGTGATCGAACCACGTTTTCATCGGCGCCTGGCGGGTCAGGAATTGCTCCTGGTGCGTCACCAGCGGGATCTTCCGCCACGCCATCACGGGCTTCACCGCACCCTGCACCACGCGGATCAGCAGCGCGGTGCCGATGCGCCCGGTGTCGAACGGATCATGCGGCTGGGTGCGGTGACCAACGATCGCGGTGGACAATTCCACCAGCCGGCGCGTGACGTTGGCGTGGTGGTCCAGCCCCAGCACGATGGGAAAATCCGGGCCCAGGATGGCGCGGCACAGCGCCAGCTGCTCGCCCTCCACATCGTCGATCCCGTCGGCGGCGCAGGCGCCGTGCAGTTGCAGGGCAAGCCCGTCGATCGGTCCGGCGGCGCGCAGGCCATCCTCGATCTTGCGCTGGAAGTGCTCGAAGGCTTGGCGCGTGATGCGCCCGCCGGCCGTGGCCCAGGCGCGGATGATCGGCACCGTTTCGATCGGCAGCCCGCACGCCTCGATCGCCGCCAGGTGGCCGCCGACCTGGCCGATGTCGCGCAGCTCCTCGATCACCCGCGCGCCCTCGAAGATGCCGAAGGCTTCGTAGTCGTGCAGCGTGGTGGGCACCGGGTTGAAGTCGTTGGTTTCCTGCCCGATGTGGATCAGCGCCAGACGCATCGCGCCTAGACCTCCCGCGCCGCTTCGGCCACGGCGGCGAGGGTTTCGTCGATCGCCAGCGCGTCGTGGGTGGATGAAAGGAACCAGGCGCCGCGTTCCAGCACGCGCACGCGGCGCTTCAGCAGGGCCGCGCAGAATTTCACGTAGCGGGCGCGGTCCATGCGCATCAGGTCGCGATAGTCGCGCGCGGGTTCCGCAAGGCCGAACGCGACGTGGAAAATCTGCGGGAAGCCCGCTACCACGGCCGGGATGCCGGCCGCCGCAAGTGCCTCGCGAATGCCCTGCATCAGCCGCTGGCCGGGCTTCTCGATCGCCTGGATCACGCTGCCGTCCTGCAGCGCGCGCAGCGTGGCCACGGTGGCCGCCATGCACAGCGGCTGCGCGTTATAGGTGCCGCCATGCACCGCGCCGCCGGTGGCGAAGATATCCAGCAGCGCGGCGCGGCCGGCCACCGCCGCCACGGGAAACCCGTTCGCCACCGCTTTGGCGAAGGTGGCCAGGTCGGGCGTGACGCCAAGCCGCTGCTGCGCGCCGCCGGGGGCCACGCGAAAGCCGGTGATCACCTCGTCGAAGATCAGCACCGTGCCGTGGCGCGTGCAGGCGGCCCGCACGCCCTCCAGGTAGCCCTGCTGCGGAAAAATGGCGCCCGCGTTGCACATGGCCGGTTCCATGATCACGGCCGCCACGTCGCCGGCGGCAAGCCGCGCCTCGACCAGCGCCAGGTCGTTCCAGGTCAGCACCTCCACGCTGCCCCAGGCCGTGGCATCCTGGCCGGCGCTGCCGGGGTTGCGATTGGGGCGTGCGCGGTCGCCGGAATTGTCCGGCGTGGCGGCGACCGAAACCAGCACGCTGTCGAACCAGCCGTGGTAGTGCCCTTCGAACTTCACCACGATGCGCCGGCCGGTGGCGGCGCGCGCCAGGCGCAACGCCGCCTGCACCGCCTCTGACCCACTGCTGCAGAACCGCAGTTTTTCGGCGCACGGCACCATGGCGCAGAACAGTTCCGCCGCCTCGGCCTCCAGCCCGCTTTGCCCGCCATACAGGAACCCGCGCTCCAGTTGCGCCGCCACGGCGTGGCGCACGCGCTCGGCGTTGTGGCCCAGGATCATCGGGCCCATGCCCAGGTAGTAATCGACCAGGCGGTTGCCATCGACGTCGAACAGGTACGGCCCCTCGGCGCGTTCGAACACCAAAGGGTGCGGCGCCATGCCGACGCGGAAATTGCTGGAAACCCCGGCCGGCATCAGGCGGCTGGCGGCCTCGATCCGGCGGCGCGATTCGTCGAAGCGCGCAAAGCCAGCTGCTTCGCTGTTGATGCGGCTGTCCAGCCCGTGCTGCACCAGATGCTCCCCTTGCCCCGTCCCGATCGTGGCCTGATCCTAGGCACAGATCGCCGATGCCACCACGAAAACCCTGTTTCGTTGCGCGAAACGCGCACCAGAAACATCCCCGCGAAACACGCCGGAGATGCGCATGCGCCTGAAATTCGTCTTCCCGCTGCTGCTGACAGCCGCGCTGTCGCCGGCCGCGCCGGCGCAAACGCTGCGCTTCGCCTTCCAGGGCGAGGTGTCCTCGATGGACCCGTACGCGCTGAACGAGACCTTCACCACCGCCTTCCAGTCGGCCATCTACGAGCCGCTGGTGCGCCGCGGCACCGACCTTTCGCTGGAACCGGGCCTGGCTGCGCGATGGGAGCGCGTGTCGGACACGCTGTGGCGCTTCCACCTGAGACAGGGCGTGCGCTTCCACGGCGGCGAGGCGTTCAGCGCCGACGACGTGATCTTCAGCCTGGAGCGTATCAAGAAGCCCGGCTCGCAACTGCTGGCGCGCGTGGTCACCATCAAGGCCGCGCGCGCGATCGACCCCTTGACCGTCGAGATCGAGACCGACGGCCCCGACCCCACCTTGCTGGCGAACCTCACCAACGTGCTGATCATGTCGCGCGCCTGGGCCGAGCAGCATGGCGCGACCGATCCGGTGGACATGCGGGCGCGGCGCGAGAATTTCGCCGGGCGCAACGCCAACGGCACCGGCCCGTTCCGCCTGGTTGCCTACGACCCCCAGGCCCGCACCCAGCTTGCACGCCACCCCGGCTGGTGGGACCAGGCGCCGGGCAATGTGGCCGAGGTGGTGTTCACCCCCATCGGGTCGGATGCCACGCGCGTGGCCGCGCTGATCTCGGGCCAGGTCGATCTGGCCTGGCCGATCCCGGTGCAGGACATCGCGCGCATCGAACGCACGCCGGGCCTGCGCGTGATCGAGGCGCTGGAGCTGCGCAGCGTGTTCCTGGGCTTCGACCAGCTGCGCCCGGAACTGCTGTATTCCGACGTGCGCGGCAGGAATCCCCTGGCCGATATCCGCGTGCGCGAGGCGCTGTTCCGCGCCGTGGATATCGAGGCGATCCGCCGTGCCGTGATGCGCGGCAAGTCCCGCCCCACCGCGCTGCTGAACGGCCCCGGCATCGAGGGTTTTTCCGAAACGATCGACGCCGCGCGCCCTGGTTTCGACCGCGCGCGGGCCAGGGCGCTGCTGGCGGAAGCCGGCTATCCGGAAGGGTTTGGCCTGGGCATGCACTGCCCCAACAACCGCTACGTCAACGACGAGCAGATCTGCCAGGCGGTCGCCGCCATGCTGGCGCAGATCGGCGTGCGCGTGACCCTGACCACCGAACCCGCCGGCCAGTTCTTTTCGCGCGCGGCGCGGCGCGACGTCAGCTTCTACATGCTGGGCACCACGCCGCCGACCTATGACAGTTTCTCCACGCTGTTTGGCCTCGCCATGTGCCGCGAGGATTCTCTGCAGGGGCGCGCCGGATTGCGCGGGCAGGGACAGTTCAACCATGGCGGCTACTGCAACGCCGCGGTCGATCGCGCCATCGATGCGGCGCGCGTGGAACTTGACCCCGCGCGGCGGCGCGCGCACTTCGCCGAGGCCTGGAAGCAGATGGTGGCGGACTACGCCTATCTGCCGCTGCACCAGCAGTATCTCGCCTGGGGCGTGCGCCAGACCATCGACCTCAAGCCGCGGCCGGACGATGTGCTGGACCTGCGCTTCGTCACCGTCCGGTGAAGCTCGCGGTTGTCGGCGGTGGCGTGATCGGCCTGGCCGCTTCCTGGCAGGCCGCGCGGCGTGGCCATGCGGTGGAGCTGTTCGAGACCGGCGCCATCCCCAACCCCGACGGCGCCAGCCATGACCAGCACCGGCTGTGCCGCGTGCCGTACGGATCGCAGGACGGCTACGCACGGCTGATGGCCCCCGCGATGGCGGCGTGGGATCGCGCCTTCGCCGCCATGGGTGCCCGGCACTATGTCGAGACCGGGTGCCTGGCGCTGTGCACGGCCGAGGGCGACTGGACCGACCGCTCGCGCGTCTCGCTGGCGCGGCTTGGCCTGCCGCATCGGCTGCTGGGTGCCGCGGAGATCGCGGCGCGCTGCCCCATGCTGCGCGTGCATGATGCGCGCTACGGGCTATGGAGCGAGCCGGGCGGCGTGCTGTTCGCCGATCGCATCACCACCGGCTTCGCGGCCCTGGCCGAAGCCGAGGGCGTGCGGCTGCACCCGCACAGCCGCGCGGCGATGGCGGGCGATGCGCTCAGCGTCGATGGTGTCGTGATCGGCTGCGATGCGGTGCTGGTCGCCGCCGGCGCCTGGACGGCCGCGCTGGTGCCATGGATCGGCGCGGGCCTGACGCCGCTCAGGCAGGTGGTGACCTATGCCGCACCGCCCGCGTCGCTGCGCGCGGCCTGGCAGGCAGCCCCCATCCTGCTGGGCATGGGTGGCGCCGCCGGACCGCGCGGCCTGTTCGCAGCCCCTCCCGTTGCCGGGCGCGGGCTGAAATTCGGCTGCGGCGCGCTGAACCATCCGGGCGACCCCGATTGTCCGCGCACCGCCGCACCAGGCGAGCCGGAGCGCGTGCTTGGCGCCTGGGCCGATCGGCTGGTGGATTTTGCGGGATACCAGGTGACCGAGGCGAAAGTCTGCGTCTATGCCAAGGCTGAAGACGAGAACTTTGCCGTGGGTCGCCAGGGCCGCGTGCTGGCCATCACCGGCTGTTCCGGCCACGCCTTCAAGCTGGCCGCCCTGCTGGGCGAGGGCCTGGCCGACGCGCTGGATGGCCACGACGCGCCGCTGGCCTGGATGCGCGGCGACGCCGACGCCTGCACCAGGCTGGTCGCATGACCGATCTGCACCAGGTGTGGGACGTGCTGGTGGTGGGCGGCGGCAACGCGGCGCTGTGCGCCGCCATCACCGCGCGCCGCGCCGGCGCCAGCGTGCTGGTGCTGGAACACGCGCCGCGTGCCATGCGCGGCGGCAACAGCCGGCACACCCGCAACCTGCGCGCCATGCACCAGAAGCCCACCGACGTGCTGGTGGAATCCTACCTGGAGGACGAATACTGGGACGACCTGCTGCGCGTGACCGGCGGCAAGACCGACGAAACACTCGCCCGCATGACCATCCGCGCCAGCGCCGCGGCGCCGGAATTCCTGGAAGGCTGCGGCGTGCGCTTCCAGCCTTCGCTCACCGGCACGCTCAGCCTGGGGCGCACCAACGCCTTCTTCCTGGGCGGCGGCAAGGCGCTGCTGAACGCGCAGTACCGCACGGCCGAGGCGCTGGGCATCGGCATCCGCTACGATTCCGAGGTGACGGAGCTGCTGCTGCAGAACGGTTTCGTCACGGGCGTTCGCGCAACCGTAGGCGGTTTCCCTGAAACCATCAGCGCGAAAGTGGTTGTCGCCTCCGCCGGCGGCTTCCAGGCGAACATCGACTGGCTGAAGCAGCACTGGGGCGAGGCGGCCGAGAATTTCCTGATCCGCGGCACGCCCTATGCCAAGGGCCGCGTGCTGAAGAACCTGTTGGACCAGGGGGTGATGCCGGTGGGTGATCCCACGCAGTGCCACGCGGTCGCGATCGACGCACGCGCGCCTCGCTTCGATGGCGGCATCGCGACAAGGCTGGACTGCGTGCCGTTCAGCATCGTGGTGGACCGCACCGGCCGGCGCTTCCATGACGAGGGTGAGGATTTCTGGCCGAAGCGATACGCCATCTGGGGCCGTCTCGTCGCACAGCAGCCCGGCCAGATCGCCTACGCGGTGTTCGATGCGAAGTGCCTGAGGCTGTTCATGCCGTCCGTATTCCCGCCCTATGTCGCCGACAGCATCCCCGCGCTGGCGGCCATGCTTGACCTGGACGGCAGCACGCTGGAAGCGACCGTGCGCGAGTACAACGAAGCCGTGCGCCCAGGAAAATTCGACGACACGGTGCTGGACAACTGCCGCACCGAGGGTCTCGCGCCCCCGAAAACCCATTGGGCGCAGCGCATCGACTCAAAACCCTACTACGCCTATCCGCTGCGGCCCGGCATCACCTTCACCTATCTGGGCGTGCGCGTGGATGCCAACGCGCGGGTGCTGATGGCGGATGGCACGCCCAGCGCCAACCTGTTCGCCAGCGGCGAGATCATGGCCGGCAACATTCTTGGCCGCGGCTACCTGGCCGGCTTCGGCATGACCATCGGCACCGTGTTCGGCCGCCTGGCCGGCGAAGGAGCAGCGAAGCTTGCACGCAACTGAAGCGCATCAGGCCGCCGCCCGCGCCCTGGAAATCTGCAACGCCTGCCGCTACTGCGAAGGCTACTGCGCGGTGTTTCCCGCCATGGAGCTGCGGCGCGACTTCGCCGATGCCGACCTGAACTACCTGGCCAATTTGTGCCATGGCTGCCGCGGCTGCTACCACGCCTGCCAATACGCGCCGCCGCACGAATTCGGCATCAACCTGCCGCGCGATTTCGCGGAAATCCGCGCGCACAGCTACGCGCAGTACGCGTGGCCCGCGCCGCTGGCAAAACTGTTCCAGCGGAACGGCCTGGTCGTGACCGCCGCCACCGCCATCGGCATCGCGCTGGTGCTGGTCTTCACCATGGCGTTCAACGACGCGGCGGTGATGTTCGCGCCGCAGCGTGGTCCCGGCGCCTTCTACGCCATCATCCCCTATTGGCTGATGGTCGGGCTGGGCACGCTGACCTTCGGCTTCGCGCTGCTCGCACTCGGCATGGGATTCGCGAAATTCTGGCGCGAGAGCGGCCGGCCCGCATCCGACCTTGCGCGCCCCATGCCGCTGGCCACCGCCGCGCATGACGTGCTGACCTTGAAGAATCTCGGCGGCGGCGGGCATGGCTGCAACGACATCGACGAGGGTTTTTCGCAGGCGCGCCGGCACCTGCACCATGCCCTGTTCTACGGCTTCCTGCTGTGCTTCGCAGCGACTTCCGTGGCCACGGTCTATGACCACTGGTTCGGCTGGATCGCGCCCTACCCGTTCCTCAGCGCGCCGGTGCTGCTGGGCACGGTGGGCGGCATCGGCATGATGGTCGGCAGCGCCGGCCTGTTCGCGCTGAAGCTGATTGCCGATCCGGTACCGAGTGCGCGCACGCTGCTGGGCATGGACACGGCGATGCTGGCGCTGCTCTTCGCCATTGCGGCCACCGGCCTGCTGTTGCTGGGCCTGCGCCACACCGGCGCCATGGGCACGCTGCTGGCCATCCACCTGGGTGCGGTGTTCGCGTTCTTCCTGGTGATTCCGTACAGCAAGATGGTGCACGGCCTGTATCGGGGTGGCGCCCTGCTGCGCAACGCGCTGGAGCAGCGCGGCTAGGTCTTGCGCAGCACGAAGCTGTGGCTGTCCAGGCGCCTCGGCAGCAGGCTCAGCGTGGCCTGTGCCCACGCCAGGCCCGCGCCGAGCCGATACAGCACCGGGCCGACCGGGCGCGCGCGGCAGAAATTCGCGAGCGAATCGCCGAACCCATAGACGAACAGGTTGCGTGCCTCGGCATCGCTGGTGGCGTGGTGTGCAACCTCGAAGCCGTGCCGCGCGGCCAGCGCGCGCACGAAATGCTCGCGCAGCAGGCACAGGTGGCGCGGCGCATCCAGGCCGAGCCAGCGCGCGCCGAATTTCTCCGAAAGCCAGCACTCCGGATCGGGCGTCGAGAAGGCAATCACGCCGCCCGGCACCAGCGCGCGCGATGCCGCCTCCACCAGGCGCCAGGGGTCGCGCAGATGCTCGATCACCTGCCACAGCGCGATCGCATCCAGGTTGGGGGCATCAAGGCTGGGCGCATCCGGCATGGCGGCGGCGAAATCGGCGGTCTGGATCACGTCGATGCCGAGTGCCGCACGCATGTGCTGGGCGGCTCCCGCGTCCATCTCGATGCCCCGCACGGTGAAGCCGGCGCGCAGTGCGGCATGCGCGAACAGGCCGACATCGCCGCCGATCTCCAGCAGGCGCTGGCCTGGTGCGAAGCGCCGCAGCAGCGCCACGCGCTCGGCCTGGCCGTCGGCGCGCGCCAGGTACTCGGCGTCGGTCGCGGGGGGCGCCTCGTAGCGGCCGGCATAGTGCGGCGCCAGGTTGTTCGGCACCGGATCAAGCCAGATGAAGCCGCAGGCGGGGCAGTCGCGGAAGGTGAAGGGCGTGTTGGACAGGCGCCGGTTGAAGTCGCGCGTCACACGGAAAACGCCCGTGGCCGCGTGGCCGCAATGCGGGCAGGGGTTTGGTTTGACCACCGGCGCGCGCTAGAAGCCCTGCCGCATGGTGTCAAGGCGATGAGGCGGATTCTCGTCACCGGCGCGCGCGGGCTGATCGGCCGGCACGCGCTGCCCGTGCTGGCCGAAGGCCGCGCCGCGCTGCACGCGGTGTCGCGCGATGGCACCGGGCCTGGCGCCGCCATGTGGCACGCCTGCGACCTGACCGACCCGCAGGCGGCGGCCGACCTGGTGCGCGACGTGGCGCCATCGCACCTGCTGCACCTGGCCTGGACCACGGGCCACGGAAAATTCTGGAGCGACCCCGCGAACCTCGACTGGGTCGCCGGCAGCCTCGCCCTGCTGCGCGCCTTCGCCGCAAGCGGCGGCCAGCGCGCGGTCTTCGCCGGCAGTTGCGCCGAGTATGATTTCGCCGCCCCCGCGCCGTGGCGCGAGGATGCGCCGATCCGCCCCCATACGTTGTATGGCGCCGCCAAGGATGCGCTGCGGCGCGTCGCGGAGGCGTTCTGCGCGCAGCAGAAGATCTCCTTCGCGTGGGGGCGCGTGTTCCTGCTGGCAGGCAGCGGCGAGGCGCCGGCCCGCCTTGTGCCCTCGCTTGCGGCCGCACTCAGCGCCGGCATGCCTGCCGCGACCGGCCCTGGCGAGCGTGTGCTGGACCTGATGGACACGCGCGACGCCGGCCGCGCGTTTGCGGCGCTGCTGGCCAGCGAGCTCACCGGCCCGGTCAATGTCGCGACCGGCCAGGGCGTGACGCTGGCCGCACTGGCGACGCGCATGGCCACGCTCGCGGGCCGGCCGGAGCTTGCCGCACCCGGCACGTTGCCCGCGCGCGCCGGCGACCCGCCGGCGCTGCTGGCGGACGCGGCGCGCCTCTACGAAACGGGCTTCCGGCCGCGCCACACGCTGGACGAAACGCTGCGTGACGCGCTGGCGCGCGCATGAACGACGTGCCGCTGGTCTCGATCGGCCTGCCGGTGCGCAACGGCGAGGCGGGCATCCTGCGCGCGCTGGAAAGCCTGACCGCGCAGACCTGGCCGAAGCTGGAAATCGTGGTCAGCGACAATGCGTCCACCGACAACACCGTGGCGCTGGTGCAAGGCGTGATCGCGCGCGATCCGCGCGTGCGGCTGGTCCGCCAGGCGCAGGATATCGGCATGATGGCGAATTTTCACGCCGTCGCTGCCGCGGCCCGCGGAGACTTCTTCCTGTGGGCCGCGCATGACGACACGCGCGACCCTGGCTATGTGCGTGTGCTGATGGCGGCGATGGCCGCGCAGCCGGCGCAGGTGGTTGTCGTGCACGGCGACACGGACGAGGTGTTCGAAGGCTTCACCCGCCGTCATGCGGAAAATTTCGTCACGCGCGGCCTGCCGCCCGCCGCCCGCCTGTGGCGCATCGCGCGCGGGCAATCATTCTTCCTGTACGGGCTGTGGCGGCGCGAGATTGCCGCGCGCCTGCCCATGCGCGAGCTGTATTGGTGGCCCGACATGCCGCCCATGCTGGCCGCCGCGGCGCTGGGCGAATTCGCGCACGCGCCGGGTGCCGTGTTCCGCTATACGCACCACCCGCGCCCCTTTTTCCGTGGCCGCGCCGGCGCGCTCACCGCGCTGCCGCTTCTGGTGGCGCAGTGCTTTCGCGCGGTGCGCCAGGTGGCGGGACTGCGGCTGGGCGCGCTGGCCGGCCTGATCGCGGCGCGCCTGGTGCTGGGGCAGGTCGCGGATTTCGTGCTGGTGCGGCTGGGCCTGAAGCGCCGCTACATCGACGCGAGCCGCACCGCGTGACCGCACGCGCCGTGCTGATCAGCCTGCTTGCTGGCCTGGGCCTGGGTGCGGCGCTGCTGGCCACGCTGGCGGTCGCGGCCTTCGCCGGCAGCCCGGAGGCGGCCGACGCCTGGCTGGTCGCGCTGGCCGTGTCGCAGTTCCTGATCGGCGCCATGCAGGCCGGTGCCGTCACCGCCGCGATGCCGGCGATCGCCGGCGAGACGCCGCACGTGCAGGCGGGGCGCACCCGCGTGCTGTGCCTTGCCATCGCATTGCCGGCCGCGCTGCTGGCGGCGCTGCTGGCGCTGACCGCCGCGTGGTGGATGCGGCTGCTGGCCCCGGGCCTGTCGGCCGAGCCGTTGCTGCTGGCCACCGCATTGGCGCGCGAACAACTGGCCGCGCTGCCGCTGGCAGGCGCCGTGCTGATCCTGTCGGTGCGCGGCCAGAGCGCCGGCGCGGCACTTGCTGTCGAGGCCGCCGGCGCCGCCGCGTCGCTGTTGTTCGTGGCCGCGCTGGTGCTGCTGATTCCGCGCGCCGGCATTGCGCAGGCCGGCTGGCTGGTGCCGGCGCGCTGGGCGGTGAATGCGGCGCTGCTGGCAGGCTTCATGCGCGGCGGCACCTGGCCCGCCGACGCGGCCGGCGTCGTGCGCGGCGTGGCGCGCAAATTCACGAGCTTCGCGGCGTTCGGCGCGCTTTATCAAAGCGCAGTCGTGGTCGATCGGTTCCTGCTGAGCTTCGCCGCGCCGGGCACGGTTTCGGCCTACGCCATCGTCTCCGGTGTGGTGCTGGCTGGGGCCAGCGTGCTGGAACGCGGCCTGACCGCGCCATCGCTGCCAAGACTGTTCGACGACGCGAAGCGTGGTGATCTCGCGAGCCTGCGCGCTCGGCAGTTGCGGTTGCAGCGCCTGGCCGGACTGGCCGGGCTGGCGGCGGCGGTGGCGCTTGGCGTGCTGGGCCTGCCGCTGTTGCGGCTGGCCGGCGATTTCGTGCCGCTGCTGGCGACTCGTGCCGACGAATCCTGGCGCGCCGCGCTGCTGCTTGCGCCGTGCCTGGCCGCTGTGCCGGCGGGTGCGGTTGCCGCGGCGGCGTTGAACGCACGGGGCCATGCGCGCGTGCTGCTGCGGGTGATCCTGGGCGCCTGGGTCGCGTCGCTGATCGCCAAGGCCGTTGGTTTCTCGCTGGTGGGCGTGCCGGGCGTGGCGGCGGGCACCAGCCTTTACTTCGTGGCCGGCTTCATCGCGCTGGACCGGCGCGCGGCGCGCGCATGATCGCGCCCGATCTGGCGTTGCTGCACCTGGTGCGCCACGGCAATGATCCGGCGCTGTTCGCGGCCTTCCGCGACGCCTATCGACGGCACGATGCCGGCATCGCGCATCGCCTGGTGATACTGCTGAAAGGCTTTCCGCAGGCGCACGGCTTCGATGCCGGTCTGCCGGCCGAGCTGCTGGTGCTGCCGGATGATGGACAGGACCTGCTGGCCTATCGCCGCGCGGCCGCTTCGCTGGATGCCGGGGTGATCTGCTGCACCAACTCCTACGCGCGCCCTGATGCGGCGGCATGGCTCGCGCATCTTGCGCGGGCCTTGGAGGCACACGGCGTCGGTATCGCGGGGGCCAGCGGCAGTTGGGAATCGGCGCGCGATGCCACGCGCCAGGCCCTGGCGCAGCGTGCATGGCACCAGCGCCTGCCGCGCCAGGCGCTGGTCGATCTGTGCTTCCCGGCCTTCCCGAACCCCGCCATCCGCACCAACGCCTTCATCATCCGGCCGCAGGACTATCTGCGCCTGGTGCCCGGCTGGATCGGCGGCAAGTTCCTGCACGCGGCGGTCGAGAGCGGGCGCCTCAGCCTCACGCGCCGCCTGCTGCGCGCGGGCCGGCGCGCGGTGGTGGTGGATCGCCATGGCGCCATTTTCGACGTGCCGGAGTGGCCCCGCAGCGCCACCTGGCGCGCCGGCGGTCAGGCCGGGCTGATGGTGCGGGACAATCGCAGCGACGGCTGGGACCGTGCGGCACCGGCCGAACGCGCGCGCCTTTCGCGCCTGGCCTGGGGCCAAGAAGCGGGGGGAGATCAGGCCGAAGACTTCTCCAGCACCGAAACCACCTCGTCGCCGGAGGACAGCACGGCCAGCGGGCGTAGCGGCAGCGCGTAGCGCGCACGCAATTGCAACAGCATGTCCAGCACGCCGGGCAGGTCCCAGACGTGGAAATGGATGCTGTCGTCATCCGCCATCAGCTTCGCGATCAGGGCTTCGTACTCGGCCTCGGTGCGCCAGGCCTGGCTGCCGTCATGCGTGTCGGCCAGGCGCCCACGATCAAACGTCCTGTCGCGATCCGGCAGTGCCATGAACAGGATACCGCCAGGCTTCAAGACGCGCGGGGAACTGTGGAAGAAGCGGATCGGGTCCTGGAAATGCTCGACCACGTGTTTTACCACCACGAAGTCCTGCGAGGCATCGACGATGTCGGGCCGCACGATCGTCACCGCCGCCGATCTCGGGGTAGTTGCCCTGCAGGTAGCCGGCCGCCAGCACCACGCGGTTATGCGCCACCACGCGGCCCAGCGCGCGGCCGCCTTCCGGCGCCAGGCCGAACAGTTTCTGCGCGTTGAAGCTGGCGGCGTAGTAGGCGGAACGGGCGATGGGGCGAAGCGGTCCGAGCATGCCGCCCCTTAGCCGTTCAGCGCGCCGCCGGCCAGTCCGGATAATTCGCGTCGCGGTCGGAGATCACCGCGGGCGCCGCCGGCCAGGTGATGCCGAAGGCCGAATCGTTCCAGCGGGCGCCCTGCGCGGCTTCCGCCACGTACGGCACGTCGATCGCGTACAGCACGTGCGCATCGTCGGTCAGCGTCAGGAACCCGTGCGCCACGCCGGGTGGGATCACCAGCGCGCGGCCGTCGTTTTCGCGCAACTCCTCGGCCACCCAGCGAAGCCGCGTCAGGCCGGCGCGGAGATCGACGGCGACATCCCAGATGGCGCCGCGCACGCAGCGCACGGTTTTCGTCTCGCCATGCGGCTCCGCCTGCCAGTGCAGGCCGCGCAGCGTGTGGCGCGCGATGTTGGTGGAAAGCGAGATCTGGGCGACAGCCGGGTTCAGGCCGGTGGCGCGCAGCAGGGCAGCGTCGAACAGGCGCATGAAGCTGCCGCGCGCGTCGGCAGCCGGCGTGGTTTCCAGCACGAAGACGCCAGGCAGCGCGGTTGGGCGAAAGCTCAAAACTCTTCCAGCGCCGGCACCGCGACGGCGAAGCGCCCGCCGCGGTCGCGGATGAAGGCCAGGTCGGCGGCGATCTCGCGGCGCAGGTTCCAGGGCAGGATCAGCACGCGGTCGGGGCGCAGCGCCTGGATCGCCACGGGCGCCAGCACCGGAATATGGCTGCCGGGCAGCAGCTTGCCCTGCTTGCTGTGCGCCTTGTCGCAGCAATAGGCGATCCTGCCGTCCGCGGCGCTGATGCCACAGAAATTCAGCAGCGTGTTGCCCTTGGCCGCGGCGCCATAGGCCGCGACGATGCGGCCGGCCGCGCGCTCGGCATCAAGCCAGGCCAGCAGGTCCGCCCGCACCGCCTCGACCCGCGGCGTGAAGCCGGCATAGGGGGTGGGCGTATCGAGGCCGGCCGCTGCTTCCTCGGCCCGCACTTTGGCAAGGCCGGGGCCCGGCGCGAAGCCCGCATCGCGATGTGCCGCGATGTAGCGCAAGGACCCGCCGTGAGTCGGCAGCTCCTCCACGTCGAACACCTCCAGCCCATGGGCTTCAAGAATGCGCTCGACCGCCAGCAGCGACAGGTACGAGTAGTGCTCGTGGTAGATCGTGTCGAACTGGCAGTGCCGCAGCAGATTGAGCAGATGCGGGTTTTCCACGGTCAGCACGCCGGTGGGTTTCAGCAGGGCCGCGAAGCCGGCGACGAAATCGTTGATGTCGGGCACATGCGCCAGAACGTTGTTGGCGGCGATCAGGTCGGCCTGGCCGTGCGCCGCGGCGATGCGCCTGGCCGTGTCGCGGCCGAAGAAGGCGATCTCGGTCGGCACGCCGCGCGCAATCGCCGCCTCGGCCACGCCGCGCGCCGGCTCGATCCCCAGCACCGGAATGCCCTGGGCGGCGAAGTGCTGCAGCAGGTAGCCATCGTTGCTGGCGACCTCCACCACAAGCGAGGCGGCGCCGAGGCCAAGCCGCGCGGTCATGGCCTCGGCGTAGCGGCGCGCGTGCTCGACCCAGGACGCGGCGGTGGAGGAATAGTAGGCATAGTCGGCGGCGAAGATTTTCTCGGCCGGCACCACGTCGCCGACCTGCGCCAGCCGGCATGCGGAACAGACGCGCACGTGCAGCGGATAGGTCGCCTCGACCGACGTGTCGTCCATGGCGCGGAAACTGTTGGCCAGCGGCTGGTGGCCCAGATCGACCAGGGTTTCGTGCAGGGCGCTGCCGCAGAAACGGCAGGTGCCGGCGCCGTCACCGCCCCTGGGCGTGAAGCCGATCATACCACGGCTGTCCGGCGCGCGTGCGCAAGAATCTGCGCGAGCGTGAAGGCGCGCATGTCGGCGCCCGCGTCGTGCGCGCGGCACCAGGCGGCGGTCAGTTCCACCGCCGGTTCCACCGCCAGAGCGGTGCGCCAGCCCAGCGCCTTCTGGGCGCGCGCGGGATCGAGCGACAGGTGAGTCTTCTCGCTGACGGTGGGGCCTTCGGCCGGCGCCCAGCCGCCATTGCCCAGGCGGCGCAGCATGGCCTCCGCCACCTCGCGCGCGGTCGCGGCGCGGGCCGTGGGAGGCGGGCCGAAATTCAGCGCGGGTGGCGCATCGGCGCGGGTGGCGAGCGCTTCGGCATACAGCAGGTAGCCGCGCAGGCAATCCAGCACGTGCTGCCAGGGGCGCGTGCTGTCCGGGCGGCGCAGGATCAGGGTTTCGCCGGCGCGGGCGGCGCGCCAGCAATCCGGCAGCAGCCGGCCTTCGCCGGCATCGCCGCCGCCGATCACGTTGCCGGCGCGCGCGGTGCCCAGGCCCACGCCCTGGAACCAGGCCTGGCGCAGCGGCGCCACCGCGATCTCGCAGGCGGCCTTGCTGGCGGAATAGGGGTCGTCGCCGCCCAGCGGCGCATCCTCGGTGAAGGCCGTGCCGGAGTCATCGTTGCGGAACACCTTGTCGCTGGTCACCACCAGCACCGCCCGCAGTTTCTTGCGCCCGCGCAATGCCGCGAGAAGGTTCAACGTGCCGGTGACGTTGCTGGCATAGGTGCCAAGCGGATCAGCCCAGCCGCGCCCGACCAGCGCCTGCGCCGCCAGATGCAGCACGATTTCCGGGTCCGCCGCATCCACCGCCGCCTGCACGGCGGCTGCGTCACGCAGGTCGCCCCGCCGGTCGGCCCCGCCTGCCAGCGGCGCCGTGGCGTGGAACACCGAAGGGCCGGGCTCGGGGTCGAGTGCGAAGCCGGTCACGCGCGCGCCCAAAGCCTCCAGCCACAGCGCCAGCCAGGCGCCCTTGAAGCCGGTATGGCCGGTCAGCAGCACGCGCTGGCCTGACCAGAATTGCCGGTCGGGCAGGCTCACGCCCACAGCTTCCAGGGCGCCTGCCCGGTGGCCCACAGCGACTCCAGCAGCTGCTTCTCGCGCAGCGTATCCATCGGCTGCCAGAAGCCTTCGTGGCGATAGGCGGAAAGCTGGCCGTCGGCGGCCAAGCCGGCCAGCGGTGCCTGTTCCCACACCGTGTCGTCGCCCGTGATGCGATCCAGCACCGCGGGCTGGCAGACGAAGAAGCCGCCATTGATGAAGCCGCCCTCGCCGCGCGGTTTCTCCACGAATTTTTCCACCCGCGCGCCGGAGAGTTCGGTGGCACCGAAGCGGCCCGGGGGGCGCACGGCCGTCAGGGTGGCCTGGCGGCCCTGGGCCTTGTGGAAGGAAAGCAGGGCAGAAATGTCGATATCGGCCAGGCCGTCGCCATAGGTCAGGCAGAACGGGTCCGCGCCCAGGTGCGATGCGACGCGCCGGATGCGCCCGCCGGTCATGGTGCCGTCGCCGGTATCGACCAGGGTGATGCGCCAGGGTTCGTGCGGTGCATTGTGGTAGGTCACGCTGTTGGCGCGCAGGTCGATGGTGACGTCGGCGCTGTGCAGCACGTAGTTGGCGAAGAACTCCTTGATCATGTGCCCCTTGTAGCCAAGGCAGATCACGAAGTCGGTCAGGCCGTGATGCGAATAGAGCTTCATGATGTGCCACAGGATCGGCCGCCCGCCGATCTCGACCATGGGCTTTGGCCGCAGCACGGTTTCCTCGGAAAGCCGGCTGCCCAATCCGCCGGCCAGGATCACCACCTTCATGGCCGCGCCGCTTAGGGTTTTGCGTGGCGGTTGGCAACCAGGCGGCGCGCCAGGGCGGCAACGCGCCCAGGCGAGGCCAGCGCCGGCAGGGCCGCGACCAGGGCGCCAAAAGTGTCGCCGGCGCGGCGCCGCGCCACGGCCCGTTCCAGCGCCAGCGAGGCCAGGAAGCGGCGCCGCGCGGCACCTTCCAGCGCAGAACCGTGCCGTTCGGCAAGCGTGGCCAGGGCCGCTTCCAGCGCTGCCGGGCGCGGGTGCGGGCCGGGCGGGATTTCGGCCAGCGGCTCGGGCACGGCGCCGAAGCGGGCACCCTGGCGGGCGGCGCGCAGCAGGAAGTCCCAGTCCTCGAACCGGCGGAGCGTTTCGTCGAGCGGGCCGATGCGGTGCAGTGCGTCGCGGGTGGCCATTTGCGTGCTGCCGGGGCTGACGAAGCAGCCATCCAGGAAATTTTTGGCCCAACCCTGTGCGGGTGTGTCGAGGCGGACCACGCGGCGTGACGCGCCCAGCAGCACGAAGCCGGAAAAGCACAGGTCGAGGTTGTCCCGCGCCATCAGCGCCGCCTGGGCGGCGAGCTTGCCGGGCAGGAACACGTCGTCGCTGTCCAGGAACGCGACTTTTGGCGCGGTGGCGGCGGCGATGCCGGTGTTGCGGGCCGCCGCGGCGCCGCGGTTCCGCGCATGGCGGATGATGGACAGGCGGGGGTCGCCCAGCGCCTGCAGGCGGGCGGCGCCATCGTCGGCCGAGCCGTCGTCGACGGCAATCAGTTCGAGAGTCGGGCCTTGCTGGGACAAGGCGCTTTGCGCCGCCGCCACGACGCTGGCGGCGCGGTTCAGGAAGGGGATGATGACGGTGATGTCAGGGGGCATGCGTTGGATCAGCGTACGTCACCCTCATCCTGTCCTTCTCCCTGAGGGAGAAGGGACCCTCACGGTCGAGGCGTATCCGGGGACGGTCCCCTCTCCCTCAGGGAGAGGGACGGGGTGAGGGTGACTGGCCGCACCCCCCACCCCCCAACTACAGCCGCGAGCGCACGAAGGCCCCGCCCTGCATCACCGCGGCGATCGTCTCGTGCGGCCGGGCCAGGATCGCGGCATCGGCCAGCGGGTCGCCATCCACCACCACCAGGTCGGCCAGTGCGCCAGGCACCACCACGCCCAGCCGCCCCTGCTGGCGGATCAGCCGTGCCGCCAGGTTGGTGGCGCTGGCGATGATCTCGGCATGCGGCAGCACCCGCGCGCGGATTTCGAATTCGTCCGACTGGCGTTCGTGCTGCTCGCCCAGCAGGTCGGTGCCATAGGCCATGGGCAGGCCAGCGCCGCGCATGATGTCCAGCGACCCAAGCCCGCGTCCGCGCACGGTCTCGATCTTGGCGACGCTGGCGGGCGGCAGGCCGTATTTCGCGCCGTCCTTGGCCAGGTTTTCGTAGGTCACCAGGGTCGGCACGGCGATGCAGCCGCGCGCCGCGGCGATGCCGGCGGTTTCGCCCTCGATCAGGTTGCAGTGCTCCAGGCTGTGCACGCCGCAGTCCACGGCGCGGCGGATCGCCTCGTCGGTGTAGAGATGCGCCATCACGTAGGTCTGCGCCATGGCGGCTTCTTCCACGGCGGCGCAGAGTTCCTCGCGCGAGAAGCCGAGATAGGCGATCGGGTCGGTGGGGCTGGCCACGCCACCATTGGCCATGAGCTTGATGTGATGCGCGCCGGCGCGCAGCTCCTCGCGGCAGGCTTTTCGCACGGCATCGACGCCGTCCACGATGCGGCTGAAGGCGCCGATGCGGGGGTCGAACCATAGCGGGTCGCGGCTGTCGAAGCGGCTGCGCACATCGCCATGCCCACCGGTCTGGCTCAGCGCCTTGCCGGGCACGAACAGGCGCGGCCCCTGGAACAATCCAGCCTCGCGCGCCTGCTCGAGGTCGAGGCCCGCGCCGGCAGCGTCGCGCACGGTGGTGAAGCCGCGATCCAGCATGCCGCGCATGATGCCAAGGCCCTTCAGCAGCACGTGGCTGTCGGGCATCACCGCCTGGCCAGCGAGGTTCAGCGTGGTCGCCAGCACATGCACATGGCAGTCGATCAGCCCGGGCATCAGGGTGCGGCCCTGGAGGTCGATCCTGTCCGCGCCGGCGGCGGTGATGGGCTTTTCGGAGACCTCGCGGATGGTGTCGCCTTCGACCAGAACATGGTGGCCGGGATGCAGGGTGGGCAGGCCACCATCGGCGGTGCCGGTGACCAGCGTGGCATTGGCGAAGATCATCTGCACAGGAAAGGTCCCCTTGTTGCCCAGTTGCGCGGCAGATTACGCGCCGCCGCGCGTTCGCCAAGCCAAACACGCATTGACCCGGCGATTGCCGGTCCGTCAGTCTTGCCGCCACGGGCCCCGCAGAGGGCGCCGGCAACAGGACGGGAGACTGGGCGATGAAGACGAAGGGTCTGGCTGCCGCGCTGGTCGCGGCGGCCCTGCTGGCTGTTCCGGGGGCGGCATCGGCACAAAGCCAATCGCCGACCTTCGATGCGATCCGCGCGCGGGGCATGCTGAACTGCTCGACCGCGCCGAACACGGCGGGGTTTTCCCTGCCCGACAGCCAGGGCACCTGGCGCGGCATTGATGCCGACTACTGCAAGGCGATCGCCGCGGCGATCTTCGGCGACCCCAGCAAGCTGCGCATCGTGCCCAGCACCACGGTGCAGCGCTTCCCGATGCTGCAATCGGGCGAGATCGACGTGCTGGTGCGCGGCACCACCTGGACCATGGCGCGCGAAGCCAGCCTGGGCTTCGTGTTCGCCGGCATCAACTTCTATGACGGCCAGGGCTTCATGGTGAAGAAGGCCAGCGGCGTCACCAGCGCACGCCAGCTGAACGGCGCCACGGTGTGCGTGCAGCCCGGCACCACGACCGAGCTGAACATGGCCGACTACTTCCGCGCCAACAACATCCGCTTCACCCCGGTGGTGATCGAAAGCGTCGAGGAAATCCGCAACGCCTTCATCAGCGGCCGCTGCGACGCCTATACCAACGATGCCAGCAGCCTGGCGAGCTTCCGCGCGACCCAGGGCGCGCGCGCCGAGGAATACCTGCTGCTGCCGGAGATCATCAGCAAGGAACCGCTGGGGCCGGTGATCCGCAAGGGCGACTTCAAGTTCTTCGACATCGTGAAGTGGACGCATTTCGCCATGGTCACGGCCGAGGAGCTGGGCATCACCCAGGCCAACATCGACACCTTCGCCACCAGCAGCAATCCGGACGTGCAGCGCTTCATGGGCCGCACCGGGGACCTTGGGAAAATGCTGGGGCTGGAGAACGACTGGGCGGTGCGGGTGATCAAGGCGGTGGGCAATTTCGGCGAGGTCTGGGACCGCAACATCACGCCGCTGGGCGTGCCGCGCGGCATCAACAACCTGTGGACCAAGGGCGGCCTGCAATACGCGCCGCCGATGCGCTGAGGGTGGTGCGCTGAAGCGGGGGCCCTGGCCGGCCCCGGCACGCCGGCACAACCCGGCGTGCCGTTGACCGCGGGGCGGCGGCCTGTCCACTCTTGCCGGGCGGCGTCCGGCAAGGGCGCCCGGCAAGGCAAAACAATGGGAGACTGAACCGATGAAGATGATGGGTCTGGCCGCCGCGGCGATCGCGGTGGGCGCGTTCGCCGTGCCGGGGGTGGCGAGTGCACAGAGCCAATCCCCGACCTTCGATGCAATCCGCGCGCGGGGCATGCTGAACTGCTCGACCGCGCCCAACAACGCGGGCTTCAGCCTGCCCGACAGCCAGGGCGTGTGGCGCGGCATCGACAGCGATTACTGCCGTGCCGTGGCCGCCGCCATTTTCGGCGACCCGAACAAGGTACGCATCGTGCCCAGCACCACGGTGCAGCGCTTCCCGATGCTGCAATCGGGCGAGATCGACATGCTGGTGCGCAGCACCACCTGGACGATGGCGCGCGAGGCCAGCCTGGGCTTCGTGTTCGCGGGCATCAATTTCTATGACGGCCAGGGCTTCATGGTGAAGAAGGCCAGCGGCGTCACCAGCGCACGCCAGCTGAACGGCGCCACGGTGTGCGTGCAGCCCGGCACCACGACCGAGCTGAACATGGCCGACTACTTCCGCGCCAACAACATCCGCTTCACCCCGGTGGTGATCGAAAGCGTCGAGGAAATCCGCAACGCCTTCATCAGCGGCCGCTGCGACGCCTATACCAACGATGCCAGCAGCCTGGCGAGCTTCCGCGCGACCCAGGGCGCGCGCGCCGAGGAATACCTGCTGCTGCCGGAGATCATCAGCAAGGAACCGCTGGGGCCGGTGATCCGCAAGGGCGACTTCAAGTTCTTCGACATCGTGAAGTGGACGCATTTCGCCATGGTCACGGCCGAGGAGCTGGGCATCACCCAGGCCAACATCGACACCTTCGCCACCAGCAGCAATCCGGACGTGCAGCGCTTCATGGGCCGCACCGGCGACCTTGGGAAAATGCTGGGGCTGGAGAACGACTGGGCGGTGCGGGTGATCAAGGCGGTGGGCAATTTCGGCGAGGTGTGGGATCGCAACATCACGCCCTTGGGCGTGCCGCGCGGCATCAACAACCTGTGGACCAAGGGCGGCCTGCAATACGCGCCCCCCATGCGCTGACAAGGCCTTGCTGAAGCGGGCACCTGCCGTGCTGCGGCAGGTGGGCACTTGACGAAGGGGCGGGCGGGCGTTGATTAACCGCCCGTCCCTGGCGCATTGTGGGGTGCCAGGGACACGCACGGGGCCGCGTCCAGGACCGGACGGCCCCACAACAAACGGAGAGACGGGATGAAACGACTTCGCCAATTCGGCGCGGCCGTTGCCATCGGCGCCCTTGCGGCGCTGCCGGCAGTGGCGCAGCAGCCCCAGGGCACGTTCGACGTGGTCAAGGCCCGCGGCCTGCTGATCTGCGGCGTGAATACCGGGCTCGGCGGCTTCGCCGCGCCCGACAGCCAGGGCGTGTGGCGCGGGCTGGACGTGGATTACTGCCGCGCCGTGGCCGCCGCCATGTTCGGCGACGCCAGCAAGGTGCGCTACGTGCCGACCACGGCGCAGAACCGCTTCACCGCGCTGCAATCGGGCGAAGTGGACCTGCTGGCGCGCAACACCACCTGGACGCTGTCGCGCGATACCTCGCTGGGGCTCGATTTCGGCGCGATCAATTTCTACGACGGCCAGGGCTTCATGGTGAAGAAGGCGCTGGGCGTGAAATCGGCCAAGGAGCTGAACGGCGCCACGGTGTGCGTGCAGCCCGGCACCACCACCGAACAGAACCTGACCGACTATTTCCGCGCCAACAACATGCGCTTCACCCCGGTGGTGATCGAGCGGATCGAGGAGGTGAACCAGGCCTATGTCGCGGGCCGCTGCGACGCGCTGACCACCGACGTGTCGGGCCTGGCCAGCGTACGCGCCCAGCAGGGCCCGCGCGCCGAGGAGCACATGATCCTGCCCGAGGTGATCAGCAAGGAACCGCTGGGCAGCGCCGTGCGCCAGGGCGATGCGCGCTGGAGCGATGTGGTGCGCTGGTCGCATTTCGTGATGCTGACCGCCGAGGAGCTGGGCATCACCAGCGCCAACGTGGACAGCCGCATGACCGACCCGAACCCGGAAGTGCAGCGCCTGCTGGGCCGCACCGGCGACCTGGGCAAGATGCTGGGGCTGGAGAACACCTGGGCCGTTGCCATCATCAAGCAGGTCGGCAATTTCGGCGAAAGCTGGCAGCGCAACATCGTGCCGCTGGGCATCCAGCGCGGCCCGAACGAGCTTTGGACCAAGGGCGGGCTGATGTACTCGCCGCCGTTCCGCTGATACGGGCGCCGGGCCGGGGGCGCTCCCCGGCCCCGTGCTTTCGCGTCGTGCTTGCGCATCGTGCTTGCATGGCCTGCCGATTGCTTGGCAGGTTAACCTTTGATGTGACGTGCCTGACAGGGATCGCCGGAAGAAACCGGGCTGGCTGCAAGAAAACCAACGGGCAGGACGAACGATGGCAACAGTGGCGATGCGCGCCGCGCCGAAAAAGGGCATCCGCCTGTCATGGTCGGACCCCAGGCTGCGCAGCATCGTCTGGCAGGTGCTGATCGTCGGCGTCGTTGCCTATTGCGTCTGGTACCTGGCCAGCAACACCGCGCGCAACCTGGAAATCCGCCGCATCGCCACCGGCTTCGGCTTCCTGGACCGCGAGGCGGGACTGCCGATCGGCGAAAGCCTGATCCCCTATGAACCGACCAACACCTATGCGCGCGCGCTGTTCATCGGCGTCTTGAACACGCTGAAGGTGGCGCTGGCCGGCTGCATCCTGGCCACCATCTTCGGCACGCTGCTGGGCATTGCCAGGCTGTCGAAGAACTGGCTGATGGCCAAGATCGCGTCCGTGTACGTGGAAGTGGCGCGCGACCTGCCGCTGCTGCTGCAGCTGCTGTTCTGGTACTCGATCTTCAGCTCCATGCCGGGGCCGCGCCAGGCGCTGAACCCGATCGATGGCTGGTTCTTCTCGAACCGCGGCCTGAAGTTCCCGCTGCTGGAATGGCAGTTCGCCCACACCGTGGCATTCCTGCTGTTCCTGGCCGGCGCCGTGGCCGTTTGGGCGTACAACCGCCACGCCGCCAAGGTGCAGATGGATACCGGCGTGCGCCCGAAACTCTGGCCGGTGGCGCTGGGCCTGCTGGCCGCGGTGCCGCTGCTGGCCTGGCTGGTGCTGGGCGCCCCCTTCACCTGGGACAAGCCGGCACTGCGCGGCTTCAACTTCCAGGGCGGCGGCAGCCTCAGCCCCGAATTCATGGCGCTGCTGGTGGGCCTGGTGACCTACAGCGCCGCCTTCATCGCCGAGATCGTGCGCGCCGGTATCCTGGCGGTCAGCACCGGCCAGTGGGAGGCTTCGGGCGCGCTTGGGCTGTCGCGTGGGCAAACCCTGCGCCTGATCGTGCTGCCCCAGGCGCTGCGCGTGATCATCCCGCCCATGACCAGCCAGTACCTGAACATCACCAAGAACAGCTCGCTGGCCGTGGCGATCGGCTACCAGGACATCGTTTCGATCGCCAACACCACGCTGAACCAGACCGGCCAGGCGATCGAGGGCATTGCCATCATCATGGCCGTGTATCTCTCGATTAGCCTTTCGATCAGCTTCTTCATGAACTGGTACAACGCGCGCATCGCGCTGAGGGAGCGGTGAAATGAACCCGCCCGCCACCGCCGCCACGGCGGATGCCGCCGTTTCCGGCGGCGCCGTGTTCACGCCGAAGGAGGAACGGGCACCCCCCGTCAGGCTCACCGGCCCGATCGGCTGGGCCCGGCAGAACCTGTTCGGGTCCTGGCTGTCCTCGGCCGTCACGCTGCTGCTGATCTACCTGATCGTCACCCGCGCCTTGGCGTTCATCGACTGGGCCTTCATCAACGCGATCTGGAGCGTGCCCAGCACGCCGGCGGGGCCCGATACGCGCAGCTGCCGCGCGCTGCAGGGGGCCGGCGCCTGCTGGGCGCTGATCGGCGAGAAATACCGCTTCATCCTGTTCGGCACCTACCCGTACGAGCAGCAATGGCGCCCGGCGATCGTGATCGCGCTGTTCGTGGGGCTGTATGTCGTCTCGGCCATGAAGCGCTTCTGGCGCAAGGAACTGGCGCTGATCTGGATCGCCACGCTGACCGTCATCGGCATCCTGATGTGGGGCGGCGTGCTGGGCCTGCCGTTCGTGGCGCAGGAACGCTGGGGGGGCTTGCCCATCACGCTGATCCTGGCCACCTTCGGCATCGCGCTGGCCTTCCCGGTGGCGATCTTCGTGGCGCTTGGCCGGCGCAGCACCAAGCTGCCGGCGGTGAAGATGCTGTGCGTGATGTACGTGGAACTGATCCGCGGCGTGCCGCTGATCAGCCTGCTGTTCATGGCATCCGTGATGTTCCCGCTGTTCCTGCCGGAAGGCATCACGATCGACAAGCTGCTGCGCGCCCAGGTGGCGATCATCCTGTTCACCGGCGCCTACCTGGCCGAGGTGATCCGCGGCGGCCTTCAGGCACTGCCCAAGGGCCAGTACGAAGCGGCCGACGCGATGGGCCTGACCTACTGGCAGAAGACCGGCTTCATCATCCTGCCGCAGGCGCTGCGCCTGGTGATCCCGCCGCTGGTCAACACCTTCATCGGCCTGTTCAAGGACACCTCGCTGGTGCTGATCATCGGCATCTTCGACCTGCTGACCGCGGGCAAGACCGCGATCGTCGAACCCGCCTGGCAGGGTTTCGGCGTCGAGGTCTATGTCGCGGTCGGCGTCATCTACTTCGTGTTCTGCTTCGCCATGTCGAAGTACTCGCAGAACCTGGAAGCCGAGTTCAACCGTCACGTCCGGCGCTGAGGAAAACACCCCATCATGCAACAGGCCGCAGTCGCCGACCGTGCCCCGCTGGGCAGCGCCGCCACCGGCAAGGCGATGATCGAGCTCGATCGCGTCAACAAATGGTACGGCGCCATGCACGTGCTGCGCGACGTCACGCTGGACGTCGCGAACGGCGAGCGCGTGGTGGTGTGCGGGCCGTCAGGCTCGGGCAAGTCCACCATGATCCGGTGCATCAACCGGCTGGAGGTGCACCAGGAAGGCCGCATCAGCGTCGATGGCATCGAGCTGACCGACGACCTGCGCAACCTGGACGCCATCCGCCGCGAGGTCGGCATGGTGTTCCAGAGTTTTAATCTGTTCCCGCATTTGTCGATTCTCGAGAATTGCACTCTCGCGCCCATCTGGGTTCGGAAAATGCCGAAGAAGGAGGCCGAGGACTTGGCGATGGAGTACCTCCGCCGCGTCCGCATTCCGGAACAGGCGAAGAAATACCCCATGCAGCTTTCCGGCGGCCAGCAGCAGCGCGTGGCGATCGCGCGCGCGCTGTGCATGAAGCCCAAGGTCATGCTGTTCGACGAACCGACCAGCGCGCTTGACCCCGAGATGATCAAGGAAGTGCTGGACGTGATGATCGAACTCGCCCAGACCGGCATGACCATGATCGTGGTGACGCACGAAATGGGCTTCGCGCGCACCGTGGCCAACCGCGTGGTGTTCATGGACCGCGGCGAGATCGTGGAACAGGGCGCACCCGAGCCGCTGTTCAACAACCCGCAGACCGATCGGCTGCGACTGTTCCTGTCGCAGATCCTCGGCCACTGACGCCCTTCCGGTCCGCCTCCCTTCTTTTCTTCCCCCTCTCCCCAAAGGAAAGGGTCGGGGCGGGGGTGACCGGCCGCGCCGCATACCCCGCCGCCCCGTGCTGACCTTCGTCGCCCGCCGCTGCCTGCTGGCGCTGCTGGTCAGCGCCACCGTGCTGACCTTCGCCTTCGCACTGACCCGGCTTTCCGGCGACCTCGCGATCTCGATCGCCGGCCCCCAGGCCACCCAGCAGGACATCGAGATCATCCGCCGCGCCTATGGCCTGGACCGCCCGGTGATCGAGCAGTTCTTCGACTGGGTGCTGCGCGCCGCCCAGGGTGATTTCGGCCAGAGCTACTTCTTCCGCGAGCGCGTCTCGGTGCTGATCATCGAGCGGGCGCCGATCACGCTGACCCTCGGCCTGGTCGGGCTTTCGATCGCACTTCTGGTGGGCCTGCCGCTGGGCGTGCTCGCGGCGATGAACGAGAACACCTGGATCGACCGCGCCATCGGCCTGGTGGCGCTGTTCGGCCAGGCCATGCCCAGTTTCTGGCTGGGGCTGATCCTGATGATCACCTTCGGGCTGCATCTGCAATGGCTGCCGATCAGCGGCACCGGCGGCCCCGAATACTACGTGATGCCCGGCATCGTGCTGTCGTTCTCCGCCATTCCCGCGCTGATGCGGCTGACGCGGGCCGGCATGATCGACGCACTGGCCAGCGACTACATCCGCACCGCGCGCGCCAAGGGCCTGTCGCGCAGCAAGATCGTGCTGAAGCATGCGGCACGCAACGCGGCAATGCCCGTGGTGTCGATCGCCGCGGTGCAGTTCGGCTTCATGCTGGGCGGGTCGATCGTGATCGAAACCGTCTTCGCGCTGCACGGCGTGGGCTACCTGGCGTGGGAGAGCATTTCGAAGAACGACTTCCCCACCGTGCAGGCCGTGGTGCTGCTGCTGGCGGTGATCTACGTGGTGCTGACGCTGGTCGCCGACCTGGCCAACGCCGTGCTGGACCCGCGGCTGCGGGCCCAATGACGCGAGCCGCATGATCCGCCTGCGCCAGTTCGGCCTGGTGCTGGGCGCGCTGATCGTCGGCACCACGCTGCTGGCTGCGATTTTCGGCCCGCTGCTGATTTCCGGCGACGCCTTCGCACAGGACCTGTCGCGCCGCCTGGTACCGCCGTTCTGGATGGACGGGGCACGCCCCCAGCACCTGCTGGGCACCGACCAGCTGGGCCGCGACTACCTGGCCCGCCTGGTCTATGGCGCGCGCATCTCGCTCGGCATCGGCGTGGCCACCGTCATCGCCTCGGGCCTGATCGGCATCACGCTGGGCGTGCTGGGCGGCTTCCACGGCGGGCGGATCGACGATCTGGTGCTGTTCGCCATCACCACGCGGCTGTCCATTCCGCTGATCCTGGTGGCACTTGCGGTGGTGTCGCTGGTCGGATCAAGCCTGACCGTGGTGATCGCCACGCTGGGGCTGCTGCTGTGGGACCGCTTCGCCGTGGTCGCGCGCACCGCCACCATGCAGGTGCGCAACCTGGACTACGTGGCCGCCGCCTGGGCCGCCGGCTGCTCGCGCGCGTGGATTCTGTCGCGCGAGGTATTGCCCAACATCCTGTCACCGCTGGCGGTGGTGGCGACGCTGGAAATGGCGCTGGCGATCCTGCTGGAAGCAGCACTGTCCTTCCTGGGCCTGGGCGTGCCGCCGCCGCTGCCCAGCTGGGGCCTGATGATCGCCGAGGCGCGCGACTACATGTTCTTCCAGCCCTGGGTCATCATGGTGCCGGGGATTTCGCTGTTCGTGCTGGTGATGGGCATCAACCTGCTGGGCGACGGGTTGCGCGACCTGCTGGGCGTGCAGCGCGCGTGAGTGGATCACCGCTGCTGCGGGTGCGCGACCTTCGCATCACCTTCGGCCAACTGGGCGCGGTGCGGGGCGCCGACCTGGATATCCTGCGCGGCGAAACCCACTGCCTGGTGGGAGAATCGGGCTGCGGCAAGTCGGTGACCGCGCTGTCGGTGATGGGCCTGCTGCCGCGCGGCACAGGGCGCACCGCCGCCGAACTCAGCTTCGATGGCCACGACATGCGCGGCATGACCGAACGCGCCCTTTCCGAACTGCGCGGCGACCGTATGGCGATGATCTTCCAGGAACCGATGACGTCGCTGAACCCCGCCTACACGGTGGGGTCGCAGATGGCGGAGGTGTTCACGCGCCATCGCGGCGGCACCCGCGCCGCCGCGATGGCGCGCGCGGAAAACCTGCTGGCGAAGGTGCGCATCACCTCGCCAGGCCTGCGGCTGGGCCAGTATCCGCACCAGCTTTCGGGCGGCCTGCGCCAGCGCGTCATGATCGCCATGGCGCTGATGTGCGACCCCGAGCTGCTGGTGGCTGACGAACCCACCACGGCGTTGGACGTGACCGTGCAGGCGCAGATCCTGCGGCTGCTCGCCGACCTGCAGGCCGAACTGAAACTCTCCGTGCTGCTGATCACGCACGACCTGGGCATCGTCGCGCGCGTGGCGCACCGCGTGTCGGTGATGTACGCCGGCAAGGTGGTGGAATCCGCCTCCGCCGCCGACCTGTTCGCGCGGCCCATGCACCCCTATACGCGCGGCCTGCTGTCCTGCATCCCGGTGCCGGGCAAGGTGAAGCGCGACGAGAAGCTGGGCGCCATCCCCGGCGTGGTGCCGCGCATCGGCCCTGCCCATGTCGGCTGCGCCTTCCGCGACCGCTGCCAGCATGCCGTGCCGGCTTGCGCGCAAACCGTGCCCGACCAGGACGCCGGCAGCGCGCACCACTATGCCTGTCGCCTGCCGCCTGGCTGGACCGCGAGCCAGGCGGCATGAGCGCTGCGGAGCAGCGCTGCGCCGCAGGCGGCACGGCATGACGGCACCGGCCATCGAGGTGCGCGGCCTGCGCCGCACCTTCCGCGTGAAGCAGGGCCTGTTCGGCGCGCCGAAGCAGGTGGTGGCAGTGGACCAGGTGGACTTCGCGGTCGGCGCCGGCGAAACCCTCGGCGTGGTCGGCGAAAGCGGCTGCGGCAAATCGACGCTCGCCCGCGTGATCCTGGGCATCCTGCCGCCCAGCGCGGGTGAGGTGCTGATCGACGGCGAGGCGATCCACGCGCTCGATCGCCGGGCACGGGCGCGGAAGATCCAGCCGGTGTTCCAGGACCCCTATTCGTCGCTGAACCCGCGCCGGAAGGTGCGCGACATCGTGGCTGTGCCGCTGGTAGCCCAAGGCGACGTGCCCGACGGCGAAATCCGCACGCGGGTCGATGCCATGCTGGCGCGCGTCGGCCTTGATCCGGTGATGGGCGAACGCCTGCCGGCGCAGCTTTCCGGCGGCCAGCGCCAGCGCGTCGCGATCGCGCGCGCGCTGGTGCTGCGGCCCCGCATCGTGGTGTGCGACGAACCGACCAGCGCGCTTGACGTGTCGGTGCAGGCGCAGATCCTGAACCTGCTGGCCGAGCTGCGGCGCGACCTGGGCCTGACCTACCTGTTCATCAGCCACAACCTGGCGGTGGTGGAGCACATCGCGAACCGGGTGGCCGTGATGTATCTGGGCCGCGTGGTGGAGCAGCGCGCAACCGAGGCGCTGTTCGCAGCACCCCGCCATCCCTACACCAAGGCGCTGCTGGCCAGCGTGCTCACGCCCGAGCCTGGCCTGGGCATTCCCGAAACCGGCCTGGGCGATGCCATGCCCGACCCCGCCAACATCCCGCCCGGCTGCCGCTTCCACCCCCGCTGCCCATCCGTCCTGGAGAAGTGCCGCAGCGTGGCGCCGCGCATCACCCAGGACGCCACCGGCCAGGTGGCGTGCCACCTGGCCGGTTGAGGCCTACTTCCACTTCGCCAGGAAGAAGCGCGGCAGCTCGTCCGGATACGGCTTGAAATCGACGTTGCGCGCCAGGCCGTACGTGGTGACGTAGGTGTGCATCGGGATCCAATAGGCGTTCTCGGTGGCGCGCTTGATCGCCGCGGTATAGGCGCGGCGCCGTGCGTCCTGGTCGTTCGTGCTGGCGCCCTCGGCCACCAGGCGCGTCAGTTCGGCGTCGCGTGCGTAGTCGTCGGCGCCGCCGCCGAAATAGGTCGGCAGGATCAACTGCACGTCGTTGATCGAGAAGCTGCCCCAGCTGCCCATCTGCATCGGGTTTTCGCCGCGATGGCTGCGCTGGATCTGCGCCTGCACCTGCAGCTGCGAGATTTTTGCGCGGATGCCGACGGCGGCAAGGAAGCCTTGCACCGACGCGCTGTACGCGGGCAGCACATAGGTCACCAGCTCGGTCTCGAAACCGTTCGGGAAGCCGGCCTCGGCCAGCAGCGCGCGGGCTTTCGCGGGGTTGTAGTCGTAGCGCATCGCCGCTTCCTGGTCGCAGCCGAACTGGCTGGGATAGCAGGGGGCGGCCGGCACGCGGGACCCGCCCTGCACCAGCTCGCGCGCGATCTGTTCCAGGTTGATGGCGTGCCAGATCGCCTGGCGCACCTTCACGTTGGTCAGCGGGTTGCCCGCGCCGGTGCGGCCCGCCGCATCAAGCTGCAGGAAGCCCACCCGCATCGATTCCTGGCGCATCGCCTGCAGGTTCGGCATGCGGCCGACCTGGTCGAACTGGTCGGCGATGAAGTTCCAGATGAAGTCGGCGCGCCCGGCCAGCAGCTCGGTCATCTCGGTCGCGGCATCCGGCACGTAGCGGACCGAAAGCTTGCCGATTGCCGGCCGGCCCTTCGGGCTGTCGGCGTAGTAGTCGGCGAAGCGCTCGAATTCCACGCGCGCGGTTTCGTTGCGCACGATGCGATAAGGCCCGCAGCCGACCGGGTCCTTGGCGAAGCCGTCCGCACCGACGCGCTGGCGATAGGCGGCCGGATAGATCGGCGTGGTCAGCGCGAAATATTCCAGCGCCGGCGGCATCGGGTTCTTCATCAGCACCCGCACCTTGAAGTCGTCGATCTTCTCGGCCTTGGCGATCCAGGCCACGTTCGACGGCGTTGAAACCCGGCTGTCGGGGGCCGACACGGTGTTCAGCGTGTACACCACGTCGTCGGCGGTGAACGGATCGCCGTTGTGGAACTTCACGCCGCGGCGCAGGTCGAACTCCAGCGTGGTGTCGTTCACCAGCTGCCAGGCGGTGGCCAGCAGCGGCTTCAGCTGGAAGGTCTCGGGGTCGCGGTACAGCAGGTTGTCCATGAACTGGTGCGCCAGCACCAGGCCGGTGCGCAGCTGGTTGTAGTAGGGGTCGATGTTGGTGACGGCATCGCGCAGCACGATGCGCAGCGTGTCCTGCGCGCGCTGGGCGTGGGCTCCGTTGGGCCGGCCGATGGCGAACAGGGCGGGGGCCGCGCCGGCGGCGGCCAGCAATGTGCGTCGGGTGGTCATGGTGAACTCCCCTGGTTGTTGGCGGGAAGCTTAGGGGCGGTCGGCCCGGTTCCACAACGCTCACGGCAGCAGGATGATCGACCCGGTGGTGGCGCGGCCCTCCAGCGCGCGATGCGCCGCCGCAGCCTCACGCAGCGGAAACCTATGGCGGGGTGCCAGGTCAAGCACGCCCGCGCGCGCCAGCGCGAACAGCCGCGCCGCGCCGCGCCGCACATCGGCGGGCGTGCCCATGTAGTGGCCGTAGTTCGGGCGCGTGAGGCGCGCCGATTTTTCGGCGAAGCGCGCGACCTCGATCGGCCCGATGTCGCCGCCCGCCTGGCCGAAGCTGACAAGGTGGCCGCGCGGCGCAAGCGCCTCGTAGCTGCCCATCAGGCTGGGCTTGCCGATCGCGTCGAACGCCACGTCCACGCCGCGCCCGCCGGCCGCCGCGCGCACCTGGGCCGGCCAGTCCGCATCGGAGACCAGCACGACATGCGCGCAGTGCCCGGCCCGCGTGGCCGCGCGCGCCTTTTCCGCGCTGCCGACGGTGCCGATCACCGTGGCGCCCAGATGCGCGGCCCAGGCCGCCAGCAACGAACCCACGCCGCCCGTGGCCGCGTGTACCAAGACTTTCTCGCCCGCGCGCACGGGGTGCACGACGTGCAGCAGGAACTCCGCCGTCAGGCCCTTCAGCAGGCCCGCGGCGGCGTGCTCGTCGGGAATTTCGTCGGGCAGCGGCACCACCAGCGCCGCGTCGATCGTGCGTGCCTCGGCGTAGGCGCCGGTCGGCGGACAGGCATAGGCCACGCGATCGCCGGGCGCGAAACCGGCCACGCCCGGGCCGGCATCCAGCACCGTGCCGGCCGCTTCCAGCCCAGGCGTGCCGGGAAGCGGCATCAAGGCGAAGTATCCGGTGCGGCAATACACGTCGATGAAGTTCACGCCGATGGCCGTGTGGCGGATGCAAAGCTCGCCCGGCCCTGGTGCCGGCGCGGGCGTGGCGCCCCAGGCCAGCACGTCGGGTCCGCCATGCCGCGCCACCACGATCCCCTCCGCCGCATGCGCGGGACCCGCCGGCCGGTGCGGCGTGCCGCGCGCCGGGGTGTTGCCCGCCAGCGTGGCGCGCAAGGACGCCTGGCCGGCGGCAAACACCTGGTCGCCGATCAGCGCCGCCAGCTCGGCCTCGCGGCCCGGCGGTGCCTCGAACCTGGCCTGCCAGTACCAGAAGGTGCGGTTGCCGTCGGTCACCGGGCGCAGGGTGATGGTGGCGAGGTAGCCGTTCAGCGGGATCGGGCTGTCCAGGATGCACCATGTGGCGGTGCGCGTGCGGTCATCCAGCGCCAGCAGCTGTTCGCGCAGCACGGCGCCGCTGGACAGCCGCAGCAGGCGCACCGCGCCCACGCTGTCGGGTGGCGCGGTGCCCTCGATGCGGCTTTCGGCAACAACCGGCTGCCAGGCCGGCTGGCTGTTGAAGTCGCGCAAGGTTTCCCACACGCGATCGACCGGCGCGTCGATGATCGTGCTGCGGGTGACGCTGACCGCGGCCACTACTTGCCCGCCAGCATCCTTTGCAGCTCGTGGAAGGCCGCCAGGAACACGTTGTTGCCGATGGTCGCCACCAGGCCCGGCGCGTCGGCCGGCGAGGCATCGAACTCGGCGGTCCATTCGGCGAAGGTGCGGTTGCCATCGGTGATCGGCACCAGCCGCACGGTGGCGATGTAGTTCGAAAGCGGCATCGGCGATTCAAGAATGTTGTAGGTCTGCGTGTAGTCGTAGTCCGACAGGGCCAGCAGCTGCTCGCGCAGCCGCCCCCCATCCTTCATCGAGAAATTGCGGATGCAGCCGATCCTGTCGGCGGGATAATTCTGTTCGATCCGGCTTTCGGCGACGGGCGGCATGAATTTCGGCAGGCCGTTGAAGTCGCGCACATAGGCCCAGACCCTGTCGGCCGGCGCGTCGATCACGGCCGAGACGTACACCTTCGCCATCGCCTGCTACTCCGCTGCCTTGCGTGTCTCGGTGTGGTCGGGCAGGGCTGCCTGCGTGAGCTTGGAGAGATCACCGCCGCCACCGGAAAGCCCGATCTCCTTCAGCAGCGCATCGATCAGCGGTGCCTGGGCACGGTAGCGCAGCGCCGAATTCACCACCGAGTCCGCGATGCCGGCGCCGCCCTCGGCCGCGGCCTGCGTGGCCCCGCCACCCATCATGCCATCCACCTGCAGGATGCGGATGCCCTCGATCTTCTCCAAAGGCTTCACGCTTTCCCGCACGATCGCTTCCAGCCTGTCGATCAGGCGCAGCCGCATGGTGCTGGCGCGGCTTTCGGGGCTGAGCATGTTCTCGGCCTCGTTCATCATGCGCGCACCCTCGGCGGCGACTTCGTGGCGCAGGCGGGCCACCAGCACGCGGATCTTCTCGCCGTCGGCCTCGGCCTCGGCGCTGCTGCGCAGCGCCTCGCCGCGATCCAGCGCCGCCGCCTTCTCGGCCGCCGCCAGCAGTTTTATGCGCAGGCCCTCGCGCTCGGCGCCTTCCGCGGCGGCGATCAGCTCGATCGCCTTGCGGCGTTCGGCGATTTCGGTTTCGCGCGCGGTCAGCACCTTCTCCTCGGCGGTGACCGCCAGTGCCCGCGAGGTCTCCGCGGCGGCCTGCGCGTCGGATTGCGCGCGGCTGGCCTCCGCCACCGCGATGGCGCGCTGCTGCTCGGCCAGTTCCAGCGCCTTCCTGCGATCGACTTCCAGGCGCTGCAGCGCTTCCTCGCGCTCGATGCGGGCCTGTTCCAGCGCCAGTTCCTGGGCGATGCGCGCGCGCTGGATCGCCAGTTGCGCCGCGATCTGCGCGGCCTCGGACTCCTGGTCGGCGCGGGCGCGTTCCTCGGCCAGGCGGGCGCGCTGGGCGGCGCGTTCGGTCTCCACCGCCTGTTCCTGCGAAAGCCTGGCGGCCTCGCTCTCGCGGTCGATCTCCAGCACCAGCTTCTCGGTTTCCAGGTTCTTGTTGCGGATCGCGATCAGCGTGTCCTGCTCGATGTCGTTGCGGGTCTTCTTGCGCCGTTCGATCTCCTCGGTCAGCCGCGTCAGGCCCTCGGCGTCGAAGGCGTTGCTGGGGTTGAAGAACTCCATGCCGGTCTGATCAAGGCCGGTCAGCGAAACCGCTTCCAGCTCCAGGCCGTTCTGGGAAAGGGTTTCGGTGGTGGCGGCGCGCACGCGCTTCACGTATTCGCCGCGCTTCTCGTGCAGCTCCTCCATGGTCAGCTCGGCCGCGACGCTGCGCAGCGCATCGACGAACTTGCCCTCGACAAGCTCGCTCAGCGCCGCGCCGTCCATGCTGCGCCGGCCGAGCGTTTGTGCCGCGATCGCCACGGCTTCGGGGCGGGGGGCGACGCGCACGTGGAATTCGGCCACCACATCGACGCGCATGCGGTTCTTCGTGATCAGGGCGCTGTCGCGCCCGCGGCGCACTTCCAGCCGCAGCGTGCTCATGTTCACGGGGGTTACGTCGTGCACGATGGGCAGCACGAAGGCACCGCCGCCGATTACCACCTTCTGCCCGCCGAAGCCGGTGCGCACGAAGCTGATTTCCTTGCTGCTGCGGCGATACAGCCAGTGGAACAGCCAGACCACCAGCGCCACCAGGCCGGCGGCCAGCAGGATCAGCAGCACGGTCCAGCCAAGCGTGGCTCCGGACATGGTTCTATCCCCCTGCGGCGCGCGCGGATCGTGCACCCGGCGCGGTTTTTGTTGGTGTCGCGATCGCCTCGAACGCGCGCACCAGGGCGGCGGCGAAGGACGGATCGTTGAGCTCGTACGGCAGGCGTTCGATACGCCGGTCGGGGCCGGCGCGGAAGGCTTTCGTGACCGCATCGAACAGCGCGCGGTTGGCCGCCGGGTCGTGGAACGGTTTTCCGGCCACGTCGATCAGGCTGACCCCCTTTTCCGGGATCAGGAAGCGCACCGGCCCCTGCATGCGATTGAGCCGGTCGCCGATGAAGGCGCCGATCGCCGCACATTCCTCGGCCGTGGTGCGCATCAGCGTGACCGAGGGGTTGTGCACATAGAGCGTCCGGCCGCGGAATTTCTCCGGCACCGTTTCCATCGCGCCGAAATTCACCATGTCGCAGGCGCCCAGGCTGCCGACATACGGGATGCGCGCGCGGGCAAACGCGCCGAAGCGGTCGGCATGCGCGGGAAACACGCCGCCCACCAGCAGGTCGGGCACCTCGGTGGTGGTGATGTCGAGCGCGCCTGACAGCAGGCCGCTATCCGCCAGCTTCTCGAAGCTTTCGCCGCCGGTGCCGGTGGCGTGGAACACCAGGCAGTCGTAGCGGTCGGCCAGCGCCTTCTGCACCAGCTGCACGCAGGGCGTGGTGACGCCGAACATGGTAAGGCCGATCGCCGGCTTGCTCTCGGTCGTCGAGGCCTCGCGCCGCAGATGCGCGATCATGCCGGCCAGCGCATGCGCGCCGTTGCCCAGCACGCGTTCGCTGATGCGGTTGATGCCCTGCACGTCGGTCACCGCATACATCATGCAGATATCGGTGGGCCCGACATAGCGCTTCACGTCGCCCGACGCGACGGTGCTGATCATCACCTTGGGAATGCCCACCGGCAGGCGCTGCATGGCGGGCGTGGCCAGCGACGTGCCGCCCGATCCGCCGGCGCTGATGATGCCGCCGATGTCGCGCCGCGTGCCGATGAACTTCGCGAAGGCCGTGGCCATGGCCTGCACGGCGCCGCCGCGATCGCCCGAGAACACGGCCTCTGCCCCATCCGGATGATGCCGCGCCACCTCCTGCGCCGAGATATCGGCGGCGGAGGGCCGGCCGGTGGTGGCCAGGTCGACCGTGCGCGTGCTGATGCCGAGCTGCACCAGGCGGTTGCGGATGAAAAACAGCTCCGCGCCCTTGGTGTCGAAGGTGCCGACCACATAGGCGGTGCGGCCCACCAGGTCGGCCACCGGAATCTGCGGCTCGGGGGCGCGCGGCTGGCGCGCGGGCGGGGCCTTGGGCGCGGCGCGGGGCGCTGTGGGCGGCGTGCCGAAGCGGGTGGGGGCGATGTCGGTCGAGAAACCGGCATCGGTCGATGCCGCCTCCGATGCAGCCGTCTCGCCGGGCCGCACGATGGCGAAGCTGCGTACCACCTCGGTGGCGGCGCGTGGCGCGGGCGCGGCATCGGTCTCGTCATGCGCGTGGCGGCCCACACCCAGCAGGCGCTGCTGCAGGTCAGGATCGGCGGCCAGTGCGTCGGCGGCCATCTCGCGCGCGATGCGGCCATTCACCATGATCGCCACGCGCTCGGCCACCGCCAGCGCCACGCCGAGATTCTGTTCGATCAGCAGCACCGCCATCGACCGCGCGGCGGCCAGGTCGCGCATGAGCGAAGCGACCTGCTCCACGATCACGGGCGCCAGGCCCTCGGTCGGCTCGTCCATCACCAGCAGGCGTGGGTTGCCCAGCAGCGCGCGACCGATCGCCAGCATCTGCTGCTCGCCGCCTGACAGCTGGGCACCGCCGTTGCGGCGGCGTTCGTGCAGGCGGGGGAAGGCTTCGTACACCCGCTCCAGCGTCCAGGCCGGATCGCGGCCGCGGCGCGCCAGGCGGAGCGTTTCATCGACCGTCAGGCTTGGGAAGACGCGGCGGCCCTGCGGCACGTAGCCCACGCCCAGCCGCACGATGGTGTTGGGTGCAAGGCCGCGCGCGTCCCGCCCGGCGATACGGATGCTGCCGTCCTGCGCCGGCACCAGCCCCATGATGGCATTGCACAGCGTGGTCTTGCCCATGCCGTTGCGGCCCACCACCGCCAGCACGCCGGAGGGCAGCGACAGCGATACGCCCTGCAGCGCGTGGCTGGCGCCGTAGAACACATGCAGCGTCTCGACCGTCAGCGCCGCGCGGTCAGTGGTGGCCAAGCGCGCCTCCACCCAGGTAGATGCGCTGCACCTCGGGGTCGGCCTCGATCGCCGCGGGCGTGCCGTGCTTGAACACCCGGCCGTTGTGCAGCACGGTCACGTGCGAAACCACGCGCAGCGCCACGTCCAGGTCGTGCTCGATGATGATGTAGCCGATATGGGCGGGCAGCGCGCCGAGGATCTCCACCAGCTCGCGCCGCTCGGCCGGGGACAGGCCGGCGGCGGGTTCGTCGAACAGGATGAAGCGGGGCGCGCCGGCCAGCGCCATGCCGATTTCCAGCTGCCGCAGTGCCCCGTGGCTGAGCTCGCCCACGATCGTGTCGGCGCGCGTATCCAGGTGCACGGCATGCGCCATGGCGCGCGCGGCTTCCCGCGCCGGGTGGTCTGCGCGGGCGCGCAGGATCGCGAAGCGGCCGCGCGTGGCGCCGATCGCGGCCAGGAAGAAATTGTCCAGCACCGACAGGCCGCGGAACGGCAGCGAGATCTGGTAGGTGCGGCGCAGGCCGCGGCGAATGCGCTCATGCGCCGGCAGCCGCGTGATGTCCTCGCCGAAGAACTTTATGCGCCCGGCGCTGGGCGGGAAATCGCCGGTGATGCAGTTGAACAGCGTGGTCTTGCCGGCGCCGTTCGATCCAAGCACGGCGCGGCGTTCGCCCGCGGCCACGGTGAACGAGATGTCGGACAGCGCGGCCAACGCGCCGAAGCTGCGGGACACGCCGGAAATCTCCAGCGCATCCTCGCTGGCAACCGATGCCAGGCGCTTCGCAACTTCGGCCACGCGTGCCGCCCCCTCAGGCCCCGACGCCTATGGGCAGGCCGGGTTGTCGCGGCTGGGGCTGCCCATGGCCAGGAACTCGGCCTGCGGGCGGCCAAAGGTCTGGTTCACGCCCTCGGTGCGGTTCACCACCTCGTTGAACAGCGTGCCATCGGGGCGCGCCGCCACGCGGGTCTGGAAGATGGTGCCGATCGCCTGGCGGTTGGCATCCAGCTTCACCGGGTAGCCGGTGGGGGTCACGAACTCCAGCCTGGCGAGTTCGGCGCGCAGCCTGGCCCCGCCATCCGACAGGTCGGCGCCGACCTTCTGCAGCGCCAGCAGCGCCGCCTTGGTCGAGACATAGTAGTTGTAGGCGAACAGGCCGGGCACCGGCAGCCCATCGGGGAACTGCCGCTTGTAGTCGGCGACGAATTTCTGCCACTCCGGCGTATCCAGCGCATCTGCGGTGGGGCCCGAGCTGATCATGCCGATCACCGCCTCGCGCTGCCGGCCGCGCGCGGACAGCACCGACTGGTCCACCGTGATGCTGCCGCCGATCAGCGGGGTATCGCCACCCGCCTGCTGGTACTGGCTCAGGAAGTTGATCGCGTCGCTGCCGCCCAGCACGACCAGCAGCGCATCCACGTCGCGCGGCAGGGCGGCGATGGCGGTGGAGTAGTCCTTGTTGCCCAGCGGCACCCAGGCCTTGTGCACCACGCGCCCGCCGGCGGCGCAGAAGCCCAGCATGAAGCCCTGCACCTGGGTATAGGGGAAGGAATAGTCCTCGGCGATCAGGGCGATGCGCCGGTAGTTGCGGGTGCGGAAGGCGTATTCGCCAAGCCCCGCCATCCACTGCGCGCCATCGGTGTTGAAGCGGAAGAAGTTCGGCGCCGGGTCGCGCAGCGTGGTGTCGGCAGCACCCGAGCTGCCGTTCAGGAACGTCACGTTCGGCTTGGTCTTGGCGAAGTCGCGCATGGCGATGCCTTCGCTGCCGGAAAGCGGCCCCACCAGGATCTGCACGCCGTCCTGCTCGGTGAGTTTGCGCGCCGCGTTGATCGCGGTGTCGGGCGCGCCGGTGGAGGACGCCGTGATCAGCTCGATCCGCCGCCCGTTCACGGCGCCGCCGAACTCGGCGATCGCCATACGGATGCCGCGCATAGAATCCTGGCCGGGCACGGCGAAGGGGCCTTCCAGCGTGGCAAGGCCGCCCATGCGGATCGCTTCCTGCGCCGAAGCGGGCAGGGCGAAGCCGGCGGCGATGGCCGCGGCCAGCATCAGACGTCTCGTGTGCATCCTTGGTGTCTCCCTTTGGTGGCGTTATGGCCTGGTTCGGCCCAGGCGCATCAGTGCGCTGCGTGCACGCTCGAACAGGCCCAGCAGCCCGTCGGGCGAGAACAGCACGATCAGCAGGAAGGCCAGACCGATCACGGTGTTGAAGCGTTCCCGGTCGATCAGGTCGATGGCGAAATTCTGCAGCAGCGTATAGGCCAGCGCGCCCAGGAACACGCCCACCGGGCGGTTCATGCCGCCCAGCACGGCGATGATCAGGATTTCGATGGCGCGATCGACGGCGATGTTGCCGGGGCTGATGCGGCCGTTGAACCAGACCAGCAATATCCCGCCCAGCGCGGCGATGACGCTGGCGAAGCAATAGGCGGCGATGCGGTGCGCGGTGGGGTTGAAGCCGATGGCCGCCATGCGGCGCGGGTTGTCGCGCACCGCCTGCAGCGCAAGCCCGAAGGGTGCGCGCGCCACGTGGGCCACGGCCGCGAAGCACAGCCCGGCCACGCCAAGGCACAGATAGTAGAACGGCACAGGGTCGCGCCAGTCCACGCCGAACAGGCTGCCCACGCGGATTTCCGCAAACCCGTCGAAGCCGCGGAAAATGCCGTAGTTCTGCTGCGCGAAATAGAAGAACCCCACCGCGATCGCCAGCGTGATCATGATGGTCTGGATGCCCAGCGTGCGGATGCTGATGGCACCGGCCAGCGTGCCGAACAGCGCCGCCCCCGCGATGGCCAGCGGGATCGCCGCCCAGGCGCTCCAGCCAAGGCCCGCATTGGACACGCCCAGGATCGCCAGCAGGTAGCCGGCCAGGCCCGCGATGGTCATCTGCATCAGGCTGACCATGCCGCCATAGCCCGCCAGGAACATCAGGCTCAGCGCAATGGTGCCCTTGATCAGCGTGACCGCGCCGATCGAGCTGGTGAAGAAATCACCCGCGATCAGCGGGTAGATCAGCAGCAGCACCGCGGCCAGGATGGGCCATGCCGGCACGCGCCAGGCGATGGGGGCCCGCACGGTCGGGTCGGCGGGCGGCGCGGCAATGGGCGTGGACCAGCGCGTGGTCGCAGCCTGGGGGCGCGCGACCTGGTTCATCGGCGCGACAGCTCGGTGGCGCCCAGGATGCCCTGCGGCCGCAGCGCCAGCGCCACCACCATGATCACGAAGGTCAGCACGATGCCGTAGGTCGGGAAATAGGCCAGGCCGAACTGCTCCGCCATGCCGATCAGCAAGGCGCCGATCGCGGCCCCGGGAATGCTGCCCATGCCGCCCACGATCACGACAACCAGCGACGCGAGCAGGTAGCGCACGTCCTCGCCAGGTGCCAAGCTGAGCGTGGAGCCGCCCACCACGCCCGCGAAACCGGCCAGGCCCGCGCCGATGGCGAAGACGATGGCGAAGACCAGCGGCACGTTCACCCCCGTGGCCGCCAGCATGGCGCGATCATCCACCCCGGCGCGGATCATCGCCCCCACCCGCGTGCGCGAAAGAAACAGCCAAAGCGCGATGCCGATGGCAATCGCCGTGCCCAGGATCACCAGCCGGTAGGTGGGATACACCAGGTACACCGGCAGCCCGCGCCGGTTCACATCGACCTGGATCGGCAGCGTGGTGGCGCCGAACAGGAAATCCGGCGGCTCGAACTGATAGGCATTGCCGCCCCAGATCGCCAGCATCAGGTCGGCGGCGACGATGCTGATGCCGATGGTGATCAGCGTCTGGCGCATGTCCTGGCCTTCCAGGCGGCGAAAGATGCTCCATTGCAGCAGCAGGCCCACCGCGGCCATCGCCAGGAAGCCGATCGCCACGCCGAAGAACCAGCTGCCGGTCAGGTGGTTCGCCTCCCAGCCGACATAGCCGCCCAGCAGATACAGGCTGCCATGCGCCAGGTTGACGTTGCGCATCAGCCCGAAGACCAGGGTGAAGCCTGAGGCGACGATGAAATACAGCGCCGCGAGCGTGAGGCCGTTCAGGAAGGTGAGCAGGAACAGCCGCATGGATCAGCTGGCGTGGCGCAGCCGGTGCGGCTGCAGATCAGGCGCCTTGAAGAACTTGCCGTCCTTCATGATCGCCAGGATACGTGCGCGATCCTGCAGCAGGCGGATGTTCGCCACCGGGTCGCCATCCACCAGGATCAGGTCGGCGAAATAGCCGGCCTTGATCTGCCCAAGCTCGTCCGGCTTGCCGAAAATCTCGCCGCCCAGGCGGGTGGCGGAAACCAGCGCCTCGGTCGGCGTCATGCCGACCATGTCGACCAGGTACTGCAGGTCGCGGCTGTTGGTGCCCTGCGGTGTCCAGGCGAAGCCGTAATCGCCGCCCGGCAGGATCTTTATGCCCCGCTTGCGCATCTTCTGCAGCGCCTTCAGCGCCACATCCAGCTCGTATTTGTATTGGCTGGCCAGCCAGGAGTCCTTCCTGATGCCCCAGTCGCCGGCGTTCTCGCTGGTGTTGATCAGCCAGGCCAGGCCAGGCGCCACCCAGTGCTTGTCCTTGTTCGCCTCCAGCAGATCCAGCGCTTCCTCGTCCGCGTACGACGCGTGATAGACGATGGGAATGCCGTGGCGGACGCACATCTTCACGCTCTCGGCACTGCGGGCGTGGCTGCACGCGCGAATGCCCCGGCGGCGCGCTTCGTTGACCGCGGCGGCCACTTCCTCGTCGCTCATCGGCGTGTGCGTCGCGGGCACGCCGGCGATCTCCTCGCCCGACATGTTGAGCTTGATCAGATCGACGCCGTATTTGATGAACTGGCGCACCTTTGCGCGAATCTCCTCCGGGCCGGAAACGACGGCGCCGAAGCTCAGCCCCTCGTGCTCGATGTGCGGCGGCGCGGTATCGCCCAGGCCGCCCAGCGTGGCGATCTCCTGGCCATTGGCCAGATAGCGGGGCCCGGAAATCTGGCCGGTATTGATGGCGTTGCGGATCACCACGTCCAGCCGCGGCTTCGCGGCCGCGGCGCCCACTGCCATGGTGTAGCCGTTCTCGATATAGGTCTTGGCCACGTCCATGGCGTGCAGCGTGTGTTCCTCGGGCGGCATGCGCTGGATCGCTTCCAGGTTCCACTGGTCGTTCCAGCTGAAATGCGCATGCGCGTCGCACAGCCCGGGCATCAGCGTGCTGCCGCGCCCATCGATCACGGTCTGGCCGGACGATGGCATGGTGGTGCGGCTGCCGCGCGCCACGCTTCGGATGCGGTTGCCGTCGATCAGCACCTCGCCCAGGTAGGGCGGCGCGCCGCTGCCATCGAAGATGCGCACATTGGTGAACAGCGTGCTGGGCATCGCGTTCGTCTCCTGGACTGCTTCCCGCCCCGACTATAGCGCCCGGACGCACCCGGAAGCACGGATCATGCCCGTGCCCGCACCGGATTTTCCAGCGCGCCGATGCCGGCGATCTCGATCCGCACGCTGTCGCCGGGCGCGAGATAGCGGGGCGGCGCGAAGCCGATGCCCACGCCCGCCGGCGTGCCGGTGGCGATGATGTCGCCCGGCACCAGCGTGATGCCGGCGGAAAGCGTGGCGATCAGCGTGGGCACGTCGAAGATCAGCAGGCGCGTGTTGCTGTCCTGGCGGCGCTCGGCGTTGACAAAACATTGCACCGGCGTATCGGCCAGGTCGATCGCGTCGGCGGTCACCGCGCATGGCCCCATCGGCCCGAAGCTATCCTGGCTTTTGCCGATCAGCCACTGGCTGTGCTTGCCCTGCAGGTCGCGCGCGGTCACGTCGTTGATGATGGTGTAGCCCCACACGTGGTCCATGGCATCGTCCTTGGCGATGCCGCGGCCGCCCTTGCCGATGATCACCGCCAGCTCCGCCTCGTAGTCGATGGCGGTGGACACGCCGGGATCGATCAGGATGGGGGCACCCGGTGCCACCACGCATTCCGGCACCTTGGAGAAGATGATCGGCGCCTTGGGCACCGCGCCGGCGGCGGCGCTGCTGTCGAAGCCCGACTTCGCGAATTCCTCGGCGTGCTCGAAATAGTTCTTGCCGACGCAGAAGATGTTGCGCGCCGGGCGCGGGATGGGCGCCAGCAGCTTTGCCGCCGAAAGCGGCATGGCCGCACCCTCGGCCGGCAGCGCCATGCCCGCGGCGGCACGCCGCGCCAGGGCCGCGACACCTTGCGCCGCCTCGATCTCCGGCAGGTCCAGCGGGTGCGCGGTGCCGGCCGCGTCGTCGATGCGCGCGACCAGCACGCGGCCCTGGTGTTGCAGCGTGGCGAATTTCACGAGGTGACGTTTCCCTGACGACGTGACGCGCGGCGATCGTGGCAGCTTCGCGGGCGGCGGCGCAAGCGACGTGGGGGGTCAGATCACCATCAGGTCGCGCCCCATCACCACGGGGCCGGAGAAATCCCGGCGCGGCGCGGCCAGCCAGTCGTGCTCGGTCAGCAGCGCATCCTCGCCGGGCACGAAGTGGTTCAGCACCAGCATGCCCACGCCCGCCTCTGCTGCCACGTGCCCCACCTGCTCGGTCGTGGTGTGGCTGGCCAGCAGGTGCTGGCGCAGCCGGGCGGCGTTGGCGTTGCGCGCCACCAGGCGATCCAGCCCGTCCGGATGCAGCACCTCGTGCAGCAGCACGTCGGCGCCACGCGCCAGCGCGATCAGCTCGGGGCTGTAGGTGGTGTCGCCGGAAAGCACGATCGACCGGCCCGGCGTGTCGAACCGGTAGGCGAAGCAGTGTTCTAGCGGCGGGTGGCGCACCAGGGCGGAGGTAATGCGCACGCTGCCGGCTTCCAGCACCAGGCCGGGTTCGGTGAATTCATGCACGCGCACCAGGCCGCGCGGGTCCTGCCGGCCTTCGTCGGCGATGCGGATGCCGATGTCGTACGCCATGGCGCTGAAGCTGCCCGCGATCACGGCGCGCAAGGGCGGCGGGCCGTACACGTCGATCGGCGCGCGCAGCCCGCCGACCCAGGCATTGTACAGCAGCGGCCCGAGCTCCAGCGTGTGATCGCTGTGGTGATGCGTGATCAGGATTTTTCGCAAGCCTGCCGGTTCAACGCCCGCTTCCAGCAGCCGGCGCGTGACGCCATGGCCGCAATCCACCAGGAATTTTTCGCCATCCACCACCACCAGGTTGCTGGGATTGGCGCGCTCCAGGCTCACGCGCGGGCCGCCGCGCGTGCCCAGCAGCACGAGATGCGTGCCCGTGCGCGGGATCATGCCGCGAGGCTGCCCGGGAAATGGCACGCCACGCGGTGCCCGGGCACGGCTTCGACCAGTGCCGGCACATCGACCCGGCAGCGATCCTGGGCCACCGGGCAGCGTGTGTGGAACGGGCAGCCGGGCGGCGGCGCCACGGCGCTGGGCACGTCGCCCTTCAGCACGATGCGCTGCCTGGCCACGCCGGGCTCCGCCACCGCCGACAGCAGCGCCACCGAATAGGGATGCAACGGCACTGCGAACATGGTCTCGCGCGAGGAATCCTCGACGATGCGGCCCAGATACATTACCGCCACGCGGCCCGACACCTGGCGCACCGCGCCGAAATTGTGGCTGACGAACAGCATGGCCAGGCCAAGCCGTGCCTGCAGCGCGCCGAGCAGGTTCAGCACCTGCGCCTGGATGGAAACGTCCAGCGCGCTGGTCGGCTCGTCGCACACCAGCAGCGCGGGTTCGCACGCCAGCGCGCGCGCAATCGCGATGCGCTGGCGCTGCCCGCCGGAGAACTCGTGCGGGTAGCGTTTTGCATGCGCCGCATCCAGGCCCACCAGCGACAGCAGCTCGCGCGTGCGCTGGGCGCGCGACCGGGCATCGCCGATGCCGTGCACCACCAGCGGCTCGGCCACCAGCCCGCCCACCGTCATGCGCGGGTTGAGTGCCCCGAACGGATCCTGGAACACGATGCCCATGTGCCTTCTGCGTGCGCGCAGCGCCGCGGGCGGAAGCGTTGCGATGTCGTCGCCCTGGAAGCGGATGCTGCCGCCATCGGGTTCGATCAGCCGCAGCACCAGGCGCGCCACGGTCGATTTGCCGCAGCCGCTTTCGCCGACCAGGCCGAGCGTTTCGCCGGCGCCGATCGCGAAATCCACGCCCGCCACGGCACGCACGCCGCCGGCGAAGGTCTTTGCCAGCCCCTTGGCTTCCAGCACCGGCGTGGTCATGCGTGCAGCACGCAGGCCACGCCGTGCGCGGGGGCAATGGCGCGCATGGCGGGCTGCACGGTGCAGTCGGGCCGCGCGTGATCGCAGCGCGGCGCGAAGCGGCAGCCTGGCGGCATGGCGTGGGGCGCCGGCACGGTGCCGGGAATGGCGGGCAGGGCGGCGATGGGGCCGGCCAGGCGCGGGATCGCGGCCAGCAGCGCCTTTGTGTACGGGTGCGCCGGTGCCCGGAACAGTGTTTCCGCCGGTGCGGTTTCCGCCACGCGGCCGGCGTACAGCACCAGCACGCGCTCGGCGAAGTCGCTGACCACGCCCAGATCGTGCGTGATCAGCAGCACCGCCATGCCCAGCTCGCGCCTGAGGCCGCGCAGCAGATCGAGGATGCCTGCCTGCACCGTGGCATCGAGCGCAGTGGTCGGCTCGTCGGCGATCAGCAGTTTCGGCCGGCACGCCAGCGCGATCGCGATCATCGCACGCTGCCGCTGGCCGCCCGAGAATTCATGCGGGTAGCCGCGCGCGCGCCGCGCCGCATCGGGGATTTCCACCATGCCCAGCAGCCGCACCGCCTCGGCCCAGGCGGCGGCGCGGTCCAGGCCGCGATGATGCCGCAGCACCTCGGCAATCTGCTCGCCCACGGTCAGCACCGGATTGAGCGAGGTCATCGGCTCCTGGAAGATCATCGCCATGCGCGGGCCGCGCAGCCGCGCCAGCTGCGCCTCGGCCATGCCGACCAGCGGCGTGCCTTCCAGCGCGATGCTGCCGGCGGTGACGGCGCCACCTGGCGGCAGCAGGCCCATCACCGCCAGCGCGGTCATGCTTTTGCCGCTGCCGCTTTCGCCGACAATGCCCAGCGCCTCGCCCTCCGCGATGTCGAGGTCAAGCCCGTCCAGCACCGCAAGCGGGCCGAAGCCGATGCACAGGCCGCGGATCGACAGCAGCATCAGCGCACCGCCGTGCGCAGCCGCGGGTCCAGCGCGTCGCGCAACCCGTCGCCCATCAGGTTCAGGCCCAGCACGGTGATGGCGATGGCCACGCCCGGCACCAGCGTGATCCATGGCGCCTCGACCAGGTAGTCACGGCCTTCGGCGATGATGCCGCCCAGCGTGGGCGTGGGCGGCGGCGGGCCGACCCCCAGAAAGCTCAGCACCGCCTCGGCCAGGATCGCCAGCGCGAACACGTAGGTCTGCTGCACCACCAGGGGCGCGGCGGCATTGGGCAGGATGTGCAGGCCCAGGATGCGGGCATGCGTGGCGCCGATGGCGCGTGCCCCTTCCACGTAGGGGAACTCGCGCACCACCAGCACGCCGGCCCGCATCACGCGTGCGGTGCGGGGCGTATAGGCGATGGTCAGCGCGATGATGGCATTCACCTCGCCGGGGCCAAGGGCGGCGGCGAGCGCAATGGCCAGCAGCACGGCGGGGAACGCCATCAGCGCATCCATCAGCCGCATCAGCGGGCCATCGAGCCTTCGCACATAGCCGGCGAGTGCCCCGATCAGCCCGCCGGCGATGGCGGTGGCCAGCGCCACCCCCAGGCCGATGCGCAACGAGACGCGCGCGCCATAGAGAACGCGCGTAAAAACGTCGCGCCCGAAGCGGTCGGCGCCGAACCAGAACACGTCGCCGGGGGCGGCGAAGCGGGTGCGGAAATTGTTGCGCAGCGGATCGTGCGGCGCGATCAGGGCGGCGAACAGCGCCGCCAGCGCCACCAGCAGGAACAAGGCAGCGCCGATGCGGAACGACGGGTGGCGCCACAGGCGCGCGGCCGCGCCCTGCTCAGTGGCCCCGACTTCAGCGGCCATGCCGGACCCTTGGGTCGAGCGCGGCGTACAGCAGGTCCACGCCCAGGTTCACCAGCACGAAGATGGTGGCGGTCAGCAGCAGCCCGCCCTGGATCACCGGATAGTCGCGGCGCTGGATGGCGCCCACGATCAGGCGGCCCACGCCCGGCAGGCTGAACACGCTTTCCACCACCACCGTGCCGCCCAGCAGCACGCCACAGGAAATGCCGGCCACCGTCACCACCGGGATCAGCGCGTTGCGCAGCGCATGCTTCAGGATGACCACGCGCGCCGGCATGCCCTTGGCGCGTGCGGTGCGCACGAAATCCTGGCGCAGCACTTCCAGCATGGTGGCGCGGGTCATGCGCGCGAACAGGCCCATCTGCGTCAATGCCAGTGCCGCGGCCGGCATGGCCATGGCGCGCAGCCAGCCCAGCGGATTCTCGCCGAACGCCACGTAGCCGCCGGTGGGCAGCCAGCCCAGCTGCACCGCGAACAGCCACACCAGCACCAGGCCCAGCCAGAAATCCGGCACCGAGAAGCCCACCAGCGCCACCGCCATGCTGGCGCGATCGGCCGGCTTGCCGGCCTGGATCGCGGCCAGGATGCCCAGCGACACGCCGCCCGCCAGGGCCAGCGCCAGCGCCAGGAAGGTCAGCGACAGCGTGACCGGCAGGCGCTGGATGATGGCGGAGGCGACGCCCTGGCGCAGCAGGATGCTCTCCCCCAGGTCGCCCCGCGCCAGCGCGCCGTACCAGCCCAGCACCTGGTCGGGCCAGGGCTTGTCCAGGCCAAGGCGGGCGCGCAGCCGGGCCAGTTCCTCGGCGGTGGCGGTGGGGCCGGCCATCTCGGCGGCGACGTCGCCCGGCACGATCCAGACGATGGCGAACGCCATCATCGAGACCAGCAGCAGCACCGGAATGGCCGCCAGCAGGCGCCGCGCGGTGTAGGTCAGCATCCGCGCGGCGTCGTCATGTCAGCCCAGCGTGATGCCCCAGAAGCGCGGAATGCGGTACGGCTTGTAGCCCTGCACGGTGGCCCGCGTGGCCTGGATCACGCCCATGTCGCCGCACTTGATGGCGATGGCCTGGTCGTACATGCGCGCCTGGAAATCCGCCACCGCCTTGATGCGGTCGGCCTCCTTCAGCTCGCTGGTCAGGCGCTTCTGGGCATCCTCAAGCCCTTCGTCCCTGACGTGCTGGGCGGGCTTGTCGCCGGCGAAGAAGCCGACGACGTTGAACGGGCCTTCATACGGCTCGATCCCCATCAGCAGCGCCCAGGCGTGCCAGCCATCGGGCCGCTGGCGCTGCGCGAAGGCGGTGGGCCAATCGACGATGTTGTTCCGGATGTTCACGCCCACGCCGCGCAGCTGTTCGCCCGCCGTCACCACCGTGTCCTGGTGGTTCTTGAAACTGCTGTCGCCCAGGAAGATGATTTCCTCGTTGCGGTAGCCGGCTTCGCGCAGCAGCGCCTTCGCCTTGTCGGGATTCTTCTGGTTGTACAGCGGCTTGCCCACATCGCCCGCGAAGTATGCGGTGCCGGGGTGCTGCCAGCCATGCTGCATGCGATAGAGCCCGTCGGTGGAGATCGCCATGATCTCCTCCAGGTCCAGTGCGGCCATCAGCGCGCGCCGGAAGTTCACGTTGTTCATCGGCGGCTGGGCATGGTTCAGGATGATGGTCTGGTAGGCCCAGGGCAGCATTTCGTGCATCACCAGGCTGCGGTCGTTGCGCAGGCGCTGCGCTGCGGGCACGGCGATCGCCTCCAGCACCTGCACTTCGTTGGTCTGCAGCGCAGCGGTGCGGCTGCCTGCTTCCGGCATGAAGCGCGTGGTGACCTGGTTGACGTTGGCCACCTTGCGGCCGGCAAACCCATCCATGCCCTGGTAGGCAGTGTTGGCCACGTAGCCGTCGAAGCGTTCGAACCGCACATGGCTGTCGGGGCGGTATTCCACGAAGCGGAACGGGCCGGTGCCGATGAACTCGATCCGGTTCGCCTCCTTGCCGGCCTCCTCCTCCGGCATGATGGCGCAGGGTGCCCGCGGGCTGGAGATGCCGGCGATGAAGCCCGGATAGGGCTGCTTCAGCCGCACCACCACCGTGCGCGGGTTCGGCGTCTCGATCGCGTCCACCGGGTTCATGATAAAGGCGCTGGCGCCGACGCGGCCGTAGCGTTGCAGGCTGGCCTTCACATCGGCCGATGTCATCATCTTGCCGTTATGGAAGCGGGCCTCGCGCAGTTCGAACCTGTACGTCAGGCCATCGGCGCTGACATCGACGCCGGTGGCCAGGTCGGGCTGGGCGTTGGCGTTCTCGTCGCGCGCGAACAGCGTTTCCCACAGATGCAGCGACACGTTGCGGGTGGCCTGGGCGGAACTGACATGCACATCCAGCGTCGGTGGCTGCGCCTGCTGCGCCATGATCACGTTGGGGCGCGTGCCCTGGGCTACGGCGGGCTTCGCCAGCCCCGTCGCGAGTGGCGCGACGGCAGCGGATTTCGCGAGCGTGCGGCGCGTGAGCATCATGTGAACCCCCTTCCCGATCGTTCCGTCGATGCTACGCTTGGCGTCGCCCGATGGGAAATAGCCCGAGGAGAGGTTCCATGACCGCGATCGTGAAACGGCTGCACGACAGCGACGCCGAGGCGCAGGAATGGAAGCTGCGCTGCGACATGGCGGCGGTGTTCCGCGTGCAGGCCAGGCACAATTGGAACGAGCAGATCGGCAACCACAACAGCCTGATGCTGCCGGAATCCTGGTACGGCGAGCCCACTTTCCTGATCAATGCGCGCGGCTACCTGTTCCAGGAACTGCGGGCGTCCGACCTGATCGTGTGCACGCTGGAGGGCAAGGTGCTGCGCGGCAAAGGGGAACTGCGCAAGGTGGCCTTCCACATCCACGCCCGCATCCACCTGCGCCACCCATCCGCCGCCTGCGTGGTGCACATCCACCCGCAATATCTGACCGCGCTGTCGATGCTCGAGGATGGCGAGTTCGTGCTCAGCCACCACAACACGCTGATGCTGGCCGACCGCACCATGTACGACCCACTTGGCCATGAGCCGGTCGATGACAATTCCGAAGGCGACCGCATTGCCGATGCGCTGGGCAGCAGAACCGTGATGGTGATGCGCGGCCACGGCGTGACCGTGGTGGGCCCCACCATCGAGGACGCGTTCGACGAATGCTTCATCGCCGAGCGCACCGCGATGTACCAGATCACCGCGATGCAGACCGGCCGCACGCTGCACGTGCTGCCGGCCAGCGCCAAGCGCCAGCATGCCGGCCGCTGGGGCGAGCGCGTGGATGCCCGCCTGCACCTGGATGCCTGGCGGCGCCTGCTGGACAAGGAAGGCAGCGACTACGCAAGTTGAGGCGGCGTGGCGGCCCGGCTCAGGGGTTGAGAGCGTTTTCAAGTCAGGCGGAATCGCCTGACGGCTCGGAAAACGCGACCAGACAATGACCTGGAGCCGTTTCATCGCACTCGCTAGCGGTGAAACGGCTCCAGGCCGGCGATGAGCCCGATCAAAACGCTGACAAGGGCGGCGACGCCCGCGAAGATGAACCACGGCGTGGCCGCGCCACGGTCCGCGTCAAGCCAAAGCCGGCTGACGGACGGATCGGCGCGGTCGTAGAACACCTGGATCGTCGCGGGCGGCATCTGCTCGGCGGTGAAGACCGGCGCGTTCAACTCGACCTCGCCCCGGTATGCCTGCCCACCGACGGTGTATTCCCAGCCGCCGGTGAAGACGTGCTCGTGCCGCTCGGTTTCCTTGCCGTGCGCGTCGGTCGAGCGCGTGATGCGCAGCTCCGCCATGTCGCCCCGGCGCGTGACGCGGGCGGCCACGGGCAGCAGCCGGCCGCGTCGCGCGCGCGCCTCGCGGCCGACGGCGAAACCCTTCAGCAGGATCGCGAGCGCAACCACCAGGCCGATGATGCCCGCGATCATGTCGGCCGCGTCCTGTCACCCATCGGGCATCGCGCGCGCTGGCTCATGCGGATTGTTGCTATCACTCATGCCTCCAGCACGCCATCCGCGGTGCCGCTGCGTGCCCGTGCCGCGTGCAGCGCGGCCAGGCGGTCGGCGGGGTTGGCGGCGGCCAGCGCGCGCAGCATGGCCCCGGCCGCCGCCTCTCCGGCCAGCGCGGCCGTCATGGCCTCGTCCCAGGCGCGGCGGAAAGGGTCGGGCGCCGCCGCGTCCCACCAGGTGAAGGCCGCCACCCGCGCGCTGCGGCCGCGCAGCGCCAGGCTGCCGACCGCGCGCAGCTCGGGGGCCAGACGCGCGGTGTCGGGCCCGGCCAGCAGCGTGGTGCCCAGCGTGCGGTTGGCGCCCTGCAGGCGAGCGGCCACGTTCACCGTGTCGCCCCAGGCGCTCCAGGCCAGGTGCCGGCCGCCGACCTCGCCGACCAGCGCGCGCCCGGTATTCACGCCGATCCGGGTGCGGCCCCAGCCCTCGGCGGCGGCATCGGGCCGGCGCGCGAAATCGGCCGCGAAGCCGGCGATCGCGCGGGCGCAGTCCAGCGCGCGGCGGGCGTGGTCGGGCTGGTCAAGCGGGGCGCCGAACAGCAGCAGCACGCCATCGCCCAGCACCTTGTCCACCGTGGCGCCATGCTGCTCGGCGATCGCGCACAGGCCATCGGTGTAGCGATCAAGCAGGGTCAGCACCACGCGCGGCTCGGCCCGTTCGGCCAGCGCCGAGAAATTCTCGAGGTCGGTGAACATCACCGTGATCACGCGGGATTCGGGGGCCAGCCGCGCCAGCCGCGGCTCGGCGGCCAGGCGGGCCACCACGGAAGGCGGCAGGCGCTGCGCGAAACGCCGGCGCAGCCGCGCCCGCTCGGCCGCAATCGCGGCATAGCGCGGCAGCAGCGTGGCGGCCCAGCCGAGGCCGACGGCCAGCAGCAGCGGCACGGGATCGGCCAGCACGCCGGCCCGCACGCTGGCGGCCGCGGCGGCCATGCCGGCCAGCAGCAGGGCGCCGATGCCCAGCGTGCCTGCAAGCGGGCGCACCAGTCCCAGCGCCGCGGCGGCCAGGCCCAGCACCAGGGCAGAAGCATATTCGGCACGACCAAGCCAGCCTGGCCGCACCGCGTTGCGCCCCGCCAGCAGCTGGGCAGCGGCGCGCGCGTGGATCTCGACGCTGGACAGCACCTGGCTGCCGGGCACGCGGCGGGGCGCCGCCGCCTCGGGGGCGGTGACGCCCAGGAACACGATGCGGCCCTGCAGCGCGCCCGGCTGCCACGGGCCGCCGGCGCCCAGCACCGGCGGCGCCGCGTGCGCGGCTTCCAGGCGCAGCGCCGCATCCGGCCCCAGCGCGACCCTGGCATCGCCGACCGCCAGCGCCTGGGGCGCGGCGCGCAGCACGATGGTGGCACCCAGCGCGGCCTGCACCGCGGCCAGCGCCAGCCCGGCCGCCGGCGCGTCCGCCACCGAGACCAGCAGCGGCACGCGGCGCACCACGCCATCGCTGCCGGCGGGCAGGCTGGCGATCGCCAAGCGCTCGATCCCAAGCCGTGGCCCATCGGGCGTGGCGCCGTTGAAGCTGATGCCATCCGGCAGCGCGATCGCGCCAAGTGCTGCCAGCGGTGGCGTGGGCAGCTTGTGGCCGGGTTCCGGCGTGCCGACCGCCGCCAGCACGCTGGGCACGCGCGCGAGTGCGGCCTGCAGCACGGCATCGTGCGGGCTGGTGCCATCCAGCACGATGTCGATGGCCAGTGCGGCCGGTGCCTCGTCGGCGATGCGGTGCACCAGAAGGGCCATGCGGTCGCGTGGCCAGGGCCAGGCGCCCGCAGCGGCGAGGCTCGCGCGGTCGATCGCCACGACGGCGACGCGCGCGTCGCCGCCCGCCTGCGGCGCCAGCGCCAGCAGCGCATCGGCGGCCAGGTTGCGCAGCGACCCGGCCGGACCGGGGAGCGCCGCGTGCAGCGCCAGCACCAGGGCAGCGGCCAAGGCGCCGCTGCCGAACGCGGCCCTGGGACTCATGGGAGGCCAATCAGATCAGCGGCACGAGGCCTTGACTCGTGCCGCGGCGCCGAAGGCGCCCGCGCCCCCAGCTTGAAGATTGGGCGCGCGCCAAGCCGCCGGAAGCGGCGCCCGGCGCCTGAGGGCAAGCTCAAGCCTGCCCGGCTGCGGCCAGGCCACTGGCATCCAGCACGCGGATGCCGGTGCGGTCGGTGCGCACCATTTTCCGCGCGGCAAGGCTGGCCAGGGCGCGGTTCACCTTCGGCCGGCTGGCGGCGATCATGCCGGCGATCTCGCCTTGGCTCAGCCGCACCGGCACGCGGCCCTGGTCCGACGTGTCCAGCAGCACGCGCGCGAGCCGCGCTTGCAGCGGCAGCAGGGCCACGCCTTCCAGCAGCGTGTTGGCGCGCCGCAGCCGGCGGCTGAAATTCGCCAAGAGCGCCAGCGCGATCTCGGGCTGGCGCGCCAGCACGGCAATGAAGGTCTCGCGCGTCAGCCACAGCAGGCGGGTGGGGCCGGCGGCAATCGCATCGGCGCTGCGCGTCTCGCCGTCCAGCAGCGCCATCTCGCCCACCACGGCGCCGGGGCCGGCGAGCGCCAGCGTCACTTCGCGCCCTTCGGCGGTGGCCAGCACGATGCGCAGCGTGCCGGCGGTGACGATGGCCAGGCCGTCGCCCGCGTCGCCGCGGCGGAACAGCGTGGCGCCCGCCGCCAGCGCGCGCGGCGCCAGCACCTGCGCGAGCTTCGCCAGCACCGCTTCATCCAGGCCCGCGAACAGGCCGACGCCCTGCAGCAGTTTCGGATCGACCGCCATGCGCCCCAGTGTAGCGGGGCGGGCGGGCCGCGCCTATTTCACTGTCACAACAAGTCGCATGCGTGGATGGATGTCGCACTTCACGGTGAACTGGCCGGCGCTGGCGAAACGGATCTGCACCGCGGTGCCCGGCTCCTGTTCGCCGCTGTCGAAGGTCATGCCGCCGTCGCGCACATAGGCGTGGTGCAGCAACTCGCCGTCGTCGTTCAGGATGCGCAGCGTGTCGCCGCGCCTGATCTCGATGGTGCCGGGATTGAACGACCGGCTTTTCTGCGTGACCTGGTGCGTCGTGGACGCGAAGGCATCGAGGTTGAGGTCGATCGCCACGGTGCTGCTGGCGATGGCCAGCGCCACGGCGCCCAGCGTGCGGCGGATCTCCTGCTGCCGGGTCATTGCGTCACGATCTCCCGTTGCATGGGGGCCAGGCGCGCCAGCAGCCGGTTCTGCGTGCGGAAAGGAATGCCTTCGGCGTCCATCGCATCCTGCAACGCCTCAACCAGCGCGTTGAAGTGGGCGCGTGTCAGTCCCAGCTGTACATGGGAGCCCTGCATGCTGCGCCGATAGGTGCAGCCGCCATCGACCACGGTGCAGACATGCTGCGGAATGACGCGTTTCAGCCGGTCGATGTTGCTGTTTTCGAAGGTCGCGGCGATGCGCGGATCGGCCACGGCGCGGTCCAGCATGCCGGCGACGATGCGGTTGATGCCCTCCATCCCGCCCAGGTCCTGGAACAGCGTGGCGCGCGCCGGCATGGCGACCAGCAGCAGCACCGCGATGACAAGGGCGCGCATGGCTCAGAACCCCAGTTGCAGTGAGAGATAGACGCCGTGCTGGTTCTGCTGCGTCGCGATCGGGCCAAGGTTGGCGTAGGCCAGCGTGGCGGCGACGTTCTTGGTGACGAAGTAGGCGGCGAACACGTCGAAGCCGTCGCCTTCCTTGGCGAAGGCCAGGTTGTCGGGCTTCATGCGGTATTCGGCGCCGACCGCCAGGTGGCGCGACAGCAGCAGCGCGGCGGTGCCTTCGAACATCGCCTGGTGGTTGTCGTTGCGCGGGCCGCCGAAGCCCAGCAGGCCGAACTGGTTGGCGCGGGTGAAGCGCACCGCGCCGTTCAGCAGCAGGCTTTCCGACAGGATCAGCTTGGTCGCCACGACATAGAATTCCGCGTCGCTGTCGCGCCTGGCGCCCAATGTCCGCAGCAGCCCGCTGTTGTGGTTCACCTTGTAGTTGGCGCCGATCGCGACCTGCGGCAGCCAGGTGTCCTGGTCATAGACGATGTCGCCGAACAGCCGCAGCTTGGCGCCGAGAATGTCCTGCTCGAAGGTGTAGTCGCGGCCGATGCCAAGGCGCGCGCCGGTACCGCGCGTATCGAAGATGTGGCGGGCATAGGACAGCTCGACACGGTCGAACACGCCGATTGCGGCCCCGAACGCATAGAGCGTGTAGTTGCGCAGCGGCACGGCGGTGCCGAAGGCGGTGCCCCCGATGCTGTCGCGCGTGCCGTAGCCGGCGATCACCGCCCAGGGCACCAGGCCGCCGCCGGCCGCACCCTCGACCTGGGTGACGCCGCCGGTGGCCAGCAGGCGGCCGCTATCGGCCAGGCCGGCAGCCGGCTGGGCACCGGCAGGTGGGGGACCAGCCTGTGGGGGGGTGTTCGCGCCTTGCGCGAAGCTGGCATCAGGCGCGCCAGCCAGGGCAAGGATACACGCAGAAAAGAAAATTCTACACTTCATGAGCGACCTCAACACGGCAAAGTCTTCTTTGCATGTCGCCAATACCGTGCAGTGCGAGACTGTAATGCGCGTCAGCATGCATACGCAGGTGTGAAGATTTCGTAAAAGGAATAGGCAAAACCCGCAGTTTCTACGCTGCGTCGCAGCAGCCGACGCCGCGAGTTAGCCCAGCCTTAATCGTCGCGGCGGGACACTGGCGAATGACCTTCGCGCCCGCCCAGAAGCTGCAGGTGCCGGACACGCCGTCCCAGTCGGAGGGCGCCGCAGCGGCGGCGATGGCCGTTGCCCCGGCGCTGAAGCGGCGGCTGGGCGGTGCGACGATCCGGCGCAAGATCTTTGCGGCCTTCCTGGCGATGAGCGTGATCACCGCGGCGCTCGGCGCCTATGCGGTCGCCAGCATCGGGCGCACCGGCGACCTGGTGGTGCAGACATTCGACCGCTCGCTGATGTCGATCAACTACGCGCGCGCCGCGGCCGCCGACTTCGCCGGCATGGAAGCAGCGCTGGCCCGCCGCCGCCGCGCCGCCAGCGATGCCGAGCGCGCCATGCTGGACGCCCGCGCCGACGAACTGGCCGAGCAACTGGCCGATGACCTCGCGATCGCGGCCGAGCGCACGCGCTCGCCCGCCGCGGTGCGCGCCGCCGCCGCGGCAAGCCAAGCGGTCGCTGCCTGGCAGGCGGCGCGGACCAGCCTCCAGATGGAAAGCGGCGACAGCGTGCCCGACTGGGTGGCGCTGGACGCCGCCGCCGCCGAGGTGACCGAGCAGATCGACCTGCTGATCAACCACACCGCCGGCGATGCCTTCCTGCAGCGGCGCAACGCCAGCGCGCTGATCGCGACCACCGAACAGCTGAACGTCGGCGCGATCCTGGCCGCGCTGTTGCTGGCCACCATCGTGACCGTGCTGCTGGCGCGGAAGATCATCGGCCCGGTCGCGGCCGCCAGCGCCGCCGCCAACCGCATTGCCAAGGGCGAGCTGGACACCGACATCCCGCGCGCCGGGCGCGACGAGCTGGGCGCGCTGCTGGCCGCCTTGACCGTGATGCGCGACAACATCCGCGCCATGGTGGCGCGCGAGGTGGCGGGACGGCGCAGCGCCCAGGGCCGGCTGATCGATGCGATCGAAACCAGCCGCGAAGGCGTGGTGCTGGTGGACAGTTCCGGCGCCATCGCCAACGCCAATACGCGGCTGCGGTCCTTCTTCCCGGCGCTGTCGGGGCTGCTGGCGCCAGGCGCGCCGTTCGCCGCCTTTGCCGGCGCCGCCGGCCAGGGCGTGTTCGACGGCGACGCCGAGGCCACGGAAGCAGCGCTGCCCGATGGCCGCTGGCTGCGCATCGGCCGCACCACGATGCGCGATGGCGGGCTGGTGGCGATCGCCAGCGACATCACCGCGCTGAAGCGCCAGCAGGCGGCGCTGGCCAGCACCAATGCGCGCTTCGATGCCGCACTTTCGAACATGTCGCAGGGCCTGTGCCTGTTCGACCGCGACAACCTGCTGCTGGTGGCCAACCGCCGCTTCAGCGAAATCTTCGGCCTGGATCCCGACAAGGTCGTGCCCGGGCTTGCCATGCACGAGCTGATCCGCATGAGCATCGCCGCCGGCAATTACGGCCCCATCGCCGACTTCGCCGCGGTCAAGGCCGCGCGCGAGGGCATCATTGCCCGCCGCCAGGCCGGCACGCATTTCCAGGACATGGCCGATGGCCGCGTGATTGCGATCGCGCACGAGCCGATGGACGATGGCGGCTGGGTCGCGACCTACGAGGACATGACCGATCGCAGGCGCGCGGAAGCGCGCATCGCGCACCTGGCGCGCCACGACCACCTGACCGACCTGCCGAACCGCGTGCTGTTCAACGAACGGCTGGCGCAGGCCATCGCGCATCTGGGCCGTGGCCAGGACTTCGCGGTGCTGTCGCTGGACATCGACCGCTTCCGCGGCATCAACGAAACCATCGGCCACGCGGTCGGCGATGCCGTGCTGAAGCAGCTGGCCGAACGGCTTTGTGCCTGCGTGCGCGAAACCGATACGGTGGCCCGCCTGGCGGGTGACGATTTCGCCGTGCTGCTGGTCGGGCTCGACCGGCCGGAAGCGGCGGCCGAGCTGGCCCGGCGCATCGTGACCCAGCTTGGCCAGCCGTACCAGGTCGATGGCCACGCGGTGCAGCTTGGCATCTCGATCGGCATCGCGGTGGCGCCGGGCGATGGCGCGATCGGCGAAACCCTGCTGGCGCACGCCGATGGCGCGCTGACCCGCGCCAAGGCCGATGGCGGCGGCGTGTTCCGCTTCTTCGAAGCCGCCATGGATGCGCGGCTGCAGCAGCGCCGCGCGCTGGAGATCGACCTGCGCCGCGCCCTGGCCGAGGATCAGTTCACGCTGTTCTACCAGCCGCTGGTCAACCTGAAACAGGCTCGCGTCAGCAGCTTCGAGGCGCTGATCCGCTGGCGCCATCCGGTGCGCGGCATGGTCTCGCCCGGCGAGTTCATCCCGCTGGCCGAGGAGATCGGGCTGATCGGCGCGATTGGCGAATGGGTGCTGCGCCGCGCCGCGCGCGACGCCGCGCTGTGGCCGGCCGACGTGAATGTGGGCGTGAACGTGTCGCCGCAGCAGTTCAAGGCCGACGCTTCGGGCAAGCCACGCCTGGTGTCGGCGGTGCGCCAGGCACTGGAGGATAGCGGGCTTGATCCAAGGCGGCTGGAGCTGGAGATCACCGAAAGCACGCTGATGGACGATGCCAGCACGGTGAAGGACACGCTGGCCGCGCTGAAGCAGCTGGGCACCGCGCTGGCGATGGACGATTTCGGCACCGGCTATTCCAGCCTGTCCACGCTGCGCGCCTTCCCCTTCGACAAGATCAAGATCGACCAGAGTTTCATCCGCGCGCTGGGCCAGGACGAAGGCGCGGCCGCGATCGTGCGCGTGGTGGTGGCCCTGGGCCAGTCGCTGCGCCTGCGCACCACGGCCGAAGGCGTCGAGACGGCCGAGCAGCTGGCCTATCTGCGCCAGGAGGGCTGCACGGAAATCCAGGGCTACTATTTCAGCCCGCCGCGGCCGAACGAGGAAGTGCCCGGCCTGATCCAGCGCATCGGCGCACAGCTTACCGAGCGCAGGGCGGCGTAACGCCGCGTCAGCGCTGATCAGCGCGGGGCTGGACCGGAATCGTTCGGACTGTGCAGCGGCAAGGCAAGCGCCCCTTTCGGTTGGCGCAACAATGGACCAAGGCGCGCCGCACCACGCCTCATCGCGTCTGTCCCACCGGCTGGCCCGGGCCCTTCGCTCGAAGCCAAGCCTGCCGCGCGACAGCCCGCCTCGATCCGTTGCTTCCCGGTTGCGCGAGAGGACGGCGGCGTTGCCGGCCGGCGACGCTACGCCTCGGCCTGCATTCGCGCCTCGATCTCGCCAACCACGCCGGCACTGGCCACGTCGCGCGCGGTCACCACGCGGTCGCGGCCCATGGCCTTGGCGCGATACAGCGCGGCATCGGCGGCGGCGATCAATGCGGCCGCGTCCATGCCCGGGATGGGACGGCAGGAGGCCACGCCGCAGCTGGCCGTGACCAGGCCGATCGGCCCATCCTCGTGCAGCATGCGGCGGTCGCGGATCGCGTCGATCGTGCGCTGGGCCACGGCCACGGCGCCATCGGTGTCGGTGGCCGGCAGCAGCAGCACGAACTCCTCGCCGCCCAGCCGCGCCGCCAGGTCGGCTTCGCGCATCGGCATGGCGGCGATCGTGGCGGCGACCTTGCGCAGGCACTCATCGCCGTGCAGATGGCCATAGCGGTCGTTGTATTTCTTGAAGAAATCGACGTCGAAGATCACCAGCGCCACGCTTTCTCCGGCCGACTGCGCCTGGGCAAACGCCTCGTTCAAGGCGTCATCGAAGGCCCGGCGATTGGCGATGCCGGTCAGCGCGTCGCGTGCCGCCAGCCGCACCAGATCGCGGTTGGCCTGCTCCAGATTGGCCTCGCGGTGGGTCACCGCGGCCAGCATGGATACCATGGCCTGGCGCAGCACCTCGAATTCGTACGGCAGGTTGCGGCTTGGGAAAGCCACCGGCGCCCCGGCCTGTGCCCGCATCGCCACCTGGATCAGCACCGCCATCGGCCGCAGGATGCGACGCCGGGCCAGCTGGAAGGCCAGTGCCAGGCCGGCCAGCGCCGCCACCAGCGCCAGCGCCTCGACGGCGCGGAACCGTGCCTCCGCAGGGCCGGTCACGGAGTCAGCCAGCAGTGTGACGGCATAGACCGTAAAACCCTCGCTGGCATGCGCAAAGCCGAACAGGCGCTGCATGCCATCGTGGCCCTGCATGTGCAGCACGCCTTCCTGCGCCGTCATCAGCGCGGTGTTCAGCGGGTGGTCATGCACCGGCCGCATGCCGGTCGGCGGATAGTCCACCAGCATGCGGCCATCGGTATCCAGGATCTTGACCCTGCCACCGGCCGCGTCACCGCGCAGGTTCTGCGACCCGGCCAGCATGCGCGCGATGTGCGTCAGGTCGAGCGTGGCGGCCAGCAGCGCCGGTTCGCCCGCTTCCCGATTGCCTTGCTCAGCGAGGCCGAGCGCCATCGGCAGCACCACCATGCCGGAAATCCGCGCCACCACCGGCTTGCCCACCGCCAGCCCCGGCCGACGCAACGCCTGCCGAACATAGTCGCGATCGGCAAGGTTCACGCCACGGCCCGCGCCGGCCTGGCTGCACAGCACCACGCCGTCGCGCCGCAGCACGGCAAGCCCGGCGATGTAGGGATGCTGGTCGGCAATGCGTTGCACGCGCGCCACGCAAGCGGGCTCGTCCAAGGCCCAGTCCATCGGCAGGTCGGCCACCAGGGCCAGGGTCTGGCCGATCGAGGCGATGGCATCGGCCTGCACCGCATTGGCGAAGCGGGCGGCCTGCAGCAGGCGCGCCTGCGCCTCGCGCGTCTGGTCGGCGCGGCCGGTTTCGGCCACATGCCAAAGCAGCCCGGCCATCGGGGCCATGCCAAGCAGCAGCACCAGGGCGAAGACGACTCCCAGGCGGCCAACGCCGCGGCGCAGTCTGGCGGCAATACCAAAAAACAGCGACAAGGTCCGCTCCGGCGGTTCAATCAGCCGTTTCGCAATCTGCCGCCAAGTGGTGAATGGAGCGTGAGCACCGCCATGCGTAGAGATGCGGAGTCCGCCCCGGCGTTGCTGCCGCTGCGCCGCACGCTGCTGGGCCTGCCATTGCTGGCGCTGCCGGTGCGCGCGCAGGATTTTCCGACGCGCGCGGTGCGCATCGTGCCGCCCTATCCGCCTGGTGGCGGCACCGACACGGTGGCCCGCCTGCTGCAGCCGCATCTGGCGGCCAGGCTCAATGCCACCATCCTGGTCGAGAACCGGCCGGGCGCCGGCGGCGCGATCGGCGCGGCCGAGGTCGCGCGCGCCGCGCCCGATGGCCACACGCTGCTGCTGGATGCGGCCGGGCACGTGGTGAACGCCACGCTGATGCAGGGGCTGAGCTTCGACTACCGCACCGCCTTCGCGCCGATCACGCAGCTTTCGGTGCAGCCGCAGATGCTGGTGGTGCCGGCGGCCTCGCCCTTCCGCTCGCTGCCCGAGCTGATCGCCGCGGCGAAGCGGGCACCAGGCACGCTGTCCATCGCCAGTTCCGGCAACGGCACGGGCGCGCACCTGGCGGCGGTGGCGTTCATGCGCGCGGCCGGCATCGATTTGGTGCACGTGCCCTATCGCGGCGGCGGCCCGGCCATGACCGACCTGATCGCCGGCAACGTGGCGATGAACTTTGCCTCGGTGGCAGCCGGCATGGGGCATGTGCAGGCCGGGCGCATCCGCGCGCTGGGCGCGGCCGGGCCGCGGCGGCTGGGGCCGCTGCCCGATGTGCCCACCATCGCCGAGCTTGGCCATCCCGGCTTCGATGCGGATGAATGGAACGGGCTGTGGACCGTGGCGGGCACGCCAGGCGGCATCGTCGCCCGCCTGCACGACGCGGTGATCCACGCGCTGGCCCAGCCGGACGTGCGCGCCCGCTTCGAGGCGATCGGCATCATCCAGGTCGGCAGCACCCCGGCCGAATTCGGCAGCTTCGTGGTCGAGCAGCGCGAACGGGCGGCGGCCCTGATCCGCGAAGCCAACATCACGCTGGGCTGAGATGTACGCGGCACCCCCCGAGATCACTGCGGAAATCTGGAGCCAGGTGCCGGATGCGCTGCGGCTTCGCGACCGATCCAGCGACTGGTTCTATGCGCGCCACCCTGGCGGGGCGGGAAGCTTCCTGGAAGGGCCGAGCTTCGATCGCGCCGGCAATCTTTGGCTCACCGACATCCCGTTCGGCCGCATCTTCCGGGTGACTCCCGCAGGCGAGTGGGTGGTCGCGGCCGAGTACGACGGCGAGCCGAACGGGCTGAAATTCCATCGCGACGGCTGGGCCGCGATCACCGATGCGAAGCGTGGCCTGATGCGGCTTGATCCCACGACCGGCGCGATCACACCGCTGCTGCTGCGCGCCCGCCGCGAGGGGTTTCGCGGCCTGAATGACTGCACCTTCGCCATGAACGGCGACCTGTGCTTCACCGACCAGGGCCAGACCGGCCTGCACGACCCGGCGGGCCGCGTGTATCGCCTGCGCGCCGGTGCGGCGCAGCCCGACGCGCTGGTGGTGAACGGCCCCAGCCCGAACGGCCTGGTGCTGACCGCGGATGGCGAAACCCTGTACGTGGCGATGACGCGCGACAACGCCATCTGGCGCGTGCCGCTGACGCCGGATGGCGGCGTGATCCGCGTGGGGCGCTTCATCCAGATGTCGGGTGGGCTGGCGGGGCCGGACGGCATGGCGATGGACGCGGCCGGGAACCTTGTGGTGGCGCACGCGGGCATGGGCTGCGTGTGGCTGTTCTCGCGCGTTGGGGAACCGATTTTGCGCATAAAATCGCCGCTGGGGCTGGGCACCACGAACGTGGCGTTCGGCGGGCCGGACCGGCGCGACCTCTACATCACCGAAAGCGAGAGCGGCACTGTGCTACGCGCACGGCTGGAGACGCCGGGCCTGGCGCTGTACTCGCACGCCTGAGGCGCCGCCTCAGGTTTCCAGCATGCGGCGCAGCAGTTCCACGTCCTCGGCGAAGCCGGGGTCGCGTTCCATCAGCTCGGCGATGCGGCTGCAGGCGTGCATCACCGTGGTGTGGTCGCGGTTGCCGAAACGCCGCCCGATCTCGGGCAGGCTGCGCTGCGTCAGCTGCTTGGCCAGGAACATCGCCACCTGGCGCGGGCGGGCCACGTTGCGGGCGCGCCGCGCGGAGCTCATGTCGGTCAGGCGGATGTTGTAGTGTTCCGCCACGCGCTTCTGGATCTCGTCGATCGTGACGCGCCGGTCATGCGCGCGCAGCAGGTCTGACAGCGCGTCCTGCGTGCCTTCCAGCGTGATCGGCCGGCCCAGCAGTTGCGCATGCGCGATCACGCGGTTCAGCGCCCCTTCCAGCTCGCGCACGTTCGACGTGATCTTGTGCGCCAGGAACTCCAGCACCTTGCCCGGCACGTCCGCGCGCGAAGCGGCGGCCTTGGCCTGCAGGATGCCGATGCGCAGTTCATAGGTCGTGGCGTGGATGTCGGCGACCATGCCGCAGCCCAGCCGCGTGCGCAGCCGATCCTCCAGCCCCGACAGGTCGGCGGGCGACTTGTCGGCGCTGACCACGATCTGCTTGCCGGCATCGACCAGCGCGTTGAAGGTGTGGAAGAATTCTTCCTGGGTGTTGTCCTTGCCGATCAGGAACTGCAGGTCATCGACCATCAGCACCTCGACGCTGCGCAGCGCTTCCTTGAACTCCATGGTGTTCTGGCTGCGGATCGCGGCGATGAAGCGGTACATGAACTTCTCGGCGCTCATGTAGGCGATGGCGCGGGTCGGTTCGCGTTCGCGGATCTGCCAGGCGATGGCATGCATCAGGTGGGTCTTGCCCAGGCCGACGCCGCCGTACAGGAACAGCGGGTTGAAGCCTGGCGTGGCCGGGTTGTCGGCGACGCGGCGGGCGCAGGCATAGGCGAACTCGTTCGGTTTGCCGACCACGAAGCTGGGGAAGGTGAAGCGCCCGTCAAGCGGGGCGATCAGGTCGGCGCGCGGGTCAGGCCGCGGTGCGTGATGCGCGCTGCCGTTGCTGTTGGCGGCCGTGGCAGGGGCCGCAAGCGGCATGCTGGCCACCGGCGAAAGCGGTTCCGCCAGGGCGGTCGGCAGGTCCTCGGCGCCGGTGCTGCGCACCACCAGCTCGATGCGCGACAGAAGCGGGTTCTCGCTTTGCCACAGCGCACGCAGCCGGTCGGCGAAATGCGCGCGCACCCAATCGCGCAGGAAGCGGGTGGGCAGCGCGATCAGCACTTCGTCGCCGTCCACCTCGGCCAGCACCATCTGGCGCAGCCAGTTGCGGTATTCGACCTCGCCGACCTGCTCACGCAGGCGGGCACGCACGCGGGCCCAGGCCTGGGCGTGCTCAGCGACCATCACATCGGACCCTGGCGGCGCCGACAGGGTAGCACCGGGCGCCCCGGACTGAATGGGGCCGGGCTGGTCGGGTCCATTGCGCTCTGCCCCGGATCGGCCCTGGTCCTTGTTCATGCCCCACACCCGATACTGCCTCGTCCCGCCTGTGCCTGCCCTTGCGCGCGGCCCGGCCGTCCAGCACGCCCGCGCCGTTGCGGGAATGTGTCCGGATGGGGCACGCACGCCGGATGTCCCGCTGTTCGGGCCGCGCTTCGCTCCCGTGAAGCCCAACCAGCGACCAGTCCTTACCCGACCTTCTACCGAAATTGGAGGGTCGAGGGCAAACGTTTATTGACCGTAATGTGACGAAACAACGACTGCGCCTAAGTCGTTGTTCGCGGATACTTGTGCTTTACTTGCGACGCTGTGTCCCATGATTTGGGACTGGCGATGGTGGATGAGCATGCCCGCACCAGGCGGCAGCAGGGATCAGGATGGATGGGCACGCCACGCAAGTCAGCCGAACAAAGGGCGCGCGCCTGCGCGCCCGACGCTACGCTTTCGCCGCGGCGCCGATCGCCTTGATACGCGCCGACAGCCTGGAAAGCCGCCGCGCCATCGTGTTCCGATGCAGCACGCCCTTGCCCGACGCGCGCATGATCACCGGGGTCAGTTCGCGGAACGCGCTTTCCGCATCCGCCTTCGTGCCGGAGGCGATGGCGGCTTCGACCTTCTTGACGAAGGTGCGCAGGCGCGACTTGCGCGCGCGATTGCGTTCGGTGCGAACGATGGTCTGGCGAATGCGCTTCTTGGCGCTGGCGGTGTTGGCCATGGTGGTGCGGCACTCAATATCTTGCGTGGAACGGATGCATGGCCAGACAAGTCCCCGACCACATCGAGCCAGCGGATATACGCTTCGGGTTTTGCATGGTCAAGGCAACGCGGCGTGCGCAACGCGCATCAGCATCACGCGCCGCGCACACATCGCCGAATCAGCGGGGGCGGCATCAGCGGTGCACGAAATTCGCGCGCCGCTTTTCGGCGAACGCGCTCATGCCTTCCTTCTGGTCGGCGGTCGCGAACAGCGGCAGGAACAGGCGGCGTTCCGTGCGCACGCCTTCCGCAAGCGCGGTTTCCTGCGCGGCGTTCACCGCTTCCTTCGCCGCCGCCACTGCCACCCGCCCATAGCCCGCGATCGCATCGGCGGTCTTCATCACCTCATCCATGTGCGTATCGGCCGGGAACACGCGCGCCACCAGGCCGCTGGCCAGTGCCTCGGCCGCGTCGATCATGCGGCCCGTCAGCACCATTTCCATCGCCTTCGCCTTGCCCACCGCGCGGGTCAGGCGCTGCGTGCCGCCGCTGCCGGGAATGATGCCCAGCTTGATCTCCGGCTGGCCGAACTTCGCGCTGTCGGCGGCCAGGATCGTGTCGCACATCATGGCCAGCTCGCACCCGCCGCCCAGCGCGAAGCCCGCCACCGCCGCGATGGTGGGCTTGCGGCAGCGCGTGATGCGTTCCCACGGCGCGATGAAGTCGGCCATGTAGGTGCCGGGATAGGTGCGGCCCACCATTTCCTTGATGTCGGCGCCGGCGGCAAACGCCTTCGCGCTGCCGGTCACCACGATGCAGCCCACGGCGTCGTCGGCCTCGAACGCATCGAGTGCCTGGTTCAGTTCCATGATCAGCGCGTCGCACAGCGCGTTCAGCGCGGCGGGGCGGTTCAGCGTGATCCTGCCGACCGCGCCGAGAGTCTCGACCAGGATGTTCTCATAGGCCATGGGGCATGCTTTCCGTTGAGGGTGCCGCCCTGTAGCTAACGCTGCGTGCGCGGGCAATAGAAGCTGCTGCGCCCCGCTTGCACGAGCTGCACGATGCCGCGGCAGCCAGGCGGGCCAGGGCAGGCGGCACAGGGTTGGCCGGCCCGGCCATAGACGCGCCAAGCGTGCTGGAAATAGCCAAGTTCGCCATTCGGCTGCACGTGGTCGCGCAAGGAAGACCCACCCACCGCGATCGCCTCGGTCAGCACGTCCTTGATGGCGGGCACCAGTTTTTCCGCGCGCGCCCCGGCCACGCTGTGCGCCAGGCGGCGCGGTGAGATGTTTGCGCGATACAGCGCCTCGCTGACATAGATGTTGCCCAGGCCCGCCACCACGCGCTGGTCGAGCAGGGCTGCCTTGATCGGCGTGACCTTCTTCACCAGTGCTACGGACAGCACGGCGGCGGTGAACGCATCCTCCAGCGGCTCCGGCCCAAGCCCCAGCAGGCGCGGATGCGTGGCTGCGCCGGCGGTCGCGAACAGGTCGAAACTGCCGAAGCGCCGCGGATCGACGAAGGCGACGCGGGTGCCTTCATCGGTTTCCAGCACGATGTGCGAATGCGGCGGATCCGGCTGGTTGGAGCCCCGCGCGGAGAGCACCATGCGGCCGCTCATGCCCAGGTGGATCAGCGCGGTTTCGCCGCCCGAGAGATGCGCCAGGATGTATTTCGCGCGCCGCGCCAGGGCCTGCACGCGCTGGCCGGTCAGCCGCGCGGCCAGGTTCACGGGCAGCGTCCAGCGCATGTCGGGCCGCGCCACGGTGACGCGCGCCAGCACGTGCCCCTGCAGGGCGGCCCGCAGGCCGCGCATCACCGTCTCGACTTCAGGGAGTTCCGGCATGGCGCGCGAGAGGCTACCGTCCGGCCCCATGCAGGACAATCAGCCCCAACCCGCCGCAGCCGGCACCGCCGATTTCGGCTTCACCCAGGTGCACGCCGCCGCGAAGGCCGGCCTGGTGCGCGGCGTGTTCGAACGCGTGGCCGGCCGCTACGACGTGATGAACGACCTGATGAGCGTGGGCGCGCACCGGCTGTGGAAGCGGATTTTTGTCAACGCACTCAACCCACGGGCGGGCCAGTGCATCCTCGACCTGGCCGGCGGCACCGGTGACATCGCCTTCAAGATCCGCGAACGCGGCGCCGATGTGATGCTCACTGACATCAACCCCGCCATGCTGGGCGTGGGGCGCGATCGCGCGCTGGATCGCGGCCTTGCCGACATTCCCGTAATCGCGGCCGACGCGGAACGCCTGCCGTTCCCGTCGGGCAAATTCGACGCGGTGACCATCGCCTTTGGCCTGCGCAACTGCACCGACAAGCCGGCCGTGCTGCGCGAGGCCCGCCGCGTGCTGCGCACGGGGGGAAAATTCTTCTGCCTGGAATTCTCGCGCCTGGAGGTCGCGGCACTGGCGCCGCTGTACGATGCCTATTCGTTCCGCGTGCTGCCCTGGCTGGGCGGGCGCGTGGCCAAGGATGCCGACAGCTACCGTTATCTCGCCGAGAGCATCCGCACCTTCCCGCCCCAGGCGGAGCTGGCGCGCATGATGGGCGAAGCGGGGTTCCAGCGGGTCACGTACAGGAACCTGTCGGGCGGCGTGGTGGCAATTCATTCCGGGCGGCGTCTGTGAGCCTTGCCGGTCGAAAAATCCTGCTGGTCGTCTCCGGCAGCGTCGCCGCCTTCAAGGCGCTGGAACTGGCGCGGTTGCTGCGCAAGGAAGGCGCCCATGTCACGGGCGTGCTGACCAGGGGCGGCCAGAAATTCGTCACGCCGCATGCGCTGCAGGCGATCACCGGCAGCCGCGTGTTCGACGATTTGTGGTCGCTGGAGCAGGAAGCCTCGGCCGGCCATATCTTTCTCGCGCGCGATCCGGACTTGATCGTGGTGGCCCCTGCCAGCGCGGACTTTCTGGCCCGCGCGGCGCTGGGGCTGGCCGATGACCTGGCTTGCGCCATCCTGCTGGCGACCACGAAGCCGGTGCTGATGGCGCCCGCCATGAACCCCACCATGTGGGCGCATGCCGCCACCCAGGCGCACCGCGCCACGCTGGCGGCGCGCGGCGTGGGCTTCGTCGGCCCCGGCGATGGCGCCATGGCCGAGGACGAGAGCGGCGTCGGCCGGCTTTCCGAGCCCGCGGAGATTCTCGCCGCCATCCGCGCGCATTTTTCCGCCGGCCCGCTCAGCGGAAAGCACGCGCTGGTGACCAGTGGCCCGACGCACGAGCCGATCGACCCGGTGCGCTACATCGCCAACCGCAGTTCCGGCCGCCAGGGCTTTGCCATCGCCGCGGCATTGGCGGCGCTGGGTGCGCGCGTGACCTGCGTGACCGGCCCCGTGCACCTGCCCGACCCGCCAGGCGTGGCTGTCCGGCGCGTGGAAACGGCGGTGGAGATGCTGGCTGCCTGCCAGATCGCGCTGCCGGCCGACCTGGCGGTCTGCGCCGCCGCCGTGGCCGACTGGCACGTGCGCGCCGCCGCGCAGAAGCTGAAGAAAGGGGCAACCGAGCCCGTGCTGCATCTGTCCGAGAACCCCGACATCCTGGCCACGCTGTCCGCTCCCGGCCCGCAGCGCCCGCGCCTGGTGGTGGGCTTCGCCGCCGAAACCGAGCACGTGATCGACCACGCCACCGCCAAGCGCCAACGCAAGGGCTGCGACTGGATCATCGCCAACGACGTCTCGGGCGACGTGATGGGCGGCGCCGAGAACCTGGTGCACGTCATCAGCGAGGCCGGCGTGGAAACCTGGCCGCGCATGGCCAAGGACGGCGTGGCCCGGCAGCTTGCCGCCCGCATCGCGGCAGCGCTCGCATGAGCGCGGAGCCGCTCACCGTCGCGGTGCAGGTGCTGGCGCATGCGAAGGACCTGCCGCTGCCGGCCTATGCCACGGCGCGCAGCGCGGGCATGGACCTGCTGGCCGCCGTGGCCGCGCCCGTCACGCTGCCAGCACGCGGCCGCGCCGCCATTCCCACCGGCCTTGCCATCGCCGTGCCGCCGGGGTGGGAGGCGCAGGTGCGTGCGCGCTCTGGCCTCGCCCTGAAGCACGGCATCTCGGTTGCCAACGGGGTGGGCACGATCGACGCCGACTACCGCGGCGAGGTCGGTGTGCTGCTGGTCAACCTGTCCGACACGCCCTTCGTGATCGAGCGTGGCATGCGGGTGGCGCAGCTGGTGTTTGCCCGCCACGGCATGGCCGCCTGGCAGGTGGTGGAGGCGCTGGACGAGACCGCGCGCGGCGCCGGCGGCTTCGGCTCGACCGGGCTTGGCGCGCCGGCGGCTTGAGCCAATATCCGGTGCGGACGGCAAAGCGCCCCTCACCCTGTCCCTCTCCCATTGGGAGAGGGAACCGTCCACGGCCAGGTCTCGCCAGGGAGGGTCCCCTCTCCCGATGGGAGAGGGACAGGGTGAGGGGCGCTTCGGATGCCCCAACACGAATGCCGCGCGAGGCCTGACGCCATGGACCTGTCCGAGGACGAAATCCGCCGCTACTCCCGCCACATCCTGCTGGAGGAGGTTGGCGGCACCGGCCAGCAGCGCCTGAAGGACGCCTCGGTGCTGCTGGTTGGCGCGGGCGGGTTGGGGTCGCCGCTGGCGCTCTATCTGGCGGCGGCGGGGGTGGGGCGCATCGGCATCGTCGATGACGACAGGGTGGACCTGTCCAACCTGCAACGCCAGGTGGCGCACAGCACCGACCGTATCGGCGTGGCGAAGGTGGACAGTGCCGCTGCGGCCGCGCGCGCCATCAACGCGCACGTCACCGTCGAACCGCATGCCACGCGCCTCACCGCCACGAATGCGCTTGACCTGATCCGCGCCTACGACCTGGTGTGCGACGGCAGCGACAATTTCGCCACGCGCTTCCTGGTCGCCGATGCCTGCCACCTGGCCGGGCGCGCCTTGGTATCGGCCGCCGTGCTGCGCTTCGAAGGCCAGCTTTCCGTCTTCAAGTCCCACCTTGGCGCGCCGCACCCCTGCTACCGCTGCCTTTATCCCGAAGCCCCGCCGGACGGCATGGTGCCCACCTGCGCCGAAGCCGGCGTGCTGGGCGCCGTCACCGGCGTGCTGGGCACGTTGCAGGCCACCGAGGTGCTGAAGGAAATCCTGGGCCTGGGCGAAAGCATGTCGGGCCGGCTGCTGCTGTGGGACGCGCTGGCGGCAAGCTTCCGCACCGTGCGCCTGCGGCGTGACCCCGAATGCCGGCTGTGCGGCACGGCGGCGATCGGCGACCTGTCGGCGCACGCATCCGCGCCGCGCCTGTGCCAGCCCGCGTGAGCCGCGCGCATGGCGCCCTGGGCATCATCCTGGCCGCGGGCGAGTACGAACGCGCGCAATACGCGCTGATGATGGCGACGGCGGCGGCCTCGATCGGCCGACACGTCGTGCTGTTCGTCACCAACGCCGGCATCAACGCGCTGCGCCGCCGCACGCCGGATGGCGAGCCGGGCTGGACGCATCTTTCGGGGTCGGTGCGCGACGTGGACCTGCAGGGCCGCGGCATCGCCGGCATGGCCGACCTGCTGCTGGCCGCGGTGGAACTCGGCATCCGCATCATGGTCTGCGAAACCGGGCTGAAGGCCGAAGGGCTGACCGCTTCCGATCTCAGCCCGGCGATCGCCGGCGAGGTGACGGGGCTGGTGAGCTTCTACGAAGCGGTGGGCGACGGCGCCATCGTGTTCATTTGATCTTGTTCATTTGACGCGCGCGCACGCTTGACCCGGCGCGGATCGGTTCGCCATGCATGCGGCATGCGCCTGCTGCTCGCGCCGCTGCTGCTGGCGCCCATGATCGCCCTGGCCCAAACCGCCGCGCCCACGCCGCCGGCGGCGCCCGCCCAGCCGCGCGCCACGCAGCCGCCGCGCCAGGCCACCCCTGCCGCGCCGGTCGCGCCCCGGCCCCGCGCCACCCCCGCGCCAGCGGCGCCCGCCCCCCAGGCCGCGCCCGCACCGCCGCCGCCTCCCCCGCCGCCGCCCAACCCGCCGGAGCGCGACAACCCCGCCCGTGGCCCGGTCACCGGCCTGCCCCTGCCGCGCTTCGCCGCCACCCGCAGCGACGAGATCAACCTGCGCAATGGCCCCGGCATGCGCTACCAGGTGGAATGGGTGCTGACCCGCAAGGACATGCCGGTGGAAATCATCCGCGAGAACGACGTGTGGCGCCGCGTGCGCGACGCCGACGGCACCGAGGGCTGGGTGCAAACGGGCACGCTGTCCGGCCGCCGGGTGTTCGTGGTGATCCGCCAGGCCGCCACGCTGCGCCGCCGCGCCGCCGACGATGCCGAGGTGGTGGCCAGGCTTGCCGTGGGCGTCATGGGGCGCATCCGGGCCTGCGCCCAGGACGCGACCTGGTGCGAGGTGCAGGCCGGCAGCCATCGGGGGTTCCTGCCGCGCTCGGCGTTCTGGGGCACGTACAGGAACGAGCCGATCAACTGAGGGGTGGTGCTGGGGAGTTACGCGCGCGCCGATTCCACGCTAAACTCCGGCGGCATGCGACGGGGAATTGCGCAGGATCGAAAGCGCCGCCTTTCGGCCGGTTCGCAGCGCCTCGCGAGGCCATTCTGATGACGACACTTCGCATTGAACCAACCGGTGCCGCCGCGTTCGACAAGTGTGCTTGCTGCGGCAACGTCACAGAGCGCGTCTGGGGTTTGGTCTACGACGTTGATGCCGCGCTCGCTGCCTACTTCGTGACCTGGACCCGTGGTCACATACCCAGCCATGGGGCGACACTCGACCTTGTCATCGGGGCGTGGGGGAATGCTGCCAAGCCGGGCGATCGAAACCTGGTGTGCCTGGAGTTCCGGACGATGCCGACCGGTCCCGGCTTCGGGATCGTCGATGCCGAGTCACGGGCGCCAGATTACGCCCGATTGGCTGCACAACCGCTGAAGCGGGCAGAGGTTATTGGGACGCCTTTGGCTGCAACAGCCTTTGCGATCGTCGATGCGATCTGGGTCGGCGACGACAGGATCGAGCCCATACGCGCATCCTGAGCCGCGACTGGCTACATCTATCGCCTCGCGCACCCGACCGCGCTATAGGCGGCGTTCCGGAGAGACACCACCATGAACAAGCCGCTGCCCAACTCGCTTCGCCTCGGCCCCGACGCGCGCGGCCATTTCGGCCCGTTCGGCGGCCGCTACGTGGCGGAGACCCTGATGCCGCTGATCCTGGAGGTGGAAAAGGCGTATGACGCGGCCAAGGCGGACCCAGGCTTCCAGCAGGAACTCGACCACTACCTGAAGCACTATGTGGGCCGGCCCAGCCCGCTATGGCTGGCGCAGCGCCTGACCGACGCGCTGGGGGGTGCGAAGATCTACTTCAAGCGCGACGAGCTGAACCACACGGGTGCCCACAAGATCAACAACTGCATGGGCCAGATCCTGCTGGCCCGGCGCATGAACAAGCCCCGCATCATCGCGGAAACCGGCGCCGGCCAGCACGGCGTGGCCACCGCCACGGTCTGCGCGCTGTTCGGCCTGCCTTGCACCATCTACATGGGCGCCACCGACGTCGCCCGCCAAAGCCCCAACGTGTTCCGCATGAAGCTCCTGGGCGCCACCGTGGTGGCGGTGACCAGCGGCGCCGCCACGCTGAAGGACGCCATGAACGAGGCGCTGCGCGACTGGGTCACCAATGTGCGCGACACCTACTACCTGATCGGCACCGTCGCGGGCCCCCACCCCTATCCCGCCATGGTGCGCGACTTCCAGTGCGTGATCGGCGACGAAGCCAAGGCGCAGCTGCACCAGGCCGAGGCGCGCCTGCCCGATGTGTGCATCGCCGCGATCGGCGGTGGGTCGAACGCCATGGGGCTGTTCCACCCCTTCCTCGATGACCCCTCGGTGCGGCTGATCGGGGTGGAGGCGGGCGGCCACGGGCTCGACGTGGACAACGGCCATGCCGCCAGCATCACCGGTGGCCGGCCCGGCGTGCTGCACGGCAACAAGACCTACCTGCTGCAGGACGAGGACGGGCAGATTCTGGAAGGCCACTCCATCAGCGCGGGGCTGGACTACCCCGGCGTCGGGCCGGAGCATTCCTGGCTGCACGACCAGGGCCGCGTGGAGTATGTGGCCGCCACCGACAAGGAGGCGCTGGACGCGTTCCAGCTGTGCACCCGCACCGAAGGCATCATTCCCGCGCTTGAACCGGCGCATGCGCTGGCCCACGTGGCGAAGATCGCGCCCGCGATGGACAAGGACGCGATCATCCTGATGAATCTGTGCGGCCGCGGCGACAAGGACATTTTCACCGTCGCCAAGGCGCTGGGCGTGGAGCTGAACTGATGCCGTTCCGTCGCGCCCCTGGCGCGCCCAATCGCATTGCGGAGCGCTTCGAGAAGCTGCGCGTGGAAAACCGCGGCGGCCTCATTCCGTTCATCGAGGCCTACGACCCCGACCCCGCGACCAGCCTGGCCTTGCTGCGCGGCCTGCCCGGCGCGGGGGCCGACCTGATCGAGATCGGCGTGCCCTTCAGCGACCCCATGGCCGATGGCCCGATCATCCAGCGCGCCGGCCAGCGCGCGCTGAAGGCCGGCGGGTCGCTCGCCGGGGCGCTGGCCATGGTGCGCGCCTTCCGCGCGCACGATGCGGCCACCCCCGTGGTGCTGATGGGCTACCTGAACCCGATCCTGTCCTACGGCCCGCAGCGCTTCGCCACCGATGCGGCGGGCAGCGGCGTCGATGGCCTGATCATCGTCGATCTGCCGCCCGAGGAAGCCCCCGAGATTTCTGACTTCACCGCCGCCGAGGGCCTCGAACTGATCCGGCTCACCGCCCCAACCACCGATGCGGCACGTCTTCCCGTGGTGCTGCGGGGCTCGGGCGGGTTCGTGTACTACGTCTCCATCACCGGCATCACCGGCACCACCACCGCCACGTCCGGCCACCTGGCGGAGGCGATCCCAAAACTGCGTGCGGCGAGCGACCTGCCGATCGCGGTCGGCTTCGGCATCCGCACGCCCGACCACGCCGCCGCCGCGGTGCGCGTGGCCGATGCCGCGGTGGTGGCCAGCGCGCTGATCGATACCCTCACGCAGCACCTGGACGACGCCGGGCGCGCCAAGCCCACGCTGGTGCGCGCGGTGCTGGACCAGGTGCGCGACCTGGCCGCCGCCGTGCGCGCCGCCCGCGCGAACAAGGCGGCCTGAGCGCGCCCCATGAACTGGCTCACCAACTACCTGCCGCCCCGCATCCAGACCCTGCTGCGCAAAAAGGAGGTGCCGGACAACCTCTGGCAGAAATGCACCGCCTGCGAGCAGATGATCTTCCACCGCGAGCTGGAAAAGAACCTGCATGTCTGCCCGCATTGCGGCAACCACATGCGGCTTTCGGCGGTGCGTCGGCTGGCGCTGACCTTCGACGCCGGACCCGATGGCGCCACGGGCGGCACGCGCATCGAACTGCCGGCGGTGCCGGTCGATCCGCTGAAATTCCGCGACCGCCGCCGCTACGCCGAGCGGCTGCGCGAGGCGCAGACCGAAACCGGCCTGCCCGATGCCTGCGTGGTGGCGCATGGCACGATCGGCGGCCACGCCGCGGTCGTGGCGGCGTTCGACTTCGCCTTCATGGGCGGCAGCATGGGCGCCGCGGTGGGCGAGGCGCTGGTGGTGGCCGCCCGCCTGGCCGTGCTGCAGGAAGCAGCGCTGATCGTGTTTCCCAGCTCGGGCGGGGCGCGCATGCAGGAAGGTGCGATCAGCCTGATGCAGATGCCGCGCACCACCGCGGCGGTGCAGATGGTGAAGCAGGCGCGGCTGCCCTACATCGTGGTGCTGACCGATCCCACCACCGGCGGCGTCACGGCATCCTTCGCCATGCTGGGCGACATCCACATCGCCGAACCCGCCGCCATGATCGGCTTCGCCGGTGCCCGCGTGATCGAATCCACGGTGCGCGAAAAACTGCCGGACGGGTTCCAGAAGGCGGAGTATCTGCTGGCGCACGGTATGGTCGACATGGTGGTGCGCCGGCCCGACCTGCCGGCCACGCTGGCGCGCGTGCTGGGGCTGCTGGCGCCGCAGGGCGCGGTGGCGACCATGCTGCCCGAAGCCATGCTGGCCACCCCGGCCGCCGACGACCCGGTGCCCGCGCTGCCCGCGCCCGAGCCCCAAGCCCAGCCATGACCGAAGTGCTGCTGGCATCGGAAACGGTGCTGGAGCGGCTGACGCGGCTCCATCCCAAGCTGATCGACCTCAGCCTGGGCCGGGTGTTCCGGCTGCTCGATCGCCTTGGCAACCCGCAGGACCGCCTGGCCCCGGTGCTGCACGTGGCCGGCACCAACGGCAAGGGCAGCACCTGTGCCTTCGCCCGCGCCATCGCCGAGGCCGCGGGCCTTCGCGCGCACGTCTACACCTCGCCGCACCTGGTGCGCTTCCACGAGCGCATCCGCGTGGCCGGCCGGCTGGTCGAGGAGGACCGGCTGTACGACACGCTGCTGGCGGTGGAGGATGCGAACGCCGGCGAGCCGATCACTTTCTTCGAGATCACCACCGCCTGCGCGCTGAAACTGTTCGCCGACACGCCGGCCGACCTGGTGATCCTGGAAGTCGGCCTGGGTGGCCGGCTGGATGCCACCAACGTGGTGGCACGGCCGGCGGCCACCGCGATCACCAGCATCGGCTTCGACCACATGGACTGGCTGGGCGACACGCTGGCGGCGATCGCCGGTGAGAAGGCGGGCACTTTCCGCCCGGGCGTGACGGCGGTGACCGGCGCACAACCGCCCGAGGCCATGGCCGCCATCGTGGCAGCAGCGGCACGGGTGGGCGCACCGCTGCTGGCGCGCGGACGCGACTACGAGGTGGCCGCGGCGCCGCCGGGCCTGCGCTACACCGACACCGCCGGCACGCTCGACCTGCCGTCGCCGGCGCTGCCCGGCCCGCACCAGATCGACAACGCGGGCATCGCCATCGCGGCGTTGCGCGCGGCCCTGCCGGCTTTGCCGGCGCCCGCCTTTGCGCGCGGGCTGGTCGCCGCCGACTGGCCCGCGCGCCTGCAGCGCCTGCGCCGCGGCCCGCTTGTTGCGGCGTTGCCGGAACACTGGGAACTCTGGCTGGATGGCGGTCACAACCCGGCGGCCGGCGAGGCGCTGGCACAGCACATCGCCGCCGCCTGGGCGGATCGCCCGCTGCACCTTGTGGTCGGCATGAAGGCCGGCAAGGGCGTGGAGGGTTTCCTGGCGCCGCTGCTGAAGCTGGCCGCCAGCGTGTGGGCCGTGGCCGAGCCGGCGCAGCATCTGGCCATGCCGCCCGAGGCGATCGTGGCGGCCAGCGGTGGGCTTGCGCGCATCGGCCCGACCGTGGCGGACGCACTGGCCGCGATCCCGCGCGCGGACGCGCCGGCCCGCGTGCTGGTGTGCGGCAGCCTTTATCTGGCGGGGCTGGTGCTGGCGGCGAACGGCTGATACCGACGGCACGAGACCTTGACTCGTGCCGAGGCCGCGAAGCGGCCCGCGCCCCCCGCTTGAAGATTGGGTTGCGCGAGCCGAGCGGCCGGAGGCCGCGCCCGGCGCTTGAGGGCAAGCAAAGACTCAATACCAACGGTCAATGCAATTGACCGTTGGTATGAGGGCGGCTACCGCGCCATGCGCCGCCCCACCGCCGCGTCAACCGTGTTCTCCAGCAGGCAGGCGATGGTCATGGGCCCCACGCCGCCCGGCACCGGGGTGATCGCGCCGGCCACGGCGGCGGCCTCGTCGAACGCGACGTCGCCGACCAGTTTTTCGCCGACGCGGTTGATGCCCACGTCGATCACGGTGGCGCCGGGGCGCAGCCAGTCGCCCCGCACCATTTCCGGCCGCCCGACCGCCGCCACCAGGATATCCGCCCGCCGGCACAAGGCTGCCAGGTCGCGCGTGCGCGAATGCGCGACCGTGACGGTGGCGTCGGCCTGGATCAGCAGGCTGGCCATGGGCCGGCCCACGATGGCGCTGCGGCCCAGCACCACCGCATCCGCGCCGCGAAGCGCGATGCCGGCGGCGGCCAGCAGGTGCATCACCCCCAGCGGCGTGCAGGGCACCAGCGCCGGGCGACCGGCCGCAAGCCGCCCGGCATTCACGGGGTGGAACCCGTCCACGTCCTTCGCCGGATCGATCGCGTCGATCACCGCCTCGGCCGCGACATGGGCGGGCAGCGGCAGCTGCACCAGGATGCCATCCACCGCGTCGTCGGCATTGAGCCGCGCGATCAAGGCCAGCAGCGCGGCCTGGGGCGTGGCTTCCGGCAGGCGGATCGTGTCGCTGTCGAAGCCCGCGGCCACGGCGGCCTTCTGCTTGGCGCCGACATAGGCGCGGCTGGCGGCATGGTCGCCCAGCAGCACCACGCGCAGGCCGGGCCTGAACGCCAGGCCCTTCACGCGCGCGGCCAGCGCCTCGCGCCGCTGGGCGGCGATCGCCTTGCCGTCGATCAGGCGCGCCATCAGACGGGCGGTCAGGCGGGCAGCGCCACGTAGATGCGCCACAGCACCAGTTGCAGGAACTGCAGCAGCACGATCAGCACCAGCGGCGACAGATCGATGCCGCCCAGGTTGGGCAGGATGTTGCGGATCGGGCGCAGCGCCGGTTCGGTGATGCGCTCCAGGAAGTCGCCGATCTGCCAGACCAGGCGGTTGCGTGTGTCCAGCACCTGGAAATTCACCAGCAGGTTCATCACCGCCGCGGCGATGACCACCCACTTGTAGAAACCCAGCGCGGTATCGAGCAGCCAGAACAGGGGATACATGGCGGCGCGGACCCTAACCGCCGCCCTGTGACCGGGCAAGGCTGGCCGGGCAAGGCTGGCCGGGCAAGGCACCGATCCTTGACGCAGCCTGCCCCCGGCGCGATACACCGCCCCCGCCGGGCGCCTTGATGGCCCGCGTGCAGGGCGAGTGGGGCTGTAGCTCAGTTGGGAGAGCGCGTCGTTCGCAATGACGAGGTCAGGGGTTCGATTCCCCTCAGCTCCACCACTCCGCCCGCTTTCCCGCCGCGCTCTTGCCGAAATCCCTGCCAGCCGCCATCGTTCGACTGATGCAATGAACACTGCGCGTCGAACGCGCGGCATGGGAAGGGGGAAGCGTGCCGGACGCACCAGCCATCGGTTATGTCGGCGTCGGCCTGATGGGCCATGGCGCGGCGCGCAACATCCGCCTCAAGGGCCACACGCTTGCGATCCTGGGCCATCGCAACCGCGCGCCGGTCGATGACCTGGTGGCGCTGGGCGCGACCGAAGCCAGCAGCCCCGCCGCGCTGGCCGCGGCCAGCGACATCCTGTTCCTGTGCCTGCCGTCCTCGAATGAGGTCGAGGCGCTGGTGCTGGGCGAAGGCGGCGTGGCGGCGGCGCTGCGGCCCGGCAGCATCCTGGTGGACAGCACCACCGCCGACCCCGCCAGCACGCGCCGCATCGGCGCCCTGCTGGCCGCGCGCGGCGTGGGCATGGTCGATGGCCCGCTGGGCCGCACACCGAAGGAAGCCGAAGCCGGCAAGCTCTCCACCTTCCTGGGCGGCGATCCCGCGCATGTCGCGCGCGTGCGCCCGATCGTGGAGTGCTACGCCGACACCATCATCGAGGCGGGCGCGCTGGGCGGCGGGCACACGCTGAAGCTGGTCAACAATTTCATCGCCATCGGCACCTGCGCGGTCCTGAGCGAGGCGGTCGCCACCGCGGCCAAGCTGGGTGTCGATCTGCCGACACTGTTCAAGGTGGTGTCGGCCGGCGGCGCCAACAGCGCCATGTTCCAGATGGTGATGCCCTGGGTGCTGGAAGGTGACGATTCCCGCCTGAAGGGCCCGTTCCGCATCGCCGCGAAGGACCTGCGCTTCTATCTGCGCCTGGCCGAAAGTGCCCCGGCCTCGTCGTTCGTCGCCGCCGCGTGCAGCCAGGTGCTGCAGACGGCGCTGGCCCAGGGCAACGCGGATCGCTTCCTGCCGGTGCTGCCCGGCATCATGGCGCAGTGGTCCGGCGCGCATATCCGCGACCTGCCGGACTGACCGCACGCCCACAAGGACAACACCACAGGGGAGAGGAACAACGCCATGGACCGACGCGACGTCTTCGCCACCGGCGCGCTGCTGGGCGCCGCCGGCCTGCTGGTGCCGCCGGCCGCCGCGCAAACGCCAGCCAGCGGCGGCTCGACGCTGGACCGCATCATCCGCGACAAGAAGATCCGTATCACCGCCGAGGTCACCTCGCCCCCCTTCGGCATCCTGGACCGCAACAACCAGCCCGACGGATCGGAGATCGCGACCGCCAGGCGGCTTGCGCAGGATCTTGGGGTGGAGGTCGATCTGGTGCAGGTCACCGGTCCGCAGCGCATCCCGGCGCTGCTGGCGGGCCGCGCGGACGTGGCGATCTCGTCGCTGTCGATCACGCTGGCGCGCGCCCAGACCGTGGCCTTCGCCAATCCGCATGGCGCGCTTTCCATCGTCATCACCGCGCCCGAGCGCGTGGCCATCAGCGGCCCTGGGGACCTGGCCGGCAAGCGCATCGGCATCACGCGCGCGACGCTGGAGGAAGCGACCGTGCCGCGCAGCGCGCCGCCCGACGCCAGGATCGTGTTCTTCGACGACATCGCGGCCACCATCCAGGCGCTGGTCTCGGGCCAGGTCGATGCCGCCGGCATGTCGGCCTTCGCCGCGAAATCGGTGGCCGATCGCAACCCGCGCGCGGGGCTGGTCAACAAATACACCGTGACCACCGCGTTCTACGCGCCCGCCGTGCGCCAGGCCGACCACGAGCTGCGGCACTGGATCAACACCTGGATCATGCTGGGCAAGCAGAACGGCGTGCTGGCGGAAATTTACCAGCGCTACACGGGCGTGGAGCTTGTGGCGCTGCCGCTGATCTGAGGGCGCGCCGGCGGCCTGGCCGGTGCCCTACGTCTTCCAGTTCGGCATCGTCTGGCAGCACTGGCCGCGCCTGCTGGACGGCGCGCTGCTGACGCTGTGGCTTTCCGCCGCCGCCTTCGTGCTGGGCCTGTGCTTGGCCATTCCCTGCGCGCTGCTGCGCCAGCAGGGGCCGCGCGCGGCGCGGGCGGTGGTGGCGGCCTATGTCGAGCTGATCCGGAACACGCCGCTGCTGGTGCAGCTGTTCGTGCTGTATTTCTCGCTGCCCGGCCTGGGCCTGCGCCTGTCGGCCACCGGCGCGGCCCTGCTGGGGCTGGCGCTCAATTTCGGCGGCTACGGCACCGAGATTGTTCGCGCCGGCCTGGACGCCATTCCGCGCGGCCAGGTCGAGGCCGGGCGCGCGCTGGGTCTTTCACTCGTCCGCATCGTCCGCCACATCGTGCTGTTGCCGGCGCTGAAGCTGGTGTACCCGGCGCTTTCCAGCCAGTTCGTGCTGCTGCTGCTGGGCTCCTCGATCGTCTCGGCGATCTCGGTGGAGGAGCTGACGGCGGTGGCCAATACGTTGCAATCCACCACCTTCCGCGCCTTCGAGTTCTACTTCGTTGCGGCCGCCCTTTACCTCGCCATGGCGCTGGCCTGCCGCGCGGTGCTGGATGGTGTGTACTGGCTGGCCTTCGTGCGCGGGCAGGCCCGCGCATGAGCCGCGATTTCGAATGGCCGGAATTCCTGTTCATCCTGCTGGCGCTGCGCTGGACATTGGCGCTGTCGGCCGTGGCCTTCGCCGGCGGGCTGCTGGCCGGCCTGGGCGTGGCATTGCTGCGGGTAGCACCCTGGCGCGCGCCGCGTGCGCTGGCGGCCGCCTATATCGGCCTGTTCCAGGGCACGCCGGTGCTGCTGCAACTGTTCCTGGTCTATTACGGCCTGGCCGTTCTCACCGGCGTGCGGATCGATCCCTGGCCGGCCGTGGCGCTGGCCTTCACGCTGTACGCCGCCGCCTTCCTGGGCGAAATCTGGCGGGGCGCGATCCAGTCGGTGCCGCAGGCGCAGTGGGAAGCGGCCCGCGCGCTGGCGCTGTCCTGGCCGCGCGCGATGCGGCTGGTGGTGCTGCCCCAGGCGGTGCGCATCGCCACGCCGCCGACCGTCGGGTTCCTGATCCAGCTGGTCAAGGGCACGTCCATCGCCTCGATCATCGGCTTCGTGGAAGTCACGCGGGCGGGGCAGCTGATCGTGAACGTCACCTTCCAGCCGATGCTGGTGTACCCGGTGGTCGCGGCGCTGTATTTCGCGGTGTGTGCGCCGCTTTCCCTGCTGGCGCGCCGGCTGGAAGCGCGCCTGGGACGTCCCGGAACGCCACGCGCCACGATCGCCGCGAATTGACGCCGCCCGCGCCTGCCGCAAAGCTTGCGGGACCCGCGCCATGCTGGGGACCCGCGCGGGCGGAAGGGTGGGGCATGGCACGGCGGCTGCGCATCGGGGTTGATGTCGGCGGCACCTTCACCGACCTGGCCATGGTCGATGACGCCACCGGCCGCATCGCCTTCCACAAGGTGCCCTCCACCCCCGCCGATCCATCGCTGGCGATCGAAACCGGCGTGCGTGAGCTGCTGGCACAGAACGCCGGCGCCGCCGCCGACGTGGCCTTCCTGGGCCACGGCACCACAGTGGCCACCAACATGGTGATCGAACGCCGCGGCGCCCGCACCGGCATGGTCACCACGCGGGGCTTCCGCGACGTGATCGAGATCGCGCGCCAGACCCGCCCGCACCTGTACAACTACGCCATCCAGCGCCCCGCGCCGCTGGTGCCGCGCCGGCGGCGCCTGGAGATCGCCGAACGCCTTGCCGCCGATGGCACCGTGCTGGTGCCGCTCGACGAAGCAGCGGTGACCCAGGCGGCCGAAACCCTGCGCCAGGCGGGCGTGGAGGCGGTGGCGATCTGCTTCCTGCATGCCTGGCGCGATCCGCGGCATGAGCGCGCGGCCAAGGCGATCCTGGCGCGGCTGCTGCCGGACGCTTACCTGTCGGTCTCGTCCGAAGTGCTGCCTGAATTCCGCGAGTTCGACCGCTTCTCCACCACCGTGCTGAACGGTTTCGTCGGCCCCCGCATGGCGCGCTACCTGGATCGGCTGCTGGGGCGGGTGCAGGGGCTTGGCATCAATGCCGAGCCGTACACGGTGCACTCGAATGGCGGGCTGATGTCGGTGGCCACGGCGGCGCATGCACCGGTGCGCACCTGCCTGTCCGGCCCCGCGGCCGGCGTGATCGGCGCGGCGATGGTGGGTGTGCAGGCGGGGTTTCGCAACATCGTCACCTTCGACGCCGGCGGCACCAGCACCGATGTGTGCGTGATCGCGGACGGCGCGGCGACCAGCAGCAGTGCCCGCGACGTGGCGGGCCACCCGGTGAAGGTGCCCAGCATCGGGATCGACGTGATCGGCGCCGGCGGCGGGTCGATCGCGTTCATCGACAGCGGTGGCGCGCTGAAGGTCGGGCCGCGCAGCGCCGGGGCCGAGCCTGGCCCGGCGGCGTATCGGCGCGGCGGCACCGAGCCGACATTGACCGATGCCAACATCGTGCTGGGCCGGCTGGACCAGGTGGCTCTGCTGCGCGGTGCCATGCCGATCGACGCGGCCGCGGCGCGCCATGCCGTGATGGAAGGGGTCGCGCGCCCGCTGGGCCTCACGCTGGAACAGGCCGCACTTGGCATCATCCGCGTGGCGGTGGCGAACATGGGCCGCGCGATTCGCGGCGTGACCACCGAGCGCGGCTTCGCGCCGGAAAAATTCGCGCTGTTCGCCTTCGGCGGTGCCGGCCCGCTGCACGCCACGGAGGTCGCGGCGGAGTGCTCGATCCCCACCGTGATCATCCCGCGCGAGCCTGGCACGATGTGCGCGCGCGGCATCCTGCTGGCCGACATCGCGCTGGATTTCGTGCGGAGCGAAATCCGCCCGCTGGACGATGCCGCCTGGGCACGCGCCGCCGAATTGTTCGACGCGATGGCGCGCGAGGCCGATGCCTGGCTCTCGCGTGAGGCCGTGCCGCCGGCCCGGCGCGCCACCCGCCGCGCGGTCGAGCTGCGCTATGACGGCCAGAATTTCGAGGTGCGCGTGCCGCTTGGCGATGCGCTGCCCACGCGCGCGGCCGTGCTGGAACAATTCGCCCAGGAACACGCGCGCACCAACGGCTACGCCATCCCCGATCGCGGCGTGGAGCTGGTGAACTGCCGGCTGACCGCGCTGGGCCATGTGCCGCAGGGCGCCCCCGAACCGCCGCCCGATGGCGGCACCGTGGAAGCCGCGCGCATCGCCACGCGACGCGCGTTTCTCGACCCGCGCCTGGGCTGGCAGGACACGCCGGTCTTTGCGCGCGAAAAACTCCCGGTGGGCGGCACGCTGGCCGGCCCCGCGGTGATCGACGAAATGAGCGCGACCACGCTGGTGTTCCCGAACCAGGTCGCCACGCTGGACCGCGATGGCAACATCATCGTGCGCCACGCGGCCGGCGCGGTCGATCGTGCGGCGGGAAGGCTGCTGGAAAATGTCTGACGCGATTCCGCAGTCCGCCACCACCCTGGCCGCCGACCCGATCGCCATGGAGGTGTTCGCCAACCGCCTGCTCTCCATCACCGAGGAGATGGGCCATGTGCTGATCCGCGCGTCGTTCAGCACCAACATCAAGGAGCGCAAGGACTGCTCGGTGGGCATGTTCGACGTGCAGGGCCGCTGCATCGCCCAGGCCGCGCACATGCCCATGCACCTGGGGTCGCTGATGGGCGCGGTGGTGACGGTGCTGGAACGCTACCGGCCCGACCAGATGCGCGAAGGCGACGCCTTCGTCTGCAACGACGTGTTCCTGGCACGCGGCACGCACCAGCCTGACATCAACATCATCACGCCCATCTTCCACGACGGCGCGGTGAAGTTCTTCGCCGCCAACACGGGACATCACAGTGACGTGGGCGGCCCCAATCCCGGCTCGATGTCGCAGAGTGCCAGGTCGATCTTCGAGGAAGGCATCCGTATTCCCGTGATGCGCCTGGTGCGCGCGGGCGAGCTCGACCTCGACCTGCTGGAGATGATCGCGCACAACAGCCGCGAGCCGGCCGAGCGCATGCTTGATCTCCGCGCGCAGGTGGCGGTGAACGAGCGCGGCGCGGAGCTGATGCGCCGCCTGGTCGCCGCGGACGGCATCGCCGCCACCGAGGCCGCGATCGAGGCCTTGCTGGCCTACACCGGGCGGCGTTTGCGGGCGCGCATCAAGGCCCTGCCGGATGGCGAGTACAGCGGCGAGCGCTGGATGGATGGCGATGGCGTGCCCGGCGGCCCGCCGCTGGTGCTGCGCGCCAAGGTGGTCGTGCACAACGAGGACCTGCTGCTGGATTTCGCAGGCTCCGGGCCGCAGGCGCGGGGCGCGCTCAACATCGCGCCGAATGCCCTGGAGGCCACCTGCTACTACGCGGTGAAGGCGCTGCTGGACCCCGACCTGCCGGCGAACAGCGGGTTGTTCGACGCAATCCGCATCAGCGCGCCGGAGGGCAGCATCGTGAACCCCCGCTTTCCCGCCGCCACCGCGGCCCGCGCCATTGCCTGCAACCGGCTTTCGGGCGCGATCTTCGATGCCATGAACCCCGTGCTGCCGGTGGAAAAGCGCATGGCGCACAGCCACGATTCGGTGCCCGCCATCCTGGTGTCCGGCCAGCGGCGCAGCGGCACCTACGTGTACATCGAGACGATCGGCGGCGGCGGCGGCGCGCGCCACGGCGCCGACGGGGCGGAGGCCGTGCAGATGCACGTGACGAACAGCTCCAACCTGCCGGCCGAGGCGTTCGAGATCGAATACCCGCTGCTGGTGGATGAATACGCGCTGGTGCCGGACAGTGGCGGCGCCGGACAGTGGCGAGGAGGTCTTGGAATCGCGCGCGAAATTTCGTCGCGCGTCGATGGCTCGGTGCTGACGGCGCGCGGCGAGGGGCACGAGAAGGTGGCGCCCGGCCTGGATGGCGGGCTTCCAGGGGGAAGGGCGACGCTGGTGATCGAACCCGGCACGCCGCGGGAACGCCTGCTGCCCACCGCCACCACGGCGCTGCCCATGACAACCGGCATCGGCGTGCGCATGGAAACCCCCGGCGGTGGTGGCCTGGGCGATCCGCCGCTGCGCGATGCGCACGCACTGGCTGCGGATGTTCTCGACGGCAAGGTTTCGCGGGCGGCGGCCGAGCGGGACTACGGGGTGGATCGCGTCGCCGCGGCGCTGGCCGCATGGCAGGAGGGGGCATGACACACCGCATCGCGCGCCGCGCCGCGCTTGTTGGCGCACTCGCCGCCCCCGCCGTCGCGCGCGCCCAAGCGCCTTGGCCCACGCGGCCGATCCGCGTGATCCTGCCCTTCGCCGCCGGCGGCGGCACCGATGTGGCCGCGCGCGTCTATGCGCAGCGGCTGAGCGAGGTGCTGGGTCAGCCAGTGCTGATCGACAATCGCGGCGGGTCGGGCGGCAATATCGGCGCCGAGATGGTCGTGCGCGCGCCGCCCGATGGCTACACCATCCTGCTGACCAGCAACGGCCCCTCCACGGTCAACCGCTTCCTGTACAAGGACATGAGCTTCGACCCGATCCGCGACCTGCTGCCGATCGGGCTGATCTTCCGCATCGAGCAGATGCTGGCGGTCACGCCATCGCTGCCGGCGCAAAGCGTGGCGGAGTTCATCGCACTTGCCCGCGCCAAGCCTGGCGAGATCACGGCCGGATCGGGCGGCAGCGGATCCTCCATCCACCTTGCGCTGGAACTGTTCAAGCTGCGCGCCGGCGTGAACATCACGCATGTGCCGTATCGCGGCGGCGGCCCGGCCATGACCGACCTGATGGCCGGCACCATCCACTGCATGTTCGATTCCATGCCGTCGGCGCTGCCGCAGCTGCGCGCGGGGCGGGTGCGGGCGCTCGCGCTGTGCGGCGCCAGGCGGCACGCGCTGGTGCCCGAGCTGCCCACCATGCAGGAAGCTGGCGTGCCGGACTATGTGGCCGGCACCTGGATTGCCATCTTCGCCCCCCTGGGCACGCCGCCCGCCATCATCGCGCGCCTGGGCGATGTTTCGGCCAGAACACTGGCCGAACCCGCCACGCGCGACGCCATTGCCCGCGTCGGCGCGGATGCGGAGTCGTCCACGCCCCAGGAACTGGCCGAGATCATGCGCCGTGAAACAGCGCTGTGGGGCGAGGTGGTGCGCGAAGCCGGGATCGTCGCCAACTGAACCCAGGGGAGGCGCTGATGCGCATCGCTCGATCCACGCTCGCGGCCTGCATCACGATGTTCTGCGCGACCGCCGGCGCACAGGAGCTGCGCGTGGGCCTGCCATCCGATGCGCTGACGCTCGACCCGCACAATTTCCGCGACCGCATCACCCAGACCGTGACGCTCAACATCCACGATGCGCTGCTGCTGAATTTCGGCGGCCGCAACCTGCCGGCTCTGGCCGAAAGCTTCCGCCAGATCGACGACCGCACCTACGAGGCGGTGCTGCGCGACGGCGTGACCTTCCACTCCGGCGCGCCGCTGACCGTGGATGACGTGATCTGGAGTTTTGAGCGGCTGACAAAGCCCAACGCGCTGGGCGGCCAGACCAGCCCGCGCGCCGGCCTGCTGGGCCCGCTTGCCAGCATCGAGGCCACCGGCCCGCGCACCGTGCGCTTCCGGCTTGCCACGCCCTGGCCGGTGTTTCCGACCATGCTGACCATCCAGCCGGTGGCGCGGCGCGGCTTTCATGCCGAGGTGGGCGATGCCGGCATGGCCACGCGCACCGATGGCGCGGGCCCGTTCCGCCTGTTCCGCTGGAACCGCGGCGACAGCATCCAGCTGGAACGCCACCCCGGCTATCATGGCGGCCCGCCGCCTGCCGCCCGCGCCACCTTCCGCGTGGTGCCGGAAACCGCGTCGCGCACCGCGGCGCTGCTGGCGGGCGAGCTGGAGATCGCGGCCGAACTGCCGGTGGCGGCGATCCGCCAGGTGGAGCGCAGCCCGCGCGCCCGCGTGGCCGCGGTGAACAGCACGCGCAGCATCTTCGTCTCGCTCAACACCACGCGCCCGCCGTTCAACGATGCGCGCGTGCGCCAGGCGGCGAACCATGCCATCGACAAGCGGCTCATCATCGAGCGCCTGTTCGGCGGGCGCGCAACCGCGCTCAACGGCGTACTCACGCCCGACAGTTTCGGCTTCAACCCTGGCCTGCCCGCCTATGCGCACGATCCCGCCCGCGCCCGCGCGCTGCTGGCCGAGGCGGGCCACGCCAACGGCATCGACATCACGCTGGACAGCATCGCCGCGGACCGCGAGACCGCCGAGGTGCTGGCGCAGATGCTGGGCGCGGCCGGCATCCGGGCGCGGGTGCAGGTGTGGGAAGGCGCAGTACTCACGCCGATCTGGCGCGATACCGCGCGCAACGAACGCCAGGCGCTGCTGACCGGCTGGGGCAGCGGCGCGCTCGACCCCACCGGCATCATGGAACCCACGCTGAAGTCGCGCGATCGCGGCAACACCGCCGGCTACGCCAACCCCGAGGTCGATCGGCTCATCACCCTGGCCGGCAGCGAGCCGGACACCGAGAAGCGCGCGGCGCTGTGGCGCGACGCGCAGGCCATCATCACGCGCGAGGCGCCGTGGGTGTTCCTGTGGGTGCAGCAGGATCTGTATGGCGTGAGTGCGCGGCTGCGCGACTGGTCGCCCGAGCCCAGCGCCATGATCCAGCTGCACCGCGCCAGGCTTGAATAGGGCGCCTGGAGTAGATGCGCCTTTCCACCCTGCTGGAACGCCTGCTGCAGCTGATCCCGGTGCTGCTGGGCGCGGCCACGGTGGTGTTCCTGATGACCGAGCTGACCCCCGGCGATCCGGTGGAGATCATGCTGGGCAACGAGCCACACACGGCCGAGCAGGAAGCGGCGCTGCGGCGCGACATGGGCCTCGATCTGCCGCTGTTCCGGCGCTACCTGCACTTCCTGGGCAATGTCGCGACCGGCAGTTTCGGCCAGAGTTTCTTCCATCGCCGGCCGGTGGCCGAGGTGCTGCTGGAACGCCTGCCGGCCACCGCCGAACTGGCGCTGGCCGCCATCCTGGTCGCACTCGCCATCGCGCTGCCGGCGGGCATCATCGCCGCCCTTCGGCGCGGCACGGCGCTGGATCGCGCGGCATCGACCATCGCGGTGGCGGGCGTGGCGATGCCGCATTTCTGGCTGGGGCTGCTGCTGATCATGGGGCTTTCGGTGGAACTCGGCTGGCTGCCCGTGGCCGGGCGCATCAGCACGGCGCTGGATGTGCCGCGCGTCACCGGTTTCCTGCTGGCCGATACGCTGCTGGCCGGTCGGCTCGATTCCTTCGCCGACGCGCTGCGCCACCTGGCCATGCCGGCGCTGACCCTGGGCACCGGCCTCAGCGCGCTGCTGATGCGCGTCACCCGCACCTCGATGATCGAGGTGCTGCGCCAGGACTACGTGGCCTTCGCCCGCGCCAAGGGCCTGTCGCCGGCCCGCGTCATCATCCGCCATGCGCTGCGCAACGCGCTGATCCCGGTGGTGACAGTGACCGCGATCGACATCGGCGCGCTACTGGGCGGCAGCGTGGTGACCGAGGCGATTTTTGGCTGGCCGGGCATGGCGCGACTGCTGGTGGAGGGCGTGGCGGCGCGCAACTACCCGCTGGTGCAGGCCGGCGTGCTGCTGTTCGCCGTCATCTACATCCTGGTCAATTTCTGCGCCGACCTGCTGTACACCGTGCTCAATCCCCGTATCCGCCTGTGACCGACCGCCTGCCCCGCGATGCCTGGTCGATCGGCTTCATCGCCATCGTGCTGTGCTTCGTGCTGGCGGCGCTGTTCGCCCCCTGGCTTGCGCCGCACGACCCCACGCAAGGCTCGCTGCTGCGCCGGCTGCAGCCGCCGGCCTGGATGGAGGACGGCGCGCTGTCCTTTCCGCTGGGCTGCGATGCGCTGGGCCGCGACATTCTCTCCCGCCTGCTGTTTGGCGCGCGGGTGTCGCTGCTGGTCGGCGTCGCGGTGGCCGGCATCGCCGCCTGCATCGGCACGGCGCTGGGCCTGCTGGCCGGCTACCTGGGCGGTGCCGTGGATGCCGTGATCTCGCGCGTGGCGGACGTTCTGCTGGGCTTCCCGCTGCTGATCTTCGCCATCGGCCTGATGGGCATGCTGGGGCCGGGCCTGGGCAACATCGTGTTCGCGCTGGCGTGCAAGGAATGGATCATCACCTGCCGCCTGGTGCGCGGCCAGGTGCTGGAGGCGCGCGCGCAGGAATACGTGGAAGCGGCCGTGGCGATCGGTGCCTCGCCGCTGCACGTGATGGGGCGCGAGATTTTGCCCAACGTGCTGAGCCCCGTGATCGTGGTGGCGACGCTTCGCATGGCCACCATCATCGTGGTGGAATCCACGCTGTCCTTCCTGGGCATCGGCATCCAGCCGCCCACGCCCGCCTGGGGCAGCATGATCGCGGAGGGCCGGGCCTATCTGCTGGATGCCTGGTGGGTTTCCAACATGCCGGGCCTGGCGATCTTCGTGCTGGTGCTGTCGGTGAACATGGCCGGCCAGGGCCTGCGCGACGCCTTCGACCCGAGCCTTTCGCGATGACCGCGCTGCTGGAGATTGCCGGCCTGCGCACCGAATTCGGCCCGGTGGTGGCGGTGGACGGCGTGGACCTTGATGTGCGCGAGGCCGAGTGCCTGGGCGTGGTCGGTGAAAGCGGGTCCGGCAAGACCGTGACCTTCCTGTCCGTGCTGGGCCTGCTGGCGCCGCCTGGCCGCGTGGTGTCGGGCAGCGCGCGCTTCGCCGGCGAGGACCTGCTGGCACTCCCTGAACCCGCGCTGCGCCGGCATCGCGGGCGCGACATCGCGCTGACGTTCCAGGATGCGCACACCGCGCTCAATCCCGCGCTCACCGTGGCCGAGCAGATTTCCGAGGTGCTGGCGGCACACGGCCGCCCTGGCAGTCCGGAGGAATTGCTGCGCCTGGTCGGGATTCCCGACGCTGGCCGGCGGCTCAGGAACTACCCGCACCAGTTCTCGGGCGGCATGCGCCAGCGCGTGATGCTGGCGATCGCGCTGGCCTGCCGCCCGCGCCTGCTGATCGCCGACGAACCCACCAGCGCGCTGGACGTGACGGTGCAGGCGCAGGTGCTGGACCTGATCGCGCGGCTGCGTGCCGAGCTTGGCATGGCGGTGGTGCTGATCACGCACGATCTGGGCGTGGTGGCCGAGCACTGCGCGCGGGTGGCGGTGATGTATGCCGGCCAGGTGGTGGAGCTTGGCCCCGTGGCCGAAGTGCTGCGCGCCCCGCGCCACCCCTATACGCGGGGCCTGCTGGAAGCGGTGCCCTGGGTGGATGAATTGGATGCACCGCTGCGCCCGATGCCGGGGCAGGTGCCGCTGCTGCCGGACCTGCCGCCAGGCTGCCGATTCCAGCCGCGCTGCCCCGTGGCGCTGCCGGCATGCGTGGCGCCTGTGGCGATGCGCGGCGAAGCGGCGCATCGGGCGCGGTGTGTGCGGGCGGCATGACCTCACCCCTGCTGTCCGCGACCGGCCTGGTGCGCCATTTCGACACGCGCCGCGGCCTGCAGCGCCTGCTGCGCCCGGCCGCAGGCCACACCGTGCGCGCGCTGGATGGCGTTTCGCTCACGCTTGATCGCGGCGAAACGCTCGGCATTGTCGGCGAAAGCGGCTGCGGCAAGACCACGCTGGGCCGCGCCATCGTCGGCCTCACGCCACCCAGCGCCGGGCGCGTGGAACTGGACGGCCGCAACGTGGCCGACCCCGCGCATGGAACCGAGGCACGGCGGCGCATCGGCATGGTGTTCCAGAACCCCTACGCCTCGCTCAATCCGCGCCACAGCGTGGTGGAGAGCGTCTCGCTGCCGCTGCGCGTGCATCGCCTGGCCGGCGGCGCCGCGGCGCGCGAGCAGGCACGGCAAATGCTGGCCCGTGTCGGGCTTTCGCCCGAGGCCGGCGCGCGCATGCCGCGCGCGTTCAGCGGCGGCCAGCGCCAGCGCATCGCCATCGCCCGCGCGCTGATCGCCGCACCCGACATCGTGGTGTGCGACGAGGCGGTTTCGGCGCTCGACGTGTCGGTGCAGGCGCAGGTGCTGGCGCTGCTGCGCGACCTGCAGGCCGAACGCGGCCTGGCCTATATCTTCATCAGCCACAATCTGGGCGTGGTCGGGCGCATCGCCGACCGCATCGCGGTGATGTATCTGGGCCGCATCGTCGAACAGGGTTTTGCGCGCGCGGTGCTGCGGGCGCCGGCGCATCCCTATACCCAGGCGCTGCTGGCGGCGGCGCCGCGCGCCGGCCCCCGGGCGCTTCGCGAAAAGCCGCGCGGCGAGCCGCCCTCGCCGTTCGCGCCACCCGCCGGCTGCCATTTCCACCCGCGCTGCTCGCGCGCCGCGCCGCGCTGCGCCACCGACCCGCCGGTGCTGGCCGAAGCCGCACCAGGCCGAAGCGTTGCCTGCCACTTCCCGACCCTGCCATGACCAGGAGCCTTGCCGCATGAAGACCACGAAGATCGTCGTGCCCTCCGGCCACATGGGCACCACGCCGTTCGAAACCGACAGTTTTCGCCGCGGCGTGGCCGAGAAGCCCGACTACGTGATCGCCGACAGCGGCAGCGCCGATATCGGCCCTTACCCGCTGGGCGCCGACAAGCCGCCCTGCGCCGAAGCCTGGCAGCGCCACGACCTGGAACACATGCTGCTGGCCGCGCGCGAGCTGGGCGTGCCCATGGTGATCGGCAGCGCCAGCGACACCGGCACCGACAAGTCGGTGGATCGCTACCTGCGCCTGGTGCGCGACATTGCCGCCCAGCACAAATTGGCACCTTTCCGCATGGCCGCGATCTATGCGGAACAGCCGGTCGATCGCGTGCGCGGCTGGTTGGCGGATGGCCGCGCGATTGACGGCCTGGATGGCCGCGCCCCCGCCGATGCCGCCATGCTGGAACGCACCGACCGCGTGGTGGCGGTGATGGGGGCGGAGCCGATCATCGCCGCGCTGGACGGCGGCGCCGAGGTGGTGATCTGCGGCCGGTCCAGCGATGCCGCGATCTTCGCCGCCGCCCTGCTGCGCGAACAGCACAGCCGCGCCGACAGCTTTTTCGCCGGCAAGGCGCTGGAGTGCGCCAGCTTCGCCGCCGAGCCGTTCATGCAGAAGGAAACGATCCTGGGCACGGTCGGGCCGGATGGGGTTTCGGTGAAGGCGATGCACCCGAAGCAGCGCTGCACGCCCACATCCGTCGCTGCCCACACGATGTACGAACGCCGCAACCCGTTCCGCGAATACGTGCCCGGCGGCTACGTGGACATGACCGACTGCCGCTACGAGCAGATCGACGACAAGACCACCCGCGTCACCGGCCACCGCTTCGTCGATGACAGCGTGTACCGGATCAAGCTGGAAGGGGCCGGCAAGGTCGCGGAACGGCGCATCTTCATCGCCGGCCACCGCGACCCGTACCTGATCGGCCACTACGACCAGGTGCTTGCCTTGGCGCGGGCGAAGGTCGAGCGGATGTTCGGCCCGATCGGCAGCGACTATCAGCTGCACTACCACGTCTACGGCAAGAACGCCGTGATGGGGCCGATGGAGCCCGACGAAAAATTCATGCCCAAGGAGATCTGCGTGATCACCGACGTGATCTGCAAGGATGCGCGCCGCTGCGAGGACATCTGCCACATCGCCGGCAAGGCACTGTTCGGCGCCCGCCTGCCGGAGATCAAGGGCACCGCCGGCACCGCCGCGATCTTCTCCGACGAGGTCATCACCATGGAACCCGCCTATGAATGGACGCTGAACCACGTGATGGCGGTGGCCAGCCCCGAGGAACTGTTCCGCACCAGCTTCACCACGGTGGGCTGAGCGCCATGGCAAAGCTTGTCGAACTCGCCAGCACCATCCGCAGCAAGAACGCCGGCGTCGATCACATCACCTTCGACCTGATGTTCCGCGAGCGTGCGAATTTCGAGCGCGTGCGCGACAGCGGCGTGCTCTCCCGCGCCTCGGTCGCGGCGCTTTATCGCGTGCCGGAAGCGCGCATCACCGACTTCGTGGTGTTCGAACCCGCCAACGCCATCAAGTTCACCATTCGTCGCGAGCGCCCGTCGGGTTCCTTCCCGGATGCCGACGTGTTCGGCTCGCAGCAATACGCGCCGCTTTTCGATATCGAGGTGCCGTAGGGGGAGGTGCCGTAGGGGGAGGTGCCGTAGGGGGAAACACCTTGGGCGACGCTCAGGCGCTGACGTTGATCACACAGACGCGCAGCTGTCCCCCGAAGTCGCCGGCGGCCGGGTATGTTTCGACCTTGTCCCAATTGGCGCCCTTGCCCTGCTTGAACACGCCCGTGTGGTCCTGGCCGCCGGCACCGGTCGAGGCATGCACCAGGAAGCCGCCGGGCTTGGCCATGCACTTGCTTTGCGAGTTGGGAACCTCGGCCGAGCAGATGACGTGCAGGTCGAGGGTTCGTCCCGCCGCGCCGCCCATGTGATCAAAGAGTATGCCGGCGTCGTGGTCCATGCAGACTTCGAAGCCGATCTTCAGGCCATCGATCGTCGTGATGCCTTCCTTCCGCCCAGGGACAAAAATTCCCTTGGCTTCATCTTCGGCGTAGTCGCCCATGTTGCTTTTCTTGCCGTATGAAAATACCTTTTTCTTGTCGAAGAACACATAGGTCCTGTTCTTGATCAGGAAATACTCCTCAATCTTTTTCGCGTTGCCGGCGATCATCAGCTTCTCAGCCTCGGTTAGCTCCGCAATCTGATTATTGTAGAATTTCCTGTATCCCTCCGTGTTCTGTTCGGACTCAGGGGCTTCTTTTGTCGAATAGGGCTTCCTCATCTTGGCCAGTTGCTCGCTGATCTGCTGAGGCGTTTTCGCCCAAGCGGGCAGTTTCTTGCCAGGATCATTGATGGGCACCGGGTTGGCCGCCTGTGCCAGGTTCCTTTTCGTCTTGGCAAACGGGTCCGCCGTGGCCGGGTCGGTGCTTTTCTTTGTCTTCCACGCGCTCTCGACCTCGCCGTAGGTCTCCCGGAAAACAATGGTGCCCGGAACCAGAAGCATGCTTGGGCTTTTTTCTGCCATCTTCAATACGTGATCAAGTATGACATCACGATCGGTCTTGCTGCGTGCCGTTGTGCCCGAGTGGTCCCCCTTGTCCCGGCGCCAGGTAAAAAGGAACTCCGGCGCGACAAAGATGCTTTTGAGTTTCCCTGGATCCGGCAGGCAGCCCATCTGCGTCGCCCAATTCCGCGTCATCGCCACGGCCTTCTCCAGGTCGCTGAGAGTTTCGCGCGCCGATATGCTGTAGTCGTGCGTGTCACGGGTCCATAGCCCCACAGCCACCTGCGGCATTCGCGTTGCTCCTCACACCATGTCACCGATAGCGGCGCTGTCGGGCCGTTGGGCCGGCACTGTACGGGCAATCGAACCGGCGATGCAACGGTATTGCCGCCCGGGCAGTACCGCCTGTCGCTCGCACACGCGCCGCCCCGCCGCATTTGACAGGCCCTGCCCCACGCCTTAAACATAACTCTATGGTTAACTATCAACCCGCGCCCGACGCCCCGGTGCCCGACGCCCCGGTGCCCGACGCCCCGGTGCCCGACGCCCCGGTGATCGTGCCGCCCAGCCTGACCACGGCGCGCCGCCTCAAGGCGCCGGTCGAAAAAGTGTTTGCCGCCTGGACCGATCCAAAGATCCTGGCGCAGTGGTGGGGGCCGCACCACACGCGCGTCGTGGAAGCCGCCATGGATGTGCGCGAAGGCGGCGGCTTCCGCATCGTGCTGGGCGAGGCGAACGGCGCCCGGCACGAGATCTCCGGCCGCTACGTCACGGTCGAGCCCAATGCGCGCCTGGTCTTCACCTGGGCCTGGTCGATCGCGCCCGAGCGCCAGTCGCGCGTCACGATCAGCTTCCGCGCCGTTGCGGATGGCACCGAGGTGACCGTGCTGCACGACATGTTCGCCGACGCCGATACCGCCACGCGCCACCGCCGCGGCTGGACCGAATCGCTCGACCGCCTGGTGCTGCTGTTCGGCGAAGTATCCCCTGGAGCATGAGGCCACCATGGCACAGCGCGTTCTGATCCTGCTGGGCACCAAGAAGGGTGCCTTCATCCTGGAAAGCGATGCCGCGCGGCGCGATTTCGCGCTCAGTGGCCCGTTCTGCGAGACCTGGCCGATCAACCACGTGGTCGGCGACCCCGAAACCGGCGCGATCCATGCCGGCGGCGGCAATGAATGGTTCGGTCCCGCCGTATGGACCTCGCCTGACCAGGGCGGAAGCTGGACGCATTCCAGCCAGGGCCTGGCCTATGCCGAGGGCGAGGCGCCGATCAAGACCGTGTGGTCGGTCGCGGTCGGGCCGGGCGGCCTTTATGCCGGGGTCGAACCGGCCGGGCTGTTCCACAGCACCGATGGCGGCCAGAACTTCGCGCCGCGCGATGCGCTGCGCCAGCACGAGACGAAGCCGCAATGGCAGATGAGCGGCGCCGGCGGCATGATGCTGCACCACATCGTGCCGCACCCCGATGATGCGAAGAAGCTGTGGGTCGCGATCTCGGCCGCCGGCGTGTTCGCAACCGAGGATGGCGGCGCCACCTGGCAGGCGCGCAACCAGGGCACGCGCAACGACTACATGCCCGACAAGTACCCCGAGGCCGGGCAATGCGTGCACAGCGTGGCCATGGCGGCGGGCGTGCCCGATCGGCTCTATCAGCAGAACCATTGCGGCATGTATCGCAGCGACGATGGCGGGCGGGCCTGGCGCAGCATCGAGGCGGGCCTGCCGTCCACCTTCGGCTTTCCCACGGCGGCGCATCCACGCGACCCCGACACGCTGTACCTGCTGCCGCTGAACGGCGACACGGCCGGCCGCTTCGTGCCGGATGGCCGCACCGCGGTGTGGCGCACGCGGGATGGCGGGCAATCCTGGCGCGACCTGCGGCACGGCCTGCCGCAGAAGAACGCGTTTTTCGGCGTGCTGCGCCAGGCCATGGCGACCGACACGCTCGATCCGGCCGGCATCTATTTCGGCACCAGCAGCGGCGCGGTGTTCGCCAGCCGCGACGAGGGCGAAAGCTGGACGCCGATCGCCGAGAACCTGCCCACCATCCTGTCGGTCGAGACCCTCGTGCTCGATGCCTGACCAGGCCCAGGTGCACGTGGTGCTGCCGGCCCCGCTGCTAAAACTGTTTCCGGGTGCCGTGCGCACGCTGCAGGTCGAGGCCACGACGGTGGCCGCGCTGCTCGACGCGCTGGATGCGCGCTGGCCCGGCATGCGCGACCGGCTGTGCGATTCGCAGCCCCGCATCCGGCGCCACATCAACATCTGGGTCGATGGCGAGCGCGCCACCCTGGCCACGCGGCTGGCCCCCGGCACCGAGGTGCTGGTGATGACGGCGATCAGCGGCGGGTAGCTGAACTCATACCAACGGTCAATTGCATTGACCGTTGGTATTGAGTCTTTGCTTGCCCTCAATCGCCGGGCGCCGCTTCCAGCGGCTTGGCTCGCGCAACCGTGCGCGGGCCGCTTCGCGGCCTCGGCACGAGTCAAGGCCTCGTGCCGTTGGTAAACCCCTACGCTGGAGGAATCTGTGTTGTTGTGGGTCCGATGAGGTGGAAGCGCTTGGTTAGAAGCGACGCGAGTTCGTCCTTCCACGATGCGAGATTGTCGAAGAAGCCGCGGACGGCATTGCG